>Ga0209464_10000131_pt1 | contig 25816 bp, 36 predicted proteins | sample DOMMetBare1Fresh_2_FD_187473 | JGI IMG/M metagenome (GOLD analysis project Ga0209464, IMG submission 187473) | Wetland sediment microbial communities from St. Louis River estuary, USA, under dissolved organic matter induced mercury methylation -... | ecosystem: Environmental > Aquatic >...
CCCGGGCGCGACCTCAAGACGTTCACGGCGCTCGGGCATCACGCGACCGGCCTTGAAGGATCAGCGCAGTTGGCGGCGATGGCACGCGCTCACAGCGGCTGCAACGTGCTCGAGCAGAATTTCCTTGAACTCGATTTGCCTGGCGGCCACTTTGACGGCGTGTTTGCGAACGCGGTGCTGTTCCACATCCCCTGCCAGGAGCTGCCCCGCGTGCTGCGGGAACTGCGCATGACGCTGAAGCCGGGCGGCGTTCTGTTCAGCTCCAATCCGCGCGGCGACGGCCAGGAGGGCTGGAGCGGCGACCGTTATGGCGCGTTCCACGATTGGGAGGCCTGGCGTGGCTACATGACCGCGGCCGGGTTTGTGGAGCTGACTCACTACTATCGTCCGCCCGGCCTGCCACGAGAACAGCAGCCCTGGCTTGCCAGTGTGTGGCGAAAACCAATGTCCTGAGCGACGCTAAGCCCCCAACCTGCGAAGCCTGTCACTCACGACCCGCCCCACCGCCAGCGGTCGCGGCCGGCCCGCTTGGCGGAATAAAGCGCTGCGTCGGCGCGCTCGACCGCATGGGCGACCGACTCTTCCAGTCCGACCACGACCAGGCCCGCGCTCGCGCGCACGTTGAGCCGCGCGCCGTCGGACAGATGCAGCGGCGCATCGCGCAACGATTGCAGCAGGCGATCGACGGCGTGGCCGGCCGCCGCTTCATCCGCCACGTGAAGGATCATCAGGAACTCCTCGCCGCCAAAGCGCAGCACCGGTTCGTCCGCACGCGCGTGGGCCCGCAGGATGGCGGCCAGATGGCGCAGTGCCTGGTCGCCCACGCTGTGGCCGTGCGCGTCATTGATGCGCTTGAAGCGGTCCACGTCGAGCATGATCAGCACCATCTGCTGTCCACTGCGATGGGCCAGCGCCCGGCAACGCGTGAATTCTTCTTCCAGTCCGTAGCGCAACTGCAGGCCGGTCAGCGGATCATGCCGCGCGCTGCGCGCGAGAACTTCGGTCTTCAGGTGGGCGAGATCTTCCACCAGCGCCGACTGGCTCGCATCGAATGCGTCCAGATCGGCCGGCTTGCCCGGACGTTCGGCCAGCATGTCGGCGCACAGCACGCGCACTGCCTCATGCATGCGTTCGTGCTGCTCGAGGACCCGCAACGTGGCCACCGGATCAGCCTGATCGAACCGCTCGCGGTGACGCACGAACCAGCGTCCGAAGCTGCAGCGACCATGGCCATCGGGCGCAAGGACGTCCTCGCCGGGCGACGTGCGCAACACCGCGCAGCGCAGGATGCGACGCGTCCAGTCCAGGTGCATTTCGATCGCTCCGTCGAGCTCTGCGACGAAGCGTTCAGTGTCTTGCACGAAGACCGTCATCGGCCACTTTCTCGGCTCGACCTGCCAAGGCACTCGGCGCAGCGGGACCGCTCGAAGTGCATCGCCAATGCGCCACGATGGAAATTATCCGCGAACGCATTCAATTACTGCGGCAAGCACGACCTCTGCTTGACGGCGATCAGCTTCGCGCGCCTCCTTTTCTCAAGGAGCGCATATCGAGTGCAATCGCGGCACGTTCGAGCAGTTCGTCCCGCCCAGCCAGGTCCGGCGGCGGCGAGCTCGCGCCGGGTGCATGGGAGTTCGATTGCGGCGTCCCGCGAGGCCGTCTATAGGGAAGTTATGCGCGTTTATCGAGATTCGCTAAATCGCCATAACTTTCTCATACATCGACCGCCCTCGGGTCCTGACCGCACTTGCCGGACAGCCTCCTTCGCCGCGTCGAGAGGCGCGGGAGAAGCACGTGACATTCATGCGTCAGTACGACCCCAATTCAAATCCCTCGCAATCAACCGAAACTGCTCCAGCGCCGGTTCCAGGTCGTCGATCTCCTGCGCGATCACTTCGGGCGCGGAAAGGTTGTCGCTGTCGGCGAGGTTGGCCTTGTCGCTGCCCTCCTTTTGGCTACGGCCGAGAAACCAATCGTCGGTGCCGTCACGCTGTACGCTTGGCGCGTATACGCTGCAAGCGTATAGTTACGCCGTGGTCTTCGTCGAACTGACACCCTTCGTCGCTTTCCGCAACCGATACTGGACCGACGAAGAACTGCGCGCGCTGCAGAGCTTTCTTCTGGTGTCGCCCGACGCCGGCGTCCTCATCCGTGGCGGCTCGGGGCTGCGCAAACTGCGCTGGTCGGCGCAGAGTCGCGGCAAGCGGGTCGGTGCCAGGGTGATCTACTACTGGCATGTGCCGAAGCAATGCGTCTACCTGATCTACGGCTATGTAAAAAGCGAGCGCGAGGACCTGACGCCGCAGCAGATTGGCGTACTCGCAGAATTGATGAAGGAGTTGAAGGATGGATAAGCAGCATTTCGATCAACTGGTCAAAGGCGTGCGCGAAATGAAGCGCCACATGGCCGGCAAATCCGTGCGCGGCGTCCGTACCACGGAGCTCGCCGAACCCGACGTGCGTGCCATCCGCGAAGCCGCCAAAATCAGCCAGGCGCAATTCGCCCGACTGATCGGCGTCAACCTGCGCACGCTGCAGAACTGGGAGCAGCGTCGAACCCGGCCAACGGGCGCGGCGCGAGCGTTGCTGAAGATCGTGGCGTCGAACCCGAAGTCAGCGATCGAAGCACTGCACGCATAGAGCGGATCAGTGGAACCTGATGCCGCCTCTGCGCAAGATCGTCAGGAGTCTTCTGTGCGGTCACTACGGGCGGCAGCAGTCGGTTGCCGTCAGCGGAGCCAGAGCGATCCGGCTCTTGTTAACGGGAGATCCGTACCCGGCCGGGTTCGAGGACGGCGACGGACCCGACCAGCGAATCGCCCTGCGAGTCCACCAGCGTGACGAGCGTCGCGCCGCGGGTGCTACGAGCAGTGACAGGTCAGTGCAACTGGACCACCCCCGGTGGCCGGATCGAGCAAGTTCGGCGACAACCGCGTCCTCTGCGCCGCGTGCAACATCCGCGACGGCGCATCAACCTTGGCCCGTCAGGACCACCGTCTTCTCGTGCGCAAGTGAGTCCGCCGCGTACGTCAACGCGGCTTGGATATCCGCCTTTGTCAGCGTGGGATAGGCCGCAAGCAGCGCCGCTTCGTCCGCACCCTCGGCAATCTTGCGCAGGATGAGTTCGACCGTGATGCGTGTGCCGCGGATTACGGGCTTGCCCAGCATGATGTTCGGGTTCAGTTCAATGCGGTCGGTGATAGTCATAGCAGCCTCCACGCGCAGATGTTGTGCCTCGCTGTCGGCGCGGCTGTCGTCCTTGAGCCAGAAGACGCCGAGGCTGGCTTTATCGCAACCCTCGCTTTGGCTACGGCGGAAGAATCAAACACCACGGGAAGGCTAGCCGCGATCCCTGTTCTGTCCACCGGATTCGTCCGATCGCGACGGCAATCTCAGGCGCACGCGGTCTTTCGTGACTGTGGCAATCGCTCCTGCGAGGAGTTCCTGCGCATGGCTGCTCAGTACCTGGCCGCAAGCTGACGTCTGCAAGCCGGGATCGAGGTCGACAAGCCGAACGATGCCGCAATGTGGCTGGCCGAAGGCAACTGCGAGCGCCCGGAAGTCCTTGTCGAGCGTGACCAGGATCCGCTCGTCGCGCGTGCGCCGCATCCATGATGGCGCGATCACCGGGATCGGTGTTCCAGTCTCCGGTCCAGACGACGTCGTGGCCTTGCGCCGCAAGCGCGTCGCACGTGCGCGGCGAAATACAGATATCAAGACACCGCTTCAAGTCGGAGCGTCGACAAAAGCCGGTTCGACGCGCTCATTTCCGACCAAGCGTCGCGCGTAGACAAGACAGGCGCGAATGTCGGCAGCTTCGAGATACGGGTAATGCTCGAGAATCGATTCCGCCGTTGTGCCCGCAGCCAGCATGCCGAGGATGTGCTCAACCGCGATCCTGCGGCCACGAATGATCGGCTTGCCGCCGAAGATTTCGGGATTGATGGTGATGCGCTCAAGAAGCTTTTGCTCGTCCATCGTGGCCTCCGATTGCGCCCCATTCTAGGCGCCAGCGCCTGCCAACGCATAGCGATGCCGATGCCCGACAGGTCGCGCCGGCCTCTCGGTCTTTTCCCTTGTTCACCTTGCCCATGCCTGCGCGCGCAGCAGGCGCATTACGCTTCGGCGCCAACACGACCTCACTCAAATCCCCCGCAATCAACCGAAACTGCTCCAGCGCCGCTTCCAGGTCGTCGACGCTCTGCTGCGCAATCACTCCCGGCGCGGGCAGGTTATCTCAGTCGGCGAGGTCAGTCTCCACCAAGACTTCTTTCTCGCGGACGATAGGCTCGTCGTACGCGTAAACGCGCCAGCGCTCCGCGATCGTCTCGATGCATACCGCGCGCCCAGCATGCGCGCTCGGCGGCCCGTCAAGATGTCTGCCCCTGCCTGCCGGCGCTCTCAACGCGCTGCGTGAGCTGCAGCACGTAACGCTCCTGCACCGTCGTTTCCACCGTGCCCGGGCGCGCGCGGCGCACCGCGCGGATCGCATCAGTGGGCGTCATGCCGAACTCCACCAGCAGCCGCGATGCGACGAGCCCCGTGCGGCCGAGCCCGGCTCGGCAGTGAATCAGCACCCGTTCGCCGGCCGCGAGGCGCCCGCGCAGGTCCGGGCCGTCCACCGTCCACATCTCCTCGAACGATTCGTCCGGCACACCGCCGTCGGGGATCGGCAGCCAATGCCAGCGAAACGCCTGTGTCACCCGCGCTTCGAAGTCCGGCAGCCCCAGCAGCTCGAACTCGTGGTCCTGCAGCAGGCTGACGATGGTCGAGGCGCCCCACGCGCGAATCGCCAGCAGGTCGGCCTGCAGGTCGCGGTCCCATGCGCCGTAGGCCGCATAGGGATCCTTCTTGCCGGGGCACAGCGTCATGCCGATCAGGCCCGGCGCGCCCGGTGCGGCCACCGCATCGATGCGCAGCGGGTGGGCATCACTGGTCAGCCAGGGCCTCATGGTGTCGCTTCCGGCGTGCGCGTGCAGGTGCCTGTGTCAACCATCCGATTCCTGCTTGATCTGCTCGACCGTACCGGCATCTTGCTCTTTGTGCCGCGAATCGCTCAGGCGCGCGGCGATCATCGCCTTCAGAGACGCTGCGGTGATGATGCGCGACCGCCCGCTTCGCGTCCGACACGGCGAAACGAAGTAGCTGCCCAGTCCACCGCGCGCGGCCTTGACGCTTCCCACCTAGCGCGGCGCCGGGCCGCGGAGCTTCTGCAGCGCCTCGCGGTCGCTCATGCGCGGGCCTTGCGGCGGTGCCGGTGCGTCGGGCGGCGGCTTGTAGTCGACGCCGAACTGCTGCTTCATGGAGACGTTGCAGGCATGGAAGTCCGACGGCGAGGGCTGCGGATTGCGCCGCGCGCCCTCGTCGCGCAGGTAGCTCATGACCGACTGCGCATCGTCGTGGTTGTGCGCCAGCCCCAGCACGTGACCCATCTCGTGGATCAGGACCGATCGCATGTGCACCTCGTGAAAGCGCGGCTTCAGTGCGATGCCGCCCGCGAGGCTGCCGGTGCCCGCGATCCCGCTGCGGCCGTCCGCCGGGTGCGCCATACGCATGTACTCGGGCGCCCAGCGGATCGGCACGTGCTCCGGCGTGCCGGGCCGTTGGGCTGGGCGGCGTCCGCCGTAGTAGAGCTGCACGTCGCAGCCGCTCATCCAGGCCGCGATGGCAGCGCGAATGTCGGCCTCCATCTGCGCGGTGGAGAAGCCGACCGGCTCTTCGGCGGGGTCATAGTAGAAGGTCAGTGCGGCGACCTTGGGAGGCGTGTAGCCCTGCCAGCGGTACTTCTGAGGCGCGGCCGCGGGGTTGGGCGGGTCGACGCGAATGCGCACTTCACTTTGCTTCGTACCCTGGTCGCAAGGACCGGCCTGGTAGGCGACCTTGCCGTCCCCGGCCACGCAACGGAACACGGTCTGCGCCGTCGCCGGCCACGCGACCGCCAGCGCGAGAACGAGGATCAACGGCGGAAGGAGCAGCACGGCGCGACGATCGTCTCCAGGGACGAGTGTATTCGCCTGGTGCGTCGGGTCATCGCGCCGAACGCGCTCAAGCGCGTGCACCAGACCGCGCCGCTGTTCGCTGCGACGGCCAAGGAATTCGACCGTCTGATCCCAAATGATGGCGCGACATCGAAGCCGCGCCGAGCGGCGCCGACCGACCCAACGGCGCGGCAGTGAATCAGCACCCGTTCGCCCGCCGCAAGGCGCCCGCGCAGGTCCGGGCCGTCCACCGTCCACATCTCTTCGAAGGATTCGTCCGGCACACCGCCATCGGGGATCGGCAGCCAATGCCAGCGAAACGCCTGTGTCACCCACGCTTCGAAGTCCGGCAGTCCCAGCAGCTCGAACTCGTGGTCCTGCAGCAGGCTGACGATCGTCGCGGCGCCCCACGCGCGAATCGCCAGCAGGTCGGCCTGCAGATTGCGGTCCCATGCGCCGTAGGCCGCATAAGGATCCTTCTTGCCGGGGCACAGCGTCATGCCGATCAGGCCCGGCGCGCCCGGTGCGGCCACCGCATCGATGCGCAGCGGGTGGGCATCACTGGTCAGCCAGGGCCTCATGGTTTCAGTCCCGGCGTGCGCGTGCATGTGCCTGTGTCAGCCATCCGACTCCCGTTTGATCTCCGCGACCGTACTGGCATCTCTTTCTCTGTGCGGTGAATCGCCCAGGCGCGCCGTCAGCCGCTCGCGGAAAAAAAAGGCGTCGTCGTCCGAGAATGGATTGTCGGCAGGATCGGAGTCGACACGCTTTTGAATGCGTTTGGAGAACAGAAGTAGCTGAGACTAGCCGCCAGCGTGGCGGCCACCTTGATGGGCACTCTATTCTCCAAGCGGATGCCGTGCATCATCAGATTCAGCGCTCGCGGTGCTCTGTGAACTACGATTCGACCGAATTGCTGCCTGGCCCCAGCCAAAAGCAGACCACGCAGCACGCATAAATGGGAGCGCCGGCGTCTTTTCCAACGCGGGCAGAGGCGGGGTCTGCAGAGACGCAGACACCGTCGGAGCAAACAATCTTGGGCCATCGCGCTTACTACGCCGATTTGATCGAGGATTTTCTCGCGCGTCATCCCGACGAGGTACTCGGTGCGCTCGCAAAGGCGGGGGTCTTCGCGATTCAAGCCTCGCAGCGCGATGCGTGGGTCGAGCAGATTCGAATTCTTTCTGCCGCTCTGAGCCGCTACGGCGGGTCTGGAAAGGTCTACTTCGAGTACTCAGTCCCGCGGCTTGGCAAGCGAATCGATGTCGTCGCGGTAATCAAACACGTCTTGTTCGTGATCGAGTTCAAGGTCGGCGAAACGGAGTTCACAGCCAGTTCGACCGATCAAGTCTGGGACTACGCGCTGGACTTAAAGAACTTCCACGAACCGAGTCACGACAAGAACATCGCCCCGATCTTAGTCGCGACACGTGCACGGCACGCAACGTCCTTGGCTGTGACGACTCGTGACAGCGATGGTCTGCTACGACCAATTCATTCAACGGCTGAATACCTTGGCGCGCTCTTCGGAGAAGTACTTGCATTCTGCGATGGCCCGCCAATAGATCCCTCAACATGGGAAGGTGGGCGCTATAGCCCGACACCAACCATCGTAGAAGCAGCGATGGCTTTGTATAGCGGCCATGCTGTCGCAAACATCTCCCGAAGCGATGCCGGCGCGATCAACTTGAGCAGAACTTCCGATGCTATTTCAGAAATCATCCGCTCTTCGAAGACTTTGTCGAAAAAGTCAATCTGCTTCGTAACCGGTGTCCCCGGGGCCGGCAAGACGCTCGTCGGATTAGACATAGCGACAAAGCACATTGATCGAGAGAGTGATCTCTACAGCGTCTTTCTGTCCGGAAACGGCCCCTTGGTTGCCATCCTCCGCGAAGCACTCGCGCGCGACAAAGTTCAACGCGAAGCCGCAGTAGGCCGCAAGTTGAAGAAAGGGGCCGCCTTGAGCGAAGTGAAGCTGTTCATCCAAAACGTGCATCACTTCCGCGATGAATGCTTAATCGACGCCAGCCGACCGCCCATTGAACATGTGGCGCTTTTTGATGAGGCGCAACGAGCATGGAATCTGGAACAGACGGCGTCATTCATGCTTCAGAAGAAGCATCGACCCGACTTTCGCCAATCAGAGCCCGAGTTCCTGATCTCTTGCCTTGATCGGCATCCCGACTGGTCAGTAGTTGTATGCCTAGTCGGCGGCGGCCAAGAGATTAATACGGGCGAGGCGGGCATAAGCGAGTGGATACGTTCGCTTCTCCAATCGTTCTCCAACTGGCACATCCATATCTCGCCACGCCTGACTGATGCGGAATACGCCGCCGGCAAAGCGTTGGAAGCGCTCAGCGGTCGACAGCACGTGCACTACGTTGCCGATCTCCACCTCGGCGTTTCCATGCGCTCATTCCGCGCGGAAAATGTCTCGGCTTTGTTCAAGCAGCTGCTCGATCGCAACGAGCCTGAGGCAAAAAAGCTTCTTCGCGAGGTCGCCAACCGTTACCCAATTGTCATAACGCGCGATCTTCAACGCGCCAAGTCTTGGCTAAGAAACCAAGCACGAGGCTCCGAGCGTTATGGGTTGATCGTGTCGTCGCAGGCTCAACGCCTCAAGCCGTACGCCATCGACGTTCGGGCGCCGATGGATCCGATCCACTGGTTTCTTGATGGGAAGGAGGATATTCGCTCGTCGTACTTCCTCGAAGACGTCGCCACTGAGTTTCACGTGCAAGGGCTTGAACTTGATTGGGCTTGCGTCGTCTGGGATGCCGACTTCCGACATAGCGAAGCTGGCTGGCAGCACTTTTCGTTCGTCGGCAACCGTTGGCAGCAGATTCGAAAACCCGATCGCCGCACCTACCTGAAAAATGCCTACCGCGTTCTGCTCACGCGGGCGCGCCAAGGCATGGTCATTGTTGTGCCAGACGGTGATTCCAGCGACGCAACCCGGCAGCGTGCGTACTACGACCCAACGTTTGATTACTTGGTGCGCCTTGGTTTTGAGTTGATCTGACATTTTTCGTGGCGCGGCGTTCTCCCGCTATGAGCCGGCCGCCGTGCCGAATCAACCTAAGAACCGCAGTTACCCCGGGCGCGTCCGCACCGCTCAACCAAACAACGGCACCCCCAGCAGCGCCTGCGCGAACACCGCCGCCACCGCAAGCACGCTCAATGCCGCGACGGCGTGCACCACGCGCAATGGCCGCGCCATGCCGCTGCGCGCGATCAGCCAGCCGGCGAGCGGCAGCAACTGCTGCAGGTGCAGCGCCAGGAAATGCGCCGGCCGCAGGTCGCCGCCCTGGCGCGCCCAGCCCAGGACCGGCAGTCCGTTGGCGTCGGTGTGCGGGCCGCCGACCCAGTGGCCGGTGCGCGATGAGAGGTAGCCCGCCACGAGCAGTGTCGCGCCCGCGCCGAGCCACGAGCCCAGCACCACGGCGCGGCGGTACGCCGGATGCGCGGTGACCGACCGGTCGCGTGCGATCAGCGTGCCCTGAACCGCCATGGCGCTGACGAGCACCAGTGAGCCGACGCCGCCCATCAGGTAGGCGGTTCTCCAGATGGGATCGCTGACGTTGAAGTGCGCCGGCACCCCGTGCACCGCCGCCGCGATGAGCCACACCATTTCGAGCACGCCGGCCACGATCGGCGCCACGATCACGTAGCGCGCGGCGCGGCTGCGGCGCGCCTCGGGCGACAGCAGGCCGAAGAACCAGGCCAGCGTCACGTAGTACAGCGCGAGCGAGAACAGGAACTTGGCCGGCTTGATCCAGACGCTGATGCCGTTGACCAAGCGCGGGTCGATCTGCTGCGCGATCAGGACCGGGATCAGCGCCAGCACGAAGACGAACGCCACGTTGGCGAGCAGCGGCTGGCGGCGTTGCAGTTCAGCGAACCCGTCGGTGAGAAAGTTGGCGCGCAATCGCGCCGGCGCGGCGGCGATGCTGGAAAAGGTGGCAGACATGGCGGGGGCTCCGAGTGAACAGGACTAAGCGGTGAGGTTTTGCGGGGCGCCGGCAGGCTGAGTGGCGCCTCGCACGTGGCGGACCGCCATGAAGAGCAGCCAGCCGATCGGGCCGAACATGAAAGTCAGGAAAAGCAACGGCGCCAGCAGCCACTGCGACATCCCAATGCGGCGCGCCTCAGTGCGCTCCCAGACACCGATCAGCAGGTCGAAGGCGAGGTAATGCACCCAGCCGGCGAGCAGCAGGCCGGGGTGTTCGAAGAGGCGCGCCACGCCCGCCAGCGACGAGAAGTCGCCCTGCCCCTGCGTGATGTACGCGCCGATCAGCGCCGTGTACGTCATCGCCATCAGCAGCGCGACCGCCACGCCCAGCCGGCCGGGCCACTCGAAGCGCAAGGGCGCGAGGATCAGCACCACCCAGGCCGCGGCGGCCACCGGGTTGGCGATTGCAAAGAGTTCATGCGGGGACATGCGGGGCTCCTGTGCGTGGGTAAAGTAGACGCTGTCTAGATGACGGCGCCACGATAGCCCACACATGTAGACGCTGTCAAGATGTATGATGCGGCATGCGCAAATCGACCGCCCGCGCCGGCAAGCCGACCCGCGCCGCAAAGCGCGCCGCGCCGCGCCGCCGCCCGCTGCGCAAGACGGTGACCCCCTATCACCACGGCGATCTGCGCCACGCCATGCTCGTGGCCGCGGGAACGCTGATCGAGGACAAGGGTGTCGACGGGCTGAGCCTGCGCGAATGCGCGCGCCGCGCGGGTGTGTCGCACGGCGCGCCGGCGCATCACTTTGGCGACGTGCGCGGGCTGCTGACCGCGCTGGCGGCGCAGAGCTTCGAGATGCTGGTGACGTACATGGACCGCTACGAGGCCGCGGCTGCGCCGGATGCCTATGCGCAGTTCATCGCCAACGGGCAGGCGTACGTGGCCTTTGCGCTGGCGCATCCCGGGCGGTTCCGGCTGATGTTCCGCACCGAGTGGGTCGACCGCGATGACGCCGCACTGCGCGCCGCCGGCAGCGCCGCGTACGGCCGCCTGCAGCAGCACATTGCCGCGGTGGTGGCGGCCGCCGGGGCCGACGCGCTCGGGCAGGACGCGAAGGCCGCGTTCGCGTGGGCGATCGTGCACGGGCTGGCCAGCCTGGCGCTCGACAGCCAGCTCTGCGGCCCGGATCCCGCGCACCGCGCACCGCAGGCCGCCCATCTGATGCAGGCATTTGCGACGTTCATGCGACCGGGGATCGAGGGGCGGGCGGTGATGGAGTCGAAGTCCGCTGCAGTGAAAATCACGCAGGGCGCGGACTGAACCGTGAAGATCTAGCTGTTGCCGGCGGCTCTGCCGTCGATGTAAAGCAGGTAATCAGCGAAACCGAAAACGGGAACTGAGCGGGGGCTCGGCTGGCGTTTAATCTTCGAGCGGCGGTTGTAGCGCCCGCAGAGAGGCAATCAACGCAGGCAGTTCTCGCATTGCCGTTTCGTAGAGCCGCTGTCGATCGATCTCGCCATAGTTGTGAGCGAGCACGTTGCGCAGCCCGATGACGCCTCGCCACGGAATCTCCGGGTGCGAGCGCGCGTATTCGTCACTCACATGCCGGGCCGCCTCGCCGATGATTTCAAGCTTGCGCTCGAACGCGGACATGCGCATCTCGTCGGCGGTGGCCTGCTCCCTCGGCAATCCATCGACATAACTCCACGCCGAAGTCGCTGCGTCCAGCATGTCCCATAGGTAGGCGTAATCGCGATCCTCAGGTGGCATAGATCGTCTTCAGATCCCGCATGATCGTGCGGCGGCGGTAGGGGTTGCGCAGGATTGCGCTGGAAGCAAGGTCGACCGGGCGGCCAAGAATTGCTTCCAGTTCGGCCTGAATTTCCTGGTACTCGAACAGTCCGACGCCTGCGTCGGGCTTGAATTCGATCAACAGATCGACGTCGCTGTCCGGCAGCAGCTCGCCGCGCGCGGCGGAGCCGAACAGGGCGAGCGATTGCACGCCGTGCCGCTGGCACAGCGCCTCGACTTCCTTCCGGTGTTGGTCAATCAGATTGGCCACTATTGACGTTTCCGATATTCGTGACGCTATCACCACCCGATCGGGCTGACTCTTCGACGAGATCGCGCTTGCTCCAGTCTTTCCTGGCCGGTGTCTTACCGCTGTACACGCCGGCTATGAACTTCGCGGCTCGTTCCGATCGTTTGCGCGAGCCCGCCCCTTAAAGCCATCGCGCAAGGCGCTGCTCGACCTGCTGCTGTGTGAAAGTCCCCTCGGAATCAGCGCGTTCGATTCCGCGCCGAACCTTTTCGAGTACGTACAGGTGGTACTGGATGTCTTCCAACGTGCTGTCGTCCGGAAGCTTCTTGAGAAGCTCGCCAACTTCTTCCTTGAGTTCGCTCATGAACAGCCTCGAGTTCGAGTGCGAATGAAGTTGATTGGGAAGGCGGCGTTCAAGCCAGTGTCGGCATGGCAGGAATTGGCAGATCTTCTTCGGCAGAAGCGGCAGCAAACGCAATGATCGCCCGCACGGCGGCTTCATCCAGGGTTGGAAACTCTCGCAAGATTTCTTCGACCGTCAGGCCCTCGGCAACGCTTGCCAGTACGGTCCGCACGGTGACGCGCGTGCCCTTGACAATTGGCTCTCCCCCGCAGACAGCCGGATCGCGGACGATGTAGCGCTGAAAGTCAATCGTCATGTCGAAACCTTTGGTGATATTGAAGTCCGTCGTTTGCGATTCGTCGACGAGTTGCGATTGTCGCGCATCGCTCCGCACTTCGATAGGGCCGGGTAGATCGCGCGGCAACGGGCATCGCGCGCTCTTGGTCCCCTCTTTAGGTCGCTGCCGTTTGCCGTCCGCCCTGGACCAGGAAATGCCGGATTTCGCCCCGCATGCGCTCAATCTCGCGCTCATAGCCGGCGCTGAGCGCCGGCCACTCTTCCGGTCGCGCGGATGCACGCAACGCTTGCAACATCTGCTCCATCTTGTCCAGACGCTCGCGCATGACAACCAGCTCTTGATCGTTTCCGATCACGCTTGCACTCTAGAAATTCCGCTTCGCGAACGTCTTGAAGCAGCTTTTCTGAGCGAGCCTGCATGCACGGGTTGGCGGGTCTTGTTGACCGAATCGATGAAGTACAGGTTTCTCAGCGCGCCGAGCATTACGAGATCAACCGCGCGGCTCAGCAACGATTCGAGATCTTCTTTCAGACCAAAGTAGCGATGAAATAGATTGGGCTCGCCGTCCGGGTCGAAATCCACCAGAAAGTCGATATCGCTTCTTTGTGGATCAAAACGATCGTCAGTCACTGAGCCAAAAGCTTCCAGCCGTGCCACGGCGTAGCGCCGGCAGATTGCTGCCAGAGCTTCGCGATTGGTTTCGATGATCTCGTGCATGGGCCGACTCCATTGCCATTATGCCGCCGCCCGCTGCGCAAGGTGGCGACCCCCTATCACCACGGCGATCTGCGCCACGCAATGCTCGTGGCCGCGGGAACGCTGATCGAGGAAAAGGGTGTCGACGGGCTGAGCCTGCGCGAATGCGCGCCGCGCGCGGCGTGGATGTTGGTCGGCTTTGAAATCCTGAACGGCCCAACGGGCCGCGGTGAGCAGCGCGTCGATGTTCTGGCGGGCTTGTTCTTCGGGTGCTGTCATTCGACAAATTCCACCACCGAAGTTGCCGGCACCACGTCCACGATTGGCGCAAGGCGATAGGGCTTATCGCCGGGATAGATCACCAGCAGGCGGTCGAGCCTCAGATCCTGCAGCGCGATGCGCATTGAGGTCGTAAGGCTGGGCGCATCCGCGCGCTTGATCTCCACGCCGACGCGCCGGCCGCGCTTGAACATCAGCAGATCAAGCTCGGCGCCCTGGTGCGTCGCCCAGAAGTAAGCCTCCGCGGGGCGGGCGTGGTGCAGCACCTGTTCGAGCACGAATCCTTCCCACGATGCGCCGGACTTCGGATGCGCCATCACCGTGTCGGCCGATTCCAACTGCAGCAGTGCATGCAGGATGCCGCTGTCGCGCACGTAGACCTTGGGCGCCTTGACCTGCCGCTTGCCGAGGTTCTCATGCCAGGGCCGCAACTGTCGAACGAGATAGGCATCGGTCAGGAAGTCGAGGTAGCGGCGCACCGTGTTCTCGCCCACGCCGAGCGAACGTGCTGGCTCCGCCGCGTTCCATATCTGCCCGTGATAGTGCGCGAGCATGTTCCAGAACCGGCGCACGGCCGCGGGCGCGGCGCCCAGGCCCAAGGCGGGCAGGTCGCGCTCCACCGTCAGGCGCACAAACGCCTCGCGCCACGCCATGCTGTCGTGCTCCGTGGGTGCAAGGAATGACAACGGAAATCCGCCGCGCGTCCACAGCGCATTCATCCTGGCGACGCCGACTTCGGCCAGAGACAACGCATCGACCTCGATGATCTCGAGCCGGCCGGCGAGCGATTCGCTCGACTGTCGCAGCAGCGCGGGCGACGCGCTGCCGAGGATCAGATACTGCCCCGTCTCCTGCTTGCGATCGATCAGCACGCGCAGGACCGGGAAAAGGTCCGGGCGGCGCTGGATCTCGTCGATGACGACCAGCCCGGATAGCGCCTCCAGCGTCGTCGCCGGTTCATCCAGCCGCTGCAGGTCGCGCGCGCTTTCCAAATCGAAGTAGCGAGTCGAGCCTGCGGGGAGGAAACCGCGCGCCAGCGTGGTCTTGCCGACCTGCCGCGGTCCGATCAGCGCGACGGCGCGGCTGCGTGCGAGCGCGGCGCGCACGCGTGCCTCAAGCGCCGAGCGCCGGATCCAGGAACTCATGGGTACTCAAGTTACCATGAAATTCCGCCACGCGATAGCGGAATTTCATGGTCGAACGCTACGGAGACGACGCGGCGCAGCCGAATTCCCGCGCCTGCGCGCGACGCGCTGCCGCGTCGCATCGGGATGAACCGATGCTGCCGTCAAGCGGCGGCGGCGCGGGCACGGCCTCATCAGAACTCAATCCGCGGCCCATGCACCATTTGTCTCGCGGCCGCGGCGGCCGCACATCCACGGGTGATCTTCAGCGCAAGCTCGCGGTAGCTTTGTGCACGCTCGTCGGCGGCGCGCCGCGCTTCGGCGATGATGCGATCCAGCCGGCCGGGGCCGCGTGTGCTCATGGTCCGTCAAATGATTGTGCGCCAGGGCTCCGCGTGTCGTCGAACCTCGATCGGCATCCGTTGTCTGGCGACGAGGTGGATATGCCGCGAATACGCCTTGCCGGTTTGCTCTGCGCCGTCGCGCTCGGCGCGTTCGCGCCTGCGCTGGCTGCCGACTGCAACGGTCGCCAGTCCGCCGGCTATCGCGTGCTGGCGCTGGACAGCGGCCGCAAGGTGGCGGTCTGGTATCCGGCGGCGAGTGCGGAGCAACCGTCGGCGCAGTCGCGCTCGAACAAGAGCTTTGCGAGCAGCGTGGCCAGTGACGCGCCGCCCGCGGCATGCCCGCGTGTGCCGCTGGTGTTGTTCTCGCATGGGTTCGGCGGCTGCGCGTTGCAGTCGACCTTCGTGACTGAAGAGCTTGCCCGGCACGGCTACGTGGTGGCCGCGCCCGATCATGCGGACGCGGTGTGCGCCATCGGCACCGACGCGCTCAACTTCGGCAACATGCGCACCGACAAGTCGTTGCTCGACCCCGAGAGCTGGAACGATCGCAGCGAGATCGGCCGCCTGAATGATTTGCGCGCGGTGATCAAGCTGGTGGCCAATGATCCGCAGCTCGCGCGCATCGTGGACACTTCGCGCATCGGTGCGGTGGGGCATTCGCTCGGTGGCTATGCGGTGCTCGGCATGGCCGGGGCGTGGCCCACGTGGAAGACGCCGGAGTTGAAGGCCGTGCTGGCGTTTTCACCGTACGTGGCGCCCTTCATGGCGCAGGGCACGCTGGCGCGGCTCGCGGTGCCGGTGATGTACCAGGGCGCGGAGCTCGACTGGGGCATGACGCCCAACCTCGAAGGGCCGCGCGGTGCCTATGCCGTGACCGCACCGCCCAAGTTCTTCGTCAAGCTCAACGGCGGCACGCACTTCGAGTGGACCAACCTCGCGTGCGCCGACCAGGCGAACGTGGCCGCGTGCCTGAAGGCCAATTCCAACGCAGCACTGATCGACGGCTACGGCATCGAGTTCCTCGACCGGTACCTGAAGGGCAAGCCGGGCCCGCTGTTGAATGCGCCGGGGCGCGGGTTGAGTTCGTATCGGTTTGAGTTGCGGTAGGGCGCAGCGGCGAGCGAGCGGACCTCGTCGTCATTGCGTCGCCCCGGCGCAGGGCGGGGGCCGAGTTTGAAGTGTTTTAACTTTGGTTCCGGCCTACGCCGGGAGGACGGCGCTGTGCCGATCTTCTCGTGTCGCGGCTGGGCGCGTTTCACAAGTCCACTGCCGATTGCCGCGAGAGCAATGAATGCAATACCCGGCCCGCCAGCAGCCGGCCGCTGCGCCAGGCGCCTTCCACCTTGCCGCCATTGAGCCAATCGCCGCACAGGCCGAGGCCTTCGCCACCCTGCCAGGCGCACCCTTGGTCCAGGACCGGTTCGGTGTCGGCGTAACGCCAACGGTGCGCAGTGGACGCGTGCGGGGCCGGGCCACCGAGCGCGCGGAACGCGTGCAGTAGCTCGGCGGTGACGGCGTCCGCGTCGTGATCCAGGTGCGCTTCACTCCACTCGGCGCTTGCATGCAGCAACCAGGTTTCCGGGCCGCTGCGCCCCGGCTTGCTGCTGTCGCGCGCAATCCAGCGTAGCGGGCCTTGGTTGACGAATGCGGCATCGAACGGAAGCTCTACAGGCGCGGAAAAGCGCAGCATCAGCGCCCAGCAGCCGCGCATGCTCGCGCTTCCTGCGGTCGCCGCGAGCTCGGGGGAAAGCTGCTCCAGCAAGGGCGCGGCTTGCGGCGCAGGGATTGCAAGCAGGACCGCGTCAAAGCGCTGGTCGAGCCAGCCGTGCTCGGCGGACTGCAATTGCCAGCCATCCACGCGACGCTTCAACTGCGCGATCGTGGTTTGTGTTGTGAGGTCAAGCGTGTCGGCCATGAAGCGGGCCGGCGCTGTCATCCGGGGAAGACCGACAAAGCGCACGACCGCCAGATCCGTCACGTGCCCCGATGCGCCGCCCAGCACCTGCAACTGCGGCGTCCACGGCGCGGCCACGCCGGCCTGAAGCCAGCGGTCCACTTCGGCACGAAAGTCGGGGTGGCGCGCAGTGAAATACTGCGCCCCGTGATCGCACTGCCAGTCGTCACCGCGGCGCGTGCTCATGCGGCCAGCCGCGCCGCGACTCTTTTCGAACACGCTGACGTTGATGCCGGCCAGCTGCAACGCCGCTGCGCAGGACAGCCCGGCGATGCCCGCGCCTATCACCGCAAGATGCGAGGGCTTCACTGGATGCGGATCAATCGGACCGCGCGGTCGAGGCTCGCCCGAATAGCGCACGCAGGCCCGGCATGACGTAGATCTCGACCGCGGCCAGACCCAGCAGCCGGGACAAGCGCGTCGGCTGGGAGTGGGGCCGCAGTTGCGCCACCACATGCTGTCGCACCTTGAACCGCAGCGTCAGATCCGCAACCTGCAGATCGCGCTGCAATCGGGCCAACAGCGATTGCCGCTGCCTGCGGTCGGCCAATGGGCCGATCGCCCAATGGCGCGACCACAATCGCGGCAACGTTACGTCGATGACCGTACCCGTGGCCGTGACAGTCACTACCTCTGCATCTGCCGCGAGCAGCGAGAGGTCGGCATAAATCGCCAGCGGCGCCGGATCGGCCATCACTGCTTGGGCAGATCGCGGGTGCGGATCTTGAGCAGGCCTTTGAGTTTCCAGTTCGCCGTGGCCGCTGCGCTGTTGGTGCCGTTGGGTACGCCGATTTCCAGATTGTCGAACTCGTAGCTGATTTCGGCGCCGCGGCCGGTCAGCTTGTCGTACAGGTCGATGGCGAGTTCAGGCCAGGTCGTGTGGACTTGGGGTGTCATGGGAGTTGCTCCTTGGGAAGACGATCAGTGAAAGGGACTGCTTTGATGAAAACCGGCCGCCAGAGTTTCTGCGGTCAGCGGGTGCGCCATGTCTGAACCCGGGCCGGGCCCATCTCGGGTGCCGTCTGCAACGCCAGCAGATTGCGCCGGCTTTGCAAGCTCGACATCCGGCGGAATTCGTAAGCGGTCACAGCCAGGGCCACCAAGATCATCGCGACGCAAAAGGTCATCGCGTAAATCATCGTCATGTCGATCATGGTCTTGCTCCTTCAGTAAGAGGTCCGCGAAACAAACGCGGAGATAACCCGCGCCTTGCCCGCGTGCCGCGCGACCGCGGTCACCTTGTGAAGACGAAGAAGCTGAGGGGAACTGCCTTGGCTGCTTCGTCTTGCTTTCCGTCACACCGGCATCGGATCGGCGTCGATGGCGTGAATGCCACCCTCGCTGCCCGTCATGCGTGCCGGCAAGGCTCGCGCACCGTGTCAGTTCGGCACGACGACGGTGTCGATCACGTGGATCACGCCGTTCTTGGCGGCGATGTCGGTCTTGATGACTTTGGCGTTATTGACCGTCACGCCAGAAGACGACGCGACCACATTCAGCGCCTGGCCTTGCACCGTCTTGACGGCGCCGGTCTTCACATCAGCGGCCATGACCGTGCCCGGCACCACGTGATACGTGAGCACCTTGGTCAGCGCCGCTTTATCGGCGAGCAGGGCGTTCAGTTTGTCGGCCGGAATTTTGGCGAAGGCTTCGTCGGTCGGCGCGAAGACGGTGAACGGGCCCGGTCCTTTCAGCGTGTCGATCAGGCCGGCGGCGGTGAGCGCTTTGGCCAGCGTGTTGAACTGGCCGGCACCGACGGCGGTGTCGACGATGTCGGACTTGGCTGCCATCGCGGCGGTGTTCTTGGCGCCGTAATTGCCGCCGGCGACGACGATCGTCGGCACGGTAGCGAAGGTTGCAGCGGCGACGGCGACAGCGAGAACTGATTTGATCTTCATGGGACTTGACTCCTTTATTGCGGTTGAAGGACAGGGAAAAAACTGCGCGATTCGCAATCGCGCGGCAGTGGAAATCGGATTCACCTCACGAGCGGGCGAACGGCCGTGAAGCCGCCGTCGATCGGCAATACCTGGCCCGTGATGCGCGAGGCCGCCGCTGAGATCAGCCATGCGATGGCCTGCGCGACTTCGTCCACGCTGCCGATGCCGCCGAGCGGGTATTGCCTGGCCACGCCCTCGCGCCCGGCATCGCTCGCAACGATCGACGCGGTGGCAGGCGTGTGCATGAAAGCGGGCGAGACCGCGTTGAGGCGAATGCGGCTCGGCGCATAGGTGGCGGCGGCCGCGCGCACCAGCCCGGCAACAGCGGCCTTGGCCATCGAGATCGCCTCGTGGCTCGCCACGCCGATGTGCCCCACGACCGAGGAGACGAGCACCGCAGCACCCGGCCGCTGCGCCGAGCGCAGCGCTTCAACGAACGCGGCGAGCGAGAAGAACGCCGTGTCCATGTTGGCGCCTAGGCAGGTGCGGTACGCGGCTTCGCTCGTCCGGTGCAGCGGCGCGATCAGCGTGCCGCCGGCGCAATTGACCAGCGCGGACGGCACGTCGAGCGCCGCCGTGCACTGCGCGACCGCGGCGCGTGCACCGTCCGGCGTGGAAACGTCGGCTTCGATGCGCAGCGCATCGGCCGGGCCAACGCCTTCGAGGCGCGACGCAGCGCGGCTCACGAGCGCGAGGCGCCAGCCGGATTCCGCCAGATGCGCCGCCACCGCGCGGCCAAGGCCGCCGCCGGCGCCGGTGATCAATGCCACCTGCATGGTCATGATGTCGTTCGCGGTGTGGAGTTCATCGGCGCGAGGGCATCAAGCCTTGTTGACCCAGGCAACGCACCAGCCTTTGGCGTTGACCAGCTTGCCGCCGACGGCTCCGCATGCGCCCCATGCTTCGCCGGCCTTGGCCTGGTAGAGCTGGCAGCCGGCGCAGTTGCGGCCGACCGCAAACGTGGGGTACTTGGCCTTGTCGACTTTGTTGGCATCGTGCTTGTAGCCGAGTGCGACGGCGGCGGGGTCAGACTCCTCCAACTTCGCAGCCTGGGCGGATGCGGTGCGCGCCGCGACGGCGGCAAGCGCCGCGCCGGGCAATGTGGCAAGGAGGAAGGTGCGACGAGTCGTCATGAGGATTTCCTTTCGTGATGAAGAAGCGGCCCTGTCCACTTATCGAGAGGGCCGGTCGGAATCGATCAGGGGGTAGGCATCGGCGACATACGCCGGGCCTTTGGCAATCAGGACGATCACGCACAACAGCGCCGCCGTGAACATGACCGTCCAGTGCAACACCAGCACGCTGGCCAGCACGATCTGGATGGTGGCGGCGAGCTTGGCGCTGGCCGGGTCGCCGCCGAGGAAGAGCCCAGCGACGAGCGCGCCGACGATGGGCAGGACTGTCCCGGCGAGTGCGATCATCGGCAGACGGCGCAGCACGGTCCGTTCAAGACCGGCGGGCGCACGCTGGAAGCCGGGGAGTTTCTTCAGCGCAGACATGTCGGTCCCTTCATGAGCGCGGTCGTTCTTCACGCCGGGCGCGCAAAGGCGGCGATGTAGTTCACCGAGGTGCTGCGCATCCATGCAGCGCGGTGAAGCACCGGCAGGTAGCGCATGCCGCGCAGGTCGATCGCGGTCAGACCGGACCACCGTGCGGCCGCTTGCAGCTCAGCCGGGCGTACGAACCGCCACCATTGGTGCGTGCCGCGCGGCAGCACGCGGAACACGTATTCGGCGCCGACGATGGCGAAGACAAAGCTTTTCAGCGTGCGGTCGATCGTCGAGGCGACCAGCAACCCACCCGGAGCAACGTGCCGGGCAGCCGCTTCTACAAGAGCGGCAGCGTCGTCGACGTGCTCGACGACTTCGAGCAGCAACACGAGATCGAAGCGCTCGTCGGTGCCAAGCACGTGCCTGGGTTCGCCGACGCGGTAATCGATGCGCAAGTCCTCGGCGGCGGCATGCAGGCGGGCCGCGGCGATGTTCTTTTCTGCGGCGTCGACACCGGTGACGCGGGCGCCACGAGCGGCAAACGGCTCGCACAGGAGACCGGCGCCACAGCCGATGTCGAGGACGCGCAACCCTTCGAGCGTGCGGCCATGCGGCGCAAGACGCGCCTCGATCAGTTCCAGCAGGTACGCGAAACGCAGCCGGTTGATGACGTGCAGCGGCCGCATCGGCCCGCTGCGATCCCACCAGGTGGCGGCCAGGCGATTGAAGCGATGGACTTCGGCGGCAATTGCGGTCATGGCAGCGGCTCCATCAGTAAGGGTCGGCGCACACGCGTCACACACGGCGACTGGCGGCAACGGCCAGCTCCGAACCTTTGCCAACGACGGCCGACCAGGCTCGGGCGAACGCCCCGGGCCGCGCATGCAAGCGTGCAAGGGCATCGTCGCGATGCGCGATCTCGTCGCGGCGACAGGCAGCCAGCGTGTCGCGCAGATCGGCCAGCTCCGGATGCGCCGACAGCCGCTCGATCTGCTCCGCGTAGTGCCGGTCGACGAAGTGCTCAACCGCCGCCACCGTCACGAACACGGCGCGCGGTCCGAGCAGTGCCGACATCGCGCCGGTCAGCCAGCCCGTAACGCGCCACAGCGGCAGCAGTCGGCTGCGCGCCGACGCGGGCAGCCATGGCCGGACCCGCCGCAGGTGCAGAAGCTCGGTGGCGAGGTGGCGGGCGGCAAAGGCGCGCAGTTCGCCGTCGCGCGCGACCGCCAGGATGCCGCGATAGATCTGCACGGCGCCCACCTCGCCCGCGTGATCAGTACGTAGATCGGCGAGCACTGAGCGCGGCAAGGACGTCGCGGGCGTCTCGGCGCGCCGCCACAGTGGGCGCAGGCGGAGGAAGTTCGAATAAGCGATCTCCATGATCCTTATTGCCGGGCCGCGGGAAGCGATGGCGGCGAGCCAACCGTAAGCGGGCAGACGTTTCCAGATCGCCGCGAACGCCGCGGCGCCGGAGACGAGCGAGCCATCGGCCCGCCGCACGTGCAGGCGCGCCAGCGCGGCATCGCGGCTGAGGTCGGCGCCGAGCGCGGCTGGATCCGAACTGGCCACGTCGACCCACGCGATGGCCGCTGCGCCTTCCTGCTTGCGGTAGTGCGCGATCTCGCGCCGGCACAGCGGGCAGGCGCCATCGAAGTAGACGGTGCAGGCGGCGGCTGTCGTGGACATCTGACTAGACCCGGTCGATCCGCTGCGCCTGGCCGCTCAGCTCGACCGTAAAGTCGACCATCCGCGAGCCGCCCAGGTACGCCGGCGTGGCGCGCACTTCGGCCTCGGCATCGCGCGGCAGACCGCCCATGTAGTCGCCCGCACCCTTGCCGTCCGGGTATCTGACCACGGCAAAGCCTTTGATAACGACCGGGACACGATAAGTTGGCATGTGCTCACCTCTGGTTCAAGATTTCAGGACTAATCCGCATTTGTCTAGGACAATATGGCAGATGAATCGGTATTGTCAAGCTTATCCCGACACAATAAGGGGACATATGCGGCGCGATTTCGTGACAAAATCGCGTCATCGACGGAACTTGGGTCAACTGGAGGCTGCCCACCCATGAAAACTGCATCGTCCAATCAAGGGTCGGCGCCGACGTATCGCAGCGGAACCGCGGCGCGCTTGGCGGGAATTCCGGTGGCCACGCTGCGCATCTGGGAGCGACGCTATCGGGTGGTCGGGCCGACAGTGAGCCCTCACGGGCATCGGCGCTACGCGGCGCAGGACGTGAGCCGGCTGGCGCTGATCAAGGCGCTGGTGGACCTCGGGCATCCGATCGGCACTCTCGCCCACCTGCCGCTCACCACGCTGCGCGAGATGCGTGCCGGGCTCGGTACCGTGTCCGTGACGGCGCCGCGGCCCGAGCGGCAGTCGTCGATGCTGCGGGTGGCGATCGTCGGCGAAGCGCTGGCGGCGCGGGCCGAATCGGCCGCAGCGCGCTTTCCGCGGCTGCAGGTTGTCGCCGCGTGCGCGGATCGGGAACAAGCCGCCGCCGCCCTGCACGGCGTGACCGCCGACCTGCTGGCGATTGAACTGCCGGCGCTGCGCGAGGACGCGGTGGAATTCGTCGATGCGCTGGCCGCCGCGGTCGGTGCGCGGCGCGCTGTCGTTTCTTATCGCTTCGGCACCGAAGCGGCAGTGCGCGACTTGCGCCGACGCGGGCACGCGGTGGCCCATGCGCCGATCGATCTGGCTGAAATCGAGTCACTCGGGGCGGCGGCGCTCGGCGCGCCCGAGGCAGTCGCCGCGCCACCGCTCGCCGCTCCGCCTGCGCCGCGCTTCGACGAGCGAGCACTGGCACGGCTGGCACAGACCTCGACCACGGTCCGCTGCGAATGCCCGCGCCACGTGGTCGATCTGCTGCTGAGCCTGCGAGCCTTCGAGCGCTATAGCGCCGAGTGCGAAAACCGCAGCCCCGCCGATGCTGAACTGCACCGCCAACTTGGCCGCGTCGCCGGGAGCGCGCGCGCGCTTTTCGAAGAGGCGCTTGTCCGCGTCGCACAGGCGGAAGGCATTGCGCTGCCGTCCGCGGACGCTTGAGGACAGGTTGGTGCGCCCGCGCTTGCCGCGGGTGCTGTTCTGGGTATAGGGCGCCAGTTCCTCGACTTCGAGCCCGGCATCCACTGGAGCCAGATGCAGATGCAACGCGGCACCACCGGCATCAATACGCTGCGCATCTGCTCGCCGGCCAAGCAGCAGCTCGACCTGTTCGAGCCGATGTCCGAGGAGGGCGCCGAATGAGCGCGCCGCGCCACGGCCTCAAGGGCAACAAGGCCACGCTGCCGACCAAGCCCTGTGTGCATTGCGGCCGGCCGATGAGCTGGCGCAAAGCCTGGGAGAAGACCTGGGACGAGGTGAAGTACTGCTCCGACGCCTGCCGGCGCGGCAAGGTGGCGGCGCCGGGCGCCAGGGAGCCCGCGCGATGAGCCGCCGCCCTCTCCACACCCTCCGCCATCTCGTGCTCGTGCTCGGCGACCAGCTCGATGCCGATGCCGCCGCCTTCGACGGCTTCGACCCCGCGCAGGACGCGGTGTGGATGGCCGAAGTGGCCGAGGAGTCGACGCACATCCCGTCGTCGCAGATGCGCACCGCGTTCGTCCTGAGCGCAATGCGCCACTTCGCGGCGGAGCTGCGCGCGCGCGGCCGGCCGCTGCACTACCGCACGCTCGACGATCCGACCAACTGCGGCACGCTGGCGGCCGAGCTGCGGACCGCGATCGCCGCGCTGCGCCCGCAGGCCCTGGTGATGACAGCGCCCGGCGACTGGCGCGTGCTTGCCGCGCTGCGCGCCGTGGCGGACGAGGCCGGCCTCGCGCTCGATGTGCGCGAGGACCGCCACTTCTTCGCCACCGTGCGCGAGTTCCGCGCCCACGCGCAGGGCCGCAAGCAGCTGCGCATGGAGTTCTTCTACCGCGAGATGCGGCGCCGCCATCGTGTGCTGATGGACACGGCCGACCCCGCGCAACCCGAAGGCGGGCAGTGGAACTTCGACGCCGACAATCGCGAGAGCTTCGGCCGCGACGGCCCCGGTACCGTGCCGCCGCCGCGGCGCTTCGCGCCCGACGCCATCACGCGCGCGGTGCAGGCGATCGTACGCACGCGCTTCGCGTCGCACCCCGGAAGCTGCGACGGCTTCGGCTGGCCGGTCACGCGCGCGCAGGCGCTCGAGGCGCTCTCGGTCTTCGTGTCCGAGCGACTGCCGAACTTCGGCCGCTGGCAGGACGCGCTCTGGCCCGGCGAGCCGTGGCTGTGGCACGCGCATCTCGCGGCGGCGCTGAACGTCAAGCTGCTGCACCCGCGTGAGGTGGTGGCCGCGGCCGAGGCGGCCTACCGCGCCGGCCGCGTCCCGCTCGCCAGCGCCGAGGGCTTCATCCGCCAGATCCTCGGCTGGCGCGAGTACGTGCGCGGCATCTACTGGACGCAGATGCCGGAATACCTCGAGCACAACGCGCTCGGTGCCGAGGCGAAGCTGCCGGACTTCTACTGGAGCGGCGAGACCGACCTGGCCTGTCTGGCCGACGCTATCGGCCAGACGCTGCGCCTGGGTTACGCGCACCACATCCAGCGCCTGATGGTGACGGGCCTGTACGCGCTGCTGCTGGGCGTGCGGCCGCAGGAGTTGCACGCCTGGTACCTGGGCGTCTACGTCGACGCGGTGGAATGGGTCGAGCTGCCCAACACGCTCGGCATGAGCCAGTACGGCGACGGGGGCCTGATGGCCAGCAAGCCTTACGTCGCGAGCGGCAAGTACATCGAGCGCATGAGCGGCGGCAGCCTGTGCGCGCGCTGCCGCTACCGCCCGGCCGAGCGCACCGGCGAGCGCGCCTGCCCGTTCACGACGCTGTACTGGGACTTCCTGCTGCGCCACGAGCAGCGACTGGCCGCCAACCCGCGCATGGTGATGCAGGTGAAGAACCTCGCGCGCCTGTCGGACGACGAACGCGCGCGCATCCGCGCGCAGGCCACCGCACATCGCGCCCAAGTGGGCGCGTGAGCGCGCCACCGGTCGCGCACGAGCCGACGCCGGCCGCCGCGCGGGCGTTTGCGGACGCGCTGCGTGCGCGGCCAGTGTTGGCAGCTCACGACGTGGCGTGACTCCGTTTCAAGTTCAAGACAGCATGAAGCTTGGTGCCGGCGCAGAACCTGTCTCGGACGTGATCCGGGGCCGGGACCTACTGACGATTGCCGATTCAGTAATCTGGATCGTCGCAGATTGGGCCTCGGCCTGCGCCAGGGAGACGGACATTCTCGTCGCGCTTCGATCCGCGCCTACAACACTCTGCGCCAAGGATCGTGACACTCCAAAACGCGATGGTCGAATTTCATCGTGTCACGGGCTTCTTGAACGTCGCGCACG
>Ga0209464_10000134_pt1 | contig 25545 bp, 19 predicted proteins | sample DOMMetBare1Fresh_2_FD_187473 | JGI IMG/M metagenome (GOLD analysis project Ga0209464, IMG submission 187473) | Wetland sediment microbial communities from St. Louis River estuary, USA, under dissolved organic matter induced mercury methylation -... | ecosystem: Environmental > Aquatic >...
CGATTTCACATTACCTTGTACAACAAACGATTTACTTACATCGAAATCCAAAACTACTTCGCTTTCAATGCCGCTTTCAATAACCAGTGCAGGCGAAACTTTCACTTTAAGGCCGCTTGACGACCCACTTGGAACTTTCATATCGAAGCTGGTACCGTCTGTCAAAACAACTTTTGATCCGGCAATATGCATACGGATAAAATCATAAGTCCCTTCCGGAATACCCATGCTCAACAAATCAGAAGTAATCCCATTTTGCAAATCGAGCAAATCATATTCCATTCCAGCGCCTTCATAGAGTACTATAAAATTCGACTCACTGCCAGATTCGGTTGTTGTAGAAGAGGTTGTTGCCGTTGACCGAATCTCGATTTTATCGATTGTCAGCAGGGCTTTATCAACCAAACTAACTGGGAATGGTGCATCAGTCAGTTTTAACGTCAAAGTACCATTTCCTCCTATTCCATCCGAATCATTCTCATTGGTACATGATGATGCTGCAAAAAGTAAAGTAATTGCAAGAAACATCATTCCGACTTTAATTAAATTTTTCATGACTTTTCTATTTTAAATGAATTTCATTTTTTGTTGTTCAGCCATAAGCGCGCCTGAAAGGCGTTGGTCAAGCTGTTGCAGCTCCTGCTGTTTGCTCACCAGGCGTTGTTGCTCGCTTTCTGCTCTTTCGCGTGACAGGAAAGCGTTATTTTCCACTTTGCGTTGGAATTCAGCCATTTCGCCTTGCAGTACACGTCCTTTTTCGGTCAGGTTGGCACGCGAATTTTCCTGTTTGCGGAGGAGTGATTCGTTGAGGTCTTTTGCCAGGTCGTAATGAGTGAGCAATGAATCTACATTTACGTAGGCAATAGGCAATTTAGTATATTTTACGGAATCACCGACTTTGACAAAGCTTTGAACTTCAGCCTGTTTTTTGTTTGATGAAAAGTGCAGTACAAACAAAATGAGTACAGCAACCGCTAAAATTCCGTTTAAGATGTAATTAATATTTTTCATAACTGTGTAATGATGGTTTCTAATAGATTTTGTTTCTCAAGGTTGTTTTGTGTCAGGCGATAATCTTTTAAGTTTAAAAGTTAACCGCTTCTCCAAATGTTAAAGGTTTGGGTTGCAAATATACGATGATTCATTTGGATTAATCAACAACAAACTCTTCTGATTTTTTGGAATCAGGAAAACGAATTGCCTATTTAATCATTTTTAATGGTTAGTTAATCCGCCAATCCCCGATTAATTTTCTACTTTCGAACGATAAAAACAAACATTATGACTATTAAAGATTTGAATCCGAGGGTTATCTGGTCTTACTTCGAAGAGGTAACCCAAGTGCCCCGTCCTTCAAAAAAGGAAGGGCTGATATTAGCCTATTTAAAAAACTTTGCTGATGCTAAAGGATTGGACCATAAATTGGACACCGTTGGTAATCTGCTGATAACCAAACCAACTACCGTGGGGTTCGAGCATTTGCCTGCCGTGGTGTTGCAATCGCACGTCGATATGGTGTGTGAAAAAAACAGCGACGTAGTGCATAACTTCGAGATCGATCCTATTCAGACCATTGTCGATGGTGAGTGGCTGAAGGCCAAAGGAACTACGCTTGGAGCGGACAATGGCATCGGAATCGCTGCGCAATTGGCTGTGCTGGCTTCAGATGATATCCGGCACGGTAAGGTAGAGTGCTTATTTACGGTCTCCGAAGAGACCGGCCTGAACGGCGCTTTCGGTTTGGAGAAAGATTTCTTTACCGGGAAAATCCTGCTCAATCTGGATTCGGAAGAAGAAGGCGAAGTGTTTATCGGATGTGCCGGTGGTATCGATTCAACCGTAATTTTTCCCTATAAAAAAGTGGCAGCACCAAAAGATCTGTTCTACTTCCATGTGGCCGTGTCAAAGCTAAAAGGCGGCCATTCGGGGGATGATATTGATAAAGGTTATGCAAATGCCAATCAGTTGCTGGCAAGATTCTTGTGGAATCTGAACCGGAAATTCGGTCTGACTTTGGTCGAAATCAACGGTGGTAACCTCCATAATGCAATTCCGCGTGAAGCCAGAGCATTCGCCGCTGTGCCGTTTGCCGACAAAGAGCGACTTCGTATCGAACTGAATCATTACCTGATCGATGTAGAGGAGGAATACAAATTCACAGAACCCAATCTCCGGATTGATCTGGATTCGGATTCAGCTCCTGAGTTTTGTATCGACAAAGCCGATTCTGATAAACTGATCAGCGCGCTCTACTCTTGCCCCAATGGTGTGCAGGCAATGAGCCATGCTATTGAGGGGTTGGTAGAAACTTCTACCAACCTGGCTTCGGTGAAAATGCAGCCGGACAGTACCATAAAAGTGGTGACCAGCCAGCGCAGTTCGGTGGAATCGGCCAAATATGATATTGCCCATAAGGTGGAATCGATCTTCACACTCATCGGAGCCACTGTGACTCACGGCGACGGGTATCCCGGTTGGAGTCCCAATACTGATTCTCCAATACTGAAAGTGGCGGTCAAGACTCACAAAGAACTGTTTGGAGCTGAACCGAAAATCAAAGCAATTCACGCCGGTCTGGAGTGCGGTCTTTTCCTGAAGAAATATCCCGGACTGGATATGGTCTCTTTCGGACCCACCCTGCGCGGGGTGCATTCGCCCGACGAACGCATTCATATTCCGTCAGTGGATTCCTTCTGGAAACACCTTTTAGCTATTTTGGAAAATATATCTGCAAAATAGGCGTTGTTCTATTTTATATTGTTATATCTGGTACAGTGCGTCATTGAAAACGTATTGTGCCGGATCTACAAAAGCTTACAACATAAGAACATGAAGTTATTCCACAAACTATTACTCTCCCTTTTCAGTATCGTTGCGATATTGACGACATTTTCGTGCAGCAGCGAACTTGATTTTTCCACTAATCCGGCAGATAAGCTGTCCTTTTCGGCCGATACCGTTCGATTTGATACGGTGTTTACCTCCATCGGTTCATCAACCCGTCAGTTGAAGATTTTCAACCGGGGCAAAAAGCCCCTCAGGATTGAATCCATCAATCTGTCCGGAGGAAATGCGAATGGATTTTCCGTCGTTGTGGATGGCCAACGGGGTACTTCTTTTTCCAATATCGAAATTGGAGCGAAAGATAGCTTGTTCGTTTTTGTGGAAGTGACCGTTAATCCTCAGAATGAAAATAATCCCATTTTGATTTCCGACTCATTGATGTTCCGCGTGAATGGAAACACACAACGGGTGCGTTTCGAGGCATACGGGCAGGATGTGATCGTATGGAAAGGAAAGGTTTTTACTCAAAATACGATCATTGAACCCAATGCGAAGTTCCTGATTTATGATAGTCTTATTGTCGCCCATAACGCCCGGTTGACAATTAGCGAAGGTGCTCATCTTTATTTCCACGACAAGGCTTTTTGCCGTATCGATGGTCAGATCTCTTCCAAAGGAACGGCACAGAACCCGGTAGTTTTCCGTGGAGACCGCATGGATCGAATGTTGAGTGATTTGCCGTATGATCTCTATTCCGGATTGTGGGGAGGTGTTTCCATAAGCACAAACAGTTATGGGAATGAAATGGAATATACCCGGATTCGTAACGGTATGTACGCCCTGCAATTGGATTCGGCCAATGCAGAGACGGAAAAAATAAGGTTGCTGAATTGCCAACTGACCAATGTGATGGGTACGGTTTTTTCTGCCGAACTGTGTAAAGTAACCGCTTATGGCTGTGAATTTTCAAATGGCGGAAGTGATGTAGTGGCGTTGAATGGAGGAGACTATTCGTTTGTAAATTGTACAATGGAGAATCATTTCTTATACGATAATGGCGCCTTTAGCTCCAGTCCTTATGCATTGCATTTGCAAAACTATAAGCGGACTTCCGACGGCGCCTGGGATCTTTACCCTTTGACCAAAGCCGATTTCCGGAACTGCATTCTCTGGGGTGTGAAATCTACAGAAATAAACTTTGATAATAAACCGAAGGGGTATGCGGTCAATACTGATTTCAAATACCATTTTGAATATTGCCTGATTAAAGCAGATGGGGAAGATGATGCCGATTTTGTATCGACAACCTGGAATAAAGATCCGAAATTTATCAATGAAGGGGATAACTACAAGTTTGATTTGCAATTGGATTCTGCCTCTGTTGCGATTGATAAAGGGGATTATGGTACCGCACAGGCTTGTCCCGTTGATATGTTTGGAAATTCAAGGTTTACCGATAGTAAGCCCGATCAGGGGGCTTATGAACGGGTGAAAAAATAATCACTGATAAGGTTCTGTCAAATGAAGCGCGCGATTAGTTACTCCATTAAGTATTGAGTGACCGATAGCGCGCTTTTGTTTTAATACAATCCATTGAAGATGAGAAAGATACTTTTGTTAAATGTCTGCCTGGTTTCGTTTCTGGCATTAAATGCTCAGGAAACTTTACGGGTAATGTTTTACAATACAGAGAATCTGTTCGATTGCAAACACGACTCGATGAAGAACGATCAGGATTTTCTACCGGAGTCCCTTTACCATTGGACTTATACCCGTTACAAAACAAAATTGAACCATTTGGCTAAGGTAATCACAGCAGTAGGAGAGTGGCAGGTTCCTGCTTTGGTCGGACTTTGCGAAGTGGAGAACGATTCAGTAATAAATGATTTGATCCATCATTCACCGTTGAACAATCTTGCATATCGGTATGTGATGACTCATTCTTCTGACGCCCGGGGGATTGATGTGGCTCTGTTGTATCAGCGGGATCAATTCAAACTGTTATCCTTTAAGGCCCATCGCGTTCCGCTTAAGCGCCCGACCCGCGATATTCTGCACGTGACCGGTCAGGTGATGAATCACGATACTCTGGATGTTTTCGTTTGCCATTTTCCTTCACGGCTGGGTGGGGAGGATCAATCCAATCCATGGCGTGTTGCAGCTGCAAAGGTATTGAAGGAAAAAGCGGATTCGGTACTTGCAATCAGGCAACATCCATTCGTCATCATCATGGGCGACTTCAACGACTATCCTGATAACGAAAGCCTGTTCAAAACATTAGCGGCAAAATCACCTTCAGATACCACTTCCCGATTTGTCAATCTGATGTACCCGATGCTGGAGGATAAGGATCACGGTAGCCATAAGTTTCAGGGGGAATGGGGTGTGTTGGATCAAATCATTGTGAACCGCTCTTTTTTTAAGTCAACCCGGATTCAGGTAAATGAGAGTAAAGCAAATGTGTTTCGTGCCCCGTTCCTATTAGAGGAGGATAAAACGTATGGCGGGGAGCGACCCTTACGGACATTCCTGGGTCCGCGATATTTGGGAGGGTATAGTGACCACTTGCCGGTGTGGATGGATGTGGTGGTGGGAAAAATAATCAAATAAAAAAGAGGTAGAACCCATTCCCGGGTTACTACCTCTTTTTCGCAGTGCTTTATGTTTTAATCTGACTATCGATCATTCATCTTCTTGAGAATCCAGATGTCATAGAACAAGGGTGAATATTTACTCCTGATGTATTTGCATTCCTTTACAGCATCTTTAACCTTGTCGAAGGTCGCTATAATCACCCGGTACATACCTCTCTCATTTTGAGCTAAAACAATATTATAGCCATTCTTTTCCATTCTGCTTTTTAATCCGAGGGCATTTGATTTGTAGATAAAGCTACCGATTACAACAGAATATCGTTTTAGTCGGATAGTATCTCCTGTTGAATTGGTGTAGGATTCACTCACTACTTTTACTTTTTCCTGTATCATAACCGGCTCATTATCTTTTGAGCCTTTATTGTTTCGTTGGGCTTCTTTAGCCTCTGCATCCGAAGAGTCTTTAGCGTCTGACGTGATATCTCCGGATGCTGTCAGAGCTGAATCTTTATTTTGTCCGGATCCGGTTGCGTCATTATTGACTTTTGGGATATCATTCTTTTCGGGATCAGATATAGATTTGTCTGAGATCTTCTTTTTTCTTCCTATGGCCAGATAGAGACCCACTTTGACACCGTACGATATTTGTCTTACTTTGTTCAGTTGTGATGAACTGAAAAGCCCATTGTAAGTACCATCAGACTGATAGATAAGCTTGTTGTCTGCTTTAAAGATGTTATTCAATCCATAGGTTACATAGCCACCCAGATACAATCCCAGTTTATTGTTCAGGCGGTGAACATCGCCGAGATCAGCCGTCAAAGCATATGCGGTTTTTAATGAAATGTCTCCGCGTGGACGACTTGTAATGGTTGTGAAGCCGTGCTGAGGCATATTGCTCAACTCGATATTCCACTGGCTATAATAACCGGTAGTAGTAATTTCACCGCTGGTCACTTTGTAATCCGATTTGACAGGCAAGGATACTTTGCCTCCTATTCCCAATTGTAGATGATCTCTTTTTCCCAGTTTTTGTCGGAACTGTAATGTTAATGGGATATCCAGAAAAAGACTATTTTGCTTTTCCGTCCAATTATTGTACTTAGCCCGAAACTCGTATAGATCACCGTCTGTATCTGTTTCCATATTTTGGGTTGTATAGTTCAATTTGGCCAGTCCTGTATAGGTGCTGGCTCCGACTCCGGTGGCTATTCCCCATCTGGTAGTAAAAAAATAAGAATAGTTCAGGTTTAAAAGGTATCCCGTGCTATTTTGGAATTGATTGGTTTTATCTTGAAGGCTGTACTCCAGATTATGGGTACCACCTCCCCCTGTGAGAGACAGGTAATGTCTGGACTCTTGGGCTTCCATAAACCGGCAAAGAGTCAGGAGGATAAATATGATTAGATTCTTCTTCATTTTTTGGTTCTTTGTTTGCGTCATTTTTAATAAGCACACTCAATCACGATTGGCATTAATTGGTAATTACAATTTTAAAAGTTTCATTGCTCCCTTTGCCCGTATTTGTTTGTCCAATATAAACCCCACCGGGAAGAGACAGATTCAAGGTGTTTATTTTTTCTACCTTACTTTGATGATAAACCAGTTTTCCCTGGCTATTGAATATTGAGATGTCTGCATTTTCCAGATTCTTTTGATCAACACCTTCGACCATAATAGTGCAAGCTTGGTTGACTTGTACAGGATTTGGGAAAACAATGAATCGGGACTGTGTTTGAGATGCTTTACTGATAACGGTTGGACAAGTATTCAATTTAGAGCCATCCCTGGTAGTCACCTCCAGGTAATATGTTCCACTCAATCCATCAGGATCACAATAGAACTGATTCGTAGCACCATTGATAAGCTCTCCGTTTTTATACCATTGATATGAAGTGAAATCATTTTCCAGATTGCGGATCAGGATTACGTCGTTAAATTTGGTTGAAATATTGTCGGCCGAAATATTTATTGTAAAGTTGAATGAGTGTTCAACACTTTCAACACCCAATTCATTTCGCATGACCAAAGTTCCGGAATAGTTCCCATAAGAATTACCTGTGGGAATCGGTAATGATATTACGCCATTATTAGAGCTTGTCAGCAAGTTGTCGTAGGCGATGTTCGTAAATCCGGCAGCCAGAGCTTTGTCGTTAAAAATAATTTTGTATTGTGTCGGTGTTCCTCTTTGGATGGTATAGTTTAGACTTAGATCCCTTGCGCCACATTCATATGAGGATATTTGTAATGCTTGTAAAACAATAATATCTGAGATTTTTGCGCCATTAATAATCTGTTTATCCGGTGCAATGTAGTTGATCAGGTCCGAACCGGTAAGTGTGTACGATACGGTTATGATCTTATTTATTCCCACCTCCGGAGAATCGTAGATCGCCTCTGTTTTTAGGCTCAGATTATCTCCACTTACCACATTTTGCAAATTACCGGTTGCTACAATATTTGCCGTAGCATTGCCATCGTACATTTTATTGGTAGTCACCTGGGTTGACTCTATGGCAAGCTGTCTTTTGGTAATGTTTGCACTTAACGAGGGTGCTTTGGCCAGAGTATAATTCCCTGCATCTGTTCCGGAGAGATTAATCCCCGAAAAAGTAACCGGTTTGTTTGTTCCTGCATTTTTATCTGAGAATGTAGCATCGTTTATCGTTAGTTTGACAAGATCTCCGTCTATAATCCCCACAGGATACAGCTCAGATACCAGTGCCGATTTATTGCCATCGTACACTTTATCTTGGGCTGAAGCGTGTATTTCCAGTGTTTTAGGTGTTATTTCACCATTTGTGAATACATAGTCTACCGGTGCAATATATTTGTCGGAGTCTATTCCGGCTATTTGATACATAACGGTGATTTTCTTACCCTTTCCAACGTTTTTGTTGTCGTAGGTTGCTGTTGCCGATACTGTTACCTGGTCGTTGCTGTCCAGGTTTAATAACGAAATACCAGATAGGTCAATTTCAGCTGTAGTTGTTCCGTCATAAAGTTTAGACAATGTAACAACCGGAGGTGTAGCATTTAACTGGCTTTTATACGTGCTAAAGCTAACCACATCGCCATAACTGGTACCGGCTTCATTAGTCGCATAAGCTCTTGCATAATATGTCGTATTATATGCAATGCCGGTAATTTCGGATGTAAACGGACCTGCGACAGAAGCACTTCCATTATCGATGTGTTGGTCATCTATGGTTGGCATACCTGTCGTATTCCAGCAGATTCCATAAGACGTAGGATAGGGGATTCCCAGACTTTCAATTGTGCCGTTTCCTGTAGCTGAAGACGCAGTGATGTTAGTCACATTTTGAGTCGAAATGATGGGTAATGTAGGAGCTTCGTAGACAGTTAAATCTAATTTGGTCTGATAACTGCCGAAATCATTTACTCCGGTAATCGTATAGGTTGTGGTCGGACTTTTCGTTGTAGGCGTACCACTGATTTCACCTGTATTGGTGTCGAAATACAAACCGGATGGTAACTCCGGTGATATGCTGTACGGGAGAGAGTTGGTGATTTTTCTTACTGTCTCATTAAACTGGTCGGTTATGAATATTGAGCCAGAGTCATCAATGGTAATTCCGGTGGGCAAATTTAGTGATGAATAGTGAAGATAGCCATCCGCATTTCCTAAACTTCCGTTACCGGCAATGGTTGAAACGATTCCGGTTTGAGTTATTTTGCGTATGGTGTTATTGTCGGAATCGGTGATATATAAATTGCCGTCGCTGTCAGTAGTTATTCCATATGGATTGTTAAACTCCGCTGTTTCAATTGGTCCATCTATCGAACCTTTTACTCCATTGCCGGCAAGTGTCGTCACAGATTGATCGGTTGTTATTTTCCTTATTCTGTTATTCCCTCTGTCAGTTATATAGAGGTTTCCATAAGTATCAACTGTTATTCCTGTTGGGTAATTGAATCTGGCAGCGGTGCCGTTTCCATCGGCAAAACCAAAAGATCCATCCCCGGCATAGGTACTAACCAAGCCTTCGGAAGTGATTTTTCGAATGGTGCAATTCCCAAAATCTGCAACATAAACGTTGTCTGAAGCATCAACGGTCACACTCCAGGGGAAATTAAAGCTAGCTAAACCAGCTGTACCATCGTTTGCCCCGGCGATGCCGCTACCGGCGAGTGTTGTTACTATTCCATTCGCACTGATTTTGCGGATTTTATGGTTGTAGGTGTCAGCGACATATAAATTTCCATGTTTATCCAGGGTGAGTCCCATGGGGTAATAAAATTCTGCATCAGCTGCATTGCCATCTTTAAACCCGGATTGCCCGTTTCCGGCAAAAGTGGTGACTATCCCTGTTTTACTGATCTTTCTTATTTTATGATTATCCTGGTCTGCAACGTATAAATTCCCTTCCTGATCTGCAACAATCCCACATGGCTGATTAAAACTCGACAATAAGCCAGCTGCGTCTTTTGACCCTTCAGATCCATCTCCGGCTAATGTTGAAATGTGATAACCGCCGGTTACATGTCCACCTGTAGTAATTGGTGTCAACGGTGGTATTGCCTTTCCTGTTTTATAGAACTGTGGACTAGCATAACTGAACTCTGGATTCTGAGCTTGTAGCCCCAGGCATACCCATATAAAAACACATAATAGTAGAAATTTCCTCATACCCGATTGAATTGAAAACCGTAATTAAAAACCTATATCTTACCAACAATAAAAAACTAACACAGGCAGGCTTCAAGTTAAAATGAACCAAGATACAACCTACCTTTCATTCCTAATCGCAAAGCATGTTTCTTAACTCAAAAAACATTTAGCGATATTTAGCGTGTGACTTAAACAACAATTAGGGTTACCCCTTGTGTGAAGATCTAATAATTAGTGCTATCCCTATTGCAAAGATATAATTTTACATTAGTAGCCTCCCTGTTCGTTAACTTTATAAACAATATATTAACAGTTTTGGCTCGAAGATTCACATAGAATGAGCCTTTTGGGTATTATTTTATTTGCATAGATTGATTGTGTTATTAAATATTCCTGCTCAGTTTAAAATCCTGGATCGTAACAGAGTCCTTATTTGAATAATAACCCATACATAGAGTGCTGATTAGAGAAGAGGGTTCAAGTTGGTTTTATATTCAAATCACGCACTTTTTTTGTACCTTTGTCCGCCTGTTTCAGGGTATGGGACTGAACTGATTTATTCCTGTATAAACCTATTGACAATCAGAATAATAATATATCATCAATGGAATTAGCAAGTAAATACAATCCGGCTGAAGTAGAAGATAAATGGTACAGCTATTGGATGGAAAACGGACTGTTTAAGTCTAAACCCGATCACCGCGAACCTTATTGCATCGTGATCCCCCCGCCCAACGTTACGGGTGTACTCCACATGGGACACATGCTCAATAATACCATCCAGGATATCCTCGTTCGTCGTGCGCGCATGATGGGTAAAAATGCCTGCTGGGTACCGGGTACTGACCATGCCTCTATTGCTACCGAAGCCAAAGTGGTAAATAAACTTGCTGAAGAAGGTGTGAAAAAAAGCGACCTTACTCGCGATGAGTTCCTCAAGCATGCCTGGGAATGGACCGACAAGCACGGTGGTATTATCCTGGAGCAGTTAAAGAAACTCGGCGCTTCCTGCGATTGGGATCGTACCTGCTTCACGATGGATGAAGTGCGTTCAGAAAGTGTATTGAAAGTGTTCGTTGATTTGTTTGAAAAAGGTCTGATTTATCGTGGCGTTCGCATGGTCAACTGGGACCCGAAAGCCCTGACTGCTCTTTCTGATGAGGAGGTTATTTTCAAAGAACAACAAGGGAAACTTTATTACCTGAGATATAAAATCGTAGGCGAAGAGGGATATGCCGTAGTTGCCACCACTCGTCCGGAAACCATTCTCGGAGATACCGCCATGTGTATTAACCCGAATGACCCGAAAAATGCCCATTTGAAAGGCAAAAAAGTAATTGTTCCTATCGTTGGCCGCGAAATTCCCGTAATCGAAGACGATTATGTAGATGTGGAATTCGGAACCGGTTGCCTGAAAGTAACTCCGGCACACGATGTGAACGACTACATGTTGGGTGAAAAATACAACCTTGAAACCATCGATATCTTCAACGATAACGGAACTATCAATGATAAAGTAGGACTTTATGTGGGTCAGGATCGTTTCGATGTGCGTAAACAGATCGAACAGGACCTGATTGCTGCCGGTTTGATGGAAAAGGTGGAAGCATACACCAACAAAGTAGGTTTCTCAGAGCGTACGCACGTACCCATTGAGCCGAAACTGTCTATGCAATGGTTTCTCAAAATGGAGCAACTGGCAAAGCCGGCGTTGGATGCAGTGATGAATGATGACATCAAACTTGTTCCCGCGAAATTCAAAAACACCTACCGTCACTGGATGGAGAATGTGAAAGACTGGTGCATCTCGCGTCAGCTTTGGTGGGGACACCGCATTCCGGCATACTTTCTGCCTCAGGGAGGGTATGTGGTAGCTCATTCACCTGAACAGGCTTTGGAGCAGGCTCGTCAGAAAACCGGCGATGCTAACCTGCAATTGTCAGATCTTCGTCAGGATGAAGATTGTCTCGATACCTGGTTCTCATCGTGGTTGTGGCCGATTTCGGTTTTCGATGGCATCTCTAATCCTGAAAACGAAGAGATTCAGTATTACTATCCGACCAACGATTTGGTGACGGGTCCCGATATTTTGTTCTTCTGGGTGGCTCGTATGATTATCTCGGGTTACGAATACCGTGGCAATATGCCGTTTGAAAACGTTTACCTTACCGGTATCGTTCGCGATAAACTCGGCCGTAAGATGTCTAAGTCGCTGGGTAACTCACCTGAACCCTTAGACCTGATCAGTACATATGGTGCCGATGGTGTGCGTATGGGGATGATGCTAGCTGCACCAGCCGGTAACGACATTCATTTCGATGAAACGCTTTGCGAGCAAGGCCGTAACTTCAATAATAAAATCTGGAATGCTTTCCGATTGGTGAAAGGCTGGCAGGTGGACGAGACTTTGTCTCAACCTGAGTCGGCTGCGATTGCCGTTAAATGGTTTGATGCCCTGATGAGCAAGACCATCGTTGTGGTAAACGATTCGATGGACAAATACCGCATCTCGGAAGCGTTGATGGAGGTTTATAAGCTTTTCTGGGACGAATTCTCCTCGTGGTACCTCGAGATGATCAAACCGGGATACCAGTTGCCGATTGATAAGGTTACTTACGAGGCAACTCTTGGATTCTTCGATTCATTGTTGAAATTGCTTCATCCGTATATGCCTTTCATCACCGAAGAACTTTGGCATGCCATTTACGAACGCAATGCCGGGGAAAGCCTGATGACTCAGCTTTTGCCGGAAGCCAAAGCATTTGATGCGCAACTGATTTCTGATATTGAGATTGCAAAAGAGATTATAACCGGGGTACGAAATGTACGCGCACAGAAAAATATCCCTCAAAAAGAGGCTGTAGATCTCGAGATATTGGGAGAGCATATCGCCGGCTACGATCCGGTGATTCTCAAATTGAGCAATCTTTCTGCTTTAAGTAGCTGTACGGAAAAGTCTGTTGGAGCTGTTTCATTCCTGGTGGGTATTTCAGAATATGCCGTTCCGCTCGGAAATATGCTGAATGTCGAAGAAGAGATCAAGAAGCTGAAAGACGAACTTGAATACAACAAAGGTTTCCTGATTTCAGTAATGAAAAAGCTGAGCAACGAAAAATTTGTAGCCAACGCGAAGCCCGAAGTTGTGCAAGCTGAACGAAAAAAACAGGCCGATGCCGAGAGCAAAATCAAGTCGCTCGAAGAAAGTATCGCCGCTTTACAGAAATAACCCCATTGAACCCCGGTAGAAAGACAAACTCTATCGGGGTTCATTTTGTTTTATCGGTATAATTTCTATCTTTGTGAAAAGTTAACTTAGTGGAAAGATGAAATATCTGTCAACACTTGTAATCCTTTTCGGATTGATATTTACTTCCTGCCAGACTGTTTCGGTTTTGACCATTGAAGTGAAGCGCCCGGCAGAAATCGTTATACCCGAAGATGTAAAGAAAATCGTGGTGGTGAATAATTCAAAGGATCAACCCGATGACTTTGGCCATAGCGCGAGTGTCTTTGATGGGAGATCTTTCAAGGAGACCAATCCTTCGATAAAGACAGCAGGATTAGCTGAGACTTTTACCTCAGAGATAGCAAAAAGGTTAAATGCACTTCAATGGTTTAATGTGTATCAACAAAGATTGAGTCAGTCTCCCTCAAAAACATTTCTGGAAGACCTGCCTTTACGTAATTATCAGATCAAAGAGATTTCGGATTCTATTTCCCCTGATTTGATTATATCTTTGGATAGGGTGTTGTTTGAAAGTGAGATCAAACTCCGTTATCTGGAGAGCCAGGGGGTGTTCAAAGTAACCATGGATGGAAGGGCTTATCCATCCGTCAGGGTATATGACCCCAAAAGGATGAAAGTGCTCTATACTCTTCGTCAGCAGGATAGCCTGTATTGGCAGAATTATGGTCCGGGGGATTCGCCGGAGGAGGCATTGACTTATTTCCCGGCACTGCCGAATTGCTTTTTGGATTTGACGATGTACGGGGTGGATAAAATGATGAAGAAGCTCATCCCTTACAGTGAGCGTATTGATCGTATCTATTATATCAGTGGTAATATCAATATGCACGATGCGGCCAATTATGTCAGGCAAGACCGATGGGAAGAAGCCGCCGCTATCTGGGAATATCTATTCGAACATACCCAAAGGGATAAAATAAAAGCTTTTACAGCTGCCAATATGGCCCTGTATCTGGAGATATCCGATAAATACGACGAAGCAATAGAATGGGCAGGAAAGTCCCGCTCTTATTTTTTGGAAATGAAATCTAAGACAGCACAGGAAGAGGCCGAGAATCTGAATGCCTATATTCGGGACCTCAGGAAACGTGCCGATGATGCTGAAAAACTGGATTCCCAGTTGTTGCACTAATTACACATTTAGAAACCCTCAAAAACAACAATACTATGAATGCCATTTATAATGCCGTAAATGTAAAGCTCACTGAGCTTATTTGCGAGGCGATTGAGAAGTACAAACAAAAAGAAGAGCCGGGAACCCTTACCGACCTTTTCGTGCAGCTCAATACAGCTAACAGTGCTGTCGCGGTGTATGATGATGCTGAGCAGTTGCTGGCCGAAATGGAAATGTCGGAATTGGAAGAGATAAACACAGGTAAAGACAATAATATTTTTAAGGTCGTTGAAAGCGTTCTTCGTGATGTGCTGTCTAAATCCAACGTGTTGTTGAAATTCGAAGAGCTGGATCCGCTTCGTCCGTTTTCGGTATTATTGGTTGATGAGTCGTTTGAACATCAGGCTGAGATTTATCTGTTGGAAGACGGAAACCTGATTATCGAAGATTCCTTGTTTAAGGATATTGACAAAGAGCTGGATTCATTCCTCGATAAGCTTATGGAGGAGTAGTTTCTTAATATTTGATTGTGTAAAAGCGTGGCTGGGAGGATTCGATTTCCTGGTCACGCTTTTTTTGTGGCTAATAAGTTCAGGATTGTAGAACTGCTCCAACTATATGTACAAAAAAAAGAGGCCTTCCCGAAGGAAAGCCTCTGTAAAAGTTGAATATTGAATTTGTTAAGCTGTTCTGACAAGTTGACCTAAACGAAGGCTTGATCTCTTGATCTTATTCAGTTTGCGAAGTACGCTAACTGTTGTGCCGTATTTTTCGGCGATAGAAGATAAAGTGTCTCCGGATTTAACTTTGTGGTAAGCGATACCCGATACGTTAGACAGTTCTTTGCCTGTTTTGCGTTTTGCGTTATTAGCATAGAATACGTAAGTATCCATGTGGGTAACTTTGTTCTTGAAGTCGAAGATTTCAACGGGGTTTACGGCTACACCAAAGAAACGGGTTTCAAAGTGAAGGTGAGGCCCGGTAGAGCGCCCTGTGTTTCCACCTAATGCGATAACTTCGCCGGCTTTCACATACTGCCCAACAGTAACTAAATGTTTTGATAAGTGTCCGTAAACAGTTTCCATTCCATTGCTGTGTCTGACAACGATAACGTTTCCGTATCCCCCCATATTGCCGGCTACGCGTACTTTGCCACTGAATGCGACCCGGATAGGGTCTCCGATATTGATTTTCAGGTCAATACCGTAGTGCATACGATGCCAACGGGCACGATACCCGAAGTTTGAGGTTACATCTCCCATACAAGGCATACTCCATGAAGAAAGATCCATTACCAGTGAATCGGGTACAGCTTTGTTTTTAAATGGATTCACGCTGCTTCCCCAGTTGTTTTCGTAAAGACCAAGAGCAGGGTATAAGTCCTCCTCGTTTTCAGTGTTTACAGAGTTGCGGAGTGAAGCGATCGAGTCGAGACGAAGCTTTTCTCTATTGATCTTAACCTGATCTGCCAGTAGATCGTTAGCGCTAAGAGTGGGTTTTGTACCACGAACCATGTAGGTGCGGGCTACAGATTTGTGAGCACGGTGTGCTCTGGATCTTGCCTGCACAGTTTCGCTAGTGAAAACTGTACCGATTGTGATTAAGATAAATAAAAAAGCCTTTCTCATATTTTTCTCCTTTTGGGATTAAACTTCGTCTTTTGCATACAGAAAACCAAAATTCGCCAGTTCGTAGTCAAACAACTCTTCGTCTTTGAAAAAACGTTTGATTTCTTCTGTGGCTGTTTTGGGGGAGTCGGAAGTGTGTACGATATTTTCGGTTACACTCATTGAAAAATCTCCGCGGATGGTTCCCGGTAATGCAAGGCGACTGTTTGTCACTCCTGTCATCGTTCGGATCACTTCAACGGCTCCGACACCTTCCCAGCAGGTTGCAACTATCGGGGCTGCCATCATGCTGTTTTTGATATGCTGAAAAAACGATTTATGTTGCAAATGTGCATAATGTTCATTCAGAATATCGTCGTTCAGTTGGATCATTTTGATGCCGACTAATCGCAACCCTTTTTTCTCGATTCTTGAAATTATCTCTCCGATCAACCCTCTTTGGATTGCACTCGGTTTTAAAAGCAGCAGCGTTTTTTCCATAGTCGAAACATTTAAATCGTCCTGACATCAGCAAAGATATAGGATACGGTTTAATAAAAAGCCCTCTGAAACATGTTGTTGAGCACTTTGGAGGGGAATTTGGGGTATTTTAGGTGGTATTTCTGTGCAATTTGTGTTTTTTCACATTCTTGTTTGAACCATTTCTAACTAATCAAACTCCAATCTACTTTTTTTCGAAAAAGCTTATCTAATTGATTTTTTAATGCCTGATTTGATGGAGATTTCAGTTCCGGATCCTCATTTATAATCTCCGAAGCAATGTCTCTTGCGAGCTGAAGCACCTGTCCATCGTGCACCAGATTGGCTATTTTGAGGTTGAACGGATCGCCACTTTGTTGGGTCCCTTCCAGGTCTCCGGGGCCCCGGAGTTTGAGGTCTGCTTCGGCGATTTCAAAGCCGTCATTTGTACCCACCATAATCTCCATGCGTTTTCGGGTAACTTCCGAGAGTTTGTGAGAAGTGACAAGTACACAATAAGATTGATCAGCTCCGCGTCCAACCCGTCCGCGTAACTGGTGCAGTTGAGAGAGGCCAAAGCGTTCTGCGCTTTCGATGACCATTACGGAGGCGTTAGGGACGTTTACACCCACCTCAATGACGGTTGTGGCAACCATGATGTGTGCTTCGCCGGATACGAAGAGTTGCATCGCTGCATCTTTTTCTTTGGCCTTTAGTTTGCCATGTACCATGCATACATTGTATTCGGGAAAGACTTCACGGATATGTTCAAAGCCCTCTTCCAGATTTTTCCAGTCAGCCTTTTCGCTTTCCTGTATCAAAGGATAGACAATATATACTTGTCGTCCTTGCTCTAATTGCTTTCGCATAGACGTGTAAAGGGTGCCTCTGCGATTGTCGTATTGATGTAATGTCTGGATGGGTTTTCTCCCCGGCGGCAGTTCGTCGATCACTGATACGTCCAGGTCTCCATACAGAGTCATGGCTAAAGTACGGGGGATAGGTGTGGCTGTCATCACCAATACATGCGGCGGTCGCTTGTTTTTAGCCCACAGGCGGGCGCGTTGAGCGACACCAAACCGATGCTGCTCATCAATGACCGACATTCCAAGGTTGTCGAATTGCACTATGTCTTCGAGTAAAGCGTGCGTGCCGATAATAATATGTATGTCGCCGGTCAAAAGCTGTTGGTGTACTTTCTCCCGGTGCGCTTTTTTGCTTGATCCGGTCAGAAGTACGACATTGATGCCCAGTCCTTCTGATAATTTGTGTACTGTTTCGTAATGCTGCGTTGCCAGAATCTCGGTCGGAGCCATCATGCAGGCCTGATAGCCATTGTCAATCGCCATCAGCATGCTCATAAAGGCGACCAACGTTTTTCCGCTGCCGACATCACCCTGCACAAGTCGGTTCATTTGGTGTCCGGTTCTGACATTCTCCCTAATCTCTTTCAATACACGTTTCTGTGCATTTGTCAGCTCGAAGGGGAGGTTTTTGTGGTAGAAGTTGTTGAAATAGTCACCGATTTTGCTAAATACAAAACCGCCCAGTTTGCGGCTATTGAGTTTTGAATAGCGGAGTATGTTGAGCTGGATGAAAAACAGCTCTTCTAATTTCAACCGGTATTCCGCTTTCTTAAGAAGGTCCTGCGATTTGGGGAAATGGATATGATAGAGCGCTTCGTTCAGCGAAATCACTTTGGCCCGATTGATAATTTGGGGGGTAAGTGTTTCGGTAAAAGGCTCTTTGATGCAGGTGAAAAGATTATAGACCAGCTTCTGTATCATTCTCGAATTGAGAAAATGATTTTTCATCTTTTCAGTCGTGTTGTAGAACGCCTGAAGAGCGCCGGCCTGTTTTTCCACTGCTTCATCGTAAACATCAACGTCAGGATGGGGCAGGTTTATTTTGTTGTTGAAAATATTGGGTTTTCCGAAAACCAGATATTCCGTATTGAGTAAGTATTTCCCGGTGATAAATTTCAACCCTTTGAACCAAACCAGCTCAATCACGCCTGTGCCATCTGTGAAACGGGCAGTCAGTCGTTTGCTCATACCTTCTCCCTGGGTTTCAAACGAAAGGATGCGTCCTTTGAGCTGCACGTACATCATGTCAGCGTTGATTTCACTGACACGGTGCATGCGGCTGCGGTCGATGTATTTATAGGGGAAATAATAAAGCAAATCTTCAAAAGAGCGGATTTCCAGCTCTTGTTTCAGGATTTCCCCTTTTTTTTCACCGACACCGGGTAGGTATTTGATATCTTGTTGGGCTAAGTTCATTTCTGATGCAGCAATGCTTCCGCAATAATTAAGTCAAAGGGTGATGTAATCTTGATATTTTCACGATTGCCTTCTACGAGCGTGACCGCATATCCGGCAGATTCAACAACATAGGCATCGTCTGTAAATGATTCCGAAAAAGCTTGTTGATATGCTTTTTGTAAAATTTCGGAGTTGAATACTTGTGGGGTTTGCACCAGTCTGTATTTTGCCCGGTCAACAGTAATACTTTCTTTTTCATTCAGCTCACGGATTGTTTCGTGAACACTTATGGTTGGGATAGCAGCACCATAAGCGCTGGCGGCTTCAAAGCATTTTTCAATAACTTCGGCTGAAACAAAAGGCCGTACTCCATCATGTATGCCTATCAGTGATGATTGTTGGCAGTTGGAGATTGCTTTGTCCAATCCGTTTTTTACGGACTGGAAACGGGTTTCTCCTCCATTGGCGATGTTGTGTGGAATGGCGAATTGGTAAGTTGAGCAAAGTTCTTTCCAGTATTCCTGATGTGCCGGAGGGAGAACCAGTGTTATCTTTATGGAGTGATCTATTTTGTAGAATGCCTCGATCGTATGCATCAAAACAGGCTTTCCTCCAATGGGAATGAACTGTTTGGGGAGATCGCTACCCATACGAAGGCCTTTGCCGCCGGCAACGATAATGATTTGTTTTTCCATATTCACTTTGCTTTAGTGCAAATTTAGGGAAAATCTATCGTACTGCTGCAACAGTCGGGGAGTGCTTCTCCTTAGTTTGTCTTGGGACTGGTTAGTTTTTTACCCAGTTTCATCAGTTTTAATTCAAAATAAAAGTAAGAGACCTGCGAAATCAGGATTGTCAGAATTACTACAGACGCAGCCATACCCCAGGTGGGTAGTTTGATGATTTTGCTTAACCCATTGTTTACTACCGGGTGCAAAAGGTAAACACCATAGGTGGCAATTCCCAGTTTTTCTAAAGGGTAATCAATGAAACGGGGGATATTAATCATGAATTTATAAAATGCGACAACCAGGCCCGAGGAAATCACCACTAACGTTATCCGGTGTAATCCGGCAACAAGTACGGACTGATTTCCTGTGGTCGGATAAAATATCAGGGCACCGATCGTTAAGAGTAGTAAGGCGATATTCTCTGTTTTAGTGAAGTTTACATCTCTGAAGTTATAGAAAATGGCGATGCCGGTCGTGTATAGAAAGAGGTTGTTGAACGGATTAATGTAGGTTTTCCATTGTTTTCCCAATGCAATATCCGGTGATAGCGCATAAAAACAAAAATAACAACCAATGGCAACTGTTATGGCGAGCAGCAGATTGCCCATCCACTTTTTGTAGTTGTATGCAAAGATAAAAACAGGTGTGAAGATATAATAGACCATTTCGTTTCCGATTGACCATGCACCTGTTGCGATATAGCCTCTCGGTTCGATGAATCCGAATGCGGTCGTGAGATTAATCCATAGTTTATACCCGTCGATTCCGGTTTTAGCGGAGTAATTGAGAGCAACGGTCAGGATTGTTGCAATCCAGAGTAAGGGCCAGATTCTGAAAATGCGTCTGACAAAGAAGCTCCCGATGCTTCTGATTGAGTTCATAGAATGGTGATAGACAATAGCCATACTTAATCCGGACAGAATGAAAAAAATAGAAACGCCATATATGCCCATTCGTCCCAGAAAAGACGAGGCATCAGGTTGGGTAAAATACATTCCGGACAGGTGGTAAGTCATAATGGCCAGAGCCATTAATCCGCGTAGCCAATCGAGCGAATCTATGCGTTTGACAGAAGGTGAAGTACTGGTGGTCATTGGAGTGATGAACGAAGGTGTTTCTTTTTTATATTTGATACGTGTTTGATTAAATAAGAAAATCCCTTGCAATCGTATGATCGCAAGGGATTTAATGTTTTAATCAAGTACCCGGAGGGGGACTTGAACCCCCACAGCCGTAAGGCCAAAGGATTTTAAGTCCTTCGTGTCTACCATTTCACCATCCGGGCAAACCAAGAGCGAAAGACGGGACTCGAACCCGCGACCCTAACCTTGGCAAGGTTATGCTCTACCAACTGAGCTACTTTCGCGTTTTTAATTGTTTCCTTTCGGAGAGAAGGTGGAGCGAAAGACGGGACTCGAACCCGCGACCCTAACCTTGGCAAGGTTATGCTCTACCAACTGAGCTACTTTCGCGTTTTTTTAACTGCAAATGTTTTTGTGTATCAGCGGCTCATCTTGCCAAGATTAGATTGTTATCTATTCTTTTTAAGGGCAATGTTATGCTCTACCAACTGAGTTACTTTCGCGTTTGCGGTTGCAAAGATAGAACTGTTTCTCGTTTCTGCAAAATATTTCAGTGTAAAATCTTATGGATTTTTCGCTGTTATTGGTAAACTATCAGAGGTTCAGAGGATTGATTTACGGTGTATCTGCGCAAATAATAGCTATTTTGCTGAGCCGGACCTGAAAGAGGGGCTCCGGTGCCGTTAAATATCTCAAATGTCGATTTGCATTTTGGGCAAACCGCTATAAGGCCATCTGTTGAAACAGTAATGGTTGTTGTTGATTGAACTTCATAAGGGCAAGCCATATCAAAGGCGTAAAACTGCTCAGCTCCGTGTATAATAAGGATGCCTCCGTAGCCATATCTCTCCTTATAAGGTAATCGTTCGCTTCCTTTCTTAAAAAGTTTGGCTGTTCCAGTCGCATTTAACTGGGCATCCCATCCTTGTAGATATACTTCCAGATAGACAGCCGTATTTGGTATCCGGCTAAAATACTCAGATTCGCAAGCAACGCAAAGCAGTAACAATATGAGCAGCTTTTTAATCATAGGGAAGGTTTTCAATATAGAACGATAGAACAGCCTGTTTATTGAGAATAGAATGGATTTTGGCTTATGCCAGAATCCGTTCTATAGCTTCCAGTTCTTCGTTTGAGAATTGGAGATTATTTAAAGCTTTCAGGTTATCATCAAGTTGGGCAACCGAGCTCGCACCAATGATGAGGCTGGTTACACGGTGATCGCGCAAAGCCCAGGCTAAAGCCATTTCGGCTAATGTTTGTCCGCGATAGATAGCCATGTCGTTGAGCTTTTTTACTTTTTCGATAACTTCAGCGGTAACCTGCTCCATTTTGAGAAATCCATCGGCGCGGGCTGCTCGTGAGCCTTCGGGGATTCCGTGCAGATATTTATTGGTCAATAATCCCTGTGCCAATGGAGAGAACCCGACGAATCCCACCCCGTTGTCTCCTGCTATACCCAAAATTTCCTGTTCAATGTTACGTGTAAACATGCTGTAGCGATCCTGATGCACTAAGCAAGGGATGTTTTGTGACTTCAGGTATTCGTAAGCGAATTTGGTTTCGCGGGGAGGGTATTTGGAGATACCGACATATAATGCTTTTCCTTGTTTGACAATATCAACCAGTGTTTGTAAAGTTTCCTCGATAGGTGTAAATCCATCGTATCGGTGCGAATAGAAGACATCCACGTAATCAAGTTGCAGGCGTTTCAGACTTTGGTTGAGGCTGCTGATCAGGTTCTTGCGGGAGCTTCCGTCACCGTATGGCCCTTCCCACATAAAGTGTCCGGCTTTGGTCGTGATGAGCATTTCATCGCGATGATTTGAAAAACTTCTTTTCAGGATGCGTCCGAAGTTTTCTTCTGCACTTCCCGGAATTGGCCCGTAGTTATTAGCCAGATCGAAATGGGTGATTCCGTTGTCGAAAGCGTGTTTGACCATAGCTGTGGCGGTCTCGTAGTTATCTACGCTGCCAAAGTTGTGCCATAAACCAAGAGATAATAACGGGAGTTTAATGCCGGAATGTCCGCAGGTACGATACTGCATGATGCCGGAATAACGATCGGGATTAGGGCGGTATTCCATAAGGTGGGTGGTTTTAAATGGTTTGAGAAGAGAAAGAGAATTGTCGGGTTATTTACCCAACAATTGTCTTTCTGCTGCTTCGACTTTTTCAAAGCCGAATGCTTTTACAATATCATTCTTCAATGCTGCAATCTGATTGTTGCATAGATTGCCTATACTGCCTTCGTGTGTATGATTTACGTGTTTGTCTGGTTTGAAATTTCCGTCCTCAATGGCAAGTCCCACATGTTTGTAGGCATCCCGGAAAGGCATTCCTTCACTGGCTAAACGGTTAACTTCCTCTACGCTGAATATCAGGTCGTAGCGGCTGTCTTCCAGTATCAGGTCGTTCACTTTTATGCCGCTCATCATACGATTAACCATAATGAGACAATCTTTCAATTCATCAAATGCTGGCAGGAATACCTCTTTAATGATTTGTAAGTCACGGAAATACCCTGAAGGTAGATTGTTTGCAATCAGCATGATTTGTTGTGGCAGCGCTTGCAGTTTATTGCATTTAGCGCGTGTTAACTCAAATACATCCGGGTTTTTCTTGTGCGGCATAATGCTTGATCCGGTAGTATATTCGTTGGGTAACTTGACGAAGTTGAAGTTCTGGCTGTTATACAAACAGGCATCGTAGGCTAGTTTGGATAACGTTGCCGCTATACCGGCGATGGCAAAGCCTACGGTACGTTCCATCTTGCCGCGTCCCATCTGCGCATAGACTACATTATAATTCATGCTGTCGAAGCCAAGCAGATCGGTGGTCATTTGGCGATTGAGCGGGAACGAAGATCCGTATCCGGCAGCCGACCCCAGCGGATTGCGGTTGCAGATGCGGTAGGCAGCCTGCATCAGCTGCAGGTCATCCACCAGGCTTTCAGCATAAGCCCCAAACCAAAGGCCGAATGAAGAGGGCATCGCTACCTGAAGGTGGGTGTAGCCAGGCATTAGCACCGATTTGTATTTTTCGCTTTGTGCCAATAATGTTGTGGCCAGTTGGTCAACCAACTCAACAATTTCCTGAATCTGAGCGCGTGTAAAGAGTTTCAGGTCTAATAAAACCTGGTCGTTACGGGAGCGACCGCTGTGTATTTTTTTACCGATATCGCCCAGGCGTTCGGTGAGCATTGCTTCTACCTGAGAATGGACATCTTCCACGCCTTCTTCAATGACAAAGTCACCACCGTCAGCTAATTGGTAGATTTTTTTCAACTCTTCAAGTAATGATCCAAGTTCATCTTTCTCAAGCAATCCGATGCTTTCAAGCATGGTGATGTGGGCCATAGAGCCTAATACATCATATTTGCCAAGGTAAAGGTCCATTTCACGGTCCTTGCCTACGGTGAAACGTTCGATTTCCTGATCTGTATTTGAGTTTTTATCCCAAAGTTTTCGTGCCATGTGTTTGTCTTTTAGAAGGGGAAAGTGGAGATCATGTCAGCCAGTTTATTTACAGCTTCCTGCAGGGGTTTGGAGACCATTCCTTTGATGAAAATATTCAGTTCGGCTTGAAGGGTAATCTTCATTTTAGTGTCGTTTTCGCCCGCTTCTTTGAGCTGAATCCAGACGAAGAAGTCAATCGGTGCTTTTTCCGATTTGAACTTGATGGTTTTATTGGGTTCCCGTTCGACTATACGAAGTCCTATTTTACCTACAGGGTCAACAGAAAAACGAAATGATTCTGAGTCGAAATCGAGATCTTTCAGTTTGTCCTGAGGAATCTGGTCTTTGATTTGTTCAAGGTTGGATAAATCCGATAGCTTGTTGAATATTGTTGCCGGGTCGCGATAAATAGTTTTTACTTCGCTTTCAAATTTGGTCATAAAGGCCTTGTGTTAATGTCGGACTTTCTTTTCCGAACTTGTGTTTTAATATATGAAATGCTGTCTCCGGTGACAGAAACAGCATTTTTAATTATCTTGATAAATTATTGCTCAATAGGAATCATCCTTTCCAGTTGGCAGGGTCTTTACGCCATTTTTTCAAAGTCTCTACATCATCTTCTTCGATGTAAGCCGTTTTAACCGCTGCATCGAGTACTGCATTGTAGTCACTTAAAGTAATCAACTGAACATTGGCTTCTTTAAATTTCTCTTCAGCTACTTTGAAACCATAAGTGAAGATGGCTACCATACCGATTACTTCACATCCATCGTTACGAACAGCTTCAACAGCTTTCAGGCTGCTTCCGCCGGTAGAGATCAGGTCTTCGATTACGACTACTTTTTGTCCCGGTTTCAGGTCACCTTCGATCAGGTTCTCCAAACCGTGATCTTTCGGAGCCGAGCGGATATATACAAACGGTAAACCCAACTCTTCCGCTACCATTGCACCCTGAGCAATTGCTCCGGTGGCAACTCCGGCGATAGCATCTACTTCGCCAAAGTTTTCAAGGATAATGCGTGAGATTTCAAGTTTGATAAGATTACGGAGTGTAGGATACGATAATGTTTTGCGGTTATCGCAATATATAGGAGATTTCCATCCGGATGCCCAGGTGAAGGGATTAGATGGTTGTAACTTTACGGCTTTGATTTTCAGTAATTTCTCTGCAACGAGACTTTCTAGCTTTTTCATCTTGTTTGTTCTTTGTAATTAAGCTTTGCAAAGTTAGCGATTCGGATTCAAAAATAATTAGTTGGTTGTGTGTTTTTTGTGTCTAAATAACGAAAAATGTTCTATAACACGCCATTTCTACCTAAAAATAAAAATCCGCTAATTGTTGATTATTAGCGGATTTCATATTTCGTGTGATTACTGTTTCGGAGAATGCTTCAGGACCTTCGCTTCAAGATAGAAGAAGATTTCTTCGGCAATGTTGCTGCAATGGTCACCGATTCGTTCCAGTTTGCGGAAAATACTGATGAATTGCAGGCAGTCGTACGCCCGATCCGGATTTTGCTCAATGTAATTGGCGATGATGCGTGGGGCTTC
>Ga0209464_10000135_pt1 | contig 25282 bp, 24 predicted proteins | sample DOMMetBare1Fresh_2_FD_187473 | JGI IMG/M metagenome (GOLD analysis project Ga0209464, IMG submission 187473) | Wetland sediment microbial communities from St. Louis River estuary, USA, under dissolved organic matter induced mercury methylation -... | ecosystem: Environmental > Aquatic >...
TGGTTGCCCGAGAAGGATCGTCCGGTACTGGCGGCTGCCATGCGCTTGCACTGCGATGTGCTTTTGACCGGCGATCGCACGCATTTTGGTCCGGGCTATGGCAGAAAGTTTGGTGGCGTCGTGATCCGTTCACCGCGCTCGCTGGCGGAACGGCTTCGGGGACGCTGAGGCATGGTCACGAACGGGACTTTCCCCGGCGTCAATCAGCGCGCACGGCTGAACCTGGAGAATTCTGTGCTGACCGATGCGTTTGACAGGCGGGCGGCGAAGCAAAGGCTGGTGAAGATCCAAGGTGAGGTTGCGCGGCCGCAGGAGCTGCTCGGTATGCGGGACGACTTCAATCCCACTTTCGACATCGTGACGCCGAACGCGGCGCCACGCCGGCCGTGACGAATCCCGTCGCCACCGTCAAGGGATGTCTGGCGACGTTGACGCTCGCCGTCAACACGCTGGTGTTCACGCTTGCGATGATGCCGTTTGCACTGGCCAAACTGGTTGCGCCGTTCTCAGCGGTACGTCGCGTGGTCGATCGCGTGCTCAATGCGTTGGCGGGGTACTGGGTCAGCGTCAACGGCGCGTGGATGGCCGCGGTCGGGCACGCGCGGTGGGACGTGCAGGGCACCGACGGGCTGCGATCGCGCGGCTGGTACCTGGTGTCAAGCAATCACTCGAGCTGGGTCGACATCCTGGTGCTGCAGAAGGTGTTCAACCGCCGCATTCCGATGCTGAAGTTCTTTCTCAAGCAGGAACTCATCTGGGTGCCGGTGATCGGGCTGGCGTGGTGGGCGCTCGACTTTCCGTTCCTCAAGCGCGGACGCGGTGGCGCGTCGGGGCAGGTCGACCTGGAGAGCACGCGCCGCGCCTGCGAGCGCTTCAAGCTCGTACCGACCTCGGTGATCAGCTTTGTCGAGGGCACGCGCTTCACGCGCACAAAGCATGACGCGCAGCGGTCGCCGTATGCTCGTCTGCTCAAACCCAAGGTGGGCGGCCTGTCGATTGCATTGGTGACCATGGGCAATCAGTTCAACGCGCTGCTCGACGTGACGATCGTGTACCCCGGCCGCACGCCGACCTTCTGGGACCTGCTGTGCGGCCGCGTGCACGACGTCGTGGTGCGTGTGCAGGCGCGCCCGATCCCGGCTGAGTTGATCGACGCCGACGCACAGCGCGAGCCGCGCTTTCGCGTCCAGGTCCAGGAGTGGATCAATTCGATCTGGCAGGAGAAGGATCGCCTGATCGACGAGCTTTCACGGACAAGCGCTTAGCCGAGCTTGAGCGACATCGAGTAGTTCATGCGGTGGTACGGGAAGATGGTCGAAGTCACGAGCACGGCCTTGCCGCTTCTGGCGATGTAGCGCCGCGCAATGACGAAGCCGGCATAGCCCGCGGCGACGCCGAGCGCCGTTGCTTCGCGTCCAGGCAGCGGTTTTGCGGAAAACTCCTGCTCGACGGTGACGATCGGCTCGCCGATCTTGTCTTCGATGAATTCGTGCAATTCGACGCCGCGCCGGTCGAGCACGCTGCGCAAGGCCGGGTGGTCGCGATGAACGTAGGCGACGACGTAGGCGACCGGATGGCTCACGCCGCGCAGGTGCTTGAGCGCGATCAGGCGGTGCCACGCCTGTCCACGGCGGCACTTCAGCAGCCGCGCCTCGGCAGCGCCGGCCTTGATGTCGCGTGCCCCCAGCACTTCGAGTTGCGCGGTCTTCATGTAGGCCAGCAGGTCCTGCAGCGCGGAGATCCGCTGTGTGAGCCCGCCCGATCGCGTGCGCCGCAGCACGATGCTGCCGACGCCGGGCTGGCGCGCGATCAGGCCCTGGTCAGTCAGGCGCCGAATCGCCTCGCGTACCGTGTGCCGGCTGACGCTGTAGGTGGCGCACAGCTCGACCTCGGTCGGCAGCCGGCCGCCGACCGGGTAGTGGCCCGAGCGGATGCCGTCCGCGAGCGCGCGAAAGATCTGCGCATAGCGCGTCTGGCGCGCGGGCACATTGGTTGCGACGACGGCGGCGTCCATGTCGTTCTCGGGGCCGGGACGGGCAGTCGTGGCGCGAACCGGCGTACGTGGGCGGCTTGACAGATCGCCGCGGTCGCGCGCAGACTTTGTCCGGACAAAGTCATGGTCGCATGCGCGCGTTCGGTTGGCAAGCGGCCAGTTACGCTGCAGTCATGTCAGCCGTCGTCCGGCTGGATGTTCGCCCACTGGAGGAGTCATGAAACTTCGCTTTCGCGCTTCCTGCGTCGCGCTCGCACTGGCTGGCGCATTCGCATCCGGCACCGTATTTGCGCAGGGCAAGCTCACCGTCGCTGCCTACGGCGGATCGTTCGAGGAGATGATGCGCAAGGAAATCATGCCGGCGTTCGAGAAGAAGACTGGTGCCAAGCTCGAATATGTGGCCGGCAACTCGACCGACAACATCGCGCGCATGCAGGCGCAGCGCGGCAACATGGAGGTCGACGTGGCCATCGTCGACGATGGGCCGATGTACCAGGCGGTGGCACTCGGGCTGTGCGGGGAGCTCAAGGGCGTGAACTTCGCCGAGCTGTATCCGGTGGCCGACATGAAGACCGGCAAGTCGGTGACGATCGGCGTCGTTGCCACCGGGCTCATGTACAACAAGAAGTACTTCGCCGATAACAAGATCGCAGCGCCGACGTCATGGAACGACCTGAAAGACGCCAAGTACCGCAAGAAGTTGATCATTCCGCCGATGAACAACACCTACGGCCTGCAGACCGTGATCATGATGGCGCGGCTCAACGGCGGTGGCGAGAAGAACATCGATCCGGGTTTCAAGGTGATGAAGGACGAGGTCGCGCCCAACGTGCTGACGTTCGAGGCGCAGCCCGGCAAGATGACGGAACTCTTCCAGAGCGGGCAGGCGGTCTTCGCGGTCTGGGGCAGCGGGCGCGTGAAAGCGTTCCAGGACACCGGGTTTCCGGCCGAGTTCGTCTACCCGAAGGAAGGCGCGATGGCGCTGGGCATCTCCGCGTGCCCGACCGCGAAGCCGAATCCTTCGCCGCTGGCGCAGCAGTTCATCGATTTCATGCTGCAACCTGACACGCAGGCGGTGTTCGCGAAAGGCGCCGGTGCGGGGCCGGTCAATCGCAAGACGGTGCTGTCGCCGGAACTGCAGAAGGGCCTGCCTTATGGCGATGCCGTAGGCAAGCTGTTGACCACCGACTGGGACACGGTCAACGCCAATCGCACCGCCTGGAACAACCGCTTCACGCGCGAGATCGAACGCTAACGGTTCGTTGAAAGTGGAGCGCTGCCCCCTTTCGATCCCCCGCGGTTGGAGGGCGTTGAGAGGGCGGCTACCCGACGGTTAGCAACTTCGGCGAGTACATCGGTGATCCTTCAACGCCCTGTCACGAAACGGCGGCCGCCGGCCGCCCGCTGCCCATGAGCTTCCTCGTCCTCGAGGGCTTGACCAAGCGCTACGGCGATCATGCCGCGGTCGACGACATCGCGCTCGCCGTGAAGAAGGGCGAGTTCGTCTCGCTGCTCGGCCCGTCGGGCTGCGGCAAGACAACCACGCTGCAGATGATCGCGGGCTTCGTCGAGCCGACCGCTGGCAGCGTCATGCTCGAAGGACGCAACCTGCTCGCGGTGCCGGCCGCCAAGCGCGGCCTGGGCATCGTGTTCCAGAACTACGCGCTGTTCCCGCACATGACCGTGACGGAGAACGTCGCGTTCGGACTGGAAATGCGCAACGTCGCCCGGAGCGAACGCCAGCAGCGCGTGGTCGAGACGCTCGCGCTGGTTGGGCTGGCCGGGTTCGCGGAGCGGCATCCGGCGCAGTTGTCCGGTGGGCAGCAGCAGCGCGTGGCGCTGGCGCGTGCGCTCGTGATCCGCCCCGGCCTGCTGCTGCTGGACGAGCCGCTGTCCAACCTCGACGCCAAGTTGCGCGAGGAGATGCAGGTCGAACTGCGCCGCATCCAGCGCGCGGTCGGCATCACGACGCTGATGGTCACGCACGACCAGGCCGAGGCGCTGGCGCTGTCGGATCGCGTGGTGCTGATGCAGGCGGGCCGCATCGAACAGGAAGACAGTCCGCTGCACGCCTACGAGCATCCGCGCACGGGTTTCGTGTGCGACTTCCTCGGCAAGGCCAACCTGTTCACGGTCGATCGCGTCGATGCCAACGGCCTGACGGTGGGCGTTCTCGCATTGCCGTTGCCGGTGGGTGAGTCCGCCAACGTGCGCGCCGGCGATCGCATTCTGGTGCGGCCGGAGAAGATCTCATTCGGCGCACCGGGCCCGGGCGCGCTCGCGGCACGCGTGGCGAACCGCGTGTTCCAGGGCAATCACTGGCTGTACCAGCTGCAGACGCCGCTTGGTGACGCGCTCGTGATTCGGCAAAACGATGGCGGCGCCTGCCCGGCCGAAGGTGATCAGGTGCACCTCGTGTGGCGGGCAGATGCAATGCGTGCAGTGCCGGCAAATGCCGGCCACGCCGGCGCCTGATGCCCGACACGCGGAAAGTCTCCCGTGGCTAGCCGACGCGGCGCAGCTTATTGGTTGTCCGCGCCGGCGCTGGCGGTGTACGCGGTGTTCCTGGTCGTGCCGATCGCGTCGATCGCCTTGTTGAGCTTCCAGAACTTCGAGTTCTACGGCGGCATCCAGCCCGGCATCACGCTGAAGAACTACCGCGAGGTCCTCACCGACAGTTACTACTGGGAGGTCTTTGGCCGTACCTTCTTCATCGCGGTCGTCGTCACCGTGCTGTGCGCAACGCTGGGCACGTTCGAGGCGATCGTGCTGCACCGAATGGCCAATCCGTGGAAAAGCGTGTTCCTGCTGGTGGTGCTCGGCCCGCTGCTGATCTCGGTGGTGGTGCGCACGCTCGGCTGGGCGCTCCTGTTCGGCTCCACGGGACTGGTCAACAAGGCGCTGCTCGCCCTGGGGCTGGTGGCCGAACCGATCGCTTTCATGTATTCGGTGACCGGCGTGGTGATCGCGCTGACGCACGTGCTGGTGCCCTTCGTCGTGATCTCGGTGTGGGCCTCATTGCAGCGGATCGACCCCGCGGTCGAGCGGGCCGCGGTGTCGCTCGGCGCGGGACAGCCCACCGTCTTTCGCCGTGTGATCGTGCCGCTGGCCATGCCGGGGATTCTCTCCGGCAGCGTGATCGTGTTCGCGCTCGCGGCGAGCGCGTTCGCCACGCCGGCGATCATCGGCGGTCGGCGACTGAAGGTGATCGCCACCGCTGCCTACGACGAATTCCTGAACACGCTGAACTGGCCGCTCGGCGCATCGCTGGCGGTGCTGCTTCTGCTGGCCAACGTGGTGGTGCTGTACGCGTCGAACCGCCTGATCGAGCGTCGCTACCGGGCCGTGTTTCGCGAGAGCGTCGCATGATCCGCAACGGTCCGTTGGCGCTCGTTTTTCACGCGCTGTTCATCGGTTTCATCGTTGCGCCGCTCTTGATCGTGTGCGTGGTGGCATTCACGCCGCTCGGCTACATCTCGATTCCCACCGACAGTCTGTCGCTGCGCTGGTTTGCGGCAATCCTCGACAACCCGCGCTTCATCAGCGCGTTCTGGCTGAGCCTCGCGCTGGGGCTGGTGTCTTCGGTCCTTGCCATCGCGCTGGCGGTCCCGGCCGCACTCGCCATCGCGCGTTTCCGCTTTGCCGGACGCGATGCGATCTCGGCGTTTCTGCTATCGCCACTGATGATTCCGCACATCGTGCTTGGCGTGGCGTTCCTGCGTTTCTTCAGTGCGATCAACATCAACGGCACTTTTAGCGGCCTGGTCGTGGGCCACGTGATCGTGATCCTGCCGTTCGCGCTGCGCCTTGTGCTGTCGTCGGCCACCGGCATGGATCCGGCGGTGGAACGCGCGGCGGTGTCGCTCGGCGCGGGCCGCCTCACGGTGTTCCGTCGCATCACTTTGCCGCTGATCCTGCCGGGCATCGTCAGCGGCTGGCTGCTCGCATTCATCACCAGTTTCGACGAACTGACGATGAGTGTGTTCATCGCCAGTCCGAGCACGACGACGCTGCCGGTGCGCATGTTCCTGCACATCCAGGACACGATCGATCCGCTCGTCGCCGCGGTTTCCGCGCTGATGATCGCCGGCACGGCGGTGCTGATGCTGGTGCTCGATCGCCTCGTTGGGCTTGAGCGCCTGTTCGTCGGCAAGGGGCGGCATTGACGCGGATGAAGAAGTGATGTCCCGGGACTACGACATCGCGGTGATCGGCGGCGGTCTGGTGGGCGGCGCGATCGCCTACGGACTGGCTCGTGTCGGTCGACGGGTCGCGCTACTCGACGAAGGCGATGTCGCGTATCGCGCATCGCGCGGCAATTTCGGTCTCGTGTGGGTGCAGGGCAAGGGACTCGGACTGGCGCCCTATGGCAACTGGACCCAACGCGCAGCGCGCTTGTGGCCGGACCTCGCCCGCGCGCTGCGCGAGGAAACGGACACCGACATTTCGCTCGAGCAACCGGGCGGATTCCATGTGTGTCTGTCCGATGCCGAGATGGACAACCGCGTCGCTTCGCTGACGAAGCTGGTCGGGCAAGCGGGCTTCGAGCGCTACGCGTTCGAGGTGCTCGACCGCGCGGCGCTGGCGGCGCGCGTGCCGGGCATCGGCCCGGAAGTCGTCGGCGCAACGTATTGCGCACTCGATGGCCATCTGAATCCGTTGCGTCTGCTGCGTGCGCTGCACGCGGCTTTCATCAAGCGCGGCGGCGCGTATCTGCCGATGCAGAAAGTTGAAGGCATCGCGCGACGATCGGGACGCTTCGTGGTCGACGCCGCCGGTGAGCAGATCGGGGCAGCGCAGGTTGTCCTGACTGCGGGACTGGGTAACGCGACGCTGGCGCTGCAGGTCGGATTGCACGCGCCGGTGCGGCCGCAGCGCGGGCAGATCATCGTGCTCGAACGCGTGCAGCGTTTCCTGGATTACCCGATGTCGACGTTGCGCCAGACCGACGAAGGCACGGTGCTGATCGGCGACTCGCAGGAGGAAGCCGGCTTCGACGAATCGGTCGGCACGGCAATCACGGCAACCCAGGCCCTGCGTGCGACCCGTATCTTTCCGCGGCTGCTCGATGTGCGCGTGAACCGGACCTGGGCTGCGCTGCGTGTGATGAGCCCGGACGGATTTCCGATCTACGAGCAGTCGGCGACTCAGCCCGGCGCGTTCGTCGTGACCTGTCACTCCGGAGTGACGCTGGCGAGCGCACATGTGTTCGACCTCGCGCCGCGCATTGCGGCCGGCGAACTGGGTCCCGAGATGAAACCGTTCTCCGCGGAGCGTTTGAATGTTCAAAAGGCTGCCTGAGGCACAACCCGGATCGAGCAGCGTGCCGGTCACGATAGACGGCCGCCCTTTCGCCGCGCGCGACGGCGATTCGGTGGCGGCGACCTTGCTGGCCGCCGGCGTGCCGGCGTGCCGCACGACGCCGGTGTCCGGTGCCCTTCGCGGCCCGTTCTGCATGATGGGCGTGTGCTTCGATTGCCTGGTGACGATCGATGGCCAGCCGAACAAGCAAGGCTGTCTCGTGCCGGTCCGCGCCGGCATGCGCATCGAGCGGCAGTCGGGCGCACGCATTGCGTTCGATGCAGCGCAGGAGCGGTCATGAACCTCGCCGCGAACTACGACGTTGCCATCGTCGGCGCAGGCGCTGCCGGCCTGGCGGCAGCGATCGAATGCGCACACGCGGGTCTGGCCACCGTGATCTTCGACGAGCAACCTTCGCCGGGCGGCCAGATCTACCGGTCGATCACCACCACGCCGCTGCAGGACCAAAGTGTGCTTGGTCCCGACTACTGGCACGGTGAGAGCCTGCTGCGCCAGCTGGAAAGCGCTGATGTGATCTACGTGCCACGGTCGACCGTGTGGGCGGTGACGCGGCAGGACGGCGGCTTCGAGATCGGCGTGTCGAACGACGGTGCGGCACGGCTGCTGATGGTCCAGCAGGTGATCCTTGCTGCCGGCGCGCTCGAGCGACCGTTCCCCATCCCGGGCTGGACGTTGCCCGGCGTGATGACGGCCGGCGCGGCGCAGATTCTGCTGAAATCGTCGGGGCTGGTGCCGGACGGCCGTGTGGTGCTGGCGGGTACGGGACCGTTGTTGTACCTCGTTGCGGCGCAACTGGCGCGTGTGGGTGCGAAGATCGAATGCCTGCTCGACACCACGCCGCCCGGCCGCTGGCGCGCTGCGGTACCGCATGTGTTCGAGTTTCTTGCCTCGCCGTACTTCGCCAAGGGACTTTCGATTCTGCGCGATGCGCATTCCGCCGCACGCATCGTCAAGCATGTCGAGCGCGTTGAAGCGTTGGGCACGCAGTCGCTCGAGCGCGTGCGTTACGTCGCCGGAGGTCGCACGGCGGAAATCACCGCCGACCTGCTGCTGTTGCATCAGGGCGTGGTGCCGAACATCAATCTGTCGAACGCGATCGGCTGTGAACATCGGTGGAACGAGGCGCAACTCGCTTTCGTGCCTGTCGTCGACGCGTGGGGCGCAAGTTCCGTGGCTGGCGTGGCGATCGCGGGCGACGGTGCGGGCATTGCAGGCGCGCGTGCGGCCGAGGCACGCGGACGGCTTGCCGGCCTGAACGCTGCTTGCAGGCTGGGACGGCTCGACACCGCGGCGCGCGACCGGCTGGCCGCACCGGCACGCGCGGAGCTCGCGCGTTTCAGTCGCGGGCGCGCGTTTGTCGACGCGATGTATCGACCGGCGGATCAGTTCCGCATGCCCGAGGGCAGCACGATCGTGTGCCGCTGTGAAGAGGTCACCGCGCAGCAGGTGATCGACACGATCAAGCTCGGCTGCACCGGGCCGAACCAGATGAAGAGCTTCCTGCGCTGTGGCATGGGGCCGTGCCAGGGACGCTTCTGCGGCCTGACCGTCACCGAACTGATCGCGCGTGCGCGCAATGTGGCGCCGGGCGAAGTCGGGCATTACCGGCTGCGCTTCCCGATCAAGCCGATCACGCTCGGCGAGCTGGCCGCACTGCCGCAGACCGACGCATCGGTGCAGGCCGTGGTGCGGATCGGCAAGTCGCACTGATCTTCATAGCGCGAGTCACGCTTGGGTCTGGTGGCAACGGCCGATGTGATCGTCGTAGGCGGCGGCCTGCACGGCTGCTCCACCGCGCTGCATCTGGCGCGCGCAGGTGCGTCGGCGCTGGTGATCGAGAAGAACTATGTCGGTCGCCACGCCTCGGGCGTCAATGCAGGCGGCGTGCGCACGTTGTCGCGGCACGAAGCCGAGGTGCCGCTGGCGCTCGCGGCACTGGATCTGTGGTACGGCATCGGCAAGCTCGTCGACGACGACTGCGGCTTCGAGGCGCATGGCCAGATTCGCGTGGCCGAGAACGAAGAGGACGCCGCGTCGCTCCAGCAGCGCGAGTCGCGCATGCGCGCGCTCGGTTACACGCACGAGCGCTGGATCGACGCCAATGAGCTGTTTGCGCGCGTGCCGGCGCTGGCGCGACACTGCCTGGGGGGCCTAATTGCCGAGCGCGACGGCGCTGCGGCTCCGTACCAGACGACGCAGGCATTCCGCCGCAAGTCGGAATCGCTCGGTCAGAAATTCTTTGAAGGCCTGCGCGTCGAACGCGTACAGCGCAGCGGTGATGCGTGGACGGTCGACACGGACCGCGGTCGCTTTACGGCGAAGACACTGGTCAACTGCGCCGGTGCGTGGGCAGATCGCCTCTGCGCGCAGCTGGGCGAGCCGGTTCCGCTCGAAACGTTCGCGCCGATGATGATGGTCACCCTGCGCATGCCGAAATTCCTGGAGCCGGTCGTGCTCGGCACTGGCCGGCCATTGTCGTTCAAGCAGACACTCGAAGACACGGTGCTGATCGGCGGCGGTCGGCGCGCGCGCGTGGAGCGTGACGCCGAGACGACCGAGCTCGACTTCCGCGAACTGGCGGCCTCGGCGCAGACGGTGAGGGATCTGTTTCCGATCATGCGCGCCGCCATGATCCACCGCGGCTGGGCCGGCATTGAAGCGCGCATGCCCGACGACATTCCGGTGATCGGACCGAGCGCGACCGCACCGAGTGTCTATCACGCGTTCGGTTTCTCGGGGCACGGCTTTGAGCTCGGGCCCATCGTCGGCCGCATCACGGCCGACCTCATCACGACGGGCACCACCGCGCTGCCGATCACGCCCTTCTCGATCACTCGCTTTGCCGGCACCGCAGCGCAGACCTGACGGGGTCACCGGCACTCAGAGTTGAGCTACGCCAAAACGCACCGGGCTGCAGTCGGGCACATTGTGGCTGTGCGCGAATCGCGCGCGGACCGGCTGCGGGCGAAAGCGATTTGAGGAGCGGGGCTCGCCCCGTACGACGATGAGACACCTGCTTTGTCTGGGTTTGCTGCTCGCGTCATTCACTGCATCGGCGCAGGTGGTCGATTACAAGGTCGAAGGCGATGGAATTCCAAAAGCGCTGACCGGTGCACCGGGCAACGCCGCCCGCGGCAAGGCCCTGCTGATGAAACGCGAAGCCGCCAACTGCCTGACCTGTCACGCGATCAACGACAAGGACCTTCGCCCAGGAGGCACGCGTGGCCCGGCGCTCGACGGCGTAGGCGCGCAGCTCACGTCTGCTCAGTTACGGCTGTCCGTTGTCGATTACACGCGGATCTCGCGCGGCGCGATCATGCCGAGCTTTCATAAGGCTGGGCGTGGTCAAGACGCAGAAAAGCCAATCCTGACCGCGCAGGAAATCGAAGACGTGGTCGCTTTCCTTGGCACGCTGCGATACAAGTAGCGACGCAACACAGACCACTACGTACTTCCACGATTGCGGGACCCCGCGATCCGGCATCCAATTGCCGTGGAACGAAACCGCGGTGCGCGGGCCCAACCGGCAGCGGCGGCGAATCGGGGGCGAGCATGAATGAAGAGCGCAGTTACCTTGGCTGGATCGTTGGCATCGCCGCGGTGGTCGCCGCCGGGGCGGTCGGCTACTACTTGTGGCGGACGCAGCCAGTCAAGGTGCCGCCGCCGGTGGCGCAGAGCGAGGCGCCCGCGGCTGCGCCCAAGCCCGAGCCGCAGATTCAGCATCCGTTGCAGGTGAGCGAAGAGCCGCTGCCGCCGCTCGAGCAGAGCGATTCGTTGCTGACCGAGTCGCTGGCGCAATTGCTGGGGAACAAGAACCTGAGCGAGTTCTTCTTCCTCGATCGCATCGTTCCCCGCTTCGTCGCGACCGTTGACAACCTGCCCCGTGAAAAGGTGGCGACGAGGATCATGTCGGCGAAGCCGGTCGCGGGTTCATTCGCCGTCGATCGCCAGGGTGACGAAATCGTGCTGGCCGCGGGCAATTCGGCGCGTTACTCGCGTCACGTGCAGCTTCTGCAGTCGATCGACATCAAGCGCGCGGTGGCACTGTATGTGCGGCTGTATCCGCTCTTGCAGCGCGCCTACCAGGAGCTCGGCTACCCGAAGGGCTATTTCAACGATCGACTGGTCGAGGTGATCGACCATCTGCTTGCCGCGCCCGACGTGCGCGGCCCGATCAAGCTCACGCAGCCGAAGGTGCGCTACCAGTTTGCCGATCCGGCGCTCGAATCACTGTCGGCGGGCCAGAAGATCATGGTGCGCATCGGCGCGGATAACGCCTCGCACGTGAAGGCCGTGCTGCAAGCGCTGCGGCGCGAACTGGTTGCGCAGTCGCCGAGGAAGTAGCTACCAGGGCACTTCGCGCTCCGGGGTGGCGCCGATCTTGTGGATCGACAGGTCTGCGCCGTTGAATTCCTCCTCGGGGCTCAGGCGCAGACCGAGCGTCCACTTGATTGCTCCGTAGACAACGAAGCCGCCAACGAGCGCGACCGCAATGCCGATCGCGGTGCCGGCGAATTGCGATGCGAAGCTCACTCCGCCGAGACCACCAAGCGCCTTGACGCCGAAGATGCCGGCCGCGATGCCACCCCATGCGCCGCACAGTCCGTGCAGCGGCCAGACGCCGAGTACGTCGTCGATCTTCCAGCGGTTCTGCGTCAGCGTGAACAGGTACACGAACATCGCGCCGGCCACCGCGCCTGTGAAAAGAGCGCCGACGGGATGCATCAGGTCCGATCCGGCGCAGATCGCGACCAAACCGGCCAGCGGCCCGTTGTGCACGAACCCCGGGTCGTTCCTGCCCGCCGCGAGTGCTGCAAGCGTGCCGCCGACCATCGCCATCAGCGAGTTGATCGCCACCAGTCCCGAGATCTTGTCGATCGTCTGCGCGCTCATCACGTTGAAGCCGAACCAGCCCACGGTCAGCACCCAGGCGCCGAGCGCGAGAAACGGGATGGACGACGGCGGATGCGCCGAAATAGTCCCTTCACGCGTGTAGCGGCCGCGCCGAGCGCCAAGCAGCAGCACCGCGACGAGCCCGATCCAGCCGCCCATCGCATGCACCACCACCGAGCCGGCAAAGTCGTGGAACTCCTCGCCGAAGTGCGCTTTCAGCCAGGCCTGTACGCCGAACGCCTGGTTCCACGCTATGCCCTCGAAGAGCGGATAGACGAACCCCACCAGCAGCGCGGTGGCGATCAGTTGTGCGTTGAACTTGGCGCGCTCGGCAATGCCGCCCGAGACGATCGCCGGAATCGCGGCGGCGAACGTCAGCAGGAAGAAGAACTTCACCAGCTCATAGCCACTCTTTGCGGCGAGCGTTTCGGCACCGCTGAAGAACTGCACGCCATAGGCGATGCTGTAGCCGACGAAAAAGTAGGCCAGCGTTGACATCGAGAAGTCGGTGAGGATCTTGACCAGCGCATTGACCTGGTTCTTCTTGCGCACCGTGCCGAGCTCGAGGAATGCGAAGCCGGCGTGCATCGCCAGAATCATGATCGCGCCGAGCAGAATGAACAGCACATCGGCCGATGTCTTGAGTGGTTCCATGGGGTTGCCTCGAGTCCTGTGGTGATGAGGTGGCGATCCGGGATCGCCCCTTCGCGCCGGGTGCGAATTATGCGGGCTGTGCCAGCCCGACCATGTGCCGCACGTCAGCGGCCGCGGCGATCTTCCAGCACGCGTCGATGAGCCGGCGCGAGCGCGCCGCGCCGAGCATCGGATCGGCCAGCGCATGGAACTTCGCTTCCAGGTCGGCGTCGGTCATCGGGCGAGCCAGCGAACCAATCGCGTGTTCGACGAACACGTGCACGCTGCGGCCATCGGTCAGGTGCGCGATGACGTCGGCGGATTCCTCGCGGATTCTGTCGTCGACTGTGGCAATCACCTTGCGCCGCACGGCGACGAGGTCGGCCCGGTGCACGATCTCATCGGAGAACTCCGCTTCGCCCGCGCGGCCGAAGATCAACCCCGCCGCGCAGCCGTGATAGACGCTGAACTTCGCCTGCAGGCCGTCGGCGGGCTCTTTCCTGCCGGTCAGCTCCAGCACCAGCGAGTGCACTTTCAGTTCAATGCGTTCAACCTGCTCCGGCCGCACTCCCTGGGCACGCAATTGCGCGCAGGCGTCGATGCTGGGATGGATCACGATTCCGCACGCAAACGGCTTGTAGGTGTTGAAGGCGATTTCGAAACGCGAGCCCAGTTCGTCGCTGATCTCGTTCCACCGGCACTTTGTCGAGACTACCTGCATCAGGCCGCGCGGCGCCTCCAGGGCCTTGCCGCTCGCCGTGAAGCCGTGTTTGGCGAGCAGCGCCGCGGTCAGGCCCGCGCGCGCGGCAGCACCCGGGTGAAACGGCTTGGTCATGGTGCCGAACTGTTCGCGCAATCCGATCGGCTGTGACGCGGCGATGCCGAGTGCCATTGCAGTCTCTCGTTCATCGAGGCCGAGCAGTCGCGCGCACGCGGCCGCCGCGCCCAGCATGCCGGTCGAACCGGTGATGTGCCAGCCGCGGTCGTAATGCTCCGGATAGATCGCATTGCCGACGCGGCACGCGACATCGATGCCGAGCACCAGCGCATCGAGCAGCGCCCGCCCGGTTGCGTTCGTGTGTTCGGCGAGCGCCAGCGCGGCGGAGGCCACCGGCCCGGCGGGATGGATGATCGTTTTCAGGTGCGTGTCGTCGAAGTCGAACGTGTGCGAGCTGATGCCGTTCACCAGCGCCGCGCCGGCCATGTCGATACGCTCGCTGCGGCCGAGCAGGCTGGCCTGTGGCGCCGGCTGCAGTTCGCGCAGCGCCGCCAGTGCCGCGTCCGCGCTCGCATGGCGCGCGGCGCCGACGGCACAGCCGACCCAGTTGAGAAGCGTGCGATGCGCTTCATGCTCGACCGCTTCGCTCCAGCCATGCGACGGATGCGTGGCGACAAAACGGGCAAGGGTGGCGGTGACGGGCGGCGCGTTGAGGTCAGCCGCGACCTGTGTGTTGCGGGCCATCGTAGGCTCAATCCCGGCTAATCGATCTCGATCTTGCGTTCGCGCGTGAGCTTGCTCCAGCGCGCAATGTCGTCGCGGATGTACTGCGCAAACTGCGCCGGCGTCATCGGCATCGGCTCCAGCGCTTCGCCGGCGAGCCGCTCGCGCAGCTCAGGCGTCGCGAGCGCTTTGTTGATTTCGTCATTCAGCCGCCGCGTGATCGCCTCGGGCAGTTTTGCCGGGCCGACGATGCCGTACCACTGCACACCGTCGAAGCCCCTGTAGCCAAGTTCCTCGAACGTCGGCACGTCGGGCAGCAGCGGATGGCGCCGAGTGCCGGTGACCGCCAGCGGCCGCACCTTCTGGGCGCGGATATGCGGAATCGCTGCCGCCAGACCCGGAAACATCGCCTGCGTCTGCCCGCCCAGCAGATCGGCGAAGGCCGGACCGATGCCGCGATAGGGAATATGCACGACGAAGAACCCGGCGGCGAGCTTGAACTGTTCCATTGCGAGGTGGGTCAGCGTGCCGGGGCCGGCCGAGCCGTAGTTGAGTTTCCCGGGGTTCCTGCGCGCAAACCCGATGAACTCCTGCAGCGTGTTGACCGGCACGCTTGGGTGAACCACCAGCACGTTCGGCGTGCCGCCCACCATCGCGATCGCGGTGAAGTCGTTGATTGCGTCGTACGGCACCTTGCGCACGGCGGGATTGGTGCCATGCGTGCCGACGTATCCCACCATCAGCGTGTAGCCGTCGGGTGCGGCGCGCGCCACGGTTTGCGCGGCGATCACTCCGCCGCCGCCGCTCTGGTTCTCGACGATGAACGACTGGCCGAGCGCGCGCGTCAGCCGGTCGGCGACGGTGCGGCCAACCAGATCGACGCCGCCGCCGGGCTGGACCGGCGCAATGATGCGCACCGTCTTATTCGGATATATGGCTTGCGCCCGTGCCCATTCGGGAGCGGTCACCCCGGCACAGAGCGAGCCAATCAGAAGCGTCCGACGATGCATGCCCGGGTTCGGTCAGGACTGAATGAGCGTGATGCTACCGTTCTGCCCGTTGGCGTGCTGACAGGAAAGGGAACAAAAGCGTTGCGAAATCGTGCGCGGCGTCGTTGTCGAGATCATCGTCGACTTCCTGAACGGCGAGCATGCCGGAGCAGGCGATCGGATTTCGGCCGCGTGGCTGGCGCGCCGACGTCAGACTGATGCGGCGGTCCTGAACCCGGCGAATATGTCGCAACGTGCGGGCAGAGCAAAGTCTCGATAGCGTGTGTGATGCAGGCGAGCGTGCGTGGCAAAGCTGCCGCCGCGCAGTTCGCGATGAGTGTGAAACCATGGGACCGAGTAGTCGGCGTACGGCCCGGCAACGAATCCGGGGTACGGTGCGAATGGATCGGCGGTCCACTCCCAGACCGTGCCGCCCCATTCGATGCGACCTTCCAGCGCTGCATGCTCCCACTCGGCCGCGCGTGGCAGCCGGCGCTGGGCCCAGCGACAATAGGCCTCCGCCTCAAACGCGTTGACGTGAATCACCGGCTGGTCGGGATCGAGCGGCAACCAGCGCTCGAACCAGCGCACTTCCCAGCCGGATCCAGACGTGCGCCAGCGCTCGGGATGGCTGCGACCGACATTCGTACGCCAGCGCTGTGCGTCGGCTCCGACCCAGTACTCATCGCGCTCGTAGCCGCCGGCTTCGACAAAGCGCAGATAAGCGCCCGCGGTGACGGTCGTGCTGTCGACTTCGTACGGCGCAAGCGTGATCTCGACTTCCGGACCTTCGTTGTCGAACGAGAACCCACCGGCATCAGCGGGCCAGCCGATGCGCACTGTTTCGCCGGCCATCTTGGCCGCTTCGGGCGTCGCTACCTGCGGCAGCGCTGCCGTGCGCGGCGCCGGATAGCCCAGTGCGGCACGCATCCAGACGAGCGCTTCGTTGTGCATGTCTTCGTGCAGCAGCGCAAGGCGGTAGAAATACAGCGCGGCGTCGTCTTCGCCCGCGGCATCGAGCGCGGTCATGGTGGTCGCAAACGTGGCATCGAGCATCGCTTCGACTTCGCCTCGTGACGGCAGGGGCGCGCTCCAGCGCGCGGCGTGCGCCAGGCGTGCGGAGTCGAACAGCGCGTCAGGCCCGGCATGAATCGGCGTGCGCGCGGCGTGCACCAGGCCGTCGCTGCCGCGATGATGCGGTCCGCGCTGGACCCAGAATTCCCAGAACCACGCCACGTGGGCAGCTTCCCATGCGACCGGATTGATGCCTGCCTGCTGCGGCACCTGCCATTGCGTGTCGTCGAGGTCGTCGATCAGTGAACGCAGACGCTTGCGCGTGCTCTGGATGGCGAGCCGCAGCTCGTCGCGGAAATAGTGACGCGCGCGGCGGCCGATCGAATGCAGGGTCGAAACGTCCATCGTCAGTCGGCGCGCGCCAGGAACAATGCAAACCAGTCGCGTGCATCGGTCCAGCGCTGCTGAACGGAGAAGCCTGCCGCTGTCAGCAGCGTGGCAAACTGGTCAGGCAGGTATTTGTACGAGTTTTCCGTATGAATGCGCTCGCCGGCGTTGAAGCGGCGCTCCACATTGGTCCAGCGCACGGTCACCGCGCGGCGTGCTTCCAGATGCATTTCGATTCGCTGCTGTTGTGGGTCGTAGAAGGCGACATGGCGCCACTCGGCGGTGTTGAAGTCGGTGCCGGCAACTCGATTAACGTGATTCAGCACGTTTCGGTTGAATGCCGCCGTGATGCCGAGCGCGTCGTCGTAGGCGGCGTCCAGCGTTGCCTTGTCCTTCACCAGGTCGACGCCGATCAGCAGCGCGCCGTCGCGGTCCAGCGCGGCGCGGATCTGCGCCAGAAAGCGCACTGCCTCGTCGGGTCTGAAGTTGCCGATCGACGAGCCGGGATAGAAGAACAGGCGTCGCACGCGTGTGACTTCGTCCGGCAGCGCCAGCGTGTGCGTGAAGTCGACGCTGACGCCAAGCATCCGCACGGCTGGGTACTCGCGTTGCAGGCATTCGAGGGACGTGGCGAGATAGTCGACCGAAATATCCAGCGCAACGTACGTGGACGGCCGCAGCGCATGAAACATGCGGCCGGCCTTTTCGCAATTTCCCGCGCCCAGATCGATCAGCGTGCAGTCGCGATTGCCGTAGGCGTGCGCGATCGCGGGCAGGTGCGAAGCGAAGATCGATGCCTCGGCACGAGTCAGATAATACTCGGGCAGTTCGGTGATCGCGGCAAATAACCGTGCGCCCAGCGCGTCGTAGAAGTACTTGGGTGCAATGGCCGCTGCCGGCGACGCCAGACCTGCCAGCAGATCTTCGCGCATTGCTGCCGCGTCGGGACGGTGCATTTCGATCAGCCGCGGCCGCGCCGGTGCAGCGGAGTCGTGCCGCACAGTCTGGGGGCGGATGTCACCGGAGGCGGCCATTGGACTTAAGCGCTCGATTTCTGCGTAACCTTACACGCAGGCGCTCGCGCGCGGCGGAGGTTTCCGCCAGCGGTCCGTTAGAACGAATTCTGGGTCGAGCAACGCAATTCCGGCAACGGCCCGCCTTGCTGCACGGCGCTACCGGCGCCGCTGAGCTACGAGTTTCTCTGCTGTTCGTACAGCGATGGCGTGGCGCCGCCGCGGCCGAGAAACTCGCGCAGATGCTGAACTGAACTGCGATCGAGCGTATTGCCATGGTGCGGCCGATGGAGAATGCCTTCGGCGTGACCGAGCTTGACGCGGATGCGCGCGCCCGAAAGCATTTCCATTTCCGCGCCGAGATGCTTGAGCAGTGACTCGATATCGCGCCAGTGAATGTTGCCGCTGATCGGGTCGTGGAAGATCGTCTTGAGTAGTTGCTCGTGCTTGTGGCTCATTGAAACGCACCGGTCCGTGTTTGCGCACGCGCAGGATACTAGCCCGGATGTTTCGCGAGGTCGCCCCTGTAAGCGCCCACTTTTGAGCTTCGACAGGCACTTGCAGCGATCCGCATACGATCCAATTTGGACCGCCGGGGCTACGCGGGCTTGCGCGGCGCCTGCGGGCGCGGACTTACGCTCAGGTGTTCGCGAATGCCTCCGGGCATTCGACTGCGCGCCTCTCGCGCAATCCGCATCCCGCACGCATCCACGCGATTCCCGCGTCCGTCGTGAAATATCCGGGTTAGCGCGCGGGCGCGCGGCGACCGCTTGTATCGCTGCGGTTTGCGTCAGATCAGCGCGGCGGCGGCGCGTTCGGCGGCGGGATGCTGCCCGGTGCGCCATAGCCCGGCGTCGTGTAGCGCGGCGGTGCATAGTCCGGCGGCGCGTTGGGCGGTGGATAGGCCGGTGCGGCGTACGGCGGGCGTTGATAGGAGCGCGCGTAGCGACCCGTCATCGCAACCTTGTTGCCGGCCGCGTACATGCACTGCGTGTAGGTGGCGTCGTAGCGCTGCTGGGTTGCGTAATACGAACTCTGCGCCGCGCCGGTCCCTGCGGCACTACCGGCCAGCAGACCGACCCCGGCGCCGACTCCCGCCGCAGCACTGGTATTGCCGATCGCTGCGCCAGCGGCCGCCCCGATGAGCGTGCCTACCACGGCGCTGGCCACTGCGCTGTTGTTGGCGTTGTCGGTCGCCGACGGGCCCACCTGCGCCGCGGCGTACTGGCGGCAGCGCGCGTCATCGACCTGGAATTCTTCGAACGACTTGCGGCTGCCGGGCAGCGCGGCCGTGCTCGGCCCGCTCGGCATCACCACGCACCCGCTGAGTCCGAGTACTGCGGTGGTCGTTGCCATCCTGAGCATGCGATTCATGGTTTTCTCCGTTGCCTACTGCTGCGGCGGCACGCGTTGCCAGCCGCCTGGGCACTCCTTGATATAGGGGTAATAGCCCCTGGCGCTTTCGCACCAGTACCACCAGGTCGCGGGCGGTTGCGCCTGCGGCGCTGCGGGCGCGGGATCATCGCGCTCCACGTACACCGGCGGCGACGAGGGCACGACGGCGGTCGGCGGCCCGTAGTAGTAGGCGGGCGGAGGCGCGTAGTAGACCGGCGGTCCGTAGTAATAACTCGGACCCCAGAGCAGAGGGAATGGAATTCCAAGCTGCAGCGACACGCCGCCGTGCCAGCGACCGGACCCACCACCGTGCCAGCGCCCGTGTTGAGCATTGGCGGGGGTAACGACAGCCAATAGTCCAAGCGCGGCAATCAGGGCCGCGAAGGTGAGTCGAAGCGTTTTCATCGTGGTTTCCTCACTGCAGACGACTCGCGTTGCGAGCAGGTCATCTGTCTAACGTTCATTGTCGGCAACTGCGCACCGCTCGCAAGCCGAAAAGCGTTGAAGTTGTAACTCTTCGTTGCTGGGCGCAATGCAACCTGACGCCGCGCAGGTGTGATCACCGTTTTGCATTGCGGATTCGCGAAGTTCACCGCAGTTCCCGCGGCTTCGCCCGACGGCGCTAGCCGGAAGCGCCGAGCGCCGCCTTCGCCTTTTCCTCCAGCGCCGACCAGCGTTCGAGCTTGCCCATCAAGGCTGCTTCGATCGCGTCATGGCGTGCGGCATCCTGCTTCATCTGCTGCGGACCGTTCCTGTGATAGCCGGGCGCACTCATCCGCGTTTGCAGATCGATCTGCTCACGCTCCAGTGCCTCGATCTCGGCCGGCAGTGCCTCGAGTTCACGCTGCTCCTTGAAAGAAAGCTTGATGCGCTCAGTGCGGCGCGCGGGCGGCGTGGCCCTGGCCGCGCTGGCCTCGACCGCAATGGCAGGGCGCTGCGCAATCCAATCCGAGTAGCCGCCCACATACTCGCGCCAGCGCCCATCGCCTTCGGCGACGAGCGATTGTGTCGCGATGCTGTCGAGGAAGGCGCGGTCATGCGACACCAGCAGCAACGTGCCGGCGTAGTCCTGCAAGGTTTCCTCGAGCAGTTCGAGCGACTCGATGTCGAGATCGTTGGTCGGCTCATCGAGAACGAGCAGATTCGCCGGCCGCGCGAACAAGCGGGCCAGCAGCAGGCGATTGCGCTCGCCGCCCGACAGCGTCTGCACCGGTGCATTCGCGCGCCTGGGCGGAAACAGAAAGTCGGCGAGGTAGGTCATCACGTGCTTGCGTCCACCGCCGACCTCGACCCAGTCGCTGCCCGGCGCAATCGTCTCGGCGACGGTTTTCTCTGGATCGAGCGCTGCGCGCATCTGATCGAAGTACGCGACCTGCGAATTCGTTCCCAGCCGCACGCTGCCGCTGTCTGGTGCCAACTGGCCAAGAATCAACCGGATCAGCGTCGATTTGCCGGCACCGTTGGGTCCGATCAGCGCAAGCCGGTCACCGCGCATCACGCGCAGATCGAGTTCGCGCACGATGACGCGCTCGCCAAACGATTTGCAGACGCCCTTGAGCTCCGCAACGAGCCGGCCGCTGCGCCCGCCCGCCTCGAGTTGCAGCTTGACGTTGCCAATCCGCTCGCGGCGGGCGGTGCGTTCGACGCGCAGATGCTCGAGCCGGCTGACGCGGCCGGCGTTGCGCGTGCGGCGTGCCTCAATGCCCTTGCGGATCCAGGCCTCTTCCTGCGACCAGAACTTGTCGAATTTGCGCCGTGCGGTGTCTTCGGCCGCGAGCTCATCCCGCTTGCGCGCCTCGAACGCGGTGTAGTTGCCGGGATAGCCGCGCAGCGCGCCACGATCCAGCTCGACAATGCGCGTGGCGACGCGATCGAGGAAGCGACGGTCGTGCGTGATCACAATCGATGCGCCGCGCTTGATGACGAGTTCCTCCAGCCGCTCGATGCCGTCGATATCGAGGTGATTGGTCGGCTCATCCAGCAGCAGCAAGTCCGGCTGCAGCGCAAAGGCGAGCGCAAGTGCCGCTCGCTTGCGTTCACCGCCAGAGGCGCCCTCGGGCGAATGCATGCCATCGACCTCGAAGCGATGGAGAAACTCGGTCAGCCGGGCCTCGACGCGCCAGCGTTCGCGTTCGTCGGGAATGGACGGAATATGCCCGCGCAGCAGCAGCGCGTCATGCAGCGTCGCCGCGTGCAACAGCAACGGCTCCTGTTCGACCAGCACCACGCGCAGGCCGGCGCGCGCCTTCAGCTCACCGGCATCGAGCTGCACGCGCCCGGCCAGCACGTTGAGCAGCGAACTCTTGCCGGTGCCATTGCGGCCGATCAGCCCGATCCGTTCGTCTTCCAGCACAGTGAGCTGCGCGCGATCGAGCAGTGGCTGGTCGCCGTAGGCGAGTTCGGCATCGATCAGCGTGGCAAGCGTCATGCGGCCACGATACCGGAGCGAGCTACGATGTCCGCCATGGCGCAACCACTCTGGCGGCCTTCGCCCGAACGATTGCAGCGCGCGCGGATCACCGCTTTTCGCGCCTGGCTCACGCGCGAGCGTGGCCTGACCTTCGCTGACTACGAGTCCTTGTGGCAGTGGTCGACCACCGACCTCGAAGGGTTCTGGATCGCGGTGTGGCAGTTCTTCGACATCCGCGCATCGCAGCCGTACGCGCGCGTGCTGGCGGATGCGCGGATGCCAGGCGCGGTGTGGTGCCCCGGCGCGCGGCTGAATCTGGTCGACCAGGTGCTGCGGCACGTGAACGACGGGCGCAGCGCGCCTTTATTCCGCGACGAGCGCTCCGCACCGGCATTCCACAACGAGCGCTCCGCACCGGCAATCCACGACGAGCGCTCCGCACTCGTGTGTTGCAACGAACTTGGCGTGCGCGGCAAACTCACCTGGTGCGAACTCGAGCGACAGGTCGGCGCCCTTGCCGCATCGCTGCGTGCACTCGGTGTCGCACCGGGAGATCGGGTCGTTGCCTATCTTCCCAATGTTCCGCAGACGATCGTCGCCTTTCTCGCCGCGGCGAGCGTCGGCGCGGTGTGGTCGGTGTGCTCGCCTGACATGGGACCGGTGGCGGTGCTCGACCGGTTCCGGCAGATCGAGCCGAAGGTGTTGATCGCGTGCGAAGGCTATCGCTATGGCGGCAAGACCTACGATCGCAGCGAGGTTGTCGCGCAGCTGCGCAGCGCGCTCTCGACGCTCACTCACACGGTGCTTGTGCCGGTGCTGAACGAAGTGGTCGACGCGAAGCGATTTCCGGGAGCACTGGCGTGGTGCGATCTGACCGCGCATACCGCGCCACTGCGCACCGAGCAGGTCGGCTTCGACCATCCGCTGTGGATCGTCTACTCGTCCGGCACCACGGGTGTGCCGAAGGCGATCGTGCATGGTCACGGTGGCATCCTGCTCGAGGCGCTGAAGGGTATCGGCCTGCATCGCGACGTGCAGCCGGATGACCGCTTCCAGTGGTACACGAGCACCGGCTGGATCATGTGGAACGTGCAGGTGAGCGGGCTGCTGGTCGGCGCGACCGTCTGCCTGTACGACGGCAATCCGGGCTGGCCGGATCTCGCGACGCTGTGGAAATTCATCGCCGACGAGCGCGTCACGTTCTTCGGTGCCGGCGCGGCGTTCTACGCCAACTGCATGAAGGCGGGAATCGAACCGGCGCGGATCGCCGATCTGTCTTGCCTGCGCAGCATCGGTTCGACCGGCTCGCCGCTGCCTGCGGAGGCCTACCGCTGGGTGTACGAGCATGTGAAGAACGATGTGTGGCTCGCGTCGATCGCGGGCGGCACCGATCTCGCCGGCGCGTTCCTGACTGGACTGCCGACGCTGCCCGTGTACGAAGGCGAAATGCAGTGCCGCGCGCTCGGGCTGAAGGTCGAGGCGTTCGACGGCGACGGCAGACCGGTGATCAACCAGGTCGGCGAACTGGTGTGCTCGGCGCCATTCCCGTCGCTGCCCCTGTACTTCTGGAATGACCCCGACGGGCGCCGCTATCGCGAGAGCTACTTCGAACCCTGGCCCGGGGTGTGGCGCCACGGCGACTGGGTGCGGCTCGTCCCGCGGCCGGGAGCGATCGGCGCCGTGATCTATGGCCGCTCCGATGCCACCATCAACCGCCACGGCATCCGGATGGGCACGGCCGAGCTGTACCGCGCCGTCGAAGCGATGCCCGAGGTGCTCGACTCGCTGGTGGTCGATCTCGAGTACCTCGGCCGCCCGTCCTACATGCCGCTGTTTGTCGTTCTGCGGCCGAGCGTTGACCTGAACGACGCGTTGAAGGCGCGCATCATCGCGCGCATTCGCGAAGCGCTGTCGGCGCGCCACGTGCCCGACGAGATCATCGCGATTGCCGAAGTGCCGCGTACGCTGTCGGGCAAGAAGATGGAATTGCCGGTGAAGAAGCTTCTGCTCGGCCAGCCGATGGAGAAGGTGGTGCATGCCGATGCCATGGCGAACCCTGCCAGCCTCGCCTGGTTCGTTGAACTCGCGCAGCGGCGCAACGCCACCGATCCCGAACGGAAACTGAATTGAAACGCAAGGCGGCACCGGTCCCGCAGAGCCGGCTCGAGCGGCTGGCGCGACTCGGGTTTGCGGCCGGCGAACTCGCGGTCAGCGGCGCGCTCGAGGGGCTGCGCCGACTGGCGCAACAGCAACCGGCATCGGGTCCGCGCCTGCTGTCGGCCGCCAATGCCGAGCGCCTGGCCGAGCGCTTGGCGCATCTGCGCGGCGCGGCGATGAAGCTCGGGCAGATGCTGTCGCTTCAGGGCGAAGACGTGCTGCCGCCGGAATTCGCGCGCGCGCTGGCCGGTTTGCGTGCCGAAGCGGCGCCGATGCCGGTGGAACAATTGCGGCGTGTTCTGGGGCGCGAATACGGCAGGGGCTGGGAGCGTCGCTTCGCACGTTTCGACTGGGATCCGATTGCGGCCGCATCGATCGGCCAGGTACACCGCGCGCGCACGCGCGATGGCCGCGAATTGGCAATGAAGATTCAGTACCCGGGCGTGGCGCGCTCGATCACGAGCGATGTCGATAACGTCGCCGCGTTGTTGAGGCTCTTCAATCTGCTGCCCTTCGACGTCGATGTCGCGGGCATCGTCGCCGAGGCCAAGCGGCAACTGCTGCAGGAGGCCGACTACCGTGCCGAGGCCGGCTTTCTCGAGCACTACGCGCAATTGGTCGCCGACGTGCCGTTGCTCATCGTGCCGCGCGTACACCGTGACTTCACGACGACGCGCGTGATGGCAATGGACTATGTGGAAGGCGAACCGCTGGAGTCACTCGCCGGCGCAGAGGTGCCGCAGGCGCAGCGCGACGCGGTCGGCACCCTGCTCGAGCGGCTGCTGTTCCGCGAATTGTTCGAGTTTCGCGTGATGCAGACCGACCCCAACTTCGCGAACTACCTGGTGCAGCCGGGCGGCCGAGTGGTGCTGCTCGACTTCGGTGCGACCAGAGCCTTCAGCGCGCAGTTCGTCGCCAATTTTGCGCGTATCACGCGCGCGGTGATCGACGACGAGCTGGAGACAGTCGCGCGCTACGCGGTGGCCATCGGCTACATCACGGCCGAAGATCCGCCCGAGCGCGTGCGGGCAGCGGTCGATGTGATCCGTCTCGTATGCGAGCCGCTGCGGCAGCGCGGACTGTATGACTTCGCCGCATCCGACCTGCCGGCACGCGCGCGTGCGCTTGGCTTCGAACTGGCGATACGGCGCGGACTGCTGCGCGCGCCGCCGCCGGAGACCATGTTCCTGCACCGCAAACTGGTCGGCTCTTTTCTGCTGCTGGCGAAGATCGGTGCGCGCGTCGATGCAAACCGCCTCGTTCAGCCGCTGATCGACGCGGCCATCGCGGCGGAGTCAACGCCAAATGCGCGATAGAAACCGGCATTGCGCCATGCGCTACTTTCACGCCGTGTTCCACACTGACTAGACTGTGCGGTCAATGGCAATCAGAGGCGCACTCGTTCTGGTACTGGCTCTGTTGTCGTCGAGCTCGCTCGCCGCACCGGTCGTGCAGCGCGCGTCGCCGGACCCGGCGACGCAGCCCGAGGTCGCGTGGCACAGCGGCGATGTCGATTCCGCGTTTGCGCTGGCAAAGCGCGCAGACAAACCGCTGTTCCTCTACTGGGGCGCGGTGTGGTGCCCGCCGTGCAACCAGGTCAAGGCGACGATCTTTCCGCGCGCCGATTTCGTCGCG
>Ga0209464_10000136_pt1 | contig 25270 bp, 13 predicted proteins | sample DOMMetBare1Fresh_2_FD_187473 | JGI IMG/M metagenome (GOLD analysis project Ga0209464, IMG submission 187473) | Wetland sediment microbial communities from St. Louis River estuary, USA, under dissolved organic matter induced mercury methylation -... | ecosystem: Environmental > Aquatic >...
TGCTTGATGATGCTCATGATCAGCTGCAGCTCCTTCTCGTTAAAAAGATCTATTGGAGCGGAGTATCCCCAAACTAGATAACAATCGACTATCTCTTTGGAGGTTATCCCGAACCCATATGCAACTCTGATTTTCATCTCTTTTATCATTGCAGCCTTCTCTGGCAGGTACTTCTTTACGGTATCTGCAAATTGCTTCCTGCCACTAAGAAAGTCATATTCGATAAAATATTCGGAGACAGTTTTACCATCTAGATTCTTTGGAAGCAGCTTTGAATCGGATGGATAGGCAGCGGTATAGTAAATCTCATTGTCAAAATGAAAATCCGCTAGAACGAATCCGACTTTGTCTCTAAACTTATAATTTTTCATATACTGGCACGACCCATGCACTACAGCTACAAATAATAGGAATACAAGTACGAGTAGTTTTTTTAATTTCATTATTACAAGCTTTTTATAGAAAGGATGAGATTGAGTTGCATCTTGTCATATTTTGGAAGAAACGATTAGCCTACGATGCTCACCATAACTCCGTTGGTACTGATGTGCTAAAAACCTGGCCTCGCTCAGTTTCTCCTTTTTCCTTGAGGGATAGAATCCTAATCTTTTGCTGCTTGATGATGCTCATAATCAGCTGAAGTTCCTTCTCGTTAAAAAGATCTAATGGAGCGGAGTATCCCCAAACTAGATAACAATCGACTATTTCTTTGGAGGTTATCGCGAACCCATATGCAACTCTGATTTTCATCTCTTTTATCATTGCCGCCTTCTCCGGCAGGTACTTCTTTACGGTATCTGCAAACTGCTTCCTGCCACTAAGAAAGTCATACTCAATAAAATATTCGGAGTCAGTTTTACCATCTATATTCTTAGGAAGCAGCTTTGAATCGGATGGGAAGGCAGTGGTGTAGTAATAAACTTCACCGTTTTTATGAGAATCTGCAAAAACGAAACCGTCTTTATCTCTAAACTTATAGTTTTCCATATACTGGCACGCCCCATGCACTACAGCTACAAATAATAGAAATACAAGTACGAGTAGTTTTTTACCATTGATAAGATAAAGCATTCGGTAAAGAATTAAGTATTGTAATATAAACCTATTTTGGTAATTTGAAATGATTCATTAACAAATGTATGAATTTGTTGCCGATGTTGGTGCGGGAGAAATAATTAAGTGACGGGTAACAATATGACGAAAAAGGGATGTGGCGATGTCGGGGCAAACCTTGTGGTTATCCTAATAATGGTGGTCGCCCTGATAATGTTTGTCATCACAATAGCGATGGCTCCCCAATTCGTCATTCAGGGCGATCGTTCAGTTTAGGGTTAACACCTCACGCATTTCAAGCATGAAGTTAACACCATCCTATAGCCTCTTCATCTTTATAAAATCTTTATAGGCCCACTGCAACTCCTTACATTAACCTTACGGTGCCCTCCGTACTTTTGGAGCATCAAGAACGACAAAAACAACAGCTATGACATCTGCTGATTTTATTCAGGTTACCATATTCCTAGGCATCCTTATTCTAGGTGCTCCTCCGCTTGGGAAGTATATGGCACTAGTCTTTATGGGGAAGAAGCACTTCATGCGCCCACTACTTGGATGGATGGAGCAGCTAGCGTATCGGCTAGGCAGCGTAGATCCGCAAAAGGAGCAAACGTGGAAGCAGTACCTAGGGGCACTACTTATATTCAACCTTTTTGGATTCTCCTTCCTATTCCTACTGCTTCTGTTGCAGGGATACCTTCCGCTCAACCCGCAAAAGCTGTCGGGACTTGACCCATTTCTGGCATTCAACACGGCAGCGAGCTTCGTTACGAATACCAACTGGCAATCATACGGAGGAGAGAGCACCCTCAGCTACCTTTCGCAAATGGGAGGTCTGGGAGTTCAGAACTTTTTAAGCGCAGCAACAGGGTTTTCTGTAGCAATCGTTCTCATACGAGGCCTCACCAGACGAACAACAGCTGTGCTGGGGAATTTTTGGGTTGACCTTGTACGTAGCACGCTGTACGTGCTAATTCCTCTCTCCATCTTTCTGGCACTCGTCCTTACCTCTCAAGGAGTCGTGCAAAACTTCAACGCCTACACCGAGACGCATACGCTCGAAGGGGTAGGGCAATCCATCCCCCAAGGACCTGTTGCCTCTCAAGTAGCCATTAAGCAGCTGGGATCTAACGGCGGAGGTTACTTCAACGCAAACAGCGCTCATCCGTACGAAAACCCCACACCATTCAGCAACCTGCTAGAAATGGTCTCCATCCTTCTTTTGGCAGCAGCCCTGCCCTTCACTTACGGCCGAATGGTAGGCAATACGAAGCAGGGAAAGGTGCTTTTTGGGGTGATGCTACTCCTATTCCTTGCGGGGTTGGCCCTATCTCTCTACTCGGAGTACTCTACACACGTAGCTCAGGCAACAATGATGGAGGGCAAGGAGGCTAGGTTTGGTATAACCAACAGCATCCTATGGAGCGTAGCAACAACCTGCGCCTCCAACGGATCGGTCAACGCCATGCACGGAAGCCTTTCTCCCCTATCTGGGATGGTAGCAATGGTAAACATCATGCTTGGGGAGGTCGTTTTTGGGGGTGTCGGGGCAGGACTGTACGGAATGCTGATCTTTGTATTCATCACCGTATTTATTGCCGGACTGATGGTGGGAAGAACACCCGAATACCTAGGCAAAAAGATCGAGGCCTACGACATCAAGATGTCGATGATTGCGGTACTTGCTCCGAATTTTGTGGTGCTCGCCTTCACCGCCGTAGCGCTACTTGTGCCTTCGAGTTTAAACAGCCTGGGGAATGCAGGTCCTCACGGTTTTAGCGAAGTGCTTTACGCCTTTGCCTCTGCTGCAGGAAATAACGGCAGCGCCTTTGCAGGGCTAAATGCCAACACTCCCCTGTTCAACATCCTGCTGGGTATTGGAATGCTCATAGGACGATTCGGGATCATTATTCCAGCCGTAGCAATTGCAGGAAGTCTGGCCCAAAAACAGGTATCTCCAGCTTCTTCAGGAACGTTTAGGACTGATAACGGGCTTTTTGCAGGGCTACTTGTTGCCGTAATCCTCATCGTTGGAGGCCTAACTTTCTTCCCCGCTCTCTCGCTCGGTCCAATAGTGGAGCAGCTGCTCATGCAGGCTGGCGTTAACTTTTAAATACCTCGATTATGAAGAATAGCAATAGAGCAAAGCTGCTCGAAAAAGAAATAATGGCTAAAGCCCTTGCTGCGGCATTCTGCAAGCTGAACCCAAGGGTTCAGGCAGGAAACTTTGTAATCTTTCTCGTAGAGCTAGGCGCTGTGGCAACAAGCCTCGTAGTTGCCTACGACATAGCCGTTGGATCTTTCTCAAGCTTTAACCTACAGGTTACCGTGTGGCTCTGGTTCACCGTTCTCTTTGCCAACTTTTCGGAGGCTATTGCCGAAGGGAGGGGGAAAGCACAGGCGGCAAGCTTAAGAAAGAATCGCACCACAACCAAAGCGAAACGAAAAGCAGGAAAATTGACAATCGAAGTTGTCAACGCTACGGATCTAGCCAAAGGGGATCTGGTTATCTGCGAAGCTGGAGACATAATTCCCAGCGACGGGGAGGTGGTTGAAGGCATTGCCAGCGTTGACGAATCGGCTATCACTGGCGAATCAGCACCTGTAATTCGGGAGAGCGGAGGAGATAGAAGTGCCGTTACTGGTGGAACAAGGGTAATCAGCGATCGCATTGTCGTCCGCATCACCTCCGAACAGGGGGATACCTTTATTGACCGCATGATATCGCTCGTAGAGGGGGCCAAACGTCAAAAAACACCCAACGAAGTTGCCCTTTCCATGCTTTTGGTTGGCCTAACGATCATCTTCTTGCTGGCCGTTACTACGCTTCCTGTGTTCTTTGGCTACGGACTTGCAGCTTCAGGATTAGCGGCAACGGAAAACCTATCCGTAACAGTTCTGGTAGCGCTCTTGGTTTGTCTAATTCCAACAACAATAGGAGGCTTGCTAAGCGCCATAGGGATAAGCGGGATGGACAGGTTGCTGCAGCGCAACGTAGTTGCAACTAGCGGCAGGGCAATAGAAGCTGCAGGCGATGTTGACGTGCTGCTGCTCGACAAAACAGGCACCATTACGTTAGGGAATAGGATGGCCACGGAACTGATCCCAGCCGAAGGAATAGGCGACGAAGAGCTCGCTGCAGCAGCTCAGCTCTCCTCCCTATCGGATGAAACACCAGAAGGCCGATCAATCGTCGTGCTAGCAAAGGAGAGGTATGGGATACGTGCTCAAAACATCCATACCATCGGCCTATCATTCATCCCATTCTCGGCAGAATCGCAGATGAGCGGGGTTGATCTGTCTGGTGAAGCGGGTTCCCCACGTGAGATTCGGAAGGGATCGGCCAGCGCCATCAAAAAGTACGTACAGCAAAGCGGGGGATTTATGCCCAAGGCGGTAGAGGATGTCGTTAAAGAGCTTGCAAATAAGGGAGCAACCCCCCTCGTTGTTGCGGAGGGAAGTAGGGTGCTCGGCGTTATTCACCTAAAAGACGTTGTCAAGGGAGGGATTAAGCAGCGCTTTACCCAGCTGCGCTCAATGGGTATAAGGACTGTGATGGTTACAGGCGACAATTCGCTAACCGCCGCTGCTATTGCAGCAGAAGCTGGGGTTGATGACTTTATAGCCGAAGCAAAACCAGAGGATAAGCTGAGCCGAATTCGCGAAGAGCAGGCTAAAGGCAGGCTCGTTGGCATGATCGGTGATGGAACAAACGATGCTCCTGCCCTTGCCCAGGCAGATGTAGGAATCGCCATGAACAGCGGAACGCAGGCCGCTCGCGAAGCAGGCAACATGGTTGATTTGGACAGCAACCCAACAAAGCTCATTGAGGTTGTAGAGGTTGGCAAGCAGCTGCTCATGACTAGAGGAGCCCTTACCACCTTTAGCATAGCCAACGACGTGTCGAAGTACTTTGCCATAATCCCTGCCATAACAGCCATACTTTACGCAAAACATGGGGAGGAAGGTCCCCTCGCAGCGCTCAACATCATGCATCTGACCACCCCCGAAAGCGCTATACTCAGCGCAGTTATTTTCAACGCGGTGGTGATCATCTTCCTAATTCCGCTTGCCCTAAAAGGGGTGGCCTACAAGCCCATGGGAGCGAGTGCGATCCTTGCCAAAAACATTCTCATTTACGGGGTCGGAGGGTTGGTGGCACCCTTCATCGGCATAAAGCTAATTGACATGCTTCTCTCCCTTCTATCATGAGCCAAGCTGGGTGCTTTACCCTTTGCTTAACGCAAAAAAACTAAACGATGAAAAAACAACTCACACAGTCCCTCCGAATTTTTGCCATCCTAGTCCTGATCACAGGAGTGGCCTACCCCCTTGTCGTAACCCTTTTTGCCCAGCTCGTATTCTTCGATAAGGCTAACGGCAGCCTTATCTACCAGAACGGAAAGGTGGTTGGATCAAGGCTAGTTGGGCAAAGCTTTACCGATCAATCCTACTTTTGGGGACGTCCCTCATCAGGAGGTTACAACCCTACCCTGTCAGGTGGCAGCAACCTTGGGCCAACAAGCGCCAAACTAGACTCCCTCGTTAGGACAAGAAGGGGCGAATTCATACGAGCCAACGGGCTTGATTCTTCAGCTACAGTTCCCTCAGAGATGCTCTGCGCATCGGGAAGTGGGCTCGACCCTCACATCTCCCTCGAATCGGCCCTACTGCAGCTCAACAGGGTTGCTAAGGCACGATCGCTAGAAACCGCAGATCGCGAAAGGCTTCTGCACCTCATCTACAAATTATCCCGTCCAGCAGACCTTGCAGTAGGGAAATTGCGCTATGTAAATGTTTTAGAGCTAAATTTGGAAATCAATAGGATGCGATGAAAGAGCAGGATAACAACAGGCCAAATCCAGACGACCTTCTTTCCTCCCTACAAATGGAGCAGGAAAAAAGCAGGCGAGGCAAGCTGAAAATTTTCTTTGGCATGTGCGCAGGGGTTGGAAAAACCTACTCCATGCTTAAGGCCGCTGCTGTTGAAGCAGGCAAGGGCGTAGATGTGGTGGTTGGCTATGTCGAAACGCATGGGCGAACCGAAACTGAAGCACTTCTAGGCAATCTTGAGGTCATTGCTCGAACCAAGGTAAGCTACAAGGACACCCTTCTTTCAGAGATGGATTTGGATGCCATCATTACCCGAAAACCCAACACCGTGCTGGTCGATGAGCTTGCGCACACCAACGTTCCAGGTTCACGCCATGCAAAGCGCTACCAGGATGTTCAGGAGATCCTTGAGAATGGAATCAACGTGTACACTACGCTCAACGTACAGCACCTAGAGAGCAGAGCGGATACCGTTGCCCAGATTACTGGGGCTGCCATCAGGGAGACTCTTCCTGATGAAATTTTTGAGAAGGCCGACGAGGTTGAGCTGATAGACATCACCCCCAAAGAGCTTATGGTACGGCTAAATGAGGGGAAGGTGTACGCAGAAGAACGCTCAAGAGAAGCACTCCTAAACTTTTTCCGCGAGGGTAACATCACAGCCCTTCGCGAAATGTCGCTTCGTATGGTTGCCGACAGGGTGGACAAGCAGCTTCGCGACTACATGCAGCACAAACGAATACGCGGCCCATGGAAGTCAGGCATGCACCTGTTGGTGGTCATTGGCCCCAACCAGCAGTCGGCAAAGCTCATCAGGTGGGCAAAAAACCTATCCTACACCATGTCGGCCACCCTACTGGCGCTCTACGTCGAAGGGCATCGCCCGTTGAGCGATGAGCAGAACGACCAGCTCACCAAAAACATCAACCTTGCACGTCAGCTGGGAGCTGAGGTTGTTACCACATCCGATAACGACCTTGTTAAGGCCATCCTTAGCGTAGCCTATAGGGAGAACATCACCCATATCATCGTCGGAAAACCCCGAATGCGCAACCTGCTCTCGCTTCTCCAGCTAGGGAGCTTTGTCCAGCGACTTATCAAAAACAGCGGGAGCATCGACGTGTACGTGCTGGGATCCGACCTTCAGAGCGACGACTCCTACAAGCGATATGCAGCCTTCCCGTCGTACACCTCAAAGCCGTTCCAATACCTAATAGCGGCGCTGGCGGTAATCCTTCCATCCGTACTCATGTTCCACCTCAGCCCTGCCATTGGATATCAGGTGGTATCCCTTGTAATGCTATTCATTGTTTCGCTCCTCGCTACAGTATTTGGCATTGGCCCCATTCTGCTGGCAGCCTTTATGAGCACCCTGATATGGGACTACTTCTTCATTCCCCCACAGTTCACCCTTCACATCGAGCGCACTGAGGATGCGCTGACCTGCGCGATGTTCTTTGTAATAGCGATGGTTAACGGGGTGCTAACCACCCGTATCAGACGCCAGCAAAGGCTCACCAAGGAGAGGGAGGAACGAACCAACGCCCTTTTTCAGCTAACAAAAGACCTCTCGCTTGCCACAAACCTCGAGGAGGTGCTAGCCGTATCCAAGAAAAGAATAAGCAAGCACTTTGGCCTTAACCCAATATTCATCCTTCAGGATGGACAAGGTAGGCTCATGGAGTTTAACGCATTTACCGACAACGAGTACAGCGTTGCCAGCTGGAGCTACCGCTACTGTAAGAAAGCAGGCCGCTTCACCGATACCCTTCCCTCCTCAAAGCATACCTTTTACCCCCTTTTCGGCACAACGCTAAAAACAGGGGTGGTTGCTGTAGAGCTCAACGTGAGGCTCAGAGGGGAGACCGAAATCTTTTGGGATACCTTCACCACCCAGATATCCAACGCCATCGAAAGGGAATTTCTCAACCGCATCGCCCGTAGAGCGCAGCTGCTCGACGAATCGGACAGGCTCTACAACGCGCTGTTCAGCTCCATATCGCACGAATTTAGGATTCCTGTCGCAACCATAATGGGAGCCTCTGATGCCCTGATGAACCAAGGCTACCCACCTGAAATACAGCAGGAGTTCTTTGGAGAAATCAGCAAGGCTTCGGGAAGGCTGAATAGGCTTGTCGAAAACCTGCTAAACATGTCGAGGTTAGAATCTGGCCGCATTAGCCCACGTTTGGAGTGGTGCGATGTCAACGACTTGGCAAACGCCACCCTTGCCAACCTGCAAAAGGAGCTGGAGGACTACAACGTGGATGTGGTTGTGGTACCAGATATGCCGCTCGTGAAGGTCGACTTTGGGCTTACCGAGCAAGCGCTCTTCAACCTCATTTACAACGCCACCCAGCATGCTCCTAAGCATACCACCATAAGGCTTAAGTTCTTTTACGATAGCAACACGCTAACAATTCTTGTTATGGATAGAGGTGAAGGCATCAAGTACCCTGATATTGCGCACATCTTTGACAAGTTTTATAGAGGTGCAGATGCTACTCCTGGAGGGATGGGCCTTGGCCTTTCGATAGTGAAGGGCTTCGTCGAGGCACAGGGTGGAAACGTTAACGTGGAGAACAGGACCAACGGAGGTGCCCGATTTATCCTTAAGATACCATCCCCCACTCCCGATTTATACCTAGATTAGCAGCCATGGAACAAGCAGAAACCATTCTTATCGTAGATGACGAAGTACAAATCCGTCGCTTACTGGAGATAACGCTAAATGCAAGCGGGTACAACGTTGCGGAGGTCACAAACGCCAAGGAGGCCCTCGTTCAAGCGGCCTCCCACACGCCGGCCCTCATCATACTCGACTTGGGGTTGCCAGACCTAGATGGACAGGATCTACTCCTTAAGCTTAGGGAGTGGTACAGCAAGCCCATTCTGGTCCTTTCAGCAAGGAGCTCGGAGGACGAAATTATCAGGGCGCTAGACTCAGGGGCAAACGACTACCTGACAAAACCCTTCCGTAATGGGGAACTTTTAGCCCGAATCCGGGCATGCATACGGCTCAGCCTAGCAGGGGATCCCTCCCCTGTACTTACCTTTGGTGCACTTACCGTAGATCTTACCAGCCATGTGGTGAAAAAAGAAGGGATCATTGTCAAGCTAACCACCACGGAGTTTTCCATGCTTTCCATCCTAGCCCGCAATGCAGGTAAGGTGCTAACCCACCAGCAGCTCCTACGAGAGGTATGGGGATATAGCTATATGAACCAAACCCAGTACCTAAGGGTGTTCATCGGACAGCTCCGAAAGAAGATTGAGGACAATCCGTCCAAACCCCAACTTATAAAAACGGAGTCGGGCATTGGCTACCGATTTGCGGCAGACTTTTAAAGCTGCCGCTGGCTCTCTACGAGATCCAAACAGATCTTGTCTATGCTAAAAACCTAGCAAGCATACAGCTTCGGGTTTTCTTGCATTATTAAGCAAGCAGATTACCACAAGCTATTTAACCTCGAAGGTGAATATGTTTTTCGATTCAGGTTTTATTGTGATATTGCCATAAGCTCCAACTACTTCTGCTTCAGCATCCCAGCTGCCCCTTGTAAACTTGAATTGAGCAGGAGATCTTAGCTTCAACGAAAGCTCCCGTTCATAATCCGATAACCTTTTCATTTTAACTGTGCCAGGATCCCAACTCCCTAAACCAATTTGGTTTCCTGCAATATATATCGTATCATCACTTTTAGGAACCTTCACTCGTATTTTAACTTCATACTCGTTCACGCTCAGCTCACTATCATGAACTTTCTGAGTATTCTGAAAGTAGTATTCTAAAGCACTCGTTAAGCTCTGTGGAAATGTACCCCAATGGCTGCTATTCGGGAATTCGCTTATTTTTACCATAATGTTAGGATTCTTCAACGAATTTCTAAAAAATGAATATACTTTTTCTCGTGCAGGTTTCCACTCTTTCCAACTATTAATCCCCTCACTAGCATTACTTATAAAAATGTAGGTTGGATTCTTTACTTTAGTATAATCAAAATTGATGATTTGATTGCCCAATACTTCATCATCATATGCAAGATTTGGAGATATTGCAATGTAGCTTGCAAATAGGTTCGTTTTTTTGAGCATCGAATATAAAACAAACGAAGCTCCTAGCGAATGTCCTACTGCAATGCTATGGTTTAACGTTCTATAGTTTGAATTCACGTATGGAACAACCTCTAAAGCAACATAATTCAAGAAATTATCTGCATTTCCGTAGTACTTTCCACTAAAATTTTGCTTAGATTTTTCTGTAACCAATACAGGCAGTAGATCGTTATTTCTTGAATAATCGAGGGTTGCATTGTAGGGAGAAGTTATGCCGACAACAATATAGCTTTTGGTGCTGTTGGATAAGAATGAAACTATTGAGCTTGTATAGTCAAACATCTCCCTATTCTGACTATCAAAAACGTAAATTACATCAAAGGATTCATTGGTTCTATAATCATAGTCAGCTGGCGTATAAACCAGAATCTCCCTCTCCTGATTTAATGCTTTCGATTGAATTTTCACGACCTCAACCCTTGCGATAGGCTGAGCATCTGATTCTTTTAAAATAATCGCTAGTAACAAAAATGTAAGAATTCTAAATTTCATAGCTGGTTATATTTGATTATGTGCAACAAATATGCTTGTTTTTACCACTTCGTCTGAAACAATGCTAGCTTCAAACTACACAAGCAAAGTATTCTATTTTGTCCAATTTTCAAGTGTTCCATCATCATTTAGCCAAATCTCAATAAAAACATTCTCCTCTATTGATTCTCCATGCTTCTTTATTACATTCTTTGTCCGAAAAGGACAGCAAAAGCTACCATTACAAAACATATAACTTTATGCATACATTAAAACAAACAGATTAAACAAAACGCAAGAGGCATTAAATCTATAAAAAATGCATGAAACACGAATAATGCTAACAAATTACATCTAAAGAACGTCGCCAACAATTCTTTCCCCTGTGTTTTTCATACAAAAAGCCCTAAAAGCCATTTAAATAGCTCTTAGGGCAACAACCAATTAAAATATAGAGTGATTTAAATGCTACTTCCTTAATCGGAACTCGTAGTAAGTACTCTGCTTGTACACCTGACCAGGCTCTAAAAAAGCAGATGGAAAGTTGGGATGGTTGGGAGCATCAGGGAAGTTCTGAGTTTCGAGGGCAATGCCACTTCTATAAAGGTGCTTTTGTCCGTACTTTCCCACATCTTTACCATTCATAAAGTTACCACTATAAAACTGTAAGCCAGGCTGATCAGTGGCTACGAGCATTTCTACACCAGTGCTTGGCTCAAAAACAGCTGCAACAACATCTACCTTACCCAACGGTTTTGCTAAAACCCAGTTATGATCATACCCCTTACCGTATATGAGCGGTTGATATGGTTCTCCTATACGTTTTCCAATTGGTGTTGGTTGGTTAAAATCGAGTGGGGTACCAATCGCAGAGGCAATTTCGCCAGTAGGTATAAGTAGCGAATCGGTAGGTGTAAAGCTACTTGCCCTTATTTGCAGCACATGCGAGCAAATGGAGCGTGCTGTATTGCCATGGAGGTTAAAGTAAATATGGCTTGTTGGGTTTACTACAGTAGGCTTGCTTGTAGTTGCAGCATACTCTACTTTTAGCCTGTTGGTCTCGGTTAAGATGTACTTAACCGTAATCTTTAAATCACCAGGATAACCCTCTTCACCATCTGGCGATAGATAAGATAGGGTAATTGAAGGATTGACACTTGATGAGCTATCAGACTCTACATCCCAAACCCTACTCCAAAAGCCATTTGATCCACCATGAAGATGGTTTCCGTGATCGTTAAGCGAGAGCTTATACCCCTTACCATTAATAGCAAAGCACCCCTTTCCAATTCTATTACCAAACCTTCCTACAATAGGACCAGAATAGCAGTCGGTTGCAGCTAGGTAGCTCTTAATGGAAGGGTACCCCCACACCACATCTACCAAAGAATCGCCCTTACAAGGAACCCAAAGGCTCACCACGCGTGCGCCATAGTTGGTTACCTGCACCACCAATCCGTTAGCATTCTTAAGAGTGTAAAGTCCAACCTTTTTACCATTAAGCGTTGTATCAAAGCTCTCTTGAGATAGCAGCCGCACCGAATAGCTACGATTTTCGCAAGATGAGAATGCAGCCATTTGTACAATAGCAACAAAAAGAAGAATGAATCTGAACATAGTAAAACCAGCTTAAAAGGATACGATTGGGGCACACCACTATCAGCATCAAAGCAAAAAAGCAGCTGAAGTAAAAACCACCTTGAGGGAGCCTCAAGGTGGTACAAACTGCCCTAAACGTATAATTATTATGGAATAGCTAATTACATCTGAGGACTAGAATTCGCAGCTGTTGTCCAACCCGGATTCTGATAAATTGGTGAAGTGCTAGCATCCACACCATTAGCCGAGGTGTTAAGGAAGTGCTGAGAAGAAATTGGGCTTAGGTAATGCGCCATACTCCATTTGTACCCGTTATATGCAAGCGACTTTGGCGTTTTTTCGTATGGGCGTAGGTAGCTGCTTAACGATGGATCAGAAACATTGCTGGCATCGCCAACTCCATACTTTAGATCGCTAGCATTATACCAAGTTTGAATAGTACCACCCCAAAGCTTAAACCCTTCGATATGGTAAGCAGAAGTAATCATCTGATCCATTGCTCTCCAACGCTTCAGATCCATATAGCGTAAACCTTCGGCCATTAGCTCGCAACGACGTTCGCGACGAATGTTGTACAAGGTTTTATCAACCATTTGACCAGCTGAATAAACACCCCAATCGTTAGCGGCCTCCTTAGAAAGATCGGTAGCAGCAATTGTTTTGTTAAAGTCAGGATCAACACCTGCCCTATTTCTAATCTGCTTCCAATAGCTCTCGGCTTTAGCATCCAAAGATCCATTCTTTTCGTAGTAAGCCTCAATGTAGTTAAGGTAAGCCTCAACAGCTCGGAATACCACACATCCAGTATAACCGCCACCATTAGCACACTGCGCAGCATCGTAGCTTAACCCCTTGCGTATTGCATAACCAGTGGTGTACCTCTTTTCGGCATTAGAGCTAAGAATTTCGGGAATTACCTCTACAGCAGTTGCATGAGTACCAACAGAACTTGGATACAACACGTTAACCTGCCCTGGCTCTTTAAGGAATAACCATAATCTGCCATCCCTATCCTTTCTTACGTCTGAAATCTGATCGTCACCTGCATAACCCGAACCAGCTGCATAAATAGGCAACCCGTTTGCCATCACAAAGCTTTCTACCATACCACGAGTTAAGCCTACGGCCCTATTACCCGACTGAGCATACACCGGAACATTATGCGTAACACCCAATCCCTTGTCATACCTACGCCATAGCAAAACCTCGCTGTAGCTAGACATGTCAACATCGCTAAACATTGCACAGTATGGATTTACAGGATCTGATGTGCTTTGCTGAATAACCTTATTGTTAGAAACCAAAGGAACTGCATCAGCAACCTGCTGAGAAGACGCAATGGCCTCATCGAGGAAGAAGCTTATTTCTGCATCAATGCTACCGCTAGGGAATTGGTAGCTAGCATTGTAATCCTTCGACTTACCAGGCCAGTTTGGTCCGTTTGGAACAAACGCAGTACCCTTAAAGTACTTTAGCCAAGTTGCTTCGAAAAGAGCAACACGCGATTTAAATAGCAGCGCGCTATTTCTCGAAAGGCGATTCTTCTTACCATCAGGAGAGGATGTTTTCATAAAAGTAATAGCAGAATCGAGATCCTTAAGGATGAAGCGAGCAACCTCGTTCATTGGAGCCCTTTTGCTTGCCTTTACTAATTCTTCCTGATTATCAGCAAATGTAGTTTTAACAATAGGAAAGTCGCCCAGCTTCTGAAGCTTATCAAAGTAAGCGTAAGCTCTAAGCATATACATTTCTCCAATGTAGTGCTTTATATTATCAACATTTCCAGTTATTGTATTTGCCCTATACTTAGGCATTACACTGTTAATAAAATAGTTACACTGATAAATATCAGTAAATGACCAATCACCACCATTCTGACCAACCTTCCACTGGCCTGGCAGATACTTAATATCGTACGACTCAGATGCCATATTGTCGGTTCCTCCATCTATTCCGAAAGTTCCGAACGACCAGTTGCCATGAGTTGGAAAAATTTCATAACGTTTTATAGCATAGGCCGCCAAATGCGATTCATCTGTCAGATACTGTTCTGGAGTAAAAAACGACTGAGGCTTCTCATCCAAAAAATCGTCGCACGAGCTAAGTAGTCCCAACGCCCCTGCAAGTATGAGTAGATTTACTTTGTTTTTCATGTGTTCAAATTTTGTTGATTAGGGTTACTCGAAATATCCATGCTTGTTCTAACCAAACGCATAGTAGCTAGGATGTAAAATCAGGATACTTCAAAGCACTTGCTACTAAAGAGAAAGGCTTAAACCGCAAGAGTAAACTCTGAATAGAGGATAAACATTGCCCTTATACCCTCCATCAATTGTTTCTGGATCAAACATTTTAGCCATTTTAGTGTATGTCCATAAGTTTTCGCCAGACACAAACACCCTTAGCTTGTTAATACCAGCCTTTTTAGTAAGACTTGCAGGGAGCGTGTAACCTAGCTGAAGGTTTTTAAGGCGGATATATGCCGCATTTTGAAGGTAACGTGTTTGAGTTTCCATATTCTTACCACTATTAAACAGCGGACGAGGATAGTAAGAGTCAAGGTTCTGACCAAGAGGATTGCTAGCATCAGCCCTAAAGTAGTCGAGATGCTCCTCAAAACCAGTTGACCACCAGATTCCGCCATTTGAAGCGCCCCAGAAGTAGTAGCTGCCTTGGAAGTAGTCTCTCTTCATTATACCTTGGAAAAATGCCCTAAAATCGAAGCCCTTCCAATCAGCAGATAGATCAACCGAAAATGGGAAACGAGGAGTATTATTACCAATAACCTTTAAATCGCCATGATCGTTTATAGTTCTACCACCCTTGTCAATCTTACCATCATTATTCAAATCGACATACATAATATCGCCAGCCAACCAGTTGCTACCAAGTGCATTTTGACCACCATTAGGAAGAGTTGCCAAATAATCGCTCATCTCCTTATCAGACTTTGCTATACCCTTGGTTTCGAGGCCCCAAATCTCGCCAGTTTCTCTACCTTCAACGTACTTATCAAAAGTACCGGTTGGATTAGGATACTTTGTAATCTTTGATCTAGAATCGGAAACTGCAACCTTAATACCATAACCAAGGCCATTTGCTAGCCTATCTTGCCAGCTTAACGAAAACTCGAAACCCCAAGTTTTTAGGTCGGTATTGTTTGTTTTAGGAACGTTAGTTCCAAGAATTGCAGGAAGCTCAACACCTTCGGCAAGCATATCGTTTGTAAAACGAACAAAGTAGTCGAAGCTAGCGGTAAGCCTACTATTAAGCATACCTAAATCAAGACCAGCATCCCAAGTTCTAATCTTCTCCCAAGTTAAAGTACTAGAAACCAAGTAAGGAGCCGAAGAAGTGTTTGGTTTTAGCCCGTTAATCAGCCAGCTTCCATTCGATGTATTAAAAGGCATGGTTTGAACAGTGGGATAGTAGGCTAGACGGTAGTTTTCATCATTCTTAGTGTTCTGATTACCCAACGAACCATACGATGCCCTAAGCTTAAGGTTGTTTACGTAGCTGGTAAGAGGCTCCCAGAACTTTTCCTTAGAAACATTCCAACCAACAGAAACAGAAGGAAATAAATTCCATCTCTTATCTGACATAAATCTAGAAGTACCATCGTACCTCATATTTGCCTCCACAAGGTACTTACCAGCATAGTCGTAGTTAAACCTACCAAAAAAGCCCATTGTTGACCAGTTGCCATATCCTCCAGAAACAGAAGGAGCAACTACCTTTCCACTTGCATCGTTACCATCTGTTGTATTTAAAGTAGGTAATGAAGCTGTGACAATACCACTTCTATCTGCAGATAAATCCCTATCCCTATACTGCTCGGCTTGGAAACCTGCCATAACCTTAAAGTTATGATCTTTGAAAGAGCGAGCATACTCTGTAAAGATATTAGGGTTAAAGAAGTTAGAACGCGAAGCACCTTCGTGCACACCAGAGCTAGTTTCGTAGGCTACTGGATTACCATTAACATCATGGTTGTACGTTTTTTGAGTATCCCAATGCCTAAACTCATCGATAGTTTTATAGTTAAGCTCACCTATGAACTTCCATCCCTTAGCCAGCTCAACGTCAAGTCGTAGCTGCTGGTACAGCCAATCGGTTTGCTTACGATCCCTACCCCTATCTCTAAGACCAAGAGCAGGAGACGGAGATGACATTAGGTAGCCATTAGGATCGTATAGAGGAAGTATAGGCCAACCTTGACGAGCCAAGTCTTGGAAAAGACCGTTGGTTAACGATGAAGGACGAGCATAGTCTTCACGAATCCAACGGCTATTATAACCAATGGTAACCTTATTAGTAAGCTTAGTAGTAATTTTTGCAGTAGCAGCGTAACGATTAAACTTATCGCCACCAAAACGCACCAAGCCATCCTGATCGAGGAAGTTACCAGAGATGTAGTAGGTCGTTCTATCGTTACCACCAGAAACGCTAATGCTATGCTCTTGCGAAGGAGCCGAATTCTTAAAAACAGCCTTGTACCAATTAACATTATCGTTTGCACCTCCATAATCGGCCCATACGCTACCATTAGGCACCGACGACATTGGCAAACCATTCTTTGGATTAATTAGAGCACCAGCCTGGTAGTCCTTAATTCTTTTAAGCCACTCATCGCTAAAGAAAGGACCTGAACCGCTATTTTTATTAGCCTCGTTAAAGTAAAGCGCAAATCTATAAGAGTCCAGCATATTAGGGAGCAACAACGGAGAATTGCTCTTAAACGAGTTGCTATAGTTGATAACTGGCTCCCCAGCCTTACCCTTTTTAGTTGTAATAAGGATCACACCAAAAGGAGCACGAGAACCATACACAGCAGAAGCACCAGCATCCTTTAAAACCGAGATATTCTCGATATCCTGTGGATTAATTGCGTTGATATCGCCCTCGGTTCCGTCAATTAAGATAAGTGGAGCACCACTAGAACCCGAACCAATTGTACCTGTACCACGAATGTTAATGGCAGGTCTCGAATCCAGACCACCCTGATTTTGCGAAATGTTTAGTCCCGCCACAACACCTTGAAGAGCTTGAGCAACATTCTGAACAGGACGAGTTTCTAGAGCTTTGGTATCAACGGATGCTACAGCACCTGTTAGGTTTACCTTCTTTTGAGTACCAAAACCAACCACAACCAGCTCGTCCATGCTAATAGCATTAGGCTCTAGCACTACCACTAGCGTAGTTTTACCAACTGTAGAAACCTCTTGAGTTTTCATCCCAACGAATGAAAAAACGAGCGTAGCATTAGGAGCTACATTATTTAGGGTAAACTTACCATCAATATCGGTAACCGTTCCAATACTTGGCGTACCCTTAACCGATACACTAACACCGATTACTGCGTCTCCCTCCTTGTCTTTTACAGTACCCGATATGCTACCCTTCTTCTGCTGTGTAGCCTGTGCGCCAGCAGCCGAAACTTCGCTGCTACTTCCCCATGGTGCCAAACTACAGCACAACATAAGGGCTAGCGCAATGATCGTCTTTTTTCTTAGATCCATGTTTTTGATGATTAGGTTAAATTAGGTTTGTAGCAGATTCTGCCAACTCTTAGCAATTCGGAGCGCCTCTATGGACCTCTCTTCCCTTTTCGAACATTGTTCATCAGCCGTACGATTTGCTTAAATACTTTAAAAGTGTGCTTCTTTCAGCTAAGCACCGATGCGAATATAGAGGGAGCAAAAAATAAGGAGGGAGACAATAATGTCATTTAGGCTCACAAAACGGTTATTTGAAAAAAAGTGCTAAAATGAACGAATTAAACACCTCTATTGAACGAATTTTACCCCCTTTTCTTAATTGCAGTTAGGCTGAAGATTCGCTACATTAGCTTAATTTTAAATTGTAATAATCCGTTTTTTTACACCAATGAGCTAACGGATAGTTGCTAACATTGAATTGAAGGCTGTATGCAGGCTTTAGGCTTGTGTGAATTTTAATAAAGAAGCAATAGGATGAACTGGAAATCACTTTTTTCTTTACTTACCACATTACTACTATCGGTTTTTTGTGAGGCCAAGGATATGCAGGTATCTTTTCAGCATGTTCCGATAGCCGATCAGCTACCTTCCAATGCTGTTATAAGGCTCCATCACGATTCCAACGGCTTTATGTGGTTTGGTACAAAAGATGGTATATGTAGGTACGATGGCTACTCAGTTAAAATTATTCGATCGAACTGGAACAACCCCTCTCGACTAACAAACAACAGTATCCAATGCATTGCTGAGGACAACCAATACCTTTGGGTAGGAACTGATAAGGGGCTAAACTATATCGATAAAAAAACAAACAAGGTTAGTGCTTACCAAAACGACGAGCTTGCAAAGGAGCACATAAACTCTATTATTGTTGATAAAGCTGGGAATATTTGGGTAGGAACAAGTCGTAAGGGTATTTTTAAAATAGAAAAAGATAAGGTTACCAACTATCGAAACGATAAGAAAAATGCTAATTCGTTGGGCTCTAACTGCGCCATCCACATCTACCAAGATCGGCAAAATAGAATTTGGGTTTCGCTTTGGAAAAGGGGACTATGCCTATACGATCCAGCTAACAACCGCTTTACAAGGCTACCTGACGTTGGAATAGAGAATAATCCGTTTAGAGTATTTCAGGACAGAGATGGATTGCTATGGGTTTGTACATGGGGAGATGGAATATACTCGCTAAATCCAAATCATATAAAGGATAAGCCTTTTACACCTTTTAAATTTATTAGTGATGGCAAGCCCTTTACCATTGATGGGGTTATTTACAGCATTGCCCAAGATAAGAAGGATGGCAATATTTGGGTTATATCGTACAATGGCTTGTACAGACTAGAGAAGAAGGACAACAGCACCTGCATATTACACCGAACAGAAAGCATATTTGAAAATGTATCAAACAAAATATTTCATGAAATTATATCGGATAGAAGAGGAAACCTTTGGATTGGATCGGAGGGTGAAGGCGTTTACAGGCTAGATTTCAACAGCTCGTTAATAAAGAATTACCCCCTTTCAAACGTAAGAAAGCAGATAGGCTATCATCCTAACATAACACGCCTTTGCGAAACAGCCGATAGAAAAGTATTTACCGTAGTTGACAGATCGGGACTATACGTGCTAGATCCCAAAACAGGCGAAGCCAAAACCTACAATAATCCTGTAATACAATCGAACAAGAGCATTAGCTCTATTACATGGATAAAAAGCCTCAGACAAATATGGATATGTAACCAAGGACAAAACAAGATATACGCCATAAGCGATAACAGCCAGAATACAGCCTGCCCTACAATTATAAATGTAGATACAAATGCAGGTGAAGCCACATCCCAAAACATACTAGAAGATAGCCAAAAAGCTATTTGGATTGGGATGTCCAACGGCGTGTACTACAAGCTCCCCAATAGAGACTTTAAAAAGCTCGATCGCCCATTTACAAATCCATCGTTCATAAAAGAGGATAAAAAAGGAAACATTTGGATTACCAGCGAAGAGGGCATTTTTAAGGTTCGCAAAAATTCATATAAAGCAGTAGAAGTAGATCTAAGCAACTTCGGAGGATTAACGATCAAACCTAACAGCATCCAATCTATTATCTTTATGAAGAACGGAGAGCTATGCCTCGGAACAAGCGAAGGGAGCATCATCCTATATAATGAAAGTAGCAAAAAAGCGGAAGACGTTAGCATGCTTTACGGCATTACGGAGGAGTCGGTACTCGATATTATAGAGGATACCCAAGGTTTGCTATGGATATCAACGACAAAAAAAATAATACGCTACAACCCCACCACTCACGCAGCATCGTACTACACTGCTGCCGATGGTATTACCGTTGACGCGTTTTCGAACGATGCATCCATCCTGCTTTCTAATGGGCTGCTGCTTTTTGGGGGTAATAAAGGTATTGCAGGCTTTAATCCACGCTGTTTTCTATCGTCTAGCTATGCTAAAAATCAGCAAATTGCCATTACGGATATCATCATTCAAAACCGTTCGATATTTGATAACAACAACGACGAGCACTACGATCCTACCAATAATAGGGTAACCATACACAGCTCGGAAAATAACTTTGGCGTTGAATTTTCTTCGCTCGATTTTAGCGCATCGAGCAAAATCCAGTACGCCTACATGCTAGATGGGATAGATAAAGGCTGGACATACGTTAGCAATAACAGAAGAACGGTAAACTATGCCAACCTCCCTTCTGGATCGTACACCTTTCGGGTAAAAGCAAGCGATATAAATGGCGAATGGAACCAGAAAGAAGCGAGCATAAGCATTGTAATCAAACCTCCATTCTACAAATCGTGGTGGGCATACCTTCTTTACTTTCTAATTGTTTCGGCAGCAGTATCCATAACACTAAGAAACATAGCCAACAAGATAAAGCTACAAAACGAGCTGAGGATCTCTTCAATCGAAAAGGAAAAGTCGGAAGAGCTTGCTCAAATTAAGCTAGGCTACTTTACGAACATTTCGCACGAGCTGCTTACTCCGCTTACGATCATATCGTTGCTAATCGAAAACCTTGAGCGTAAGTATGCATCAGAAGGTAAGCAGCTGGTTATGATGAAAGCTAACGTAAACAGGCTAAAGCGGTTGATACAGCAAATCCTAGCTTTTAAAAAGACCGAGAGCGGAACAATGCGCCTCAAGATTCAAAAAACGGATGTCGTAGCATTTGTGAATAACATTTGCGAATCGAACTTTAACCCATTAGCAGCAGACAAGGAGATTAGCTTTGTTGTTGATTCGGAATTTGAGAGCTACATTGCCTACTTTGATCTCGACAAGCTGGATAAGATCCTTTACAATTTGCTATCCAATTCGTTTAAGCACACGCCAAAGGGTGGGGAGATTCGTGTAAAGATGAGCTTCTTTCAGCGCGATCAGGGTACAACGCTTTCGCTTTCGGTTTCGGATACTGGAAATGGCATTGCGGAGCACGATCTACCTAATATATTTAAGCGTTTCTACGTGAGCAGCTCTTCGGATCAAAGTCAAAGCCACGGGATTGGTCTTTCGCTTACCCAAGATCTCATTCAAATTCATCATGGCACGGTAAGGGTGAATAGCAGCATTGGCGAAGGTGCGGTATTTACAGTAGAGCTACCCATTTCGAAATCGGCTTACAGCAAAGAGGAGCTATCGGACGAAGAGGCAACCCCCTACCTGCTTGCGCCAGAGGTTGCTCCTGTCGCAGAGCTTAGCAGCGAAAGCTATATGGAGGATGAAAAAGACTTCACCATACTTGTAGCGGAGGATAACAAAGAGCTGAATAGAATGATAACCGACTACTTTGCCGAAAGCTACAGGGTTATATCAGCAGAAAATGGCGTGGTGGCACTCAACCTAGTCAGAGAGAATGATGTAGATCTGATTATTAGCGACGTTATGATGCCTGAGATGGACGGACTGAGCTTGTGCCAGATCATTAAAAATGATATCACAACAAGCCATATTTCGATGCTAATGCTAACCGCAAAGAATACAGCCGAAGACCGAATAGACTGCTACAATGCAGGAGCAGACGCCTACATTGCCAAACCTTTTGAAATGAAGGTACTTGAGGCAAGAGCTAAAAACCTTATTGCTAAGCGTAGGCAAAAAAGTCAGAGCTTCCAAAAGAATGTGGAGGTTAACATTCCAGAAATGGGCTATAGCTCTATAGACCAAGAGTTCTTAAGGCAAGCCGTGCTAAAAGTAGAAGCAAAGCTTTCGGATATTATGTTTGATTTTGAGCATTTTGCTGCCGATATGGGGACCTCAAAATCGACTCTACACCGCAAGCTTAAATCGCTTACGGGCATGTCGCCAGGCGAGTTTATCCGCAACGTTAGGCTTAAGCATGCCGCCAAACTTCTGCTTTGTAACGCTGGCAACGTATCGGAAATTGCCTATACGGTTGGGTTCAACGATTCAAAATACTTCAGCAGATCGTTTAAAGCAGAATTTGGACTAACACCTACCGAATATCGAGACAACCAAAAGGAGAAAGAGTAAAAACCCTATAATGCCAACGAAAAGCAGCCACCACAACGGCTGCTTTTTTTGTTGTCCTTACCTACCGGTGGGGGATTTATCGTTCATTTATGACCGTATTTTCCACCATTTGCACACAACTGCCTGCATACCTGAATATTACAACACAACATTAGCTCCACACCTCATCCTCAATTTGAACTATTAGTCGGCTTGTTTGACCTTTTAGTCACCCTCCTAAAATAGCCCCGAAAATACATTTGTAGGTATAGGCGCAGCATTGGCACGCCTGTAAACCTAGCAACTATGTCAGCTCTACCCTCAAATCAAACACATTTAACCTATGAGCAAACGAAATAAGCGTATTTACCTGCTTTCGGTGGCGATAATACTTGCCATTTGCTGCATGTTAGCCAATAAGCCTGCAGGTGCAGCAGGAAGCAAGAAGCCCATACAAAATGGCCAAAAGATGTACGATACACAATCGAACATCATTAACGCACATGGAGGAGGCTTTACTAAGGTTGGCGACTACTACTACTGGATTGGCGAAAACAGGCACAACGATGTTCTAGTATCATGCTATAGATCTAAAGACCTACAAAGCTGGGAATTTAGAGGCGATCTGCTAACACGTAAGTCGCACCCCGAGCTGGCAAATGCCAACATCGAACGTCCAAAGGTGATTTACAACGAAGCGACCAAACAGTTTGTAATGTGGATGCACTACGAGCTAAGAAGTGATTACGGTTATGCTAGAGCTGCAGTAGCGGTATCGAGCAGCATCGAACAGCCTTTTACCTACCTACGAAGCTTCCGCCCTCTTGACAACATGTCGCGCGATTGCAACCTATTTCTCGACGATGATGGGGTTGCCTACTTCATTTCATCGACCCGCGAAAATAGGGATATGAACATTTACGAGCTCACCAGCAGCTACCTCGATATTAAACAAAAGGTTAGCACGCTTTGGGTTGATGCTCAACGAGAAGCTCCTGCACTAGTAAAAAGAGGGAGCTACTACTTTATGGTTACTTCGTATTGCACAGGCTGGGAGCCCAATCAGGGAAAGTACGCATTTACAAGCTCTCTTAAAGGAAAATGGTCGAGCTTAAAGGATGTTGGCTCACCCACCACATTTGATACTCAGCCAACCTTTATCATACCTATTCAAGGTAGCAAATCTACAAGTTACCTATACGTTGGAGATAGATGGGATCCTACACAGTATTTCGAATCTACCTACGTTTTTCTACCTATAAAGTTCGAAAACGACACCACCTTAAGCATTAGCTGGAACAGGACTGTGAGCATTGATACCAAAAAGGGATCTGTTTCGGGCAAAAGCTCCACTCCAAAAGAGTACCGAATAAAATGCAGAAATACTGGCAAGTATGTAATCCCTAAAAGTGAATTTATTGGCGATGTAAAGCTTAGCTACACCAACGATTCGCTTAGATGGGTGGTTGAGCATGTTGGAAAGGGGTTGGTTAAAATTAAACACTCTACAAGCAAGCAATACCTTGATGTAAATCCCGATGGAGCATGCCGCCTTTCGAATGGTACGGATAGCAGATCGCAGCTTTGGCAAATTCAACAACAAAAGGATGGTTGGAGCTACCTAGCAAACCAGCAAGCAGGAGGCATGCTATCTATTACTAAAGATGCAAAAAGCTCATTACCCATGCTAAGATGTGCCACTTCTGAATCGGGGAAGCAGCTGTTTTTGCTTGCCCCCGCTTACGAGTAGCAGCTTACACTACACGCTGCAACAATTTCAACACAAACACAATAGCTATACAATGAATATCAAAAGGTTCACCTTAGGATTGGTAGCTCTTCAGCTACTATTCTCCCCTCCCTCTGGTTTTGCCCAAGAAAAAGCAAACGATTGGGAAAATCCGCTTATCTACCAAATTAATAGAGAGCCTGCAAGGGCTACCTTTCTACCGTTTGCCGATGAGCAGTCGGCCATATCCGATCAGTACGATCGCTCTCCTTGGTACCTTTCGCTAAATGGCAAGTGGAAGTTCCAATGGTCGCCTACCCCCGATCAGCGACCAAAAGAGTTTTACAAGCCAGAGTTTAGCGTTATCAACTGGAAGGAGATTAGCGTTCCATCAAATTGGGAGCTACAAGGCTATGGAATCCCAATCTATACAAACATAACCTATCCGTTCAAAAGAAATCCACCGTACATCAACCATAACGATAATCCTGTAGGTTCGTACCGCCGCACGATTAACCTACCCGAAAGCTGGAACGGACGGAGGGTTTACCTCCACTTTGAAGGTGGCACGTCCGCTATGTACATTTGGGTAAATGGAGAGAAGGTTGGATACTCCGAAAACACTAAAAGTCCGGTTGAATTTGACATAACCCGCTATGTTAAACCAGGCAAAAACCTTATCGCAGCTGAAGTTTACCGATGGAGCGATGGTTCATACCTTGAAGATCAAGATTTTTGGAGGCTATCAGGGATAGACCGCAATGTTTACCTATACAGCACAGATAACGTTCGCATTACCGATTTCTTTGCGCAACCCGATTTAGATGCTAGCTATAAAAATGGAAAGCTAAGCATTGATGTAGATATCAAAAACTTTACAACCAGCGCATGGAACGTAAAGCTCAAGGCATCGCTTCTTGACGCAGCAGGCAAGGTGGTGTTTAGCTCTGTTACACCTCTGAGCTTAGAAGCAGGCGCCAAGCAAGCTGCTAATATTAGCAAAGCAGTTTCGTCGCCAGCCCTTTGGAGCAGCGAAACTCCCACGCTTTACTCGCTAGTACTATCGCTAACCGACCAAAATGGTAAGGTTGTAGAATCGGTTGCTACAAAGGTTGGATTTAGGAAGGTGGAGCTAAAAAATGGGCAGCTGCTTGTAAATGGCAAGCGATTGTACGTTCACGGTGTAAACATTCACGAGCATAACCCAATCACAGGTCACTACCAAGATGTAGAAACCATGCTCAAGGATATTCGTGTTATGAAGCAGAACAATATCAATGCAGTAAGGTGTAGCCACTACCCTAACAATGTGCAGTGGGTAAAGCTTTGCGATAAGTATGGCATCTACCTAGTTGATGAAGCTAACATCGAAACGCACGGAATGGGAGCAACCCTTCAAGGTTGGTTTGATAAATCGAAACATCCAGCCTACCTCGACGAATGGAAAGCGACACATATGGACAGAACA
>Ga0209464_10000142_pt1 | contig 24578 bp, 46 predicted proteins | sample DOMMetBare1Fresh_2_FD_187473 | JGI IMG/M metagenome (GOLD analysis project Ga0209464, IMG submission 187473) | Wetland sediment microbial communities from St. Louis River estuary, USA, under dissolved organic matter induced mercury methylation -... | ecosystem: Environmental > Aquatic >...
AGAGTGTGACCATTTCCCTATTCAGTCTTATGATGCCGTCAGGCAGCTGGCCCATACAACGCTTCAGCACGCCGCGTATGACTCGCCAGACGACATGTTCTTCAAAGGGATTTTTGCATGGCAGGTAAGTGAAACTGTTGCGCGTCAATCCGACTTTCCAGACCCTTCCGATGTGTTCTCTTCGGCGCGATCGGATATGGTTTTAGAAGTCCTGGCAACCGTCGATGACTCATTCCCTGACCCTACCGAACAGCCGCAGCCAGTGATGGCGGACCAGGTAGCCGAACAGGTAGCAAGCGCGACGGAATACCCTGACCCGAACGGGGTGTTTAGTTCCGCGAAAACGGAAATGATTGGCCAGCAGGTTGCGATTCCGGAAACCTTCCCGGACACATCTTTGCCTTTAAGCGAGGGCAGAGTTTCGGCGGTGATTGAGCAGAAAGCCATTTCCGATGAGTTTCCGGATCCGGCCAATCTCACTTCACCAGCAACCGCTTCGCAGATAGTCGGGCAACTCGCCCAGTCCGCAGATTATCCAGACCCTGCTAAGACTGGATCTAATGTAAATGCTTATCACGTATCGCAAATGGTCGCGGTGCCTGATGAAACATTAAATGGAGTGCCAGAATATGTTGTTAAACACCGCCCAGTTATCACGGTTAACATCGTGTATTCCACTAAGAGTTAGGGTATATTTTGCACGTCCGATGGGCATTGCAATGGGGGCTTTAGCATTGAGTGAGATTCCTAACTCGTCCTCCTCCCGAATGAAGATCAACTGGGGCCAGACCATCGGCATCGGTATTACAGTTGTTTCCATGGCGGTTGCAGGACTTCAATACATTAACAGCGTCAATGCTAAAGCAGATTATGCACTGGCGCAGATCGCAGAGTTGAAAGCGGGTCAACGCCAGTCGGCAATTGACAATCGTGACGACCTGCGAGTTATCAATAACAAGGTGGATCAGCTTCTGCTGCGTATTCCGCCTAACGGGAGATAAGATTTATGGCGAATAAAAAAATTCCCAGGGGAGTCAGAAATAACAACCCTGGGAATATCCGGCTTAGTAAAGACAAATGGCAGGGGCTATCACAACAGCAGACCGACAGTTCCTTCAGTCAGTTCACCGACCCGGTCTGGGGTATCCGGGCGCTGGCTGTTCTCTTAATCAACTACCAGGATAAATACGGCCTTCGTACCGTGAAAGCCATTATTGATCGCTGGGCGCCGCCTGTGGAGAACAACACGGCTTCCTATGTTAACGAAGTCGTGAAAGCGATGAATAAGACAGGTCTTAATATCACCGCGACCACCACGATTGACCTGCACCAGTACGAAGATTTATTCGCTCTGGTTTCCGCGATCATTCGCCACGAGAACGGGGCGGGCGGCGAAGAAAAGACGCGGAACGAGTGGTACAAGGATGACGTGGTCAACGAAGCGCTGCGTCGTGCTGGCGTGGTGAAAACAACAAAAAAGGTGGTAACTCCGACGTCAGTGTCTGCCCTTGCTGCGGGCGGAGTTGGGATTGATCAGCTGGTCGGTGCTCTGCCGTCCGTGACGTCGGCCATCAACAGCAGCCGTGACGACCTGACATCGGGCGACTGGTCGCGTATCATCATCGGCGTCATTATGGTGGGGGCGGCAATCGCGCTTGCTTACTCCCACTGGCGCCGACAGAAACTGGCCACCGCGTAATGCGGATGTTGGAGAAGGTAAAGGGCTGGCTCATTGTAGCTGGCCTTTTTATTAGCGGTCTGCTGGTGGTGTTCTTCCGCGGCAAGCGCGAAGGCCAGGAAGAAACGAAAGCCCAGCAGCAGGCGGACGCTTTCCATGAACACGTTGACGCCGAGGAAAAAGTAAATGCCGCGAAGCAGCACGTTGAAGCGAAGTCTGATCCTGATGTTGAGTCTGAGCTTTCTGAGTGGGTGCGCAACCCGCGAGATAAGTAGCGCACCGGCATTCTGCGCTGTGGCCAGTCCGTTTTATCCTGACAGCATGGCGGAAGTGAAAGCCATGTCCAGTCCGACGAAACGCTACTGGCTGACGCATAATGAAACCGGCGTCCGGCTATGCGGCTGGAAGAAACCCCGACAAAAATAAACCCGGCGATTGCCGGGTTTTCTTTTATCATCTGTCTATCTCGTCGTCCCTGATGCGATAATACTGTTCCAGTACCGAATCCCCCTGCTTTTCCAGTAACGCAACCGAGAATTCGTCTACCAGCGTCCACGCCGCTTTGTCTTCTTTCTCCAGGCCTTCTGTCAGAAGATATCGGACCAGAGTAGCCAGGACACCGGCGATCCTTCTGTTAAGGCCGTCCGGGTCTTCCTGCTTGGCTACTGCGGTGTGCGCCGCCAGCACATCAAACGGGACCTGTTTATTGACCAGCAACCAATCGTGAACCAGTACGCTGTGCATTTCCAGGCCGTCTGTGGTCGGAACATCCGGCGAGAACAGAACCGGTATGCACTCCCCCGTTTTCAGGTACACGTTAAAGCCGCTGGTTTCGTTGTCGGCCTTCGAGTAATCCCCGATCAGGCGGATGTCCAGCAGGTCGAGTGCCACGCCGCCCGGTGTCTTAGGATCAGCACCGTTGGTCGAGATGTAGAAGGGTTTCATCAGTTCCACTCCGACAGTTCTTCCTGGACAGACTCAACAACATCGTCCTGTGTAGCCCACATTTCACCGGGATAGTCGCTGCGAAGACAGTCAACTGTTACTTCCGCCTGAGTCCGGCAGAAAGATTTCCAGTCTTTCTTTCCGCCCTTCCAGCCGCGATGCCAACCGAGTGCGCGGGTTTCCGTCCGCCAGGCGCGATTGGCCCGGCGCATATCTGACTTAACTTTAGCCATGTTGAAGTTCCTCGTCTGGGAAAGGGTCTTCGTCGGCCTGATCTATCACGCGTTCATGTTGCAGAGCGGCGGCCGCCGCAGAGTATACGATAGCGCCCAGCAGTTCGCGGTACGCATCTCCGGGATTCGGCATACCACGGCTTTCATCAAGTTTCTTGATAGCCTGTCCGATCGCAAAGCCGTCGCCAACCATGCGGGAGATATTGAAAATCGGTTGCTGGTCGAACGGACGCCCGTTGGCATACCGTTCTTTGCCCTTACCTTCGCTGGCCTGGAGATACGCATCCTGCAGAACGCGCTGCAGCACGATGTAATCGTCGTATTCCGCCGTACCGTAGTCACGGTCAAACGATCCATCATTTAGCGCCAGAGAGATGCGTTTCAGGCCGCGTGCGCTGGCTTGCGTTAGTGACAGGCGGTTATCGTCCATCATCTTCAGACACTCTTGCAGTCGCGCTACTAGCCATGTGCGGCCGGGACGGCGTCCCGTCAGGCATACCTTCGGTGGTTCTTCTTCTTCTGGAACTCCTGCAGCGGGCGCTGGCATAGCATCATCGCGTTGTTCGATCAGAGTGCGAACTTCATTAAGCCAGTGCGGCACGTTGCCATCGCCGTACTTGTGAGCCAGAGCTTCCGCAGATGCCAGAAGATCATTATGCAGCAGAGTAAGACTGGATGAACCGTGGTTTGCCATCGCTTCCTTTGCCCTGTCGCAGCCGGTTTCTTTCGCGTTCTTCGGCTTCGGCACCCGCGCGGCAGCGCAGTTTTCCATCTCAAAGTTTGCCAGTGCTTCCTTCGCCCAGTCGTAGCCGGTGTCTTTCGCATACTTTTGCAGCAGGTTTATCATGGCCGGGCGGGCCGGGACATCGCCTGCTGAGGTCAGCGCCCGCTCAACGGCTTTATTCTGGACGCGGTCTTCAAGGTCAATCGCGATGGTGCGAAGAGACCGCAGAAGATGGGTGCGCCAGTCGGCATGAGTACGTTCGCGCAGGTTTGAAGCCGTCAGCGCTTCCATCCGGGCTTCAAAAATCGCCCATAACCAGTTATCAGACATTGGTGTTATCTCCAGTCAGTTCAGATTCGGCCTTACCGCATTTCTTACAGCAGTCGAGTACCACGTCGCCATTCCGATCAAGAATCTGTTCCGGAATGCCCGCATCACCTTTTTTATAAAGTGCATGCTGGCAGACGGCATCGATCTGCGCAGACAGTGCGTAGGTTTCGTCTTCCGCTTCACCGTTGATTTCGGCGGGTTCGATGGTAACCATAGTGCGACCGATATCGCACAGCATTTCGTTCAGTTCCTCTTCAGACATCTCGCTGCCGAGATATGCGATGTAGCCCCTCAGACCGCGTTCAGCGTCTTCTTTGGTCTCAAAGCACAGGCTTTCGATGTTAGTGTTGAACAGGTCGCCAGTCTCATCACTGAACATGAACACATTGAATAGAGTGTTGTGCCAGATGTTCGCGCTGTCGGTCGGTTCCCAGTTAGCCCAGTCCTGATGGCGAAGAGCATCATGGTGGCGCTGCTGCAGGTTTGCCAGGTGAACCACCATGTTTGTCGCATAGCCGCCAATGTTGCTGGACAGACGGCCTGTACGATGAGTGCGTGTCCGGGCCATCTGGCGGGCTTCCGCCGCGATGCCCTTCTGCGTGCGTCCCTTCGTGCGGCGTTCAAACTCTGCCTTATGCTGGGCGCTGAACGGGGCGCGTTCGTTGGCGCTGTGGATCTGGTACGCCGTAATCAGGCTGCGGACGTCGGTGCAGCCGCGATTGCGCGGGGCCGGCAGTGCCTTTTTCTTTTGCATGCGCTTTGAGCCGTTTTCCGCCCGCTTGCGCCAGCGCGCGTTGTTCCGGGCATCGACTGCTTTGTTGTGTTTCGAACGAGCGTGGGCCTCGACATCGAACTTATGAGCGTCGAAGTGATCCAGCAGGCCACGGCCATTGGATTTATTCTTCCGGCGCTGTTCCTGACGGATTGGCGTTGGTTCGGCGCGAGCTGGAACCGCGTTGCCCATGGCCGCAATTGCCAAGACACTTGCGAGTATTTGACGTTTACTGTGCATGAATGATTATCCTTTATGGATTAGGGTGTTATAGGTGTCCGCTAACTGCGCGAACTCTTCTTCGGAAATGATCAACTTATCGCCGCCGTCGGATATTTCAAACAGACCCGCGCCGCGCTTAAGCACTTTGAAATTGCGCACTTTCTGTTTATCCAGTTCAGCACGGATTGCAACGGCGACGGTTTCCAGTTCGCTCTGCTTAATGTAAGAAATCTGGGCGCATCCGGAAACTTTCTGAATCAGCTGTTTAGTCTTGCCTAAGCCGAGATGGTTTTTCAGCGCCATTGCGAGGGCGCGTAAATCGTCGTGTGTCATAACGGTGCCTCTGTTGATGGAATAACGACAAATTACATTACCGGTCATTCACCTGTCAACAGGTTTTCTTCAGATAAATAAAAACCGCCGGGGAGTCCGGCGGTTCGGGTACAGCGATAGTGAGATGGTCAGAGTACAGCTACAGTTCGAAGTTTTCAATAAACGCCTGACGCTCTTTTGCCAAGGCCTTCGCCTTCGGTAGCCCCCGCCGGGCCAGTTCCTTCTTGTGGATATACTGCGGTTTGCCATCCACGGGCAGGTGCTGGTTGAAAATCAGGATGGCACAGCCAAAGAATGCACTGTGTTTAGCGACCTTGTTTTCCAGGTTGAGCCAGAGCGGGCGCTCATAGGCAACCCGGCCTTTGATAAAAATAGTCCGGTCGGCGTGGTTCTCCGGCCACCACGTTTCGCTGGTTGCCGCCTTAATTAGCAGCGCAATCCGGGCGCCCTTATTCCGTTGCTCGATACACTTTTCGATAATGGGTTTCATGCCGGTGATCGTGTCACCTCCCTCATCCAGGGTGATATTCGAATACGGCGGATTGCCGAACGCATAGCCCGTCACGCCTGCCGGTGTCAGGAACTCCAGGTCATCCGCCCAGTTCTGCTTCAGCGCATTGTCTTCTGCGGTGTAGTAGTCGGGGCATTTGGAGTTCTGGCCGTCTGTAAACAGGTCAATCACGAACTGACCGGGGCCAACCCCCTCTTCCCCTGGCAGCAGCGTTTCGATGCCGAAGAAGAGGGGGTCGGTTGTCCGCCACTGGTCTTTGACCATACTGAGATCGTGGACGGGTAGCGCTTTGATGCGTGCGACTTCACGCGCATAACTGTTCATTGCGCCCCCAGGTTCCGACACATGGCTTCCAGAACCACCCATTCAACGCCGTTCTGAACTCCCAGCGGATCACCGTTGCCAGAGGCTTCAATGTTCACGCGACACGGGCGTTTGCCCGGCGACACGAACAGCTTGAATGGCCCCTTCCACATCTCAACGCCGGCCCCGTGCTGGCGGGACTCCAGACCATTGCGCTTCGCCATTGACTTAGCGCGTTCGATAAAATGGCTCAATAGCGCTCCCCTTCTTTCAACTGGCCGGCATCACGCAGGCGGACAAAGAATTCCTGCGCCCGGAGGTCCGCAATGCCTTGGCGCCGTTCTGCAGCTTCCGCCCGTTGCTCGGCTTCGAGTTGCTGGGTCCGGATGCTTTCGATGACCTCGTACATCTGGTCAAACAGGATCCGCGGGATAGTGCCGGGTAGCATGGCATTCGCCACTTCAATAGAGGTGAAGCGCGAACCGTCCGCCACCTCCTGAACAACCCGGTTTAAATAGACTGTCTTTTCATCAGCCATCGAGTTCTCTCCACTGATTACGGAAGGCCGACACGATCTGCGCGTAACCCCGGCGACTGCTGTACCCCATAATCTTCATACCACGAAAGGCCCAAATGGCCGCGCCCCCGATCACCATGAACGGGGTGCAGATGGTCCAGATTGAAACCATCAGAAGAAAACAGATAAAGTATGTGACCCGCCAGATAACGCGCTTCATTGTCAGAATCCTTTTATGAGAGGTGGTCGGCTCCCTTTAACCACGCTCTGTTTTTTAGTAAGACGTTTACTTCTCCGTTGTTCGTCCTGTATGCCTTTCTGCTTCTCCGTGATGCACTCCGGCTCATCCCTGTCGTTGATATCCCAGCATTTGCCACACGCCGGGCAGACCATCTGGTCGTTCTGGCGATAGGAACTGCGGTGGTTGTGACTGGTCATGATAGGTGCGCCCCCGCGTTTTAAGAAAGACCGAATGTGACCGCTTCATCATAGGCGGGCACTGCGGCTAAAGCGACGGTCTTTATTACCTGGGCCTCGACCATCTTGCGATAGTTCTCATCTGTCAGGTAATGGATGAACGCCTCAACAGAAGTGAACACCGGGATGCCCAGGCGGTTAGCCTCCATGACTTCCGAGGTGGTGCCCACTGACTGATGGATTGCTTCCCGCTTCGTCAGGATCACCGCTTTACAACCGCGCATCTGTTCCAGCGTACCCTGCAGGTAATAGCTGTCCGGCACGATATCCATGATTTCGGAATGGAAGTCAAACAGGGCGGTGTTCATGTGCGGGATGACAGGGAACCATTCTGCTTTCTTGCCGAAGCAATCCGGACATGACTTTTTGCCGCCGATGCCGAACAACTCTTCACGGTTGTAATCACCGTTAGCCAGTTGCGCCATCTCTTCTTCTGTCTCCTGGCAACAGGTGACATGCGCGTGCAGCATCGAGATCAGGTAAACGCCCGTGCGTTTAGCAGCGTTGATGTTGGCACGGACAGCAGTGACATCTGCCGCGCGGTATGGGCCTGCAATGTAAACTAAATTCATAACTGATCATCCTCGTCGTTAATAAAACAAATCCAGTGAGTGTCGGCGCGTTTACCCGACGGATGCCCGAACAGCGGCTTCTGCGGCGTCAGCGCCAGTATGTCTTTCGTCGGAACGTGTATTGAGTTCCACTTAAAAATCAGGTTGCCGCCGGGCTTCAGAACCCGGAAGCCTTCTGCGAACCCGCGCTTCAGGTCCGATCGCCATGTCTCCTTATTTAGCACGCCGTATTTGTGGCGCATCCAGCTGCCTTCGCCCGCGCGGGTGAGGTGCGGCGGGTCAAAGACAACCATGTCAAACGTGGCATCCGCGAACGGCAACTGGCGGAAGTCGGCAATGATGTCCGGCTTCACGGTGATCGTCCTGTCCCGGTGGACGTGGACTTCCGTTCGGATGTCACAGAACACGACCCTTGGGTCGGCCCTGTCAAACCAGAACATCCTGCTGCCGCAGCACATGTCGAGTATCATTTTCCAATCTGCCTGCAAATACGATAAACGCGTTTCACATCGACCGCCCGGATGCGGATGTAATCGTCCCGGTTTCGGGGCACAAACCCTTTACGGCCTGAAAGCGGGTGCCATTTATAGGAATACCCCGCCTGCATCCAGGTAAGCAGTCCCAGCGCCTGCAACTGGCCGATAATCCCGCTATAAGGGCGGCTTAGAAGGTCGCACATCCGGCCAATCTCGTCGCCCCTCCTGACGCAACGGACCAGGTACTGTTTTTCTTCCTTCGTCCAGCGTTCACCTTTTCGAAAGGAGACGCGCGGGACTGGGATCCAAAATGTTTCTTTCATACCGGCTATCCCTTTTTAACCACGAAGAAATAGTGGTCGCTGCAAACCCTGTCATGCCTGCGGGTCCAATACTCCCCGTGTTCAATCGACCAATAGATCGAGATGTGTCCTTCGCGCGAGGTAATACGTTCTCCCGCCGGATGGAACTCTACGGATTCGACGATCCTCCATGTCCCGCCGACTCGCCCGACTACGACGTCACCCGACTTTAAGCCTCGGGCGCGAACCATCATCAGGCAAACGCGAGGCGGGTTTCCAAGGGCCTCTGCGGCCCGTGTGAGTTTAGAGATGTCCGACAGAGCGTGATAGGTCTGCCAGGCCAACGTTTCAGCTTCGTCGATCTGGTTACTTACGATGGCCTTATGCACCAGGCGCATAGCTAAACCGATTTGCTGAGCATTCATAAAAACATATCCTCATTAGACAGGGACGGGTCAGGACGGACGCTGATAGGGTGTTTCGCGTCCCACGGTACAAAGCCATTGGTCAGCAGCGCACCGTTCATCGTGACGCGCGGCACAGACGGATAGTTCCATATGTCGGCAGCCGGCACGGACTTCTTACCCTGCCAGCGTGCGTACATGCGCCCGAACTGCGGGTCGTTGTAAACCGGCACCGACGGGGCGAGCCAGATGTTACCGGCGTACTCGGCGTTCAGGAGGAAGGAGTTCTGCATGGTGCGATAAAGCAGGGCCCGATCCATAGCGAGATCGTTCTGCGTGGATTTCCGGCCCTTTGCAACATCAAGGTCGAGAAGGAATCGGGCGAAGAAGTGGCCGTCGACCAGGTGACCGTAGATAGCCATGCCATTCTGGAAACGCTTCTCTTTGCAGGGACCGGCGTTGTCGAGTTTGGCGCAGCTGTACATCTGGTCGATCTGGTCGAAGAAGGGGTCGGGCATAGCCAGTTCATCGGTCTGGCCGAGGGAGTTTTTCCAGAACGGGAATGCGCCGTCGTGGATGATAAGGCCGACTTCGCCTGCGTAATCGGGTGTCGCCGAACACGGCCAGGTGACCGCGTTTTTCCGGTAAATACCGGGATTAGGAATTTTCATGGTTGTGTGTCCTCTGTGGTGGCACTGATAAACTACCTTATCGGTGATTTACCTGTCAAACTTTTTATCGGACAAAAAGAAGCCCCGGCGACGGGGCTAAGAACACAACACCAGATGACAGAAGAGACTTTATTTTAGTAGTAACCAGAGAAGAGACCGAAGGCCTTCCCGCGCTTCCTGATTTGAACCCAGTAGCTCCGTCAGTGTCAATTCTTTATTTCGCATGCCGTAGCCGGGGCCGTGGACATTTTCGCCACCGTATTCAGCTGCCAGCGCGTTGAACCGGTCGAGACTGACCGCCTCGCAACCGACATACCTCGCCACCTCGCCGCTTTGTTTCAGCCGGATGAACTCTTCCAGCGGATCACAAAATACGATGCAATCGTGTTTGTTATGGAACAGCACGACACTTTCGAACTCCTTGTCCCAGTAAGGTTCTGTAACTTTACCGAGCGAGTCTATCGTCTCAATGACTAGGCCCGTCCGCCAGTTCCTCCACTGACGCAGGATCGAAGACCGGCTGGAGGCGCATTTCAGTCTGATCGATGTCTCACTATCGCTCATTTCCATTATGCCTTCTCGTCAGGTGTCTTTTCACGCCAGACGCGTACACCCGGGCGATTGTAGATCTCGTCACACTCAACATTGTGCATGGAGATTTTCACGCCTGCCCGGTGCGCTATCTGGCGCAGGAAGAACAGCTGTTTAGTGGTCTTACCGTCTTCGAAAAATGAGTGACCAACTTCCATGTCTTTCAGCAGCTTTCGATAGACCTCGTAATCCGCTCGTTTCTTTGCCATACGGGTCCTTAAAGCAGATCATCTTCATTGATTTCCGGACCAGTAACGGTACGAACACCGTTTTCGCCCGGCGCACTGATCACTTCTGCATACTCCATCTGTTCGATGATGCGGGCAGATCGGTTGTAGCCGATACGGAAGTGACGCTGGATGCCGGAAATGGACGCCTTATTCGACTCCCGGACGAAGCGCAATGCCTGTTCATACAGCGGGTCGAAGTCGTCAGGGTCGTTCTCTTCGTCCGGCATCGTATTGGTCGGCGGGTTGTCTTTGCGTCCGACTTCACGGTCTGGCTCGAAGTGCTCTGACAGCTGGTGGAGGTGCAATAGAATACGCTCGACCTGATCCGACAGCAGGAACAGGAACGCATTGAAGTCCAGCAGCGCATCGCCGTCGTCTTCGTCGTTCAGCATGCCTTCGGCCATCTTAAAGCCGCTGAATGCCCCTTTAGCCGTCAGCTGGAACGACACATGGCCGCGCTCTTCGATTGGAGACCGTGCCAGGAAGCGGTAACGCATGCGGTTAACCAGATAGCTGCTATCCAGCAGGTCGCGCACACGGTCAGAGGGTTCCCAGTCGATGACCAGGTCTTCATCCTTCAGCGTCACCTCACCGCCTTTCGCAATCGCGCTGACCAGTTTAGCGGCGTGGTCGTGAACGAATGGCTGCCAACCGGTATGGCTGTCCTTCGGCGACTTCAGCAGTCGCGTCATGATGTGTGCCAGCGGGAGGGTCAGGTCGTTTTCCATCGGGTAGACTGGCCAGCTGCCGAAGACCGAGCGTAGCAGATGGCCCACGTCTTCCACGATTTTACGGCTGCTGTTGAATACCACAAAGTCGAACATCTCATCTTCAATGGCGCTCTGCTGGATCAGAATCGGGATGCGGCGGGTGCGGATTTTAGCGGTGGCCAGTTCACGCGCGACCACGACATCCTTGATTTCCATGCGCTGCTTACGATTTACCGGTTCGCCCTGCCGCTGTTCCAGCGCGGCGCACTCTTTATCGATCTCCGCGCGCAGCGTGTCGCCGGGGAGGATGCGTTCACGTTTCTCAACAATGGCGAACAGCTGGTCGTTATCGAGGCGAATGAAGACGTTGTGGCGATCGAAATCGTCATAGGTTTCGAATGCCCCCTGGACGCGCTCGTCGTTGGACCATTCTTCGTCGATCATTTGCTCATAGAAGGGCAGAACGCTGGTGATTGGCGCAAAGCCCCAGATTCCCCACTGGCTGGTGGCGGGGTCTTTCGCGTAGGCCTCTGCCTTTCCGATACGACTGTTTGCCAGATCGCAGACTTTGGTGCTGTCCTGCGTCCAGAGTTTACTGAAGACGTCGACGTCCCTGAACATGCTTTCTTCCATGCGCAGGACGCAAAACGCTTTCATCTGACGGGCTAAGATTGTCATGATTACCCCTTATAACGGGTCAGGATAGTTTCAAGATCGATGGACAGCAGTTCATCGTGGAGGTGATGCAGGTTGTCAGCAGCCGAGTGCGCGTCACCGAGGCGACGGAAAACGTGTTCTGACAGGATTTCCATGTCGGCCTCATCCAGCAGGTCGTTCGCCACCAGGTGCAACATGTGCTTCTGGATGTAGTCGCGCAGCAGCTTCTGACCTGCCCACATTGTCGCGTGGACATGGGCGATCTGTTTAATCAGCGTTTCCGGCACCGGGTTCAGGTTGATAAAGGCTTCCAGGGCTTCCCGCCGGATTTTAGCGTTTAACTCTCCCTGCAGAGCCTCGTCCTCCCAGTTGCTGCTGGTTGCCATGCGCGCACCGATTGAATCGTAATCAGACATCAGTGATTCCCCGGTTTGCCCAGGCGGTACTGTGTGCGGTAACCGTCGAGCATGGTGGCGGAAGGAACGATGTGGGTGAACGGACCGGCGTTGATTTCACGGCTGTCAATAACCAGCGTCTGACGGTTCACTTTCCACATCACATGGGCAATCAGGCCAATCTGCATTGAGTCGAACTGCTGCTTCAGGTGCTCTTCAATGCCGTCTTGCATACGGGACAGGGTGGCGATCTCGAACTTCTGGCCGTCGATAGTGCGGCCGTCTTTTTTCAGCATCGGCACCAGCGCGGCAATCACGTCTTCAGAGATTTCGAACTGGCCGGCGGGGTTCTGCTTTGCGTTTTTCAGGGCTTCGATAAGGGCGTTACGATCCATTATGCAGTTCTCGTTATAATGGCTAATACAAAGATGCGACCAGATGAAGCAATGGTCACGGCGCTTTCGATTGTGAATTGGCAGTCCGCCATTCCCGCACGCTTTTTAGCACTGCGCATACAGGAATAGGCACCATCCGACAGGACTTTCTTTGCGGCTCCCAAGTTGCTGAGCATATCTGCAGAAAGCTGTTCGCACACACAACAGGAGTCTTGCACCTGAAGAGCGGCGATTTGGCTGGTGATCGAAGCAGGAGAATAGCGGGACGGCTTACTGATATCCGTATCCCGCATGGTCATGGCATACTGCAGTGAATCGGTCATAAAAAGTTCTCCGGTAGTGTCAGAGGAATATAACTACCGGTGAATCGCCTGTCAACGAATTTGTCTATTTGCTGAGTTTTCGGTGGTGCTTCATCCTCGCCTTAACCGCGTGCAGCGTGCGGTTCATTGGAATCTGCTTCAGGCCCTCTTCAGCTGTCAGGCCCAACGTCAGCATCTGTGCTATTTTCGCATCGTCCTCCGTCGTCCAACGCACCCGCAGCCGGTTCAGGCGGACGCCCCGCACCAATGCTCGCTGGCGGGCGGCGTTCTCTGATACGCCGAGGGCGTCTGCCAGTTGGTGATAGTACCAGCCCTCCCGGCTGGCTTTCTCTATCAGCGCGTCTTCGTGGATTGCCTTACCATACCGAAGTTCCAACACTTCGCGTGCCAGCTTTCGAATGGTCTGATCCTGCGGCACAACGGTTTTCCGGCGTGCCATTTTTTCCAGCTGCAGGCGGCTGTAATGCTCCGTTTTGTTGCTCATTTTTTCAGATCACGTCAGGGTGCTGAAGTGCCGTGGCTGACGACCAGCCAGACACGCCGGGGGTAACGACCGCTGGTGTACATGGGCGAACGGTAACGCCCGCGAGGCCTTTGACCGGGAAGCAATGTTTCTCGATCTCCGGAGTGGTAGATAGCCTCATCGGATTTCTTGTTAATAGTGACAAGGGTATAAAGACGCCTCCCCTGATAGAGATAGAACTGGCTGCCGTTAAGCAGCTGGTTCATCGGCATTAAACGCAGTCGCATTTTCATAATAAAAGAACCCCCTGATCGTCTTGTCCGGCATAAATTGGCCAAAGGTTACGGACGGGCTTCTTCTGCTTTAACGCATAACGAATACAATTTCCGGTGCCGCCATTTGAACCGTCCCACAACGCTAATAATTCGTCGCAGTTGTCCACCATCCACTCGTTTCGGAATTGCATCTTTGCCGGGTGGTAGCCTCCTGGCGAGACATACACCACCTTTTCTGCGTGCTCAAGTACATAACGGAATACCCGCTGGCTTTCATCTGGCCAGCGCTCTTCCTGCCCTCTGAATGGCACGGCGCAGGTCAGGGGTATTTCGCACGCTAATGCGGCCAGAGCCAATGAGATATCCCAGCCCAGTGCCATGCCTGATATAACGGCATCGGGTTTGTTTTGTTCCAGGTAATAGCAAGCCAGCGAACTTAACTTTTTCGACGCCTCTTTCGAATATCCCCCCAGCTTAGAGGGGCGGTGACCGGTGCCTGAAATAATCATAAAAGATCATCCTCACAATTCATCATCTTCGATATCTCCAATAGCTCCGACAAATCCTGTAATGAATTCAGCTGCCAGGCCGGGTACAATGGCGTTTCCGTAGCCTTTGAGGCGAGCATTTCGGTTGCGGCCTGCCAGCTTTTTGAGTGCGGCGCTGCCCGGTCCCACGATTCCGGATAGCCCATAAGCCAGCGGCTGTGAGCCGGGTCTAACTGGCCGGAAATTCCCGTCAACGCCAAGTAACCAGTCAGAATCTCCCCACGCGCGGTGATGCGTATCGGGAACCCCTTCAGCCCCTGTTCCGTGGCGAAGTCGATCCGCTGGAATGTACGATCCTTCCCGTCCTTCCGGATGACGGTCGGACCGCTGCCCTTCACATCGCTGGCTGTGCTGGTCGGCCAGGCAAACAGCTTCGCCGTTCCCGGCAGCTTCAGGATCCGTGTCTCCCCGCTCTTCGAGTAGTCCGATCCCTTCTGGTCGTTGGCCAGCGCCGTCGGCCATGACATCAGCTGGGCGTAATCCCTCAACTGGGCGGACTTCGTCTGACCGGATGGCCGCTTCACGTTCGCCAGTTTGGCCAGTGCGCATGCCTGACTGCCCCCTCCCGTGATGTCGCTGGCTGTCGCCGTTGGCCACCCCGAATAATACATCTCCATCTGTTCCGCCAGGTTGCCCACTGACACCGACGTCCGGCCAGTAGTGAGCCGCTGCTCTGCGCGCCGCTGGGCTGAGGATTCCGACCTGCCGCCAATCCTCGCGGAAACGGTCGGTGTCTGCCATCCGGACCGCGGCGAAAAATAGTCGTAAGCGCTGATGCGGCGCCCCGATACCCCCTGCCGCCAGTACGCTCGACCCGCAGGCGTAACCTGAAAACTCCAGTTCGTCGCATAGATCATCGAGCCAACCTGTGCCAATTGCTTTCTCAACCTGTTCGCCAAACAGGATTGGAGGTTGCGACTCTTCGACCAGCCGGAGCCACGTTGGGGCCAGGTGTCGAGGGTCGGCCTTGCCTTTTTGTCGACCCGCAGCCGAGAAGGGCTGGCAAGGGGGTGATCCGGTCCAGACAGGTAAATCATCGGGCCAGCCTGCCAGGCGTAATGCAAGCGGCCATCCTGCAATTCCTGCGAAGAAGTGACAGCTGGTGAAGCCTTCGAGGTCGCTGCTTTTGACATCCACAATACTCCTGCGATCGACATGGCCGTCGGGGATTTCCCCGCGCCAGATCAGTTCTTCGAGCCAGTCAGCGGCACCGGGATCGAACTCGTTATAGTAAACCGCCATATCACGGCTTCCGTGGAGGCGGCAACTGTTTAAAACCGCAGTGTTTGCAGATCATCCATCCGCCTCTATCCCTTGCGTCTTCCGCTGGCACATACCATTCATGGCGGCACTCGTTAACCGTGTCGAAGGCTGACTTATAGGGGACCGGCTCGACATCGTTGCGGACAAGCTGCCCGCCTACCAGGTTGCCGATAAGGTTGCCTTTGTCGTCCCAGCACTGCTGATCGCCATCCACTTTGAAGTTGATGCCGGCCTGGACAAATCCGGTCTTCAGTACGATCTGAGCGGCTTCCATGTCGTTCGCGTCCCGCCAATCAACCCCGTAGCGCAGGAACTCCAGACGCCCCGCCCGGAATGTTTTGGTGATGTGGAGCACTTCGACCTGCAGGATTTGCAGGCCTGTCAGCTTCTGCCGCCGGAAGCGAATGACGCCGGTAATACCGGCATCCTCCGTTACCTGGCTGCGTCTTTCATGAGGCAGCATATTAGTTCCCCTTGTGCACCGCGATTTTTGCAGCAGCCTGGCCGATTTCATGACTGGACAGACCGAACAACACTTTCAGTTCCGCCGCCAGCTGAAGCGCCGGTTCTTTGCCCCAGCCTTGTGACTCCGCGAAGGCCTTTATGGACTCGGAAAGCTGGACGGACACCTGCATGTTAAGGCTGGTGGACTTAGGTGCCGGAGCGCCAGCCAGCTGTTCTTCCAGTTTGGTGAGGTGCGTTTCGAGGCCGGTAGCGATCTCGATCGGCAGTGTAACTTCTGTGGCGCCGCGGTTTTTCGCGGACTCCAGTACCATATAAAATTCATGCAACATCAGAATGCCTTACCGCCGGGTGCGGAGCGATTTTCACGTTTATGGTCTTCACGGGTAGCATTGAACGCCAACTTCTCGATCAGCGGCGCACCAACATCCAGGCCCATGCCTTTTGCGAGATCCATCGCACGAATGATGATGTCGGCAATTTCGACTTCCGCCATCCAGCGCCACGGCAACTTATCATCGAGGGCGTTTTTGCGGACCCCTTCCAGTACTTCTGTTACTTCGGAATGCACCAGCGCCAGCTTTTCCGCAAACAGCATTCTGCGGTAGCGATCGTTCATGCCTTCCAGTTCATCCCACCAGCCGACTTTCTTATTGGCTTCGTGGATCTGGTAGGACAGACCATCCAGCTTTCCGATAGCATCGCGGATTTCTGACGCCGGACACATCCAGTATTCAGACAGGACATCCGCCGCCCTGTCGGTGCGCAGGGCTTTAAAGTTCTCCAGCCACGCGGAAAAAGGAATGAGGGTCACAAGGTTCGGATGTGTGTGCGCCAGGGCACTGATAACATCGGTATCGAAATCTTCATTGGACAGCACGACAACACGAAGGCCTACATCTGCCTGAGAGTTCAGAGCTACCCAATTAGAGGCAGAGTGCTTACCTACTAAAGGGAGCTCATTATCGATTACACGATCGGCCTGATAGTTCAAGCCTATAAGGTCGGCCATTCGGGTTTTACCGCAGCCCTGCGGTCCGTAAACAACGATGATTTCGCCTTTCTTTTGCTCTGTCATTTGGTGTTTCCTGTATTTGCCATTACGGTGAATGATCCCAGACTAACTGGGTCTTTTTCGATCTTAATAGTCAGGCTGGTGGTGCGGATGGTGCGCGCCTGATTTTCAAAGACAACCATCTTCCTGTAAACGTACCCGTTATTCAGGAACTCGCGGGAACCTAATGCTTCCTGCAAACGGACATAGAAATCCGCCTTTTCCCGCGCCCGGAATTTCACCAGGTCAGTGTGCCGCTGAGCTGCTGCAGCCTGTATCTCCTGAGCTGTGGCCATGTTACCCCTTACAGATGATCTGATATGTCACGACGTAATGACCGGGCAACCACAACCGGTCGTTTGCTTTGGCGCCGTGGTAGGTAGAAAACAGCGGGTGCTCTTCGCTGATCCATTCGCCTGCTGTCCACTCACGGCAGGTGTTGCAGGTGTAGGTCTTGCCGGTCTGCTGGCGGGCATCGGTAACATACCGGCTGTACTTCTCCCGGAGTTTCCGGCCCACGCGAACGGCGGCATCTGACTCGCTTTCACTGCCTTCAATGAACGCCGGCTCGCGGATGGTGAAGTCCTCGCCTTCAGTGAGCTGGAAAATCTCGCGGCGCAGGCTGTTGCGTACCGGCTTTGCAACGATGACTTTTTCGATGGTGGTTTTCGGCGGCATACATCCCCCTGGTAATTGGTGACTGAATTATAAGCAGCCTTTCCTGCGGAGGTCAACGTTTGTTTAAAATTAAAATTGCCTGGCGCGGCTGGCAAAATTTTCAGATCACGTCAGGGTGCTGAAGTGCCAGATTCCAAATTGCCTGGCGCGGCTGGCAAAATTTTTAGATCACGTCAGGGTGCTGAAGTGCTGGAGGGTCCGATCGCCAGCGTTTTCCTTCTGGCGCCAGCCGGTTTTTCAGATCGTTTTCCGTCTGGCGCCCGCCGGAATTCCATAGCGCGGACCGCAAAAATCCCGTTTTTCAGGGTTCTTTTTAAAATCAATGACTTGCACCCGGTAAATGGTTATTGCCTTTGATATCAAAGGGTTAAATGATGGCGGTTTGCTGCTATAAGGAAGGGGTTTTCTAACCTGGCCAGCGGGGCGATTTGGCGCGCTTCGCAACGGGCTGAAAATATTTATTGAAATAGTGTTGACCTTTCCGGCAGAGGTCATTACTATGTATCTCATCAACCGGGCGGAATGGTTCTTCCTGGTAATCTGCGAAAGGCGGATAGTATGGACAGAAATACAGTTGTTAACCTCCTCGTTAAAGAACACGGCGTTTCATGGGAAACCGCTTATCAGGTTGCAGAAGCGAACGATTTCGTTTACTTCCTGGCATCAGGTGATCTGCGTGATCAGGTTGAAACCTTCCCCGAAATTACCGCACCTGATTTTGTTGTACCGGTTGTTTCCCTTAACCGTAAATTCCTGGTCAACCGTTCAAACGGCATCTTATGCGCTGGCGATGAATGCGAAGTAATTAATATTTTCCGCTCGTCGTGCATGGGGAATAACGAAACTGCATCAATTGCGGTTAGCCGTGGCGGCGTTCAAACCCGCGTCACCGCGCAAACTATTTCCCTGTTAAACATTCTTACCGCCTCTGGCGATATCACCTTAATTTAATCGAAAGGATTATTGAACATGAACGCATCTAATATCTTCACTCCGTCATTAAACGCTGAAGGCACCGCAGTGATCCACGGTGTAAACGTGCGCCTTACTGACCGATCGGTTAAAGCCGCTCCGCTGTTCCGTAAACAGCGTATCGTAACTGAGGTTCGCACCATTGAATCTGGCGACTACGTGGGCAACTACATTAAAGCGACGATGCGTTTTGATGACGAATGCGGCAACGGTCATAACAGCTTCTCTATCACTGGCGAGATTAACGCTAACCGCTCATTCTCTGAGCGCGGCCACGTTGCAAGCGGCTGCATCCATGAGGAGATCGCCGCGCACTTCCCGGAACTGGCACACCTGATTAAATGGCACCTTTGTAGCACTGACAGCCCTATGCACTACGTCGCCAATACCGTTTACCACGCCAGCGACCGCGATCATAACGGCAAACGTAAAGGCGAACCAACACGCTTTGAAGAGAATCTTTATTTCGGCGACTTTCCTGTCTCTTTCGGCGGTAAAAAGCTGGTCCGTGAATTCCTTAAAGATAAATTAGTAACCGACGTGCCGATTTTTGATTTTGAATTGGAAGTCATGCCGATTCCACATTCAGATAAAAACCGTCCGGGTAAACATCAGTTTAACGATAAATACAGTTTTGCGGGTTGTGTTGATAAGGGGTGGACTTATGCGCCTTTCGATTCTTTCTCTGAGGCGGAGCAATGGGCAAAAGCTATTAAGCTGGGTTACCGCTTTGACCGTGTGCCGGTCGCATGGAGTGAAGGCAAAGAGCGCGACTTTAACGCTGCCCGTAACACGGGTGTGTGGCCGGATGCTACCGACGAGCAGTTAAGCATGGAACCAGAATTATTAAAGGCGGCTTTACTCGAACGTTTACCCGCTCTTATTGAAGCCATGAAATCCGATATTACCGGCGCGGGTTTTATCTGGGCTGCTGAATAATCGGATATCTTTTAATTCTGCCCGTCATACCGGCGGGCCTTATTAAACGTTATCACTGTAATCTGCGAAAGGTGGAAAGTATGAAACTGCATTCAATTAATAAAGAGCAAGGCTTGTATGTTATGGCGGCGGGCACCGGTTTTAGCTGCTATGGCTTTGCTGTGCTGGATCTCAAAGCGCGCAATGTTCTTCAGTGGTTGCGTGAAAATGGCCGCGCCGCTGAAATGCTGTTAGGCGCAAAAGGTGTCGATGTCCTGGCCCTGGGCGTTCCGCCTCGCATCGGTACGAAAAAGCATTTCGCAGCCTGTAGTAAAATCCTGGACGCCGGGTCGATGTTCTTCGCGCTGTCCGGCACACGTTGTTATTCGGGGCTGGAGAGCCAGCTTAAAGGGCTTGAAGGTCGCCGGGTGGAAGTTGTAGACCGTCACGGAGAAACCCGCCGTTTCATCGTCGGTCGCTCATCTGGCTGGATGCCTTGCCACCTGGAGATCGCAAATAAACGATCTTCAGGCGGCATCGGTACACACGGCACCCCGTTTAAATCTGTTTCTGTAATCTCTTAATTATCTTATCTGCGAAAGGTGGAATAAAACTATGTTGAACTTAATTAAATCTCCGTTAAAGGCTGTCGATCTGGCGCTGGCGTATTCACAAGTAATGATCGGCGCATTGCGCGACCCGGAACAATTCGAGCTCGCAATAAGTGAGCGTGGCGAGGGCGAAACCGATTTTTGCCAGGACCTGATGCCCCATGTAATCGGCCTGACTTATGCCGCCCACGTCCTGGGGGATGCCCTGGAATTTGGCGGGATAGATGTTTACCGCGAAATTTATCAGGCGTTTGGCGATCACCTGATTAACCAGCGTGACGGCGATTTCCTGGACGTGGTCGAAAGTCATGCCGGTTGCCTTGCCATGTTGCAGGATGCTTTACGCACCGGCTTAGAGGCGGACGTATTAACGCGCTATATCGCTGCGGACGTGTTCAAACGCTGTTTCCTGGCGGCGATGCCGTGCAAGTTTGAGGACCTGGAAAACATGGAATTCAGCGCAACTTGTTACGCGCCATTCAGGATGCCGGAAAGCGGGAATACCATTACCCCGCTGTTATTCGACGCTGATGATTTATACGGTTATTCCATTCCCCCCGATGACCTGGACCGCGTCCGCGAAGAAAACGATTATCTGAATGATGAAGATTTCGATAATGCGCGATTCTTTAAACACGGCGATCAATATTACAACCTTGATCAGTTTATGCGCGTCGATCATGCGGTTTTCGGCACGGTTGGCGCGTATGGAGAATCTGCATTCAGTTACCTCCTGGTTATCATGAATGGGGACGATTCATTCCACGTAGTACAGGAGACATCTGAATGAACCACGCCGATAAAGTCGCGGTACGCGCAGAGCACCTGATGACAGTTTGCGGACTGAACTACAGCGCCGCCCTGAAACGCGCCAGCCTGGAAATCAGGACGGAATCGACCACGCCGCAAACGCTTTACCGTATGTCTGACATTTACGCGATCACCGATGCGGCCGGGGTTGATCGCTGGGCGCTGCAACAACACATAAGCGGCGAAAGTAAGGAACGGTTTTTCTTTGTCCCGCACGGGAAGGGGGTGCGGAAAACGTTCAAGGCTAATCAGAGGGCCGTGACTAAGAAAATGGATCTCACCTTTAGCGACTGGAAACGAGTGGTGACCTGGACGCGGCTCTATTGTGCGTCGCTTGATATTCCGTTCCCGCATCTGGCGGGGGATTCTGAGGCGTGGGGGGAATGATGATCGATTTTCGTCGGATAGTCTGCGTCCTGTTGATACTGGGAACCGTGTTTTTTATATTCTGGCAGAAGGACAGCATTATCAGCCCTAGCGGGTTTTTTACTACCCTGGCGGCGGTATTCTTTACGGCGGTTTGCGTGGGTTTCATTTGGCCCGACCTGGCCCCTGAGAAAGATTCACAGGATAATTAAAATAACGGTTGACCTTTCTAGCAGAGGTCTATATATTATCACTCATGGCGGCGGGAATGGTTCCCGCCCGATATCTGCGAAAGGCGGACATCATGGAAAACATATCCCTGTTTCAACTCGTTTTATCATGGGCATTCTGCCTTTCTTCGGGCGTATTTTCAGGCGTCATTTTAGTAGACCTGATTAACTATGCAGATGCTAAACCTACCGTTACCGTTCGCGCGTTCCGTTTTATAAAAAACCATCTTGGTTGCTTTATGTCTGCCGCATTTCTGGTAGCCGCCTGCATCGATTGCATGACGTGCCTGCCATGAAAAGCTATCACGTAAACGCACCGGGCGACGACGCTATCCACGTCTGCAAACGTCGCACACTCTTATTAACAATCATCTTTGTTATCGCGGCGGGCGTCGCCGTCGCCTTCCTTCAGGGGTAATCGCCATGTTTAAAGAAGCAAACGACAAATCGCGCTTTCGTAGCCTGGTTCAGGCGACATCCGAGGCGCGTCGCTGGGAAGGGTTCGCCCGTGCAAAAGGCTTTAAAGCAGACGTTTTAAACGGTCTCTTTACCCGCCGCGATTGCCGGATCGACTTTGTAAATGGTAAGTGGCGCGTGTCTGAAATCCGCGTTGCGGGTCTGACTGAAATTGCCCGTGAAGATATGCTGATCGCGGCTTTAAAGAGGGTTCACTGATGCCTAAATTCACTGTCATTGTTCAATATAATTCGACCGGCGGAGACCTGTTTATTGGTATGGAACACGTTGAAGCGGAATGCCAACACGATGCCGCTCTGGTCGCGTTCATTGCAAACCATAACGCCGCGCAAAGCGGATGGTCTGAAGAAGACAAAGCGGAAGACCCGCTGAATATTGAGCTTTACACCGCGTTGTTTGTTTTCCCTGGTCACATTGAGGAGGCCGCATAATGTTCGCACTGATTCTTTCTGTCTGCCTGGTTAGCGCATCCGGCGCTGAAGATTGCGACTCTCTCCGCTACGTGGTGGACACGTCGCCGGTAATTGAAGACTGTATCCGCGAAATGGACGCGAACCCGCAAACCATGCCTGATCGCTTCCTGTCCTGCGAATGGATCGATGGGAAGTACCTCAAACCGCCGGTTAAGAAGATGACCGCCGCCCAGGCGCTGGACCAGATTAACCACGGTTGATTTATCAGGGGGTCGCGAGCGGCCCTCGAATAAACTAATCCACTGATCGAAAGGATCACCGAAATGATGAAATTTACTGTTTTAATCGACTCTCTTACCCGTGACCGCAATGACCTGTTTGTCTCTGTTATCGAGGCTAAAACGCTGGCGGATATTGAGTTTGCCGCTGTTGCCGATTACAACCGCCAGCACGGGGATGAAATGGCGTTCGCAGAGCACGAAGCCGTACTGATCGCGCTGTGTGCCGGTGATGTTCAATTCGCTTGGAATCCAGACGGCCTGAATTACTCTGAAATATCTTATGACATCATGGCGGGTCGCCTCGTTATGCCGTCAACCGCCCCTTTATTTGGTCAGTCTGCGGCTTGCCGGACATCGTCCCGCCAGGATGGGCCTGAACTGCAACAGCTGCCGGGTTGTGTCTCTAAACAGGTAGCCGCTGGCATGGCGTATCACCAATTGGCGGAATCTCTCCTTCCTGTCAAATACTCGCCAGCGTGGGAAGACTTCCGCAAATACATGACAAATATTCCGACCTGGGCGATCCGTCCGATTGATCACGACGCACAGTTAAATAACGATGTCGTTTACCATTGCCCGCAGTGTGGGCGGGATTATTTTGAGCCGCTGGACTCCTGTCCTTCTGATGATTGCCCGTCTGTGAATCTGGAAACAGTGACGGTCATTGAAGACATTAAGCAGAACGTGCGCCAGAAAGCCCGATTCCCTGAAGTCGATAAGCTGGCGATCATCAGCACGTCTCACCTGAGCGCCGAAAACCTCCGCGCACTGGAAGCACAGGAATTAAACGGCGATCTGGATTACTGGATCGTCCCGACCGGATTTGGCTATATCATCCGCTTTGAAACGGCTGTTCAGAACTGGGAAGCGGCTTGCGATGGCGGTAAACACGATGTCATTCATCCTTTCCGCGATGCGCACCTGGACGACACGTTTAGCGCGTTGTGTGTTGAGCTGAAGGATTACGGCTTCAACGGAATGCACCTGGATGCAGACGCGGACGAAATCGACGGGCTAACAACCTATGAACATTCTTAAATCACACCCTAAAAAGATTTCGGTGATTACGGCTGGCGGGTCGGAGGAGACCCGCTGTTTTTGTATGTTCACGGTAGACCCGTTGCCGGATGTCGTCTTCTGCGTCACAAAGGCGCTACTGACAGATAAAGCCCTGAAGAAAACCGTTTACGTGGTGACGCACTATGCCAGCGGGACGAAAATTGCGGATCTGCAATTTGATGAAAAAGAGTTCCCGCCAATCATTGCCGCCGCGCTGGCCAGGTTGCAAACGGCGGGGATCGACCGTGTTAAACAGGCCGTTAAAGATCACCCGGTTTTAAACCATGATGAGGAAGACTGGTTACTATGAGAAAGACTAATCACCCAAGACAGCATGAGGGGCGAGATCCCCTGTTTGTTGAACTGGAAAGGAAGTTAGATAGCAGCAAGACACGGCGCATAGTGGAGGTGTGCATATATGGGGCTATGTATGCAATGGCTCTATTCATATTCGCTTGTCTCTCTGATTTTGCGGGCGCGGGGGAGTGGGTCTATAAATACGGGGGATCATGGTAGAAAGACAATCTGATTATGTGCATGAGGGCGGGCCTGTATAGGGTCTGCCCTTTGTGCTTTATGAGGCCGGATATTTATCGCCCCCTGACCCCCGAAATAAAACGCGATCGCGTTTTTCCTGACAGTCTATAAAGCCCGATTATCATCATTGCTGTGCAGGCATGCCCCTGCATACAGATGCCCCTATATACCCCCCTTCTATGGACAGTCTTGTATATGCGGCTGTCATATCATTATATATGCACGATTCTAGGGCCTGTACAGGGCCGCCATTCAACGATCTACATCAATGTAATGCGATGGTACTGGGTAGGCAGACAATCGCGGCTGTGGTGGCGCTGAGGGCGAAAAAGAGATCAGGGCGACCGGGTCCCTCCCTGGGGCTGCCGGGATGCCAGGGGGGCGCTGAGC
>Ga0209464_10000143_pt1 | contig 24553 bp, 26 predicted proteins | sample DOMMetBare1Fresh_2_FD_187473 | JGI IMG/M metagenome (GOLD analysis project Ga0209464, IMG submission 187473) | Wetland sediment microbial communities from St. Louis River estuary, USA, under dissolved organic matter induced mercury methylation -... | ecosystem: Environmental > Aquatic >...
TCAGCAGTTGGTGCAGGCTGGCCCGCAAGCCATCGCAAACTTTGTTTACGGTGGTGCCAAAGGTGCTTCGTTGGGTAACATCAACGAGAACGATGGTTGGGATTACCGGGGACGTGGATTTATCCAGCTCACTGGTCGGGCTAACTACCGTAAGTTTGGACAGATGATCGGCGTTGATCTTGAGAAGAATCCACAGTTGGCAAGCTCTGACCCCAAAGTCATGGCAAAACTGGCAGTGGCGTTTATCAAGGACAACAAGCAGTTAATGTCGATCACCAAGACCAACAACTTTGGTAATGCGGCGCGGGGCCTGAACGGCGGTAATGCCTTGCCGGGCATGGAAAAACGCTTTGCGATGTTCAAGGACTACTTGGCTCGTTTAAGCAACGGCACCTTGACAGCAGATGGCGGTGACGCCGGTACTGACCTGGCAGCAAAAGGTCGGGCTGAAACGGAAGCCGCTACTGGCGGAGTTGATCAGCCTGCCTTGCCATCACCGAAACCTATGGGTAATACGGTTGATGCGGGAACCACACCGGTATCGATTCCACAGAACCCAGGCTTGGGTGGCGGTAAACTTCCCCCAATGTCAGGTTACGGTTTAGGTGGCGGTAGTCCGAATGGCGGTGCAGGTGCAGGTTTCCAACGTGTTGGAGATGCCACAGCTGTTGCCTCGGGTAATCGCACTAACACCTATACGGGTTTGACCCTGAAATCACAGGAAACCACCGCAGGCGGTCCGGTTCATCCAGGTATCGTTCGTGTGTGTCAAGAGATCCAGGCGCGTGTGCAAGACTTCATTCGCTTCACGGCATTGAACGACGCATACCACCACAAAGCCAATCCACGGAGCAAACACGCTGTGGGTCTGGCACTGGACTTTACTGTTCAGGGTGGTGTCTCAACGTCTGACCAGGCAGTTGGCATTGTACAGAAGATGATGAGTGACGCTGGCATGAATTCGGCGGATTACAAAGTCATCAATGAATACCGTGTCAAAACAGCGGCAGGTACGGGCGGTCATGTTCACTTTAACTTTGAAAGTGATGCAGCGGCTGACAAATACCTCCGTACTGTCGGGGAAACCTCTGCAGCACAGATGGGGCGTATCGCTACTGATGCAGCAACTGCACCACCAACCGGTAATGCAGAAGCTCCAACCACTACTGCGCCGCAAAGCGCGCCAGCACCTCAGGCCGCTCCGCAAGCAGCAGCAACACCGGCTCCTGCTCCACAGGCGTCAGCTCCGGCAACCCCGGCTGCTCCAGCACCTGAACCGCTCGACCCGCAAGTACTGGCTGCGGCCATGAAGACGGGTTCCGGTGGTATCGAGGATTTGTTGAAGCAGCTGATCCAGGTCGTCAAGCAACAGAACAACCCGACTCCTACTGTGAAGACGGGCTAACAGAGTGGGGGGATTCTCCCCCACTTCTTTTTCGGAGTTAAACATGGCTAATAAAGTGGCAGTTAAGGACAAGGACATTCTTGCCCGTTCTTTTAGAATGCTGTCGTCCGAGTTGAACAACCGTCCTTTGTTGGACAACTTTAACTGGAGTAATTACTTCAACGTTTTTAGTAGCGCTACGGGAGATAACCGCTTTGTCAACCCAGTGAGTCAATTCTCACCGGCAACTGATCCACGCTATGACCGCTATCAACAAAGTTCTGAAGGTGGCATGGGTCCGATGTACAAAGAGCTGTACGACGACAACGCCACAATACTGACCTTGGTGCCGGGTGTACCTGAGTTCGCTGGACTGTTGAGTTTCATCACCAACATGTTCGACCCTGTTTCAGCGATCATGGCAAACAAAGGTCGTCGTCCGCATTTGGCCTTTTATATTGGTCAGGCGGCAGGGGCGATTGCGTTTTGGCCTATGCAGCTGGCGAGTGTAGGTTTGCAGTTCCTGCAGTTCCTGATGGACTCCCCCAAGAACCGTTTCTATACGGTGAAGTCTGCCATGCCTGAATACATTCAGATGGCGTCAGGTGTCCTCAACGATATCATGGTGAAGCTGGGTTACATTGATCCGGTATTACCAAGCAACAACAAGGCACAGACAGATTCTCTGCACGGTATTCCACCGGGTGACAGCAACAAGAACAAGATCGCCATGCTGAACCGTCTCTACAGTGATGTGGTCTATTCTGACGGCACCATTGACCTGTTCCGCTTGATTACTCGTGGCGCACGCAAACACCGCTTCCAGATCAAAGCCTTACAGGACCTGGATGAGAACTGGCCAGAAGGCAACAACATCACGGTGAGTCAGCGTTCTACCCTGGTGCGTAACCTGATGGCACGTGCCGCCCAGGAAATCAATGCAAATCCGATGGTGGCAAAAGGCAACCCGACTCAAAACGAGATCGAGAAGTACTATGCAACTGTGGGTGCTTATCGTGAAGGTGAAGGTCTGTACCCAGAAGGTCAATCAAGTTACCTCAACCAAAACATGTATGCCAATGCCAACACCACGGCATACGGCGCGACAGGTGTCGGCGGAGATGGAACGACCAGTACAGGACTCAACGAAACCGTTAATAAGTTAATGACGGAAGTAGGAAGTTCTGATGGACCACAGGCACCACCTTCTCCTGTGATTCAGGGTGCGTACAGTTCGGCTACGGCAACGCAGAGTAACCCCAACGAGAAAGGTAAAGCCACCGCACTCAATCCCGATCAGAGTCTGGCGGATTATCCTACACCGCCTAACACGGCGTACAAGGATGATACCAACCTGGAGAGTACTTGGGCAGGCGGTGTTGCCGATTACCTGAAGACGGCACTGAATGGCGGTTTGGATGCTATCTCGTTCCGTGTAGAAGGTGGTGGGGGTCCAACATCGGATACTTTCAGTAACTCCGCGGGCCCATCGCCGATTGCGGATAAGTTCAACAGTGTGGTCCGTGCGGCCCATGACTTGAACTTTGACATGGCGGGTGGGGCAACCGGTATCGGGATTATCGATGGCATTGTCGAACGCCTCAAAGACGGGGCAACTGGTGTGCTGGCTGGGTCGGTATTGGGGAACATCCCGCTGGCACTGGCAAACAACAGTTACATCAAGGTTCCTGATCACTGGCAAAGTTCGTCAGTTAACCTGCACCGTGAGTCCTACGAGATCGCGAGCTATTGTAACTACGCGCATCCGTATGAACAAGTGATGAAGATCTGGGTTATCTTCTCGTTGCTGCTCCCGTTGGTTGCACCGATCTCTGCGGGTGGTTCTGCTTATACCTCTCCACCGCTGGTGAAGGCGTTTTGTCAGAGTCGCCAATTTATCCGTACTGGTATGGTTGAATCGATTCGTTTCCAATTCGGTGAAGGTGAAACCGGCTGGACGCGTGACCGCAAACCGTTGAACTTCAAAGCCAACATTGAAATTGTTGACCTGGAGCCACTGGTATCGGTACCGATTAACCGTTCTATTACGGTAATGGATCTGACCAACCCTGCAGCCGCTGTGAAACGCATTCTAAGCGACGATTCCGCTTACAACGACTATCTGGGTCGCTTAACAGGAATGACCTACCTGGACACTGTACTGCGCTACCGCCGTCTCAACCGCATGACAACGACTGCCGCCTTGAACGTCAAGTCGTCGTTCCGCGCTGACAACGTAGGTGCCATTCTCAGTGACAACATGGTAGGGGATATCCTGAAGGCGTTCTCTCGTCCTTTAGAGCGTTAATGTTTAATCACTAAAGTACCAATCCCTTGCCTACTGCCTCCGCAAGGAGGTGGTAGTGTAGGGGAATTGTATGCATTTATTAATGCACAACCACTCGGCAAATTTGCTTAGTGTACCTTTATTGATTAATACAAGGCTCTTATTATGTCAAATGTACATACCCAAACTATCCCTCTTTATAACAAAGGCTCGTTATCCGCAACAGGTTACCGCATTGGTTCCGGTTACAACGTTAAGTTGAACTACGGCACCATTGAACTCGCGTCCAAGCCTTCCCTGTATGATTGCATCTTGCACTCTTATATCGGGATCCGTTTGAAGTCACCCAAGTTCCATGACTGGTTAACCGAAGAGTTGCGTGAACAGATTCTGCGTGAGCTGGGTGAAATGGATACGCTGATTGATGGGCGCATTACCAGTTACCGTAATGAAGGACTCAAAGAGATCCTGAGCAAAGGTATGAAGTGGGAGATCAACAACACCCTTCAGATCAACATCGATCAAGCAGATCTCCAACCAGAAGAAAGAATTCGCGAAGTTAGAGACATGTTCTTTAACGATTTCCTTAAAGCGACGAAACTTGTTGTGCACATCCGAATGACCTCGCCGTTCAAAGACAAGGCCGATCTCTTCGAAGTGTCCCTGTTTGAAGACAAGCAGCACGATAAACCTTACATGAGTGTGATGGAAAGCAACCTTCCGTCTTCACTCTTCAACAGAGAGTGGATTGACAATGCTAAAAATTCTTTTAATGCTTACCGTCGGGCTAGTGCTCCAGTTCAGCTTGGGATCAACCCAGCAGTGTACCACCCCCTCGCGCCGCTTCATCCCGGTATTCAGGACCCAACACAACAGCCTGGTTTAGGCATTAGCCCCTATACCAATAAGCCATTCACGTATGGTACTGGAACGCCTGCTCAGTTTAAGCTGTACGGTGAAACGGGTGACATAGACGTGACGCTTAACGGGAGCACTGTGAGCTTCCAGGCATCTGGCGATGTATCAGCACGAGCACCGCAGATCAATGTTACCGGCGGCATGAACGGTTTCACACCAAAGTTAAATCTGAGTGAGCTCGCGTTTCCACATGTTACCGCATTCGGTAAAAGCGTGTTTGACATGGATGATCAGTTAGTGGCACAGGTGGATATTCGTTCTGTAAAAGCATACAACGAATCCCCATACTTCAACCAAGAAGTACAGATGCCCATTCCGTTTCAAGAGTTCATTGAAACGAAATTGAGATGGTCATGGATGGACACCACCTTTGAAGATTACCTCTTGAAGGGCTATAAGTCCGATGATCAGGGTCGTGATCCACAGGTTGTGGCATTCATCAATATCGCCAGTCGTTTATGTAATGTGTTAATTGCATAAAAAAAGAAACATACTCCTACTCCTACCCTTTCGGGTAGGAGTAGTGATTTATGCCGTTGCGATAATTGGAACGTCCGGGAAACTGTTCTTAAAGGTGTCAACTGCTGACTGTTCATTAAACATGCCAGTGCACGCCATTAAGACAACCAGTTCAGGCGCTGTGTCATCAGAGATCAACACTTGCTTCATGTCTTCACTTACTGACGAGATCAGACCCATATTCAAGACTTGACCAAACATGCTGTTGGTCTTATACCAGTTGTCACCAAAGATCGTGGTAACCACACGCAGGAACATCGCCTTGATTGCCGGGTACTGACCAGGAGATGTCCCGTTATCCAACACGAAGTTCTGGAACAGGTTATTCGCTAAGCCCGGATACTTGGCGTTAATCATGGCGTGGCTCTTGGCACTCACCAGATCCAACACCTTGTTCATACTTACCAGGTCGCCGTTCTGCATCATCTGGGGAATAGCGTTCAACAGCGCCGCTTCAGCATCTTCAGGATTGTTGTACTTGTCCATGATCGACTGGTACGAATCGCTCATCCCGTACTCTGCAGTCATCTTCATTAACGAGTTGTAATACGACGTATTAAACGTGTAGTCTGTTAATGTGTTCAACCCGGTAGTACGACCCAACAGGCTCAGAATCCCGCCACCCATCTGATCACGCCAGTTCTTGGTGATACGGAACCCGCCACCTGTGGAATCTACCATGTTACCAAAGTAGCCGCCGGTCAGGTTGTTGAACTCACTGTTGGCCATGTCACTGAGCTGATACATCAAGGCATCTTTGGAACTGATGTCGAAACCGATCTTGTTACCGATAGACTGAACCAGCATGTCTTTGTTAAAGCTCACGCCGTTCTTACCGACACTGAAGTACTGTGCCGCATCTTTAAAGTCCAGCGCCCCACCGGTCAAGGAACCCACGATACTGTCCAGTCCAGAGATAACCTCGTCCTTATAAGCAGAGATTGTCCCCGAGACTTTAGCCTCACCCGCCTTTAACGTTGCCACCCCTTCTTTGAGTTTGTTCTGTACCGGAGAGATTGCCTTGACAGCATCACCTCGGTATTTATCCAACGTTTCTACTGTGCTGTTCTTGAAATTAGACAGCTTATCACCGATGCCACTGAGTGCATCACCAATTCCACCTGCACTGGGAAGCGCCATACCTACCTCTCGACAAAAAAATAAGGAACACATAAACTTGGAGGGTGTTACCCCTCCAAGTCATGGACTAACAAAATTTATTCACTGGCATCAGGGTCTTCTTCGTAAGACTCACTGTTTTCAGCGTGTTTAATCTTCACTGTTTCACTGACTTCATACTCATTCCCATTCTTGTCTTTTACTTTCAGCGTGATCGTACATTCATCCATCTGCAAGATCGATAAGCCTTCTAACATCTTATCTGCTGTCAGTTTGGGACTGTGGAAATAAGCATCCCGGATGTTTCCGGTTTTGGTTAACATCTGTTTTCGTTTGTCCTCCTCTGGGTATCCGGTGAGTATCCACGATAAGTGGTCGTTTAGCAGCCGAGTCCATTTATAGGGGTTCATGTTTAACTTATTCAGTAAACCCCTAAACAGTTTTGCAACCGGACCTTTTAATTTGTCATCTGGCAAATACCTCTTAGAAACGGCTTCCATTTCTTTTTTGGTACTGTTAGATTTCACCCAAGCTCCGTATGTTGATTGTATAAAGCGCCGTTAAGATCTGTAAAATCTCCGACACCAATGCCCGATAATCCTTGTTTGCAACGAAATCTGGAATACCAGGATATTGGCGTTCCAGTTTTTTAATACGTGCAAGTTGACTCTGGTAGAGAGTGTCCTGAATTTCTTCGTTCGTATCTCTCTGATAAAATAGAAACACTTCAAGAAACACAGGAACCCGCTCCATCAACACTTCGTTGATTTCAGCGTCACCGTCATACCAGTCAAGGAACAAGCGATCGGCAATCGGATAATGGCTCGCCAAACTTTTGTACGCTGCTGCATAACGCTCCTCACTGAACTGCTCAGCATCTTCAATAAAGCTCAGAAGACTGGAGGAATTCGGTGTGTACGTGGTCATACCCACCCCGGTTGCATCACGATAATCCGCCAGCGCAAACGGTTTGTACTGCTTAGTAAGAAAATTGTATAGGGACGCAGATGTTGGAACAATGCCTTTTGAAGGCGAACGGAGGTCTGCAAACACCTGCTCAATAAATTTTAACTGTTCCTGACAGTGGTCAATTTGATAGAGCTTTGGTTTAAACCACTTGCGCATTAAACGTTGGATCATACAGATTCCTTTATAGACTAGGTTCACTACCCTAATAATGTAGGTTTGAAAAATTATGGACACTCCAGAAAAACCCGTAGAAGTCATCGCCACCAATCAGGAAGCGCTGGCTAAACCCCCGAAGTTCACGGAAGCGCAACTGTTGGACCCGGCCTTTGACCAATTGGATCTGGTAGGGGCTGAAGTCGATGAAGCGCTGATGTCTATCGTGCAAGCGATGGTGCGTAATGAAGAAGACGTTGAACAGGTAAGCCTGGCTGACTCCCTTCAGAAACACCGTGCCTTGTTGTTGAAATTTGCCACCTTGGCGTACATGAAGAAACCCAGCTCTGCCATGCTGCTGAGTTCGATCACGTCACTTGTGGGTGCCATGGAGAAAGCGATCCGTGACGACCGTAAAGAACGTGCCAAGAAAGAAGAGAACGCGAGCAATCAGTTTAGCTTTTCACAGATTGTCGAATCCCTTAATGCAATTGCTGCCGGGGCTGTGGTTACACCCACCTTTGAACTCACTAGTTTTATTCTGGACCCTACTAAATCTCTTATGGACATTGCTGACGGGTTTAAGCCTATCAAGCCAGAAGAGCTAGTCCAGGGTAATACACTGGTCGATATCGACGGCAACGTGATGTAAAAAAACTATATAATAGTAAGCGGCGCGAGCCGCTTACTATTAGGTTACATGTGGTCATACGCGCTGTGCGGCATTGGTTTGATGCCAATTTGATTCACTAACGTCAACGCAAAGGCTTCGATCACTTCTGCCGGTTTCCCCGTGATATACTCCTGGCTCTTGATAAACAAATCAGGAACAAAGAACACCACATCTGGAATCGGCTCTTTAAGCAAGTTGTCCATGAACGGTTTGTTGTCGCGCACAAAGATGTCATACTTAAAGACGTAGGAGAAACTGCGATAGAAGCTCGGGGTGGCTTTACGATCATCCAGGTGAATCAGGGTGATCTCATGCTTACCACGAAAACGCTTGCGCAGAGAATCCAACAAGATCTCTTTAATATCTTCCGTTAACACATACGGGAAGGTATTGACCACAAAGCTGAATGAGCGGATGTTAGCCAACAACTCATATTCAGTCTCGGTAGCCAAGATCTGCGTCATGATCAGCTTGCTGATATTGCTCGGTGTATAGAACGCGAAGTCATCCAGGCTACGCTCAGCGTAAGCCGCTTCGAACTTCTCATGAGTGAGGCCGATTTCTGGGCACTCAAACAGATCCATACGGCGTTCATCATAACGCTTGGCCAAATACTGGTCCCACTTCTTTGCAGCGTCCACAAGGCGTGTAGCGACGTCCTGAGAGGGGTCGGTAATGATCTTACAGATTAACCCCTGACGATAGTCAAACAGTGAGTCCAACGGCAGATAGACTTTGATGTCCTTGTTCATTATTTACCTTCTGCAGCATTTTCAGTTGGAGGTAACTCTGGAACAAACAGATCCAACTGATCGACGTAATAACGCAGGGCAAAGAACACGCAAGCGAAATAATCTTTTTCAGTGATGCGATGTGACAACGTGGCGTTGTTGGGCATGCCGCTAATCACCGACTTGTATTCCGCCAGCAACTTCTTGAAGTAGGCTTCAGGAAACACCAGCTCACTGACAACCGCCATAACGAAAAGCAGGGCATCGTTATAGAACGTCGAGCTACCCCCAATCACCGTTGAGAAGTTGGCTAACTCATCGGAGAACTTGGTCATCGGCGTTTCATAAAAGCGCAGGGAAACTTCTTTGATGAAGTCTTGCTTTTCTTCGCGACTTTGCAGGAACAGATAATGCTTGACCAGCACTTCTCCCAGGATTTGGAGATCCGGTTCACCAATAGGGGATTTGAACCCAGGAAGGATATTACTCATAGCGCTTCCCTTTACCCGTTACGTGAATGCAGGTTGTTCTCGATGAGACGACCACGCAGTAAGAAGTGTGCCAGGCTTAGCACTTTAGCACCGTCACCGCGACGTAAGCTGGCGTTAACACTGGCTTGACCTTCTTCAATAAGAGAAGCACGGTAAGCCTTTAACGCGCCTACGTCACCGCCTTTAACGGTATAGAGTTCGTTGACCGAGTTAACCAGACCCAGAGAACCACCGAATACGTGGACTTCAGGAATACTTAAACCGGTTGCACGTGACTCCATCATCACCTGACCTGTTAAGTCATCAACACGTTTATCATCTTTCGCCGCGCTGATCTTCTTGACCCACATCTGGCTCTGCTTCATGAGTTCCGCAGTACCCACAAAGTGTTTAGCCGGTGTCATGACCTTTAAGCCGGTATCGATGTCGTAGCTTACAATGCGCTGCCATACAGGACGACCTAAACGCTCACAGCGCTCAACGATGTCATCAAAGTCAACGTCATCACCGCGATTGGTATTACTTAACCAGATAGCCAACTCATTGCCCGCTTCAAGCCACGCAACGTAATCGTCAAACTCCTGATCATTCATCCGCCCGAAAAACTCTTTATAGATGGCACCATTACCCCCATTGGGGGTAACAGATGTCATTTCGTCGATAAGGAATTTTTCTGCTTTCTTTCGATTAGCAGTAGTCATTTAACCTTCCTGTTGTAGCCGTAAGTAAATAACGGCTTGTTCAATTCGGTGGCGGCTTGACGCGCTCCGTTAAGGAACATATCGTCAGCCAGTCTGATGATTAATATCTCATCAAATAGTCCAACGTTGTTTTCCAGGGATTGAATGAACTGCGTTTTGTTCTTGGTGTCTAATTCAATTTCAGTGACAGTGGGATCGATATCACAAATCCCACGATTACCACAAACAGAAACCAAAGAGACGTCACGACATTTACTTTTTGCCATGTTCTCTTTTAAACGCGCCACGTAGGCTGTCGCGTCATCGCATTGATTACCGAAAATACCATCAGTAATAACTAAAGTTACAACAGTTTCTCTTTGTTCTGTGGTCATGATACTGCCTTAGAATTTGGGGTCGCCTTCGCCAACGGCGATACGCATAAGTTCAAAAGTCGAAAGCGTTGTTTTCTTGATGTCATCATTGATGAACCAGTAGTCAACGGTTTCGTTCAAAATCCATTCCCAATCCATGAGCTTGCCGATCTTCTCGTAGAAGTCTTCGATCGTCATGCGGTACTTCTGATCGAGCGTCAGATCGTACTTCATTTTGTTCATGTATTGGTAAGTAATACAAAGAGCACGCCGCAGACAGAGATCTTCATTGATCTGTCCACGAATCGTTGTACGGCCAAGACGGCTACCTGGGTAGATCACCAGTGAGTGACCACGTGGGTTGTCGCTGTCATAACCGAAGAATTTGTGCTTCTTCAAGTTGTGGTAAGCAGTCAGGTCTTCCTGAATACCTAAGTGCTGAGAACCGATGAAGGACGTGTGACCACCAGAGATCCCGTTCTTATTACGGTATGGAGAAACGAAGTACTCCATAAGGTCTGGTGACGCTTTACCGTCTGCATCAAAGAATTCATCTTTACCATACGGGTCAGGATAAAGCCATTCCTGTCCGTTCTTCAATGGCGCGCCACGAATGATCTCGACACCCAGTGCCGGAAGCTTCTTCATGGACTTTGGTCCGGAGATCTTCTTGCCCTGACGCAGGAAAGTGGTTTGCTTTTCCAGCGGCTGCCCGGTCATGTTGATGATATCTTCAACCTGCGCAGTCCACACCTGATACATGCCAACTTCAGCACCCAGGCTATCTGCATCGGTATGAACGATACGACGAAGGTTACCGATGACCATGTCACGGGTTTTCTTCGCGCCGCCTTCATCCACATCACCTTCCTGGAAATCTTTCATGGCTTTCGAGAAGCCCATTTCCGTGCCGGAGTCGATCATTGGGATCAACGGTGGGAACATCTTAACCGCTGACACACCATCGTTAGCCAGGAAAGGCGTATCGATTTTGAGGTTTTTGTTCTTCTTCGCTTCTTCTTTGATCATGGCATTCTTCTCTTTAAAGAAGTTATGCACATCGGTACCGTCATACTCATTACCTGACAGGTAGAAGAAACGCTGATCCAGAATATGATGTTTGAAGTAATCGTTGTCGCCGATCTCGCGGTTAATCGCATCCGCAACGCGGCTTACAGCAAAGGTTTTCTCAATATCGAATAAGAAGCCCGCACTTGGTTTGATACGCGCCAGAACACGCGACATCATTAATGCCAGCTTACCGGATTTCTGGGTGTTACTACCACCAACTACCGCATTGTTTGGAGTCATGCCGCCATTTAAATAATAACGACCATCGACACCTTTTACGTCTTCACCATTTAACTGATCGAAAATATACGAATAGTTGATGAATGGGGTGGTTACTTCGGATGATTTCATACCTGAAAGGAAACCATAAGGGGAAGACATAGTGAACCTCGATTCTATGAAAAGTTAGGTAATAATTCTTAATCTATATATAAGGGTTCCAGTAATGAATTACAATTTTGTATCCCATGTAAAAAACCCTGTTACCCTTCACGTAGCAGGGATCGAGGATTTAGGTTTCGGTGAGGCTCTGAATCTGTTTTTTAAAGAGTTCTTTACAGAGACGGACCGTAAGCTGGCTCAATTTAAGTCAAGTTTACATACTATTAATTGGCAGCCAGTTGAACAAGATTTATCTAAACGCAAGGTACTGTTTGTAAACAATGCCAATGTGCGTTTGCCGGTGCCAACCTACTTCAATGGCGGTGAAGGCGAAATGGCATACTACGTCGATAATATTGTCGGCGCGGTAATTGTGGTGGAAGGTTTCAAAACTGAGATCCAGCGTTTCTACGAGTGGATGAAGAAAGTTGTGAAACTGGGCCGCATCGAAAGTGCCTACAAATGGACCGTGACTGGCTATGATTCACACGTCGGTAAAGTCAGCGCGTTCATCAAAGAACTGGAAGAAGGTCCTAAGACTGCCAAGACCGGTGAAGTGTATATCAACTTCCAGGAAGCGTTTGGTCTGATGAACCGTTACAACCAGGCGTGTAAAGGCATTGGTGCTCGTGACGCAGAAGTCATGGCGCGTGATCTCAAGAATGTCTACGAAGTAGGCAACCTGCTGGTCAGCAAGATCAAGAACGGCGATATCATCGTTGACGCTTACGTGATCAAAGGCGTACAAGAGAAAGTCACCATGTTCAATGAGTTGACTTCAATCGTTGGCGGCTGCCTGGGCTTAATGAACGAACTGTCTGCTGTGTTTGATTCTCAGCTGGAAGAGTTCAAGAAGTTTAAGTAACAAAAAAATAAAGAATATATAACTCCTACCCGCAAGGGTAGGAGTTATAGTTTATTTGCCCGCTAGTTCTTTCTTGACGTCTTCTATGTGCTCGACATAAAAAGCTTCAATAGCCCTGAGCGAAACGCGTAACTTTTTATCGACCCACTTAGCTTTGTTATTGACTAAGATGTCGACCCTTACACTTTTCAATAGCCGCTCTAGGTTAACCAGTACGTGGTTTAAATGCGCTTTACGTTCCGCGGTCATTATTTCCTCGGCAGGTTATCTTTAATCCACTTCGCTGTCGCTCTGCGGTATTTAATTTCACTCCCAAGCAATTCGACTTCTTCATTAACAGAATCAGCCCGACTTTGGATCAACGTATATTTTTCTTCCTTGTGAGGATCGTCACAGTGGACGGCAAGGAAGTCAAGCCTTATTTTACGCAGTTCACCTTTTAGTGGGGCGAGCTTAGCTTGAAGATCGTCAATGATCATAGTAATACTGGTATGCCGTGCTAACTCATCAATGCGTGACATTAATAAAGTCCTCCGCTATGACGTGTCATCCCCCGCCACTGACGCGATCCTTTCTTCTCTGCTACTGCCCACTGAGACACTTCAGGGATAGGTTCATGACCACCACCAAAGCAACCCGGGTTATCCCGCTCCATTTGATTCAGTACCGCTTTAGGAACCTTAACCTCACCGTAAGTGAATTTGTGATACATGGTTTCAAAAGCAACATCGTGATCAGAGTGACCGACCCAGCACAAGAACTCACGGATTGAATCGGTATCCTGCGGATGCGTAGTGCCCAACAGAACTTCGTAATCCCACACCGGAATCATTCGACCATGCTTCCAAACAAAAGAAGGACGGTCGCTGATTAACTGCGCCGGGGATTTGTACTTCCTGACCCGATCGACCGTATTGAAATCAATCGGATAAATCACGTTCCCTGTTTGTGCCTTGTACCGGGGGTCTTGTACCAGCTCTTTACACTGCTCACGCAAGCGAAAGTCGGACACACCAAAATATGGAGAATACCAATGGTAAAAATCTTCCACATTCATATCCTTACGACCAGCTTTAATCTTCGCTCTTTCATTAAGCAGGTACTGCGTAACAAAAGAATAAGCATAACTTTTACGAACATTGGTACCGAAAAGATGTTTGTACATAACGAACTCCTAGACTAACTGATTAATTAAGTTAACTTATCTATCCAGATAATGTAGGTCTAAGAAAAAATATATTATAAAACACAAGGAGCCGAAGCTCCCCGTGTTTGTTTATAATTACAATTTGCTAAATGTGACGCTAATAGTTTCATCGCCCAACTGCAATAAACCGGCTTCAGAAATCACGTCACCATCATTATCACGAAGAAAGTCCAGCCACATATCAAACCAGCGGTGCATCGACCCTTCACTTAAACCAGAAATGCCACAGGGCTTGTCGAGGACAATAAACTGTGGAACATTAACAGGTCCCGGTGGAACTAACAACGGACTACTAATCATTTCTTCACCTCTTTGTTCTTGGGCGGTTCTTTGCCCAGTTCTTTGAGATTCAGTACGCGGAGGTTTGCCACAGCTGACATCTGGATATAAACCCATTCAGTTGCATCCACCACGCAGAAGTAACGAATACCGTTTGGGTTCGAGACATCATAACCCAGCCACACCTTAACGTTTTCTTCAGTACAGCTATTGAAGTTGTTACGGTCAGGCATGTCGTAACCAATTGACAGAATCAACGGTACAGGCTTAACCGCTTTCGGGTGCTCGACCGTTACCGTAAATGTCGACGTGTTCTGCTTGAACTCTGGATCCAGCTTGCGCTTGATAACACCCTTCTTGTTCTCCTCATCTTGATAGATCAAATGAGTAATATCCTTGAAGTGTGTATGACCAGACGAGTTGTTGCCATCACGACGCATAAACAAGTCGAACAGGTGATGAACCTTTTCGATGTTGTTACGGACCTGATAGCTCATAACCGGAGGATCAATCAATTCAACCAGCGTCGGTTCTTCCTTTCCTGCTGACTCAAACGGAATGTTAACGTTCTTGCCATCGCGAATGCCTGGATAAGTGTCCACGATACGAGCAACATCTTTCGACGTTACATTGCTCAGGATACCTGCTGACAGATATTCGTTGGGGTTAGGAACCAGCTTGCGAGAATAGTTGAAGATCTTGTCCAGCAACTGAATCGGGGTCTTGCAGTATAGATTACCAAAGGTTACGTCCGGGGTGAGCTTTCCGTAATACTTTTTATCCGGTTCAACTTGTCCAAAGTTGTACGCTCGATAACCGTGGTAGTCGTCGTAGAAGTTGGTGCCGTCTCCGGTATTGAAGTACCAGCGACCGCCACACACAATCTTGTTAAAATCTGTTTCAGGCGATTCATACTCTTTCTTACTCATGACTTCAAAGAAAACACGTTTCTTGCCGCCAGGAACCGTTTCAATTTTACCCAAGCCGGATTGCTTGCTGGCGAGCTTCATGCCAGGACCACCCTCTACTGCGGCGTCAGTATTAAAGATAACTTTGTTACCTTTGGCTAACCAGTCAGCATAACCAGCCTGAATGGATTTAAGATCAGACACTTCTCCCGGGGACAGCTCGTGCTTCGCGAAGACCCAGTTCGCTTCTTCCAACTTCTTCATGTCCAACTTCACCAGCTTTTCTACCAGCGCGAGTTTGGAAATGATACAGATGTTTTTGTAAGCGTCTTTGGATTCTTCTTTATACAGATGTTGGAACAACTCTTTCAACAACGCCAGTACCGGTTCAATGACATTTCTGCCGTTGCTGACGGTGCCCAGTAGGTAGTCTTCAATGGCGACAACGGTACCCGCATTGCGTGTATTGCCGACATAATAGCCTAAAGTGGTTGGCGTCCCTTTCTGGAGTTTCTTTTTGCCTTCTTTGTCCATCAGATAAGTATAACCGTGTGCGCCCGCAATATACCGTGGGGAACGGTTAATCATTAACTCATCGACCAACAAATACAGAACGATGTTCTTCATGTTCTCTATCATGGGTTATATAACCTTACTATAGGAGGGACATTACATCCCTCTTATAGTTAATTTTAAAAAAATCAATGTGACGCGGGTTTCGCTTGAGGATTGCGGCATAAAAAGAGATCACGCTGCAAAGTAGAGTTCTCTGTATACAGATTATCCACTTTATCAACGAGTTCACTGTTTGTTGCGCGCAGTTCAGCTGAAATCTTTTCCAGACCGCCTAAACGATCATTGACCTGGAAAAAAACATCACTGTGTTTAAGGTAGCTAACGTTCAGTTCCGTGTAATCCTGTTTTAATACCGAATAATCCATGTACTGCATAACGGACTGAAAGCAGATGACAATAACCACTACCAATAAAAGAATTACCATTCCACAAGCGTGGCGGGCGATATCTAATATGGCAGTTTCACGTTCATCATAGTTTTTTGCCACCGATTCTATGAACCTGTCAAATAGCTCGACCCAACCCTTGAGCATATGATTTCCCCCTCTTTTGTAAGGCCCAAACAATGACAACAACGTATCTTTCTTTTGCTGAAATAGCAAAGTTGCACAACAGTAAGGCGGTGTCACCCATCGGTGAATTGTCGGTACGTGCCCGCACCTTTGAGGTCGACCCTGATGTGTTTTCTTTAGATAGTTCAACCGAAGTTGTCTTGTACAACTTTGCTGCGATCAAAGACAATGCACCTACAACGCTACCCAAAGACCTCGCCACTCGACAGTTGAACATTGCCGATTGGCTGTATCAACAGGCGCTTGCTGGTAACTTAACACAAAGCCGAGGCGATTGCCTTGCACTGTTAAAAGCCACCTTTACCCAGGCCATCGAATTTACCGCAGTAGGGGATATGGTAACCAACGGCAGCATTTGGTTACCGAGTGTAGTAAAAGGCAACCACCTCGTATCCGTTAACGGTGGCGCTTCAACAGACCCACAAGCTTTCGCTCTCTGGTTTGCAGATGCGTACTTCCAGGACCAGTATCCAACAGCTACCTACTTCATTGTTCACCCTGTACCGCTAACCGAAATCGATTCGCTGTATGAGATGAACTATCAGCAGTTGGCTGCGCGTCTCGCTTTAGAGACACCAACAGTAATTGCAGATCGCGAGCATGAGATCGCTGATAACTCGCCGTATACACTGCGTAGTGTTTCGGCTTACAACGTCTACGATTTGCTTAACACACCAAGCTTCGTTGAAGCGTACTGGCGTGTGCTAACCCGCGGCAATTATGTCGAGGACTCAGTCATGGAGCAAATTCGCCAAGAAATCTTGGCTCACTCCAAGTACACCGAAGAGCAGTGGGGAGAAAAGGTTCCTGATTTGTTTAACCCGAACGAGTTCTACGGGATTATCCGTTTCGACCGTTTAGGGTTGTTAAATAAAACCAATAGTACTTCCACGCTGTCACCGATTGTTGATCATGAAACAGAATTTAAATTTGTTGACGTCTATTTGACGCCTAATATGTCAACTGATCATGTCATAAAATCGACCCAGAGCATTCCGACCCTTTATAAGTCCATGCAATACAGCATGACAGCTAAAGTAAACAACCGGGATGGCTTCCAAAAGATGTCCGATGTTCTGCCAGATTACCAGTTAATCGAGAGCACCAGTCCTGACTTTGGTTTGATTTCTGCTGACACGCGTAAGTACCTGTTGGATATGGAAAACCTGTTGGCCGCAGCAGAAGTGGTCACTGAGTTCTCTCTGCCTCCTCAGGGTATCACAACAGTTAAACGTTTCGGCAAGCTGTGGGTGACCAAGAAAATCAACAAGGTCAAATACCTGATCTTGACCCGTTATCAGATGGTTCAAGATAAACAAATTACTCAGTAAGGTAATAGGGCATGTCTGATACAAATGTTATCCCGTCCTATTTTGCGGCGGGGAGTTACACCGCCAACAATCCGTTTGACATGGTGGTCAGGCCGGAGAAGTATTACAAGGTAGAGGCGCTTCGCTCAGTAAATGAAATGCTGGGTGATAACCAAAACATGTTTAAACTGATCTTTGAGCCAGCAGGTGTTACTGCTACTGATTATCAGAACATATTGGACGATGTCACCAAACAGCAGGGCGCTATTCTGGTTTTAATCGCCAGTGACGGCAGTCGCGTCTATGTTCCCACAACTTACCTGAAATCATTTCCACTGACAGATGGTGTGAGTTATGAACGCCTGTGTTTGGTTATCGACCTCGGTGCTGTTCCGCCTGATCTCAAGAACAACATCGAAGACGTTAAGGATCACTTTGCTAATTACGCCGAAGCACATATCGGGGTGAAAGCAAACGTGCAGGTTGGTACCATGCCGACTATTGGTTACGTGTCTGCTGAACAACACAAAGCCAATGAAACCACGCGTCTGAACAAAATCGCTGGTTCAATGAATGACGTGGTTACAGTTGCGACGCAAGAAGAAACTATTGCCAAGCAAGCCGCCTACATCGTTCAGTTGGAAACGGCACTGAAAGCTGCACAACAAGCCAAGTAATAAAAGAAGTAATACTCCTACCCTTGCGGGTAGGAGTATTATTATTTGTTCGTTAAGACGAAATCGATAACAGCAGAAGGAACACGTAACACAGCTTCAGCAGAATCGATCAACTCCGCTTTAACTAAATGCTGCGCAGTCATCGCCTGAGGATCTGACCAGGTGGTGTGGGTAAGACCAAACAGCTCAACCATTTTCGCCGGGAACTGCATACCAGCATAATTGGTGGTAAGCAGGTATGGGAACCATTGACCTTCATAACGCAAGAAGCAAACTACTTCTTTACCTTCCTGCTCGTCAAAGAAGATCGGAGTCAGCAACTGCTTACCGTTCAGACACCCACTACACTCCCAGCCTTCAGGTGTTTCCGGTAACAGAGTGTAGTCATTATCGATGGGTTCATACTTTTCGATATTGCGCTGATGAATAAAGGTTACTGCGGCTTCTTTCGCCAGAACATCATTAATCGCGATCGCCTCAATAAAGAGTTGATAGAGCGCGCCGCGCATACCGATTAAGGAAAAGACTTCATCGTTGTTCTTTTTGGGACGAGGGGCAAGTGCCATAATAAAGCTCCTGAATAAACCGAGGGTGCGACCCCTCAGTTTAGTTAACGGTTAATTAGAAACGTTCGGTACGAACTTCGCCAACTTTATGCTCAGCAATTTCTGCCGGATCAGTGATCACACGCTTGGTGCTGAACGGACGCAGCAGCGAGTGGCCAGAGGTCAGCAGTTTGGTGTACATCAGTTGGACGAACTCCTGACGATACTTCGCGTGCAGAGACGGAGAGAAGTCTTTCAGCAGAGTTGGTTCATCCGCGTTGGTGTAGTCGTACGCTTTCCAGCTGTTGAGATCAAGACCTGGCTTGCCGTCGAGTTCGATGACTTCTTTCATCAGCTCTTCGTTAGCCACATCCACTTCTGCATCCAGCGCGTGCAGGTCCATGCCGTAAACCATTTCAGACGATTTCATCACGCGGTTCCATGCGCCGGCGAACAGACGTTTGATGGTGAACGTGCGCAGTTCGTGGTCTGCATCGCTCATCTGGAAATGCTGATCGATATAGGTGTTGAAACCGTTGAACACGGTGTCCAGGCGCATCAGTGCGGTGCGTGAAGCTTCGCTGGTAAAGGTCGCTTCCCAATCTTTCGGGTCAAGTTTAGCAGGCACGATACCAAAGTCAGCATCGTTGTCGCCAGACAGTTTCCAGCCGAATCGGCTCAGAGACGCATAGACCTTGTGGTTCTCGAAATCAATGAAGTTCGAGTAGTGCAGCAGGTGATCACGTTTGATCTCTTTGTCTGCGTGCAGCACCATCAGGTTACGCTTAACCAGGTGGAACGCGTCGTTCAGCATTTGACCGGCTTTGTGGAAGCGAGTTTCCAGCGCTTCGATATCGCCGTTGGTGAATGTTTCAGAACCTTTGAACTGCATCTCAGCCAACAGCACGCTTACCGGCCAGTCCAGACCCAGATCCTGCATGACCATCTGTTGTGCATAGAACTGGTTGTTAGGCAGCTTTTCCAGGAACAGTTGTTCGCGCGGATCTTCTTCGCCTTTAGCGAATTCATAACCCAGCTGATCTTGGACGTAAGCCATTTTCTTCAGCAGAGAGATGACCTTTTCCCACTTGGAAGCTGGGATACGGTAGGTGTGGTATTTCTCGTTGCTCATGACATAGTTGATGTCATACGCCGGGATACGGTCAACGGTTTTCTGCATCGGTTCGACGCGACCATCTTCGGTCTGACGCTGACCGGCTTGAACTTGTTTGATCGAGGAGTCAGTCACGATCACATCTACTAGCTGACGTTCGTCACCGGTACCAATGCAACGATTGAAGAAATCGAACAGAATGGTGGTGGTGATCTTAGAGTTTGCAGCTTGTAACATAAGAAATATCCTTTTGGATTATTGTAAATAACGTCAATGAACAATAAGTTAATGACATAGTGAAAAAGTATTTGAGTATCTACCTAAATCATATAGGTCTGAAAAATTAACAGGACGAGGATATGTTTGATTATTTGTTCGATCCCAAGATAGAGGAAAAGGGTGACTATTACGTTATCCGAGGTGTCCCGTTCTATCAGTTGTCTATGGACTTCCAATCGGCTTATGGAACAAGTTACATTACCAAAGCGATGTTGGTGAAAATCAACAACTACAGCTTCAGGGTTCACAAGTTCTTTATGGTAGAGTTTCATTACACGTTAATGAAAGTCATCCATGCCAAACGCCTACGTACACCACTGGATAAGTTAATCAAACTCCAGTACGTCGTCGAGAACGAAACTTGGTTTGCCGAGACTATCACACCTAAGATCTTTGATAACTTCGATAAGTTCAAAGGTGAGTTTCACAGTGCACCTGATTACAACCAAGAGAAGTTTCTTCGTGAATACGGGACCATCACCAACGCCTACTTTTTAAAGGGGTTGTTGTTGGATGCCAAGGCTGGATCCGGTAAAACATTTACTACCTTGTTCTGGTCACGCATGACGGGTAATAAACAAACGGTGATCATCTGTCCTGACGGCATTATCGACAGCATCTGGAAAACAGAGATCGCAAAGCATTTCAAGAAGAAACCCACCGTATGGACAACCATTGACGGCACAGAGATTAATGATGAGGCTGACTACATCATCATCCACTATTCTGCACTGACCTCGAGCTGGGCGCCTAAGTTAGAGAAGTGGTTGTTGGATCGTGCTAAAAGAACCAAGATGGCATTTAACCTGATCATCGACGAGTGCCATAACTTCAACGATGAAACGGCTAAGCGCTCTCAATTGGTTACGGCCTGGTCTGACATGGGTCTGTTTAATCAAGTGGTGCCGATGTCAGGTACACCATTGAAGGCGATGGGTCGCGAGTGTTATACCGTCTTCACGTTAATCGATAAACTGTTTGCCGGTAATGCACGTAAAGAGTTCCTGGCGTTGTACGGTCGGAGTCGAGAAAACCTCAACGAACTGCTGCGTCACCGTATTGGTCGTGCGAAATTCACCATTCCTTCTATTAACGGTATGGGTCCTAAGCCACCGGTTGTCACCATCCCTGTTGATATCCCCAATGCAGAACGTTACACGCTGAAGAATGTGCGTTCAGAAATGATGATCTATATTGAGGAAAGGGTTAAGTTCTACTATACTCATCTCGATGCGTACAACCGTTTCTTCTGGGAATGTGTCAATGACTTTGGTGAGGCGACCCGCGGCAATCCTTCTGATGAAGCGGACTATAATCGTTACGTTGCGATTGTTAAACGCTTTAAACTCAAAGGCTTCCGTAGCTTTGATGCAGTGGATATTCGTGATAATACTTTCTGTAAGAAGTATGAAGAAGAGTTGATGCAATGGCTCCCTCGCGACAAGGCCAAGCTCTTTAAGAATATACGCTCTGCGGTGAAGTACCTGGGCTTGAAAATCCGTGGTGAGGCGTTGGGCAACGTATTAGGGAAAATGCGTGAGGAAGCGGCTACGGCGCTTATACGCTATGCTGGATTACCCGACCTGGTTCGCAGTGCCAAGAAGAAAACGTTGATCTTCTCGAGCTATGTGAATTCCGTGGTTTATTGTGCGGAGTACATGAAAGGTGAGGGCTTTACACCTGTCGCGGTTTATGGTGAAACCAACCATGATCGTGATGACAACCTCAAGCTCATGGAGACTAATCCCCTTCTCAATCCAGGAGTGGCGTCATATGACTCCTTGAAAGAAGGTTATCACTGCATATGGGCTAACCAGATTATCATGCTTAATCCACCGTGGCGCGATTATATCTTGGAACAGGTCACAGCACGTGTGTGGCGTAAAGGACAAGACACGGAATGTTGGTTCTGGTTACTGGATCTCAACACCGGGGATGATCTCAATATCTCCAGTCGTTCTATTGACATCTTGAAGTGGTCAGCAGAACAGGTAGACCAGTTGATGAGTAAAGCTGCGGGCTATGGTGGTAACGCGGAGTTCTCTGGTGTCATGGGTGCTGAGGTTTATAAGGCTCCGTGGATCATTGAAGAAGAGGCAACTCAACCGTTGTATTTCAACAGTAATCCTTTCTCTATATTTTAAAAAACAACATAAAGACTACTCTACTCCCGCAAGGGAGTAGAGTAGGAGTCAGCTAACCGTGATTACATGGTTGCGTCGTAGGTGCTGTCATCCAGGTTGCCGTAATCGGTCGCTGGGATGGTCAGAACGCTGGCGCCAACAGGAGCGAAGTAAACCGCATCAGCGATGAAGTTATCTTCGAACTGATAGGTGCTACCAACCAGAGTAACTTTCTTGTCCGCAGAGTTGAAAGTGTACAGCAGGGCTGGATCCAGGGTCGCTTCGATGTTCGCGATGGTTGCAGCTGGTTTATCAGCATCAGCGGTGCCATCAGCGATCGGGGCGTGGATAACCAGCAGCGCAGTTTTACCGTTCAGCTCAGGAACAGCAACCTGATAAACGCCGGCGGTATCGATGTGCTGGATCGCATCCAGGAACGAAGCCTGATCGGTAACGTTCTGCAGAGTTTTGGTGGTGAAGGTGGTGACTTTCGGGTTGTTCAGCTTAGCACGTTTGAAAGTCTGAGTATCTTTTTCAGATTTCCAGGCGCGGGTTGAAGAACTTACCGTCGCGCTGACGATGCCAGTTGCACTGTCAACGGCCAGGTCGGCGATAGTGACATCAGCTTCGGTCAGGTTAGCAAAGCGAGCTGCGATAGCGGCATCCGCTGCATAACGGGTTTGGTTGTACACACTCAGCGCATTGATGAAGAGCGCAACGGACTTCTTAACGGCCATAGCAATTTATTCCTTTTCGAAAATTAATGTCGACATATGTATGATGAAGCATAAAATGTCAAATAAGATAGAACAGTGATGCCCCAAAAGGTACGACCCAAAAAAGGTCTATGTCAACAACTTTTCCACCTAAAAGAATCTTGGAAAGGGAATAAGTCGCGACGAAGCAGAACATAAAAATTATGTAAATTGCAAAGAATAAAAGGACATCGGTTAGGTGAGCAAGTTTGTTTTCGCTGAATAAGCAAATGCCGCTTATCACAACTGAGAACAGAACAAGCAGGAGATGCCCGAGACATCCCAGTTTACACCTGGTATGGTATTTGAACAAATCAGTCATTCTTTCCTCCTAGGATCTGGAAATGGATTGAATGCTGTGTGTTTTTTAATTCCCCATAGATTTGTCGACAAAAAAATAACAAAAAAATAACAGGGGAGACAATCCGTCTCTCCCCTGTAGGCCGTTAGGCTAATTAAAGCAGAATCAGTAAACCCAGTTGTGGATGCAGACGACAAACGCAACGTTGTGAAAGCATACCCATGAACATAATTGAATCATAGAAAGAAGGGATCTTTAATTCCTTTTGTTGCTGAGGACCATTACTTGGTTTTTCAGCTTGACGCTGAGATGCGGTTTCCTTTTCAGGGGAAGTCGCTTTATCAAGCGCGGCGATGATATCAGATTGAAGATCTTTACGCAGGTTACCGAGTAACTCACGCAGAATATCTGTTGTCTCTTTCTCTTGATCTTCCGCAATCAATCCCATGTAACGTTCGAGGTATTTCTTTTTACGCTCTTTTACCGTACCGGCAACATCTTGCAGGATACGCAAAGCAACGCCATCCTCACCCTGGATAATGTCGAAGCGATACAAGACATCGTCAATCGAAAAGTCAGGAAGACGTTCGTGGATAACATAACCCACTGGCGACTCTGCCAACATTTTCCGATAGTGCTCTGCGTCACGCCATTTATAATTGGCGTCACGAGAAACCTGAGGGCCGGTCAGCGACCTGATTTTGTAAACCAGCATCTCAAGATGCCGACCAGAACTATGGGTGATTTCAGCGAGGCGGCGATCGTCCAACGCGTCGGGGTAGAACCCTCGATTTAAAAGTTCTTCCAGATTGAAGAATAAGGTGGGTGATTTCTTTTCCTGAAACTGGAAGTTATTTTCGTCTTGACGCATGCTCATGATAATATTTCCTTAATAAATGAGGTTGATTAACCGCGATGTTTGCCGCGATTAACTTCGATAACTTTCTTTGTCTCTTTTTTGCGACGACGCGGAGACATCTTCGACGCCTCATTTTTAGAAAGAGGTTTGAGGCGGCGTTTAACAACCTTTACTTTAGTGATGCGACAGTCGACCTCATCACCCAGTTTTTTAACCACCATGTCGACCTCGGCGTGGTCTTCCGAGCAAAACTTTGTTGGGTCGATGGTGATCAAATGATTCACTTCATTTTGCAGACTGTTACCTGAATGGAAAACAGATTTGCTTGGGTCGGTATGTGCGGTCAGGATGTGAAGTTGGCCGCGAGTCAGACCTCGGTTTGGTTCGTGGAATTCCTCGAGCTGAGGCATCATAGGGGTTCTTTCAAGACCTT
>Ga0209464_10000146_pt1 | contig 24293 bp, 13 predicted proteins | sample DOMMetBare1Fresh_2_FD_187473 | JGI IMG/M metagenome (GOLD analysis project Ga0209464, IMG submission 187473) | Wetland sediment microbial communities from St. Louis River estuary, USA, under dissolved organic matter induced mercury methylation -... | ecosystem: Environmental > Aquatic >...
TGTTTGGATGGGCTATACTGTATGCCGTAGATGCCCTTGTGCTTTTTAAATTTTTGTGATAGCAGCTCAAAGGCTATTGAGCTGTGGGGTGTTTTGTAGCTGCCAAACTCCACCGTTTTAACATTCTTCTTCAGCCCATCAACATTCCATACGTCTCGGAATACGTATAAATTTTGCTTAGAAATAAATAGAAATGACGATGCAATTGCTGTAAGTGCAGCTATTGTAATGAGGAGGACTATGCGCTTTTCGATGCGTTTTTGGGCGTATCGTTTTGTGCAAAATTCTAAATCGGAATGCGACGATCCACTACCTTCAAATGATGATGAACGGTCATTATTCGTTAGATTCTCAGGCATAGGTTTGTTAGTTATCGGTAGCAAATAACGCACATCTGTATGCCTTTGTCGTCTCAATTAAGGAATTGACACTTATACAATATGTCTCAAAAATTACAAAATAAGTTCACGATAAATATCGCGTAATCAGTGTTATGGCATAAATTGAGACTAGGCAGTAGGGGCTTTTCCTTCTACGGCCTAACAGCTCATTTGTAAACATTTTTAAAAATGGAGTGCTAATCGTCCTCTTCGTCGTCGGTGTGGATTATGCCGTGACTATTGGCATATTCGCTTGGGGTAACACCTAGCTCTTGCTTGAATATTCGGTTAAATGATGCCTTGGAGTTAAAGCCAGACTCATAGGCTAGAGAGATAATGGTGTACGTTTTAAACTGAGGAGATCTGAGCTTTTCGAGCACCATTCTCAGCCGGTAGGAGTTTATGTAGCTGGGCACCGTTTGGTTCGTGTACATCTTTATTGCTTGTGAGGCATAGGTGGTAGAGATGTTTACTTTTTCTGCTAGTACTTTTAGTGTCAGATCAGGATCCTGAAATAGCTGCTCTTCTTTCATCAGAATCTCTATTTGCTGAAATATCTTTTCAAATCTGGGGTCAACACCTGATTCTACTTCGTTTCTGGGCATTTCGCTAGTGATGTCGTAGAGCTGTAGCTTTTTCTTCGTCTTGTCCGATTTAACCTTCGATAGGATAAAGGCGTATTTGTTTCCTACATAAAGGAATAGGATGGCAAATACCGAGGATAAAATGTTTATTACGGCAAGCTTGTCGGTTATCTGATATATGCTAAGTATCTGTATTAGTTCGAAGGTTACAACAAGCGCATAAAGCGTAACGCTGCCATAAGCAACAGCGGTAATCCACCATTTTGTTTGGGCAGATATATCCTTGATATACGAGGTTGTTTTTCGCGTTTTGAGGTAGAGCTTTAACGATGCTGCAAGGTAAGCTCCTACTACCACAATCTTGTACCAGCTAATAAGCTGTTGGTAGATGTTGTTAGAGCACGAGCATGAGCCTTCTACTTCACAGTTAAATAGGCCTAACCAGCTCTTCATAATGAGCTTTGCAACGATTAAAGCTACTAGAGGGGTAAGGTGAATAAGCTCTTTGGTTGTAAACTTATAGTCTTTAACCAGGTAGCTCTTTAGGTATATGAGTAGCGCTGCTCCATGTATGATGTTAATGTTGCAGGTTGTCTCTACAATTAGGTAGTATCTGTGTATAAGTCCTGCTCGCTCAACGAGGTAGGCTACCTGCGCTATGATAAGCGTGCCTATCCAGATAAGCATAATCTTTTCAGAAAGAGTCTTCTCCTTCTTGCTTACGAAGGAGATAAAAAAGAAAGTAAGAAGGGAAATGCTTATTATATTTAGTTCTGCCATTGATTGTTAGCTGCAATTCGATTTGAATAGATGCAAATTTAATTAAATATGCTAAAGTTGATTTCTATGTGCTGTATTTTTCAACATTTTTTGCACTATGCATTTATAAATAAAAAAGAGGGTGCCTATAAAGCTGTAACACGGATTGCAATATGCGTATTGCGACAAGCTAAGCCGCATTATAGCAGATTGTAGTAGCCGTGCTACTTTATAGACTCCCTCTTTTTTTATATAATTCTACCGTTGCTAAAAACGGTAATCAAAGCCTATTGCGAAGCCAACATTGCTCTTTTTGTAGGTTTCTTTGGTGTTTCCGATGTTGGGGTAGCTAATCATACGTGTTCCTTCTACGTACTGTGTGTATAGCATTCCAAGGTTAAGTGATAGCCTTTCAGACACCTTGTAACCTGTACCAAAGCCCACCGAATGCGATGATAGGCTATAGTTAACATCCGATTGGTAGCCTTGTCCAGCACCTGTTTGAACGTACAAGAAACCTCCGCTAACAAGCATCTTTTCGGTTACGTTATACTCAACGCCAAACGCAAGTTCGTAGAGGTTGTCGGTTATAAACTTTTCTTTGCCATCCCAGTTTGCATCCTTATCGAAGTAGTGGGTAAGCGATGCTGACAGCTTTAAGTCTGGCATAACCTTATAGTCGATACCAGCTGCAAGTATTGCTGGAAGGTCGTTGTTTATTTCAGCGCCATCGGGGTAGCCTCCTGTACCATCAGTTTTGGTAGAGTTGGTAAGCTTTAACTTTGTAGCAAACTCGTACCTAATGCCAATGTTTATCTTGCTGTTAGGGGCAATATTTACGCCAATAATAGGAGTTACCCCAGTTCCTGTTTGCTTCACATCGACATACTTATCGGCAACTTTTGCAGCGTTTGTAGTAAAGGTGCTGCTAATTCCACTGTAGGTTGCTTGAATTTGCGAAATGGTCATTGCTGCGTTGTAGCTGCTGCCAAGTCCTCCTTGTAGCTGAGCTACCTGTCCGGCGGTTAGTATTCCGTTTGTTTGTGCTTGCGAAAGCGTCAGCCCACCGTAGTTTGCTGCAATTATTGGTTGAAGCGATGCTGCAGCCCCAGCTGCATTGGTTGCCAGTGTTTTAAAAAACTGGTTGGCATTAATAAATCCTCCTGTAGGGTTGGCCGAATTTGTTGGGTTAATTCGGATATCTCTTAAATAACCGTCGTAGGTGTTTTTGGAGTAGGCGATTCTGGCTCCTGCCGATACGCTTAACCAGCTGTTAACCTTGTAGCTTGCTCCTAGCTGGCCTCCGTAGATTACAGAAGTACCATCGAATGACATATCTAGTGCATACCTTGTGGTGGGTATTCCCTTTTGGCTAAGCGATGCTGGTAGATTTGCTGCTTCTACTTCGAAGGATGGAAGTCCGTTGTTAAACGTAGCTTTTCCGCCACCCCCTGTTGGGCCAAAGCCTGCGAAAAATGCCCAGCTCTCCTTTTTATACGCTGCAAAAAAGGTTGGGAAAACTGGTGTTGTCACATCTCCCGAAAAGCTTTTGTTGTTAAGGTAGGGATGATCGTTGTCGATGGTTCGTTTTTGAAACAGCGATTGGTTGTTGAAAGAGATCTGGAATCCATCTTTTAGCAGTGTTAATCCTGCTGGATTGTAGTAAACTGCATCTAGGTCGGTTGATGCATTTCTCGATAGCATACGCACATAAGCTGCGCTCTGGTTTGCATTGGTGAGTATTCCTCCAGCATTAGCTGCTGCTACTGATCCAACTAACAGTAGCGAAAGAATCGTTTTTTTCATTCTTGTCTTGTTGTTTTTGTAATATTTGGTACAGCTTACGATAGGGCTGTTACTTGTGGTGATAGTAACAACGCTGTACGATTGGTAAATGTTTGTTTTTAAGGCAAATGGAATTAAACGGTGGAGTGTCCACTGTTATTTAGGCTAGCTATAATCGGCAGATTTGCGATTGGTAGCCCTTAGAGAATCCTAGGCTTGTGTAGGTGTGAAGAGGAACTAGCATCTTGCCAACGCTTTGTTCTGATGATTTATTAGCTGTTGGTGTCGAAAGCTTGCCTAAACGATACAGTAGCTTGTTTTTGTGGCTAAGCCATTGAAATATTCCTGCAAACGATTTATTTACAAATCGTTTAATGAAAATTACATAGGCTGTAATCGCTAAGTATAGGCGTGCTTTTTGCATAGTTGGCAAATGTACGCTTTATTTTCTAATTACACAAAAGGTTAAATTTATTAACAATGTAGCAGCTTCTGGTTTGTAAGTTTTACCGGGGCTGTTTTATGCCGAATCGGTTGGTTCTTAGGGAGCGAGGAGGGATGGTAAAAAACATTTTATGAAGTATCTTTGGCTTAATGAAATCTTAAAGAAGTGTAAATGTTCAGCTATCCTTCAACTCCCAAAGCTGAAGTAGAGGATTCCTACTTTGGGTTAACAGTTCCTGATCCTTATCGTTGGCTCGAAGACGATTGCTCTCCAGAAACCTCCGATTGGGTAAAGCGCCAGAATAGCTATACTCAGAGCTACCTTGAAAGCATCCCCTACCGTAATGCAATTCGAAAAAAGATGGAGCAGGCTTGGAGCTATCCTCGAGTGGGGATTCCTCAGCAGGTTGGGCATTTCTTGTTCTTCTTTAAAAATGATGGCTTGCAAAATCAGAGTATTCTCTATCGGCAAGATGGGGTTGAGGGTACCCCTGCGGTGTTTTTTGACCCTAACTTGCTTTCGGCTGATGGTACTACATCGCTCGTAGGCATCTCCTTTTCCTATGATGATAGGTATGTGGCCTACTCCTTGTCTGATGCTGGCTCTGATTGGGTTACTATTCGAGTTGCTGAGGTTAGTTCGGGGGCGTTACTTCCTGATGCTATTCGTTGGGTTAAATTTTCGGGTGCGGCATGGTATGGCAATGGTTTCTTTTACAGCTGCTTCGAGGAGCCTTCTGTTGGGAAGGAACTTTCTAGCGCAAATAGCTTTCAGCGTGTTTTTTACCATACTATAGGGGAGGATCAGTGCAACGATAAGCTTGTTTTCGAGGACTTATCGCATCCTCGTAGGTACTATTTCCCTCAGGTTACGGAGGATCAGAGCAGCTTGCTTATTTCGGTATCGGAAGGTACGCATGGTACCGAGCTGCTGTATAAGGATTTGCGTTCCGAAGGCGAGCTAAGGGTTGTTTTGCAGGGCTTTGATCACAACTACGCTGTTGTTGACGAATATGGTAGTAAGCTTGTTGTACTTACTAACGATGGGGCTCCGAATGGTAGGGTTGTGCTGGTTGATCCATCCAATCCAGACCGTGATAGGTGGGAGGTGCTTATTCCCGAATCGCAAGAGCTGCTCGAGGAGCTTACCTGCTGTGGTGGCTCTCTTTTTGCAAGGTATCTTAAGGATGCTGCTTCGTATGTTGTGCAGTATAGCTATGCTGGCAATCGACTTGGTAAGGTTAAGCTTCCTGGAATGGGGTATGCTTTGGGTTTTTCTGGGCGGCGTGGCGACAACGCTGTTTTCTACTCCTATACAAGCTTCACCGATCCTACTTCAATTTACTATTTCGATTTGCAAGTGGAGAAGAGCGTGCTTTTCTTTTCTCCCGATCAGCAGGAGGCTTATTCGGAAATGGTTACAACGCAGCTTTTCTACGCTAGTAAAGATGGTACAAGGGTCCCGCTTTTTCTGGTTCATAAAAAAGGGGTAGTCCTTAATGGCGAAAATCCTGTGCTTCTGTATGGCTATGGTGGATTTAATATATGTCTAACCCCATCCTATTCGCCATCGCGAATGGTGTTTTTAGAGAGTGGAGGGGTATATGCTGTTGCCAATTTGCGTGGTGGTGGAGAGTATGGCGAGGAGTGGCATCGTGCTGGTATGCTGCAAAATAAGCAGAACGTTTTCGATGATTTTATTGCAGCTGCCGAGCATCTTATTGCAGAGGGCTATACTTCGCCCAGCAAGCTGGCTATTTCGGGGGGCTCTAACGGAGGTTTGCTTGTTGGGGCGGCAATGGTTCAACGGCCCGAACTATTTCGTGTAGCTATTCCTGTTGTTGGTGTGCTTGATATGCTTCGCTACCATTTGTTTACCATAGGGTGGGGGTGGATTGTGGAGTATGGCTGTAGCGATAACGAGCATCAGCTGAGGTATCTGGTAAAGTACTCGCCCTTACATAACATTAACGATGGGGTGATGTACCCCGCAACTTTAGTTATGACGGCCGACCATGACGATAGGGTTGTACCGGCTCATTCGTTTAAGTTTGCCGCAACGCTGCAAAGTAAGGGTAGTAACCGAAATCCCTATCTGATTCGCATCGAAACAAATGCCGGGCATGGCGCAGGGAAATCTACCTCGAAGCTTGTGGATGAAGCTACCGATATGTGGGCGTTTGTGTTCTACAATTTAGGGATGTCGCCAGATCTTTAGCGATTTTGAATTTCGTATTACGACGCACGTATCACGACAAAAATATTCCCATCAACCGTAGGGGCGCCCCTTGTGGTCGCCCTAAACGGGACGATCATCCCAAATGGAACGGTTGCAACGAATCGCGATTGCCGTCTGTACGGGCGAATGGCATTCGTCCTAAATGAAATGGTTGCCCTTAATTGGTTGCTTGCGCGAGGAAACATCTGCAAGAAAAAGAGATTCTGTATGTTGCGTTGACTTCATTTTTGGTTTAGGCAAAACCTACAGAAGGTATTAAGGACAATATGCTTATTGAGCTTAAGCCTGAAAGTATTTAGGGGGGCACTATTACGTTAGTAGCCGATCAAGTCGAAGCTACAACCGAAGCGAAGTATAGCTCGGCGCTGCTACACTTTGGCGAATTTGTCTGCAAATTGAACAGGCTCTATCTTAAGTCACTATTCGATAGACTTCTTGTGGTTGTTGTCCAATATTATCCGGAGATAGTGATTGAACATAATTTATTTCTTGAAAAAGGAATATGTTTGTTTTTTATATATATTTGGGATGTGTAATTAATATTAAATTTTATGAAAAAATTCTTGTTTCTATGCTTTGTTATTGTAATCTCGTCCTTTATAACCAGTGGACAATTTGCAACGCGAACATACCTTGTTACTCTGAGGTACCCTTGGGGGTCTGAGCGTACTTTTGAATGCCCAGCAGATAGGTATATTTATGATGTCGCAGTTGAAAATGGATGTGATCTTTCATGTAGCGATCGATGCGGAGCGTCTTCAACCTGCATTTCTAAGATCATAAGTGGTAGTGTGGACCAATCAGAACAGTGCTTTCTTGACTTTGAAGATCTGCATAAGGGGTGGGTTTTGATTTGTGTTGCCTATCCTGAATCTGATTGTACACTCGAAGTTTTTAAGGAGGAAGAGTACCTTGGAGGTGGTTCAGAATTTCCAAGTCATCTTCGAAATGGTTGCTTAAAAGCCAGTAATGGAGGGTCTGCTGTTGAAGATTTCACTGCAGGCTATAAGGTTGATTTAGACTTAAACAACAATTCTACCACAGGCGCACAAGTTAGTGTTTCAGTGCATTCCCCATACACGGCATATTCCACCAGAACCCAAAATAATAAAACTTGGGCTATAATAATGTCTCCATATGGGTATAGTGGAAATAGTTACATTGAACAACTATCTAATAAAACTACTAGTTGGAGGTTCGAACTCTCATGTTCAGCTGACAATGCAAATGTATCATACTCGTTCACGAATCCATTAGCACGTTTCTAAAAAAAACATTATGAAATCAAATTTTATAGCATTGCTTATCTTGTTAGCATTATCAAGTTGCGCTACTTATGAAAATAAGAGGGAAGAGACCCCCCGAATTGCCCCCAAGGTAATTGCTAATAAAAATTTTGGAAAGAAGCTTGATTTTAATCCTTCTCTTTTAAAATCAGTTGATATAGAGGATATTAAAGTTTTAAAAAGGAACTATATACAAGCTTACGGGAGGGCTTTAAAGTTTACCTCTCAGGCGGACAATGGTGTAGTTACTCTCAATGCAAATAAAGATTCGCTTAAGGTATCTCAGGAATTGTTCAATATGATAAAACTAGTTATTGATGATTATAACGTATTTATAACGAAAATCAAAAAGGAAGAAGGAAGCGCCAATTTCACAATCAGTCCATTTAATAAAATAAGAGTATCCGATTTGGATAAGATTTCTATTAATGAACTTAAGGATCTCTACGTTCGAGCGAACAAATAGGTTTTTGAGATATAGTTAAAGTCTTACACAGAGCCATTTTACGGCATTAATATAATAAGGGACTGTAAAATAAGTTTTAAGCAGTCCCTTATTACGAGATCTCAATTGTATTTTTTTAAGCGTTTTATATTCCTAAGTTTGTTGGAATCCGATTGGGCAGAGATTCGCTTCACTACGGTTTTAATTCTGGCGAATCAAATTGACAGTCTTCTATATTATCGTTGATAACATATTGAATTGCGGTCTGAAGACAACAATTTGTTTGGGAAAATTGAGGATGGTAAAGATAATGTTGAAACCGTAGGGGCGGCCCTTGTGGTCGCCCTAAATCGAATGATCGCCCTGAATGACGAATTGGGGGGGAACCAAATTGTTAGGGTAAGCACAAGAGATTGCCCTACAACGCTTTGTTTGCAATGAAAAATCGTTTATTAAAAATTTGGGGTACATCGTAAACAACCGTAGGGGCGAATTGCATTCGCCCATTTGAAACGTACCGTATTCGCCCATTTACAACGAATCGCGTTTGCCCAATAATTTAAAGGAAGCAGGTACAGGTTGGTTGATAGCTCATTGATGAAATAGAAGCCCTACTCAACGCAGCTGTACTTTGTCAACCTTTACACTGCCGCATATAGCCAATACGAGCTTTTACAACAAAAGCAAAGGGCAGCCATGCTTCTGCATAGCTACCCCTCTTTAGTAAACGTGGCCTGAAAAATAACCTAATATATTTATCGTCCTGTTCCTACGCGGTTGCTTTCGTCCTCGAGTCCTGCTCTTCTTTGGCGAGATGGCTTAAGGTCGGACTTGCCAAAGCGGTACGAGAAGGTTACTCCAACTCGCTGAGAGCTCCATGAGTTGTGCGACCTTACGTTAATGTTGTCGTAGTTTGCTCTTGCCCTGTTCTCCATTGTTCCAAAAACATCGTCGAACGATACCTTAACTCTTGCTTTATCTTGTAAAAAGGTCTTTTGTAGTCCAATATTTACAGCGTACATCTCGTTCATTCTAAACATCCCGTAAACCTGCGACGATCTGAACCATCCCATAACCTCGAAGGTAAACTTCTTAGGAAGTATGAAGCTGTTGTTCGACGAAACGTTGAAGGATAGCTTGCTGTTGGTTTGATCGAAGTTGTTGTCGGTTTTTTTGTAGCTATTGTAGTAAGCAGTTAGGTTGTTGTTGCTTCTCCACCACTTGGTAATACCAAGGTTTACGCTGTTGGTTAACGACCAGCCCTGCATGCTGTTTAGGTTACGGATGGTTTGCTTTCCAACCTTGGTAGCATCGTTTTGCTCAACAATTTCTACCATTACATCCTTGGTGTGGGTGTAGGTTAGCTCCGAGAACAGCATGTTGTTCCACGAGTAGTTGGCCGAAATGTTGTTGGTGTACTGAGGGTTTAGGAAAGGATTTCCCTCCATGTAGGTGTACTCGTCAAGGTAAAAGCGGAATGGGTTAAGCTGCTGATATCTTGGACGGTCGATTCTTCGGTTGTAGCTTAATCCTACCGAATTTTTATCGTTAATACGTTGCTGAATAAAGAACGTAGGGAATAGGTCGGTGTACGAACGGGTAACAACCTTATTTTCGGTGATTGAGTTGCCCTTGCTCCACGTATGCTCAGCCCTAATTCCACCCTTTACGCTGGTTTTACCCTTATCAAAACCAAGGCTTAGGTAGCCAGCTAGCACATCCTCATCGTAAACAAAGTGGTTCGAACGCTTATTGTCGTAGCTCCAAGCATTGTTGATGTTGGTAAAGTACTGTAGGTTGTTGTCGGTTTGAACCATGCTTGTTTTAGCACCAGCCTCTACCTTAAACATCTTACCAATTGGATGTACGTAGTCTGCCTTAGCCGATTTGATGGTAATATCCGAAGGCGATTCGCTACGTTGAAGTTTAGCCGGACGAAGAATGCTACCAAGTGCATCGTAGTAGTAGGTGTCGTTGTTAGCATCGCTATCGTTGTTAAACTTCGCGTAGTCAACATCTATATTTAGCTCCTTACCTGTAGTGTCTAGTATCGACCTATAGTTAAGGTTGTAGCTCATATTGCGGTAGGTATTATCGGAAGGGTTGCTGCTGTAAATCGACGAGTCGGCAGTAGCTTTATTGGTAAAAAACTTGGTGGTACCGCTCACACCTTGGTCAGACTGATTGGCAAATCCGCTAACCATAAATCCGATGGTATTCTTCTTGTTGATGTCGTAGTCTACCCCAGCCTTAAAGCTGTTAGCTCTGTACTTCCAGTACCCCTTGTTGCGCTGATCGAGTAGCCATTGCTGGTTGTTGTACGATATGATACGCTCGAGGTCTATGGTGTTTTCGCCCCTATAAATACCAGGATTGTAGTTGGCGTAAACGTTGGTTTTGCCATTACGAAGGTTTAGGTTGATACCACCATTTCCACCAAGCTTGCCATTGTACGAAAGACCACCGTTGATGCTACCGTTAAAGCCAGGCTTAAAGGTACGCTTTGTTCTGATGTTGATAATGCCCGTATTGCCAGCAGCATCGTATCTTGAAGGAGGGTTGTTGATAATTTCAACCTTCTCAATTTCAGAACCCTGTACGCTTTTTAGGTAGTTAGCCAAATCGGTTCCGGAAAGGTTGGTAGGACGATCGTTTATCATTACAGTAACGCCCTGCTTCCCATTTATGTTGATGTTATCATCCTTATCTATTTCAATGTTGGGAGCCTTTTTTAGCACCTCGTAAGCCGATTCTGCTGCTGCGGTAGAGCTGCTCTCGATGTTAAGTACCGTTCTGTCGGCCTTCTTCTCGATGTAAGGTTTCTTACCAGTAACGGTAACCTCCTTAATAACTGCCGAAGAAGCAATGGGGATATCGGCAACTACCGTATTAGGAGTGCTCTTAAACGAAGGAGAAACGTTTGGCTTGTAGCCAACAATCTGAGCCTTTACGATGTAGCTGCCGTCGTTTACGTTATTAAAAGTATAGCCACCCTTTTGGTCGGTAAGTGCCGAACTTTTTATGCTAGAATCGGGAAGTGCCATAAGAACAACCGAAGCAAACTCTATAGGTTTCTTGGTATCGTTATCAACTACTCGGCCTTTAATGGTGTATTTCCCCGCTGCTCCAAACGAGCTGAGGGTAAAGGCAAGGAATCCTGCTATTAGTAGCGACTGTTTTCTGATTAATCCTTTCATAATTGGGTTTGGTTGTAATTCGAACATATGACGATGAAAGTCGAATTCCGTTACAAGCAAACTCCAAAAAATATTAAAAAGGAAGCTGGTTGATGGTTGTGATGCACGTGTATGTGTCTGTTTTGCAGATTTATGTGAATTACGTTCATCTTTGTAAATTTACACATATTAACACAAGTTGGTATGTTTGCAGTGGTTTGATTTAAATGTTAAAAAAGTAGCAGTGCCGAAGAGTTAGTGTTAAAAATATGGTAGGTTTAGTTTTGAATTAATTTGTACCAGCTACGATCGTAGTATGTTGAAGTTATTGATTAGTAGTATTTTGAATCTTTATTTGGATCTGGGCTTGTTTGATGGCCATCCAATTTTTCACACCTTTATTTAACTAAATTACAAAAATGTGTCCTCTCTTAGGAAAATTATGTAATTTTAAGCATCATAAAATTACGCAAACGATTGCATCGGGTGTTACCTTATCAGCTTGTAAACATTGGTTTATGTCTTATAGCTTATACAGTAGCCAATGTCCCTTCATACGTTAAGGTTGCTTAGTGCAAATCATGGTTAACGACGCTAGTAGAATTCTAAAACCAACTAAAAAAAATTTTTTTCACTATGAACATCAGCGTTGATTTGAGTAGGTATGGTATTGGAGGCGATATTGAAATCGTTTACAACCCTAGCTACGAAGAGCTTTTTAAAGCTGAAACCGATCCTAACAATCAGGGTTTCGAAAGGGGAGTTGTTACATCAACAGGAGCTGTTGCTGTTGACACAGGTAAGTTCACCGGTCGATCGCCCAAGGACCGTTATATTGTAAGGGATGAGGTAACGGAGAATACCATTTGGTGGGATTGTAATATCAATAAGCCCATTTCGACAGGAGTGTGGGACGAGCTAAAGGAGCTTACCATTGGTGAACTTTCTTCGTCTAAGCAGCTGTATGTTGTTGATACCTATTCTGGTACAAATATAGATACAAGGTTAAAGGTGCGCTTTGTAATGGAGGTTGCGTGGCAAGCTCACTTTGTTACAAATATGTTTATTCGTCCTTCTAAGTACGAGCTTCAGAACTATGGAGAGCCCGATTTTGTAGTACTTGCAGCTTCGAAGGTTACTAATCCTAAATGGAGGGAGCAGGGGCTAAACTCGGAGGTGTTTGTATGCTTCAACCTAACCGAGAGGATGCAGATAATAGGAGGTACATGGTATGGAGGCGAGATGAAGAAGGGCATGTTTTCTATGCAAAACTACTACCTTCCTTTGCGTGGAATAGCCTCTATGCACTGCTCTGCCAATGTTGGTGAGGCTGGTGATGTCGCCATCTTCTTTGGGCTATCAGGAACTGGTAAAACAACCTTGTCTGCCGATCCTAAGCGGTTTTTAATTGGTGATGATGAGCATGGCTGGGATGAGAAGGGCGTATTTAACCTCGAAGGAGGTTGCTATGCAAAGGTTATCAACCTAAGTGAAGAAAACGAACCCGATATCTGGAGGGCAATAAGGCGCGATGCGCTGCTCGAAAATGTAGCTGTTACGGAGGATGGAACTCCCGATTTTGCAGATGGCTCTAAAACTGAGAATACCCGTGTTTCTTATCCTATATACTTTATAAACAAGATTGTACTGCCATCTAGGGCTGGTCATGCTACAAAGGTAATCTACCTTTCTGCTGATGCATTTGGGGTGCTACCTCCAGTTTCTATTCTCGACGATAGGCAAGCGCAGTACCACTTCTTGTGTGGCTTTACATCTAAGCTGGCTGGAACCGAAAGGGGAATTAACGAACCAGTTCCTTCTTTTTCGCCTGCATTCGGAGAGGCTTTTTTAACGCTTCATCCAACAATGTACTCCAAAACCCTTGCAACCAAGATGAAGCAGCATGGTGCTAAAGCGTACTTGGTGAACACCGGTTGGAACGGTACAGGCAAGCGTATATCCATTAAGGATACTCGTGCTATTATTGATGCAATTCTCGATGGATCAATCGAAAAGGCAGAAAAGATGCACATTCCTATTATGAACCTTACCGTGCCTAGATCTCTTGAAAATGTTTCCGACATTTTAGATCCCCGTACTACCTATAAGAATCCTTACGAGTGGGAGGAGAAGGCGCTTAAGCTTGCAGACATGTACATTAAAAACTTCGAACAGTACTGCGATAACGACGAGGCAATTTCGCTTATCTCGTCGGGACCGCAGCTTCCCAAACTAGCTACACACTAATCTATTCGTGGCCGTCCGTAATTCGGACGGCTTTTTTTATTTCCTTTGCTAGCTAATAGTTGCTACAATGAACGGAAATAGTAGAAGTAGTATAAAAATTGGAGCTCGTGTTCGTATTGTGCTAAAGGAACATCAGCGTACAGGAGAGCTTACTGATGGGGTAGTGGAGGCTATTCTTACCAAGTCGCCTACCCACCCTCATGGGATAAAGGTTCGTTTGGAAGACGGACTAGTTGGGCGTGTTAAGGTTGTTATTAACGAATAGCGGTTTTTATGAAGGTGTATGATGATGAGGTTTTCGCAAACGTAAGCTTTGTTGATGGGGGTATGGATGGCTGTGAGTACGATGGCTGTTCTTTTGAGGGCTGCGATTTCTCCGGCGTTTCGTTTGGGGGTAAGGAGCTGATTAATTGCTCATTTGTTGATTGCAACTTAAGCATGGTTGCATTGAATGGTGCTGGTTTAAAGAATGTTACCTTTACTCGTTGTAAGCTGGTTGGTGTCGATTTTTCTTTGGCAAATGGGATGCTTTTTAGCGTTAGCTTTTCGGAGTGCTTGCTCGACTACACAATCTTTATTAAGCGAAACCTTAAGGGAGCTGCCTTTACCGATTGTTCGCTTAAAATGGCCATTTTCGAAGAGTGTAACCTTCAGTCTGCCAAGTTTTCGGGGGCCATTTTGGAGGGATCTACCTTTACGAAGTGCAATATTCAGGATGCCGACTTTACCTCTGCTTCGCTTTACGCTATCGACCTGTCGGTAAATAGCTGCAAGAACGCTCGGTTTTCGTACCCTGGGCTACTTGGGCTTCTTACTAAGTATGGCATTAAAATAGAGTAGGGATACTTGTGGTACCCCTACTAATATTTGCTATGCTTCAATGTGCTCTACTTCCTTCTCAATCTCAAGTAGTCGTTTTAGCGATCGTTTCCCTTCGGAGGTTGCCTCGCTAAAGACTGTTCTGTAGTAGGTTATCCCTTTTAAGAGATTTTCCTTAAAGCTTTTCATTGCACGGCCCTCCTTAGAGCTTAGCTCCACAGCGCTCTCGGTAAGCTTATTTTTCAGGTAGCTTACGTATAGCGATAGCTCCTTTATAAACATGTGTGGCCTATCTTGACGCTCTAAAACATTTCCTCTTCCGTAAATGTGATCAACCATCTCTTTTAGAGAGACTTCCTTGGTGAAGTACGCCATATTTGGACCAGGACATACCGTTATGCCGTTGTATATTTTGCCTGCGTCTATCTGGTGCTCCTTGTAGGCAGCTGTAACAAGTCCTATGCAGATGCATGACTTCTCAGCAAGCTTGGCATACTCCTTTTCAAACGCTTCTTGGGTTAACCCTTTCAGCTTTAGCTCTGCTACCTTTTTCTTGATGTAAGAGGTTGATGCTGTACATTCGCCTTTTTCACTAAATTCTTTTTGTAAGGCAAGATAGCGCTTAGGACAGCTGCTTCCAGGTTTCCCCTGAGCAAATAGTGCATCTCGTTCCAGCTCTTTCGAACTATTTCTAAGGTTGTTAAACTTAACGCCTAGTGGCGATATGTCGCTTAGGTAAAGATCGTCCTCCCTTGCATCTGCAAGCCTCTTTCGTGTTTCATCATCCACGCAGGTGGCTTCCTTTACAAGCAGAAAGGGCGAACCCCATCCTACCGAATCAACATTGTAGCGATCAATGAGCATTTGGTGCTCATCGCTTGTGCCAACACCTCCTTGTACGCTAATTTTAAGCGAAGGTGCAGCTGGTGGAACCGGCTTTCCTTTTTCTTCTAGTGCTTTGGTAAACAGCTCGAAGGTTGTTTGTATAAGGCTTTCTCTGTTATCCGAAAATTCCTGTAAGATAGGGCCTAGCAATAAACCATCGCTGGCAAACGCATGGCCACCACAGTTCAGTCCCGATTCTATACGATATTCGGATACCCATATACCTTTCTTAGCCAGAAACTTACCCTGAATAAGTGCCGATCTGTAGTCTGAAACCTTCAGCGTAACCTTCTTCTTTAGCTCAAAGCTGGTAGTAGGATAAAAATCATCGAACGATTCGAGATAGCTGTAAAGCTTTGGATTCATCCCTGCCGATAGAACAACCGACGAAGATAGGCTACTTAGAGCAAACCCTCTTAGAGCAGCATGCGCGTCATTGTACTCATCTGCAAGCTTTTGACCCTTATGGTAGTTTTCCTTGTCCACCTTGGTCATAATATTTACATCTATCAATCCAGCCGACAGGTTTTCTTTTAGCTTTCCCCAAAACTCCTTGGTAGAGGTTGCTCCATGTTCAAGGAAGCGCACAAGCTCCTCCTTCATCTCCGAAGTGTTAGGAAGTAGGTCAGATAGGCTTTTAAGGTCCACCTTCGATTTTCTAGCGATAAGGTCATCCACCTTTGTTTTTACAACCTTATCAATCATGTTCAGGTACGAGGTAATTCGCTTTGCTCGGGCATCAATATCGCTAGCAGTAATAGGCGAGAAGGGAAGCTCAAACTTTTTGCTGTACAGCTCGCGCATCCTTTCCATTAGCATATCATCAACCAACGATATTACCGAGGATATACCAAATTCTGCAACTCGTAGCGGCGAGTCGATGGTGTAGGCAACCCCCATCACTGGAATGTGAAATGTGTGTAGTGCGGGTTTGTTAGGCATTTTACACTAAGTTATTTTGATTTACCCTACAAAGGAAGCCTTATAGTCGGTTTATGGTAGCTAATAGGTATGCACAGTAGCTAAATTCAGCCCTTTTATATGGATTTATAACGTTTGGGCACACTATGTTAAAAAGGTTAATGTTTATAGATTGTCATTTTGGGTGCATTAATGCCGTAACACCAATCATTTTGGTCGATTTTACCTTTTAGAAAGCTGCGTTTTTAGAAAAAAAAGCCTTTGATGCTTTATAAATAGGTAGATTCAACTTTGTTTATCAATACTTAAATTTTATAAATCAGCATTTTAAAGGCTGGTTTTATTGCTACATTACATTTTAATGTAACGTCTTAACCAAGCTATGATGCAACTACACTCTTTAATGGTAAAGCTGCGGCGCCAGCTTACATTTTAATTCTGCTTTCACTTACTACCTGTTTACGTCGCTTTTGCAGGGGTGCATTCATGCGCACAATCCCTGTAAACTCCTTTTTATACGGCCTTTTCTATGCTGTTTTTTTGTTCACACAATAAAGAGAATCAGAACATTAAACATTATTGATTACGGTTTGTTAAGTAGAGTAAAATTTAGGCACTAACAATAAATCACAAGGCAATGCTATTCGATTTAGATCTTATTAAGAAGGTATATGCTGCGCTACCCGAAAAGGTAGATAAGGCTAGGACTTTACTTGGTCGTCCACTCACATTAACCGAAAAAATTCTTTATGCACATGCTGATGGTGCTCTTCCTGTAGCACCTTTCGAGCGTGGTGCTTCGTATGTTGATTTTAACCCCGACAGGGTTGCCATGCAGGATGCAACGGCTCAAATGGCGCTTCTTCAGTTCATGAGTGCTGGTAAGGCTAAGGTTGCAGTTCCCTCTACGGTGCATTGCGACCATCTGATTCAGGCAAAGGCTGGTGCTGCTGCCGATCTTAAGGAGGCGGAGCTGAACAATCGTGAGGTTTACGATTTTCTAGCTTCTGTTTCAAACAAGTATGGGATAGGGTTTTGGAAACCTGGTGCTGGAATTATTCATCAAATTGTACTCGAAAACTATGCTTTCCCAGGTGGAATGATGGTTGGCACCGATTCGCATACGGTTAATGCTGGTGGATTGGGTATGGTGGCAATTGGTGTTGGGGGTGCCGATGCTGTGGATGTTATGGTTGGTATGCCTTGGGAGCTGAAGTTTCCTAAGCTTATTGGGGTAAAGCTAACAGGTAGAATGAATGGGTGGACTTCGGCTAAGGATGTAATCCTAAAAATTGCGGGTATCCTTACTGTGGATGGTGGCACAGATGCCATCATTGAGTACTTTGGTGAGGGGGCCGACTCAATTTCTGCTACTGGTAAGGGAACTATCTGCAACATGGGGGCTGAAGTGGGTGCTACTACTTCTATTTTTGGTTACGATGCTAATATGGCTCGATATCTTGAGGCTACAGGACGCTCTCAGGTGGCTGCCCTTGCAAATGGAATCGCGGGCTATCTGCAAACCGATCCGGAAGTTGTTGCGCATCCCGAAAAATATTTTGATAGGGTTATTGAGATTAACCTGTCGGAGCTTGAACCATACATCAACGGTCCGTTTACTCCTGATAAGGCTTGGCCAATTTCGCAGTTTGCTAAGGCCGTGGAGGAGAATGGATACCCTGAAAAGCTGGAGGTTGGGTTGATTGGTTCGTGTACCAACTCCTCGTACGAAGACATAACTCGTTCAGCCTCTATTGCTAAGCAAGCAATGGAAAAGGGGATTAAAGTAAAGAGCGAGTTTACAATAACGCCTGGTTCTGAGATGATTAGATATACCATGGAGCGTGATGGGTTGCTCGATGTTTTTGGTAGCATTGGGGGGGTGGTGTTGGCAAATGCTTGTGGTCCGTGTATTGGACAGTGGGCACGTCATAATGCTGATAAAGGGGAGAAAAACTCCATCATCACTTCGTTTAACCGAAACTTTGCAAAGCGCAATGATGGCAATCCTAATACATTTGCTTTCGTTGCTTCACCCGAAATTGTTACAGCGTTAGCAGTTGCTGGTAGCTTGAAGTTCAACCCGTTAACCGATAGGATTGCTAACGAAAAAGGAGAGCTGGTTATGCTCGATGAGCCTACAGGTTTCGAGCTTCCTGTTAATGGGTTTGATGTTGCTGATAATGGTTATCTGGCTCCTGCCGAGGATGGTTCTGCGGTGCAGGTATCGGTAGATCCAGCGTCCAACCGTTTGCAGCTATTGGCTCCTTTTGATCCTTGGAATGGTAAGGATATCAAAGGATTAAAGCTTTTAATAAAGGTTAAAGGGAAGTGCACTACCGATCATATCTCAATGGCCGGACCTTGGCTTAAGTACCGAGGCCATCTCCAAAATATATCTCAAAACCTGCTTATTGGTGCCACAAATGCTTTTAATGGGCATACAAATAGCGTGAAAAATGTGATAGATCACAAGTATGTTCCAGTTCCAGAGGCTGCTAAGTCGTATCGCGATGCCGGTTTCAGATCTATAGTTGTTGGCGACGAAAACTATGGCGAGGGATCTTCTCGCGAGCATGCTGCTATGGAACCTAGGTATCTTGGGGTGGCGGTTATTCTTGCTAAATCGTTTGCTCGAATCCACCAAACAAACCTTAAAAAGCAGGGCGTGCTAGCGCTTACTTTTATAGATAAGGCCGATTACGATAAGGTTAGGGAGGATGATGTGCTGGATATTATTGGCCTAGAAAACTTCCAGGAGGGCAAAAACTTAGCGGTTGTCCTCCACCATTCCGATGGCTCTTCTGAGTCGTTCGAGGTAGCACAGACTTACAACGAAAACCAGTTCGAGTGGTTTAAGGCTGGTTCTGCGCTAAATCTTATCAAGCGAAATCAGAAATAATTGTATAACAGTCTTAATCCAATAAGCTATGAGCGACTTCTCTAAATGGACTCATTTGGCCGAGAGTGCTGCCGAAATTGAAAACGAGCTTTTTAATAAGTACGATGTAAAGCGTGGTCTTCGAAATGCCGATCATACAGGTGTTCTTGTTGGCTTGTCGAATATTGGCTCTGTTTCTGGGGTTAAAAAGGTGGATGGGGTTAACGTTCCTGCTCACGGAAAGCTAACCTATCGCGGCATTGATATTAAGGATCTTGCAGAGGGCTACCTTACCGAAAGGCGTAGGGGGTTTGAGGAAACGGTGTACCTGCTTTTATTTGGCAAGCTTCCGACCCGCGAAGAGCTCGAAAGCTTCACCGAATATATGAAGGATCAGCGCAAGCTCCCTGAATACTTTACGAAGGACATCATTCTGTCATTCAGAGGTAAGGATATCATGAATATGCTTGCCCGTTCGGTTTTGGCGCTCTATACTACCGATAATAATGCTGATGATACTAGCACCGAAAATGTGCTTCGTCAGTCTATAAGCCTTATAGCAAAGTTTCCGGTGATTATAGCCCATGCTTTTCATGGCATGCGCTACCACTACATGAACAAGTCGCTGGTAATACGTCATCCTAATCCTGCACTTAGCCATGCCGAAAACTTCCTTTACATGCTTAAGGGGGCCAATAGGTACACTCCGCTGGAGGTAGAGATTCTTGATCTTGCGCTTGTGCTACATGCCGAACATGAGGGGGGAAACAACTCGTCCTTCACGGTTCACGTAGTTTCGTCGTCCCAAACTGATACCTACTCGGCTATTGCTGCTGCAATTGGTTCGCTAAAGGGCCCGTTGCACGGTGGTGCTAATAGCGAGGTAATGGCTATGATGGATAACATCAAGCGAAATATTAAGGATTGGAGCAGCGAGAAGGAGATTGAGGAGTACCTCGGTAAGATTCTTCGTAAGGAGGCGTACGATCGTTCGGGTAAGATTTATGGGATGGGGCATGCGGTTTACACGCTTTCCGATCCTCGTGCTGTTGTGCTTAAAAAGAAGGCTCGAGAGGTTGCTATCGAGAAAAATCGCTTGGATGAGTACAACCTTTACGATGCCATTGAACGGCTTGCTCCAAAAGTGTTCCATGAAATTAAGGGCGAAAAGGTTATCGCTCCGAATGTAGATTTCTACTCGGGCTTTGTTTACTGCATGCTCGATATTCCGGTGCCTGTTTATACTCCAATGTTTGCAATGGCTCGCATTGCAGGTTGGAGTGCGCATCGCCTCGAAGAGCTTATTAGTGCAAAAAGAATCATTCGTCCTTCGTACAAAACCTTGGCCGAAGATGCTTCGTACATCCCGCTGAAGGATAGGTAGCCTATATTTTTCGATTATTTAAAGCTTACATAATGGCAAAGATAGCTATGAAAACGCCTCTGGTAGAGCTAGATGGCGATGAAATGACAAGGGTGCTGTGGCCTTTGATAAAGGAGAAGCTAATTCTTCCTTTTGTAGATCTAAAGGTGGAGTACTTCGATTTGGGAATGGAGAACAGGGATAAAACCGACGATAGGGTTACGGTTGATGCTGCTAATGCAATAATCAAGTATGGTGTAGGGGTTAAGAATGCAACAATTACACCTAATGCTGATAGGGTTAAGGAGTATAATCTTAAGAAGCAGTGGAAATCTCCAAACGGTACAATCAGAGCAATGCTCGATGGAACCGTGTTCCGTAAGCCTATTCTTGTTAAAAATGTACAACCATCTGTCCGATCGTGGGTTAAGCCAATAGTTGTTGGTCGCCATGCATACGGCGATGTATATAAGAATAGCGAGATGTATGTTGCAGGACCTGGTAAGGCTGAGCTCGTTTTTACCGATAGCAATGGTGTAGAGCATCGCGAGCTTATTCAGGAGTTTACGTCTCCGGGTGTGATTCAGGGGATGCACAATACCGATGAGTCTATCGAAAGCTTCGCTCGTGCTTGTTTTGAGTATGCAATCGACCAAAAGATAGACTGCTGGTTTGCAACTAAAGACACCATCTCAAAGATTTACGATCAGAGGTTTAAAAACATATTCGAGCAGGTTTTTGAGGATGAGTATAAGCAGCGTTTTGCTGCTGCTGGCATTTCGTTTTTCTATACGCTAATTGACGATGTTGTTGCACGTATCATGAAGCACGAAGGTGGCATTCTTTGGGCTTGCAAAAATTATGATGGCGATGTGATGAGCGATATGGTTGCCTCTTCATTTGGATCGTTAGCTATGATGACCTCCGTTCTTGTTTCTCCGAAGGGTTACTTCGAGTACGAAGCGGCACATGGTACCGTTCAAAGACACTACTATAAGCACCTAAAAGGCGAAAAGACATCGACCAATGCTGTTGCACTAATTTTTGCTTGGACGGGGGCTCTTGCAAAACGTGGCGAGATTGATGCTATTCCGGAGCTTGTTGAGTTTGCAAAGAAGCTCGAAAAGGTGGTGGTTGATACCATCGAAGGTGGGGTAATGACAGGCGATCTTGCTGCAATCTGTAATCCTCCTGCTAAAAAGGTTGTTTATTCCGAGGAATTTCTCGATGAAATTGCTGCTCGTTTACAGTAGCTGAGGTTAGAGCATAGGTAGGGTATCTGCTTGTAATATGGTCAGATACCCTACTTTTTTATGCTAATGCTAAAACTGTACAGCTTGCTTTTTGCCGTTGTAGCTTACTTTTTTATTGGGGATAGATATTGGAATCCCTGTTCCATTCTCTTTAGTGCATAAGGTTACGTTAAACTTACGTTGTAGCTGCATTCCGGGGAAGCTTCCCTTCCTTTCTCCGATTGTAAGCTGTTGCTTGGCATCATTCCAGCTTAGCTCTATTGTCGAAAATGCCCCTTTTTCGTAGCCGTAACCGTCGTTTTCGTCTTCGTACAGAACAAACTTACCGTCAGCTCCTGGGTAAACCCTAAGCTCTATGGGTTCGTTAAGCTTCTCGTTTGCATACTGAACAAATGGCCCCATCGGAATAATCGATCCTGCTCGTATAAATATGGGTATCCGATCAATAGGAGCTTCCGATATAATGGACTGTCCTCCTTGGTAAGAGGTTCCATTCCAGAAGTCAAACCATCTGCTTCCATTGGGGAGGTAGACTTTTCTGGTTTGATCTTTACGTTCCTTCTCCTGTTCCTGTGCAAAAATAGATGGAGTTTTCCAGTAAAGCTCTACCCTAAAGGCTCCAGCAGAGCCATTTTCTGTCTCAACCTCAAAGTGATACTTTTTACTTGCTTCTAGCATAATTGGTTCGGTAACCGATTCTACGCTCTTGTAGCTGTAGGCTAGCTCTTTCCCGTCAATTTTTATACGTTTTGGGCCGTAGCACTTTACGTGAAGCTGGTATTTGCCAGTTTCAGTGGGGGTTAGCTCTCCATCCCATTTAATCGAAAGGGTAGAATCGGTAACGTAGTCGGGCCTGCCTGTTGCGTACCAATTTATGCAGATGCTGCTGTCTATTTGCTCTCTTGATAGCTGCTTAAACGTAGCATCCTTGTAGTACTTTGCTTTTAAGCCTTGCTTGCCATCGGTGCTAAATACTTTAGAGGGTACTGGTATGCTGCTCGATGGTGGGCGATGAAGCATGTACTCGGTTACAGGGCAAACCATAATCGATGGGCCGAACATTAGCTGGTCGTCCACATTGTAGGTGCTAGTATCTGCCGAAAAATCCATGGATAATGCTCGCATCAAGGTGTAGTGGTTGTGGTAAACATCGCCTGCAAGCGAGTAGATGTAGGGCATTAGGCGATAGCGAAGGTTGTCGAATTTTATGAGCGCATCAGAGAACTCCCCGAACTCCCATATCTCTCTTGGAGTTTCAGATCCATGCGATCGGAAAATGGGGCAAAATGCACCAAACTGAAACATTCTGGTGTACAGCTCTTGGTATGCCGGATCTTTCCCTCCATTCGTAAATACACCGCCGTAGCTGCCTAGTACAAATGCTCCTATATCGAAGGTCCAGTATGGTATTCCAGACATACTATGGTTAAGTCCTGCTGCAATTTGCTTTTTGTAGATGCTCCAGCTTGCTCCTATATCACCCGACCATGTGGTGGCTGCCGCTCGTTGTTGCCCTGCAAAGGTCGATCGGGTTAAGATATAGGCTCGCTGTTTCTCCGATACCTTTCGTTGATTCTTGTAAACAGCTTCAGTAGCTAAAAGCGAGTAGGGGTTGAGGTATCTGGCAAAGCTGCCTAGATGGTTGTTCGGCATTCGTTTAAGTTCGTACTCTGTAGATTCTTTTGTATTGGCATTAATAACATCTGGCTCTGTAGAGTCCATCCACCACCCATCTATACCTTTGCTATACAAGCCTCTATTCGTAAAGTCCCAAAATAAATCGGTAGCTTTGGGGTTGTACGCATCGAAGTACTTAAATCCGGCCCAACCTACTGTTGGGTAAAGCAGCCCCATACTATCCATTGCTTTATAAACTGGCGTATTCTGTCCAAACGAGCACCAAATGGAGATCATTAGGTGGAAGTTTTGGGCATGTAGCATATCCACCATTTCTTTAGGGTTGGGGTACTTCTTCTCATCAAAGTATAGCTGTCCCCAATTGGTGTTTCCATCCCAATAATCCCAATCTTGTATTATGTTGTCGATAGGTATTTTACGTTTACGGTACTCGTTGGCAACGCTTAGCAGCTCATCTCTATTTTCGTAGTGTTCTTTGCTTTGCCAGTATCCGTAGGCCCAACGTCCATACATGGGGGCTGATCCTGTAAGCTTTCTGTAGCCTTTTATGGCATCATCCATTGTATTTCCAGCAGCTAGGTAGTAGTCTACTTCGTCTGCTACTTCCGACCACATGGTTGTTTGCTTTTTTGTGTCGTCGAATATCGTTTTCGAGTAGCAATCCCAAAGTAGTCCGTATCCATTCGTCGAAATAAAAAATGGGGTAACCGCATCCGTGTTGGTTTGTACAAGCTTTACCTCTTTACCCCGATAGTTGAGGTAACCATACTGATGTTGTCCTAAGCCATAAATAGCTTCGTTTTTTGCGAGTATGAATGGTTGACCTACGCTGTATGCTACTTCTCCGTGCTTGGTGTATGGTTCGAATGTGGCTGGTGCTTGCTCTTTTAGTAGCAGCTTACTGTTGGGTTGGTAAAAGCTTATGCAGCCATCAAGCTTGCTGATGCTTACCTGTAGCTTTGCAGTTTGGAGGATGTACGCGTTATCGGTTTCGTAGCTTTGGACCGAAAGCTTCTGGTTAGGGATACCTACTACTACCAGGCTCTCTTTTTTTGGTGGTTGTTTGGTTATCCACTTTTGCACTCTTGCTACATCTTCGTAAATAAAGGAGACGCTTATGTGCTGATTGTTAATCACCACGATCTTACCAGTCGTGTTCTGTGCTGCGGCACAGTACCAGTAAGGCAA
>Ga0209464_10000147_pt1 | contig 23938 bp, 18 predicted proteins | sample DOMMetBare1Fresh_2_FD_187473 | JGI IMG/M metagenome (GOLD analysis project Ga0209464, IMG submission 187473) | Wetland sediment microbial communities from St. Louis River estuary, USA, under dissolved organic matter induced mercury methylation -... | ecosystem: Environmental > Aquatic >...
CTAAATAGAGCTACCTGCCAATAACGCCATCGTCCTATGCTTACCAAAATTCCAACACGACGAATAATCATTTTCATACTCCTTGCTTTGCTCATTTGCCTCTTTGCCAATATCAACCAAATTGTTGCGGCATACCTCGCAGATATGAACCCTCGTCCTCATAAGTTTCCTCGCCCTCCTTTCAATCCCGAAATGTTTAGGTATAGGCTAGCTTGGGAAATGGGACTTTCGTTTCTGTTTGCTCTAGTTGCTATTATTGGCAACTCTGGCGTTTGGCAAGCTAGCTTAGGAAGGCGTAAAGTAAGCCAAGCTACGGTGGTTGCTTTAAGCTTTGCTGCTGGATTGGCCATCTTTTTCTTTTTGTACTTCGCCTTTTTCCCCCACAAGTATTTTCCTTCCCGCTTTTTCTTTCTTATACTCAGCAAGGCTATTTTTGTGATAATGGCTGCTATTGCTGCTGGGCAGCTATACCGACTAATCTGGCAAAAGCAAGATGTAGAGCTCGAAAACGAAAAGCTTAAAACCGATAACCTCCAGAGTAGGTATCAAGGGCTAATGAACCAGCTGAATCCTCACTTCCTTTTCAACTCGCTAAACTCGCTTGCATTCTTAATTCGTGAGAATGAGCAGAAAAAGGCACTTACCTTTATCGACGAGCTTTCTTCTATTTTTAGGTACGTTCTCCAAAAACGAAATGATGAGCTGGTGACGCTCGAAGACGAGATTCAGTTTACCGAAGCCTATAGGTATCTGCTAAGCATCAGGTTCGAGAACAAGCTGTTTTTTGAGCTTCGCATAGACGAGCAAGCTCTGGGGAAAAAGCTTCCGTTCCTCACGCTGCAACCTTTAATCGAAAATGCTGTTAAGCATAACACTGTTAGCGCAAAGCATCCCCTGGCCATCTTTATTTATACTTCTGATGATAACCTAATCATTAGCAATCCCAAAAATGCAAAGCTCTCGGAGCCCGAAAGTACAGGGATCGGCCTAACCAACCTATCCAACAGGTACAAGCTTCTTACTGGCAAGCAGCTAACCGTTGTTGATGACGAAAAAACGTTTATGGTAATAATACCTCTCTGCTAAACGTACAAAAACTAACTACCGAGCATGAATATCAACGCTATTATTATTGAAGATGAGATTGCAGCACAACGTAACCTAATCGCGCTACTTGCTGATGTTGCTCCAAACATTACCATTCTGGCTGTAATCGACTCTGTAGCCGACTCTGTCGAGTTTCTTAAATCCAACGCCTCGCCAGATCTCATCTTTATGGATATCCATCTTGCCGATGGCCATTCGTTCCATATTTTTGATTCGGTTGATGTTTCCTCTCCTGTCATTTTTACAACTGCATACGACCAGTATGCGCTAGATGCCTTTAAGCTAAACAGCATCGAGTACCTGCTTAAACCTATTAATGCAGCCGACCTAAACCACGCACTAAACAAGCTTAAGACCCTAACTAACATAGAGCTAATAGAGAAGCTCCGTAAGCTTTCCTACAGAGAGGTAGGAGGCGTAAGCGCCAAAAGCTTTTTACTACCTTTTAAAGATAAGCTGATACCTATAAATGCCGACGATATTTGCCATATCTACACTACCAACGAAAAGGTTCAGCTAACAACGCTTGCAGGAAGCAGCTATCCGATGGACAAGTCGCTTGATACCCTAATGGGACTTCTACCCAACGACAGCTTTTACCGGGCTAACAGGCAGTTTATAATCGCCCGAAAGGCCATTAAGGATATCGATGTTTGGTTTGGCAACCGACTTTCGGTAAACCTATCCCAGCCAACCCAAGAGCGCGTTATTATTAGCAAAAATAGGGTGGCCGAGTTTAAGGTCTGGCTTGGGGTGCGGTAGGTAAAAAGGAAGGTATATAATGGATAGCCATTTATACACTTCCTTTTAATGCAAACTAAATTCGAAATACCTGATTTATTGAAATCCTCTCACAGGATAACTTACTATTATCCCTTTTTTGTTTTTCCTTGGACCTGACGTTTATACTGTTTCAAATAAAGATCTATAGCATTTTCTAATTCTTTTCTATTTTCTAAAAAAGGAGCGTGTCCCCCATTAAAACTTTTTAAAAGCATATTGGGGAATTCAATCCCTTTAAAGTGCGAAGGGCCTACACTCCAATCACGAGTGCCGTAAAAATAAAGTACAGGCTGCATTACACCAGATGTCATAGGCTTATAGCTAACATTAAAGTATTCATCCATCCCAATCATATGCCCTTCAAAATCCCAGTTAAAGTTGGAAACTTCTCCAAAAGTTTTTGCCATCAAATCGCTACTCTCTTTTCTTTCATACTGCATCTTCCAACTTATATTTTTTTCATTTAAAAGAGGGAAAAACTTAACCCACCTTTCCATAAATGGGATGGATTGATCGGAGTAAAGCGCTGTATCTTTCAGTCCTAAAAACTCACAAGCCTTGGGTCCCCAACTTGTTTCAAAGGACTCCTTCGAGTAAAGTGTACAGCAAATCATTATCATACCACTTGTGCTCTGGGGAAAAAATTTCACATACCCCATCTGGAGAATCCCTCCAAATGAATGCCCCATCGTTATCCACTCCTTTATTCCTAATGCTTCCTTTACTTCTTCAAAGTCCTTCGCCATTCTCTCCATCGAATAGTTTCCATCCTTCGGGCTTGATGATCTACACGTTCCTCTTTGGTCTAAGTATATCATCTGAAAACGAGACTCTAGTATATCTCCTGCAAATTTTTCCATCCAATAGCTTCCAGCACCTGGACCTCCGTGTACGTACAAGCACGGAATACCCTTACCCTTAACGGTTACGTATAAGTTAACATCATCAGAGGTTTTGATATACCGTCCCTGCGAAAATAGAGAAGAACAAATTGCTAGAAATGCTACTACGATTCCAATTCTTTTCATAAAAATAGGTTTAGTTAAACATTAGACGATTTAACAATAAAAAAGTTACATCAATTCGTCGTCTATTTTTCCGTTTCACCCCCAATTATTTCCATTTTACCGAATACAGGCAATAATTCCAGCAGTTACTCCATTTCTTCTGTAGGTCACTTCTAATAACTTACACTTCAAACTATGGTTTACAGGGGAATATTGTCTTTACTGCTATTGCTGATGCTCTCGGCAGGCGTGTACGGACAGAAGTCGCTAGACTACAAGCTGTCGGAATGGTATTTAGGAACGTTGGATAGGGTTTTAGACAACATTTCAAAGGAGTCCAATGTAAAGTTCGAGTTCGACAGGCAACGGCTAAGCTCTATTCACATCGATCATCATCCAATTAGCCAATCGCTTAAAGATTTTCTTGATGTTGTTGTTTGCAAAAACAATAAGCTCAAGTACTATATCGACGATAAAGGAAAGGTAGTCATTGTAGATAGGTGGGTGGTTGTTAATGAAACAAAGCTCGAAGAGGGCTACTCGTATAAGGGTAAACCCACACGCTTTAAGTTTGCCCTAACGGGGAGGGTTATTGATAATGGATCGGTAGAGCCGCTTCCTTTTGTCAACATATCTATTAAAGGTACAACCCTTGGCGTTAACTCTAATGCCGATGGCTACTTTACCTTACAGCGTGTACCAAACGATACCGTTTCCATTGTACTTAGTGCAATAGGATATAAGCCTAAGGTGGTACACCTTACTCCTCAAACGCCTCTTACCAACCTCCTCGTTAAGCTCGAAACCGAAGACATCACGCTTCAAGAGGTGGTGGTTAATGGCGAAAAGCACGAGGTACTTCAAACCAACTCCAAGGTAGGCATGATAAAGATGTCGCCCATTAAGCTCGTATCGCTCCCCAGCCTGGGCGAAAAGGATATCTTCCGCTCTTTTCAGCTCATGCCAGGCATTAGCGCAGCCAACGAAAACTCTTCGGGCTTGTACGTTAGAGGTGGTACTCCCGATCAATCGCTTGTGGTTTACGATGGCTTCACGGTTTACAACGTCGAACACCTCTTTGGCTTTTTCAGCTCTTTTAATAGCAATGCTATTAAGGATATCCAGCTATACAAGGGCGGTTTTGATGCGAAGTATGGTGGCCGAATTTCGAGCGTTGTGGAGATTACAGGCAAGGAGGGTAATAAAAAGGATTGGGGTGGTTTTGCTGATGTAAGCTTAATGTCGGCCAATGGCTTTCTCGAGTCTCCGATTGGCGAAAAATTTACCATCATTGCGGCAGGCCGACGCAGCTGGCAAAGTCCGCTTTACGACAAAATATTTAAAAAGTACTCCAACAACAGCACCGTTAATGGAGGAAACTTCCCTGGTGGTCGAAACCCATTCGGATCAAGCGAGGTTAGCTCCTACTTCTACGATTTTAATACCAAGCTAACCTACCGTCCTTCCGATCGGGATATCATCTGGCTCAGCTACTACACCGGCAATGACGATCTTACCAACGATGTGGCTTCGGGCTTTAGGGGTGGCGGACCAATGGGTGGTGGACTTGGTGGGGATGCTCCTAAAATAAGCAACTTTAACATTTCCAATAACGACAATTCTAGCTGGGGCAACAACGGCGTGTCGCTTAAATGGTCGCGCAAGTGGAATGAGAGCTTTTATGGAAACTTTCTTATTGGCTATTCGAACTACTATAGCAATCGAGATAAAACGTCCAGTGGGTCGTACGAGGATTCATCGGGCACTAGCATAAGCATTAAGCGTGGTGTGATGGAGTACAATCACCTAGACGACTACTCGGCAAAGGCTGATATTGAGCAGAAGATAAACAGCAACAACACGTTGGAGTATGGTTTACACTCTACTTTCAACAAGATTACCTATAGCTATGCTCAAAGCGATACCATGAGGCTAATCGACCGCAAGAATACAGGCCTTCTGCTTTCTGGCTATGTACAAGATAAAATCTCGTTAGTAGATGGACTTCTGAAGCTTACTCCTGGAGTTCGGTCTAACTTCTATAGCGTAACAGGAAAAGCTTATTTCGAACCTCGCCTAACTTCGTCTTTTCAGCTTTCGGAAAGCTGGAAGCTTAAGGGATCGATTGGTAGGTACTACCAATTTGCGAAAAGAGTGGTTAGGGAGGATGTTATGTCGGGGAATAAGGATTTTTGGACGCTTAGCGATGGTAAGAACCTCCCAATAACCTATTCGGATCAGGCAATTGCGGGCATTTCGTGGGAGAACAACACCTATCTAGTCGATTTTGAGGCCTACTACAAAAAGATTTCCAACCTTACCGAGTACTCGCTCCGTTTTTCGAAATCGCTGGCAAATGGAAGCTTTAACCCTGGAAAGGGGATGGATCAGGGTGAGGTTACCTATCAAGATCAGTTCTTAACGGGCTGGGGGCGTGTTTCGGGTCTCGACATTTTGCTCCAGAAAAAGCAGGGCGATTTAACGGGATGGATCGGCTATACGCTTGGTCGTGTGGTTAACCATATTAACGGTTATGGCAATTACGACTACTATGCTGCTAACGATGTAACCCACGAATTTAAGGCGGTTGCAACCTACCATTGGCGTAATTGGGATTTTTCTGGTACATGGATCTATGCTTCTGGAAAGCCCTACACTGCTCCAGAAGGGGGCTATACGGTTACGCTGCTCGATGGAACTCAGAAGTCGTTTGTTACGGTTTCTACCAAAAACGGAAAGCGTCTGCCCGATTACCATCGTCTCGATCTTTCGGCTACGCTTAACTTCAAGCTGGGCAAGCGAATCCCTGCTACTCTCGGGTTTTCGGTTTTTAACGTTTACAACCGTAGCAACGTTTGGTATAAGCAGTTCGAGATTATCGAAAATACCATTGTCGAAACCAATGTTAACTATTTAGGTATTACGCCTAACGTAAACTTTACCATCAAATTTTAAGAAGCTATGAATGCCAAAATACAGCTTTCCAATCGCATACCGTTCTTTCTATTTTCGCTATGCGTGGCCTTCTCCTTTATTGGTACGGCGTGCCAAAAAATGGATGTACAGGTGGCCAACCCCGACAAGGTGGTTGTTAAGGGTTATCTTTTTGCGGGACATCCTGTTGCAATTTCTATTAGCAAGCAGCTTCTTTATGGTGCAACCGATACGACAACAGTGCCTGTTACAGGACTAGCTGTTGCAATTTACGATTCTAAAGGAGCTGCATATCCGCTTAATGGTAACGAAAAGGGTCTCTACAGCTCTTCGTCTTTGATTCCTGTTGTTGGAGAAACTTATACGCTTAAGTTTACCTACAATGGTACAAGCATAGAGGCTTCTACTACTATTCCTGCTAAGCCTTCGGGATTTTCTGGTTCTTCATCTATTGCTGTTAAGCCTATTGGTTCAGAAACAGGTCCTCCATCAATGTCTCGCGCAGAATATACGTGGACCAATACCAGCTCTAGCTACTTCCTTATGGTGGTGGAAAGTATTACACCAAACGCAACGCCTATAAACGATACTACCGAATACGAAGCTCTTCCGGCATTCAGAATATCACCAACAACAGGCAGCTCGCAATCGTTTATGGGGCGGTCGTTCTACTACTATGGACTGCATAATGTAATCCTATTTGCAATAAACCAAGAGTACGTAGACCTGTATGAGGATACTGGTAATAGCTCGCAAAACATCACATCGCCACCTACAAATATCAAAAATGGGTTTGGCATTTTTACTGGCATTAATTCGGATACGCTCAAGCTTACGGTTACGCCCTGATGCTTACATGCGTAAGGATAGGCAATTATTCTGATTCAATTTTTTCATTTCCAGATAGATGATCCTCCTGATCGTTTTACGCGAATAGCAATCATCCCTAAAAATCAGGGAAAGGACATCTTAAGCGGAGCTACAGCGATGTACCTCCGTTTTTTTGTACCCTAAACATGCTTGCTTCTCCAAATCATTCGAGCTATATTGCAGCCTTTCTAAAAAGGGGGTTGCTGTGACTCTTTTTTATGCTTTTATAGCTAAATATCACCTTCAAAATTCTAGTAATGGAAGTAAAAAATATCGAATCTTTAGACTTTAGTGGTCGTGCTGCAAAGGAGCTTTGGAAATCTGCCAAATGGGCTAAATTACAAGGGGTTATATCTATCGTTCTATATGCCATATTGGTATCTTTGGGTATTTTTACAGGCTTAGCCATGTCATTATCATCTCCTAATGTGCCTTATCAAGGGTTAGCATTTTCTGCCTTCTACTTCGTATTTCTTACTACCCTCCTTTTTGTTCCTGGCATTCTGCTGCTCCGCTTCGGATCTATCGTACAGCAAGGAATCGTCGCCAATAACGAAGAACGTACGTATGTCGGACTAAAAAATCTTCGTTTGGTTCTACAGCTTTGGGGAATATCAACCATTGTTGTAATTCTCCTCATTTCAATTCAGGTTACGATTGCAACTTTTTCTCGCATCTTTTAATCTACTGTTTTTAGGTTAAGCTAATTAAGATGTACCTTATAAGTGTCTTTACTAAGTTTTACTACCTTTGTTCGCTTTAGTTTTTTTTAATGATGAGTAAAGGTAAGGTTGTAGTAGGTCTTTCGGGCGGCGTTGACTCTAGCGTTGCTGCGTTCCTGCTTAAAGCGCAAGGATACGATGTAGTAGGCATGTATATGCAGAATTGGCACGATACCACTGGCACGCTCGAGGGCGATTGTCCGTGGAATGACGATCTGCTTATTGCTGAGCTGGTTGCTAAAAAGCTCGATATTCCGTTCGTTTTTATCGACCTTAGCGATACTTATCGCGAACGGGTTGTAAACTACATGTTTGCCGAATACGAAAAGGGACGAACTCCTAATCCCGATGTGCTTTGCAATAGCGAGATTAAGTTCGAAGCTTTTCTTAAAGCTGCAATCGACCAAGGTGCAGACTTTGTTGCTACTGGGCACTACTGCCAAAAGGAGACTTTCATAGCCGATGGCAAGCCTGTTCATCGACTTATTGCCGGTGCCGACCCCAATAAGGATCAAAGCTACTTCTTATGCCAGCTTTCACAAGATCAGCTTGCTAAGGCTCTCTTCCCTATAGGCCATCTGCTAAAACCAGAGGTTCGTAAAATTGCTGCCGATCAGGAGCTTCCTACTGCTGAAAAAAAGGACTCTCAGGGGCTTTGCTTTGTCGGAAAGATAGACCTTCCAGTGTTTCTTCAGCAAAAGCTTGCAGCAAAGCAAGGCGTGACGGTCGAAATAGATAGCTCGTTCTACGATAAGCTTCCTGCTAGAACTTCGCTTCAGGATATGGCTCGCCCATTCTTCTACCATCCTAACAATGGCAAGAAGGTTGGTACCCATAGCGGAGCTCACTTCTTTACCATCGGTCAGCGTAAGGGAATTAACGTTGGTGGAAAGGCTCTCCCGCTTTTTGTTATTAGCATCGATGTTGAAAATAACGTTCTTTATGTCGGACAAGGGCACGACCATCCAGGCTTAAACCGTAAGGGGCTGTTTGTCAAGCCCGACGAGATACATGCGGTTCGTCCCGACCTTGAAATGCTGATTGGCGACGAACGTCGCTACAAGGTAAGAATCCGCTATCGTCAACCTCTTCAAGATGCTACGCTCTATCGTACTAGCGACGGTCTTTACATCATCTTCGATACTCCCCAAAGAGGTATTACGGCTGGTCAGTTTGCTGCTTGGTACGATGGCAACGAGCTGGTTGGTTCGGGGGTAATTGCAGAATAGCTTCCGTTCTTGAACATTGATTTATGCTAGCTGTTGTCTAGAAAAACAGCTAGCCATGATACGCTACCTTCAGCTTCTCCGAAAAACTATAATCGTAATTTTACTTGTAATTATTACTGCAATCTTGCTGTACGCTACTGCGCACATTGTTTACAAGGTTGCCTACGAATTCATAGCTACTCCTTTTGCCGAATTTTCAAGCGATATGCTTGTCGAACTTTTTGGGATCTTCCTTATAATCCTCATTGGTATCGAGCTCTTAGAAACAGTTAAGGTTTTTTTAAAGGATGATGAGATACATGTAGAGCTAGTGGTGCTTGTTGCTATTATTGCTATAGCTCGTAAGGTTATCGTTTGGAACTTTAAAGAGCATACTCCAATGGAGCTGATAGCCCTTTCAGGAATGCTTCTTGCTTTAGGTATAAGCTACTACCTTATAAAACGATCGACAACCAAGCATAAAGCGCAGTCCGACTCTTCACCAAAAGGTAGCCAACAGCTCCCCGAGCTTTAGCTATTCTAGGAGTGCTTCCAATTTGCCTGCTGGGGGTAAGCTTACGCCTACCCTTCCTAAGTTACGCCTCGGCACCCTTTAAAAAAGGAGCTCGGCTTCTTGCAAGGCGGCTGGTTTGCCAACATCAATAATGCGCGATTTGCTAACGTCGTAGCCCACTATCGATGCACTCTCTGCTATTTTAAGGTAAAGGTCAACGATGGAGAACTTGCCTTCAAAACCATCCATCTTGGTAAATATATCAGGACTAACCATATGTATCCCATTAAATGCGTATGGGAGATAGGTATCGCCTACCCTTGCTATCTTTTGCTCGTTGGTTTTAACGTTCTTCCAGCCTGCCAGCTCCATACTTTTGTCAAATAAGAAGTACCTCGACGACATTCTGTTACTTACTGCCAACGTTGCTATCGGATTGCGTTCTAGATGATACTGGTACAGTGCGGCTAAATCAATGTCACTTATAATATCGACATTGTGTATTAAAAACGGTTTCCCATCGTTAAAAAATGGGGCCGCTTTCTTTAGCCCTCCTCCTGTATCGAGGAGCAAATCTCGTTCATCTGATATGGTAATATCTACTCCTAGGTAGTCTCTTTCGGCCAAAAATCGCTCTACCTTATCGGCAAAATGATGTACGTTTATAACGATATCCGTAAATCCGTTCTGCTTAAGCTTCTCTACAACATGTTCTAAGAGGGTCTTGCCAGCTAGCGAAACTAATGCCTTCGGCTTGTCGTCGGTATATGGCTTTAGCCTTGTTCCTAATCCTGCACAAAAAATTAATGCTTTCATTCTATAACGAGTTAGCTTAAACCAAAAAACGGCGAATATTCTGCTCTCTGTGCGTAAGTACAACTCTAACCTCTGGGTACTTCTCCTTTATAAACCGTGCACATCGTTCGGCCGAGTAAACCGATCGGTGCTGCCCTCCAGTACATCCAAAGCTTACCTGTAGGTGGTTAAATTTCCGGCTAATATACTTTGCTACAGCCTTATCAACCAGCCCAAACGAGTCTTGCATAAACTCCTGCATCTCATCGTTAGCATCCAAATGCTCTACAACTAGCTCATCTAAACCGGTTAAATGCCTCAACGCTTCCTCTCTGCCTGGATTATGTATGGCTCTACAGTCGAAAACAAAACCGCCTCCGTTTCCCGAAAAATCGTCTGGAATGCCTTTCTTGTATGAGAAGCTTGTTATAGAAACGGTTAGCTTATCCTCAGGAAGCTCCATCTCGTACTTGCAAGCTTGTTCAGATAGCTTCTTGCATACATCTATAAGGTAGCTGCAATCAAATGGATACTCTTTGGTGGTAACCTCCCTCAAATTTTTGAGCGCAGGGGCTATGCTCTGCAAAAAGTGAACCTTCTTTTCAAAAAAACCTCTAAACCCATACGTACCAAGCACTTGCAGCGTTCTGAATAGTATAAACGTATTTATGCTCGATTCTACTTCTGATGTTTCTACGCCATAGCTACGCAGCTTTTCGTAGTATAGGTTTAGGTAACGCTCTCGTACTTTTTCGCTAAAGTTTGCTTTCGCTTGATATAAAAACGATACAATATCGTACCCCAATGGCCCTAATCTTGCTCCTTGAAAATCGATGTAGTATGGATTGTCATTATTTACCATCATATTTCTCGATTGGAAATCGCGGTAAACCAAGAAGTTACTATCTAGCGAGCAAAGGTAGCTTGCCATATTTTCGAACGAATCTTCAAGCAGCAGCTCATCAAAAGGTACATTCGTGCATTTTAAAAAGCTATACTTAAAGTAGTTTAGGTCCCATAGTATCGATCGCTTATCCATTTGTTGAATGGAGTAAAAACGACTAGGGTCAATGCCTTTTACTCCTTCTACCTCTATCTTCACAAGATCCTCAACAACCTTCTCCATGAGCTCGTCGGTAGAGGAGCTTCCTTCCATCAGTAGGTCAAACAGCGATATATCACCTAAATCAGTTTGGATGTAGGCAAGCCTATCATCCGACACTGCCAACACTTTAGGTACTCGCTTTCCTTTACCAAGTAGGTGCTCTGCAAGGTAAATAAAGGCTTCGTTTTCGGCTACACTTTCACCAACAACCCCAATGTATGTTGTGCTATTATAAAAGATTCTATAGTACTTACGGTTAGATCCGGCCCCAACCAACGGCTTAATTTCGGGTTTTCCTCCCAAATACTTTTCGGCTACGCTAATTAAACTATCCATTATTGTTTTTTAACCTTAAAGGTTAGACCTTCTAGCAGAGCAGTAACTCGCTCGCTTTCAACATTAGTAACTTCGTAATACGACATTTCGCGCCTAACTCCATAGCTGCCTCGCAGCTGTTCAAACTTATCCGGATTAGCTCGAAATGCATCATCATCGGCAGCAATGCTATAGGTTTGGCTAATGCATTGTGCTATACCTATTTCAACTCCATTATCCCCGCAAAAAGCAATGCTATAATCTAGCTTTGGCAAGCTAGCTGGATACCATGCCGAAACCTTTTCGAACCCAAAATACTCGAGCAGCCTACGAACAACCATCGAGGTGCCATTTGCTTTACCTTCTAACGAGTACCCCGCTATATGTGGTGTAGCAATATCTACCATCTCAAGCAGCACTGGGTCTGCTGTTGGCTCCCCTTCCCATACATCGAGTACGCTATAGGCTACTTTTTGTTCGCGAATGGCTTTCTTAAGGTCATTCCCGCTTACCACCTCTCCTCTCGATGCATTAACTACTGTTTTTGGTGAGCCGAACTTAGCAAAAAAAGTTTCATCTGCCAAGTGGTATGTTTTATCTACTCCATCTCTTACCAGCGGCACATGAAAGGTTATAATATCCGATTTATCAACAAGTTCATCTAACGATACAAACCCTCTATCGCCCTCTTTTCTTGCTCGTGGTGGATCGTTTAAAAGCACTTTCAAACCCAACGATGGGGCTACCGATGCTATGCGCCTTCCTACTTCTCCTACCCCTACTATTCCTAGCGTTTTTCCAGATAGCGAGCCTAATCCTCTTCTGGAGAGTTCACATAGTGCGCTCATTACATACTGAACCACCCCAAATGCATTGCAGCCTGGAGCATTTGTCCACACAATACCTTTGCTATCGCAGTATTGCTTGTCTATATGATCGTGACCAATTGTGGCTGTTGCTACTATTTTCACCTTCGACCCATCTAGCAGGTCCTTGTTGCACAATGTCCGCGTTCGAACGAGCAGCGCATCTGCATCTTTTACATCCTTTGCAGAAATCTTTGCGCCTGCAAGGTATGCTACTTCATCAAAGTATTCTTCAAGGATGCCTTCGAGGTACGGAATCTTATCATCTACAACTACTTTCATGCTACTCAATAGTAATTCTTTAGGTATTGTTTGATCAGCTTGCTCTTTTTTGCATCTGTTAACAAGCTAACATATTTAACAATTTTATATTTAACACATTACGTTAACCATCTTTTTCTTAAATGCGATTTTTTTAAGATTCTGCTTTCGGGAACTCCTTTACATTTGCTGTGTTCATAATCGCATTCAATTGTTACATTAGTCAAAAGACCTCACCTCCAGCGCTAATACAGGGGCTCTGCTTGGTGAGGTTTTACTTTTAAGCTGTACAAGGTTATACTTCGTAGAATCTAGGCTACAATACTCCTCAAACGTCTAATTTGGCTACCGATAATCAAACTAAAAAAGGCCACCGTAAGGTAGCCTTTTTAGTTCTAACATATATGGAGCTATGCTTTCTTTTTAAAGCTAATCTTGCTTTCTTCTCCTTTAAATAGCCTTTTGATATTCTTTCTGTGGGTGAATATCAGAAGTACTGCTACTACGTTCCCAAATATTACTAGCGGTGTTGGAGCATTAGGTTCTAACAGGTTAATAAATATTGGATAACAAATACCAGCCGTCATAGAACCTACTGATACGTAGCGGGTTATCAAAAAAACAATAGCAAACACCAAAATGCATAGAAGCGCGCTTTGTGGACTTAATGCCACGCCAATACCTGCTAGGGTGGCTACTCCTTTGCCTCCTCTAAATCCTGCAAATATGGGTGCAATATGCCCGATAACGGCAAGTGCTCCTAGTAGCAGCTGAAAGTTAACAAACTGGTAGGTTCCTGGTGTATAGTCAGAAAAGTGAACGAGCATTACGGCTACGAACCCTTTTACAAAATCTAAAGTAAAAACAGGAAGCGCCGCTTTGGGGCCTAGTACTCTTAACGTGTTAGTTGCTCCTGCATTTTTGCTTCCGTGCTCTCTTACATCAACCCCGTAAAATCTGGTACCAATCCACACAGCACTTGGTATCGATCCGATAATGTATGCAATGAAAAGTTGAAATCCATTCAATGCTAATTCCATAATCTCTAAATTTTAACCTTACAAAGAAGGTAATTTTATTTTGTTTCTCCAAGAAACTTACAACTCAAATTTTACAATAAGTTGTTTTACTGACAATTACACTGGCAATTTTAACAATATTCAATTTTACTCGCAAATCTGTTATTTTAAGCCCTCCAAAAGCTAAATATTTTACCTCATCCCAGCAATCGCGATTAAAAACGAAACATACGCTTTAAATATCAACGCATTACATTCATTACAAATTTTAAGCCAAACGTTCCTTATTTACGTGGAGTTTCTTTCTCCATGGTGTTAAACATCCTTTTTTACCTTCTTCGATTAAAAAAATCTGTTATATATTCGAGCCTTAATCATTGCTTAAAATGACAAAAAAGGAGAGGTACGATTTTATCATTCGCTTTTTCACGGAAAGTATGCCCAACCCAAAAACTGAGCTGCAATACACTTCGGCTTACGAGCTTGTTGTTGCGGTTATTCTTTCGGCTCAGTGTACCGATAAGCGAGTTAACATGGTTACTCCTGCTCTGTTTAGGAGGTTTCCTACAGCCGAAGCTCTTGCGGAGGGTTCTGTTGAGGAAATATTCGACCTTATAAAGTCTATTTCGTACCCGAATAACAAGGCAAAACATCTTTTAGGAATGGCTCAGCTACTGGTAAATGAGTTTGCGGGCGAGCTTCCTTCAGATGTGGATGAGCTTCAGAAGCTGCCTGGTGTTGGTCGTAAAACGGCCAATGTTGTGGCTTCGGTTATCTTTAACAAGCCTGCTATGGCTGTTGACACCCATGTTTTTAGGGTAAGCAAGCGGCTTGGGTTGACGCCTAATGCTAAAAATCCGCTCGAAACCGAGCGCGAGCTGGTAAAGCATTTCAGCGTGGAGCTTATTCCAAAGGCTCACCACTGGCTCATTCTCCATGGCCGATACACCTGCTTTGCGCGCAAACCTAGCTGCAAAGAGTGCGGTTTAAAGGAGATTTGCGAATACTTTAAGGTGCAAAACGGATTGTAGCACTGGTAGGGCAACCTACTCTACTTCTACCCTAACCTTCCTACTGGCGATGCTTGCCTCCTTCTTTTGTATGGTTACCTTTAGTATCCCCTTAGAGTAAGATGCCTTTATGCCCTCTTTTTGGCAATCCTCAGAAAACTGAAACGAACGGCTAAATGGCTCTGGAATGTATTCGTGCCTAAGCAGCGTGGAATCCTCATCGCCTAGCTCTACGTCCTTTACCGAAAGCACCTCGAGGTAGTCGTCCTCTACTTCAACGATAAAGTCGTGCTTATCGTAGCCTGGCACTGCCATCTCTATAATGTAGCAATCGCTCCGCTCGGCAATGTTAACAAGCGGACCGCCACCTAACTTTTCCTCTGCACTCGATCCCATCAGCTCCGTAAGCAGCTTGGGGAATATCCCATTCGGGCGTTTTGTCGATCTCATCTAGTTGCTGTTCTTTTCAAACAATACTACGATACCTTAAATAAATGACGCTATACGAATATACGCTATCTTTACGTTTGTAGCTATGGATTTACAAGAGTTTTTCGCATTTTTGGGGATAGTTGCGTAACACTAAGCTTGCGGATGTTTTGGTATCAAACATTCGGAAGTCTTAACCTGTTATCTTCTAGAACGTACCTTTTGCTAACGTATGCGTTAGCATAGAGCTACCTATACGGGTTACATCCTACCGTAGATTGCACCAACGGATGAAAACAATGCATTATGAAGAAATTTGGATTTGTACTTTTGCTTCTTACCCTCTCTGTAGAAGCATTTACGCAAAAAACATACCTCACTGTTCGTCTTAAAGAAAATGCGCCTGTTTCGGCTTACCTCTACCTTAATAGGGGTTCAAAGCTTATTCCGGTTGATTCAATCTTATTAGGCCGGGGGATATTTACATTCAACACCACCAAGCTTAAGCCTGGCATCTACTCTTTTGTGCTTAGCGAAGATATGTTTGCGCGCTTTATCATCAACAACGAAAGTGTGGAGGCAACATCGTCGCTCGAGAGCCTCGCTGACAGTGTTAGGATTATCTCCTCGGAAGAAAACCGGGTGTACTACTCTTTTTTACGGGCTAGAGAAAGCTACAACAAAAAGCAAGCTTCGATCGAAACGCTACTCGAGCTTTACCCTCAAAAAGCTAAAGTCGCGAAGGTGCTGCGTAAGGAAAAAGGCAAGCTTGAGTCCGAATACAACAGCACCGTTAGAGACCTTATCAATACCAAAGGAAACCTTCTTGCCTCTCAGGTTATTATGTCCGAACTCTCGGTAAAAGCTCCCGAAAGCCTAAGTCCAGAGCAACAAAAGCAGTACCTTATTGCCAATTGGTGGAGCAGCTTTCCGTTCGAAAATCCCAATATCACCAACACTCCAAGTATTGCCGATAGGCTGTGGGATTACTTTGATCTTTTTTATGTTGATGGAGCCTCGAGAGCTGAACAGGACGAATACTTTAAGCGTGCGGTAGATGAGGTGATGAACCAACCGAGCATTTCGAAGGAAGTTCAAGACTTTTTTGTAGAGGAGATGGTAAAAACACTTTCTCAATCATCGCACGATGAGCTAATTAGGCACATAAAAGTTCGCTACGCAAACAACGTACCTCGAAACCTAGACGAGGAGTTCGATCGAATCCTCAAAACATCTATTGGTCAGATTGCTCCAAACTTTAGCATTGCTACCGATTCGCTAAAAACAGAGCTCTACAAGCTAAAAAGCAGCGGCTATGCGCTTGTCTTTTGGTCGATGGAGTGCTCGCATTGCCGAAAGCTTCTCCCAGAGCTGGTTAAGCACTACAAAAAGCTTAAAGAGCAAGGCTTTGAAATTGTTGCCATAAACCTTGATGCCTACCGTCCGGCTTGGAAACTTGACGTTAAGACGAATGGATATCAATGGATTAACATCAACGTTCAAAACCCATACAGCGATCCGATTACTCGTAGCTACAACATTGAGGGTACTCCAACCATACTTATACTTGATAGCCAACGAAGGATCGTAGAAAAACCTTCTGACACAAGGGGCATTCTAAAAGCCTTCGAAAAGCTTGTATCTGCAAATAAAAAGGGGAACGGCCAGTAGCCACTCCCCTTCTCTATATTTCTTCTTGTAGATTACTGGTTGCCTGTCATATTTTTAACAGTTGATATCTCCATAAATGAAGCGCCGCTGTTCTTCCCAAAGCTACCTCCTACTACTATTATCAGATCTTCTGGAACAAACTTGCCCTTCTCGCTAACCATTTTTACAGAATCGCGAATAAACTCATCACGACTTTCACGTGGCGAGAAGTAGTCGGGATAAATACCATACGAAAGCGAAAGCTCACGCATCACACGCTTCTTGTAGCATTTTGCAAATACCGGAAGCTGCCCCCTAAATGCTGCTAGGTACCTGCCGGTTCTACCTGTATTTGTATCAATAATAAGCGCCTTAATAGGCAGGTTTAGCGATGCCTTTACAGCCGATCGTGCCAGCTGTGCAGTAATCTCGTTATTAACCTTAATGGTGCTTATCTCCTCTTCTGGATTAAGATGCTTTTCTATTTCAAAAGCAACACGGCTCATTGTTTTAACAGCATCAATCGGATACTTCCCGTAAGCAGTTTCACCACTAAGCATGATGGCATCTGTTCTTTGGTAGATGGCGTTGGCAATGTCGCTAACCTCTGCACGAGTTGGGCGTGGGTTGTCGATCATTGTATGCAGCATTTGTGTAGCAATGATTACGGGCTTACGCATTTGCATTGCAGTACGAATAAGCCTTCGTTGAACTACAGGGATTTGCTCGGCAGGTAGCTCTACTCCAAGATCACCACGAGCAACCATAATACCGTAAGAGTAGTTAAGTATCTCCTCTATATTTTCTACACCTTCCTGATTTTCTATTTTCGAGATGATTTTAACGTGGCTATTCTTCTCGTCCAGAATCTTTTGGATAGCCAACAAATCCTCCTTATTTCTAACAAACGAATGCGCGATAAAGTCAATATCATTGTCTATTGCCCAATGAATGAACTCTATATCCTTATCGCTAAGCGGGGGAAGCTTTACCTGAACGCCTGGTACGTTAACACTCTTTTTTCCCTTCAAAACCCCATTGTCCTGTGAAGTACAAATTAGGCAGTCGTCCTTTTTGTCAACTACGCTAAAAGCGAGCTCGCCATCATCAACCAAAATCGAAGCACCAACAGGAACATCTGCGACAAAATCTACATAAGAAACGAAAACGGTATCTCCGTATGACACCCCGTTAGGATCTCCCTTGAACTTTAGCGTATCCCCATGACGGACTACAATATTCTCCTCATCCTTCATCTTGCAGGTACGAACTTCAGGCCCTTTGGTATCAACCAAAATGGCTATTTTATCAGAAACTGCACGTACATTCTCAATTACACGAGTAGAATCTTCGGTAGATTGGTGGGCAGTATTCAAACGAACAACATCCATTCCTGCCTCGTGAAGCTGACGAATAAAATCAATATCACACCGTCTATCGGAAATGGTCGCTACAATTTTCGTTTTTTTCAGCATTTTATGTAGTTTTACAGAGTTCGCTCTTTGATGAAACTTACTACAAAGGTAACCTTTTAAAAGGTTTGATAAAATTGGGCTTGTGCAGCTTCATGCATTTTAACAAAATACGGGGTCAGAAACTTATAAATCAAAAGTTTGCTGCTACAAATTAAGCGATTGCTGCTACAATTCAAAAAAATAATGTGCATTTGGAGGTACTAGGGATTAAGAAAAACGATCTAAGTGCATTATATTCGCAACTTTGAATAAACGGTGTTGGGAGATGGAATGGATTAACTTAAAAAATGATTACCTTAATTTCTTAAGGCTTGAGAAAGCTCTTTCTGAAAACTCTTTACTTGCCTATGAACGTGATTTCAATAAATTACAATCATTTGCCACAAAGAACTACAACGAACTAAAGCCTACAGAGATTACGCAAATGCATCTTGAGGAGTTCTTAGCCTCCTTGTACGACGAAGGACTTACCGCTCGTTCGCAGGCAAGGGTGCTTAGCAGCATCAAGGGTGTTTACAAGTACTTAATGCACGAAGATATTCTCGATAGCGATCCTACGGAGCTAATTCAAGGCCCGAAGCTCGATCGTAAGCTTCCGCATGTACTTACTGTAGAGGAAATCGACTCGCTTATAAATGCAGTTGACCTCAGCAAACCCGAAGGTCTGCGCAATAGGGCTATCCTCGAAACGTTATACAGCTGCGGCCTTCGCGTGAGCGAAATTGTGAGCCTACGCTTAAACGACCTTTTCTTTCGCGAGCAGTATGTTCGGATAATTGGCAAGGGCAACAAGGAGAGGCTTGTACCTATCAATGCTAAAGCTATTGGTTTTATTCAGGCATACTTAAACGAGCGCAAGAAGCAGAAAATCAACCCTCAGTTCGAGAATATCCTATTTCTAAATAGAAGAGGTGATCAGCTTACCCGAGTTATGGTGTTTACTATTATAAAGGAGCTAACTAAAAAGGTTGGCCTCAACAAAAAAATCAGTCCCCACACCTTCCGTCACTCGTTTGCCTCGCACCTATTCGAAAGAGGTGCCGACCTCAAGGTAATACAGGAGCTTCTTGGGCACGAAACGATAATCACCACCGAAATCTACACCCATCTAGAGAAGGAACACCTCCGTGAAGTGCTGCTTATGCACCACCCTAGAACTCAAGAGAGCGAGATTTAGCTCTCGTTAAATATTACTTGGGGAAGGACGAAGGAAAGCTAATTAAATTAAATTTTGAAGCTTGCTCTTCGATCAGAATTTATTAGCTAATGCAAACTTCCGAAAAATCCTTACCTTTGGAGGCCGTATAGATTTGTATCACAAAAATGTGAATAACAACCTAAAAACAATTCGATAAAATGTCACAAGTAAAACGCGTGTACACCTTCGGAAATAAGCAAGCTGAAGGTAACGGAAAGATGCGTGAGCTTCTAGGCGGTAAGGGTGCAAACCTTGCTGAGATGAACCTCATTGGCATGCCAGTTCCTCCCGGATTCACCATCACTACTGATGTTTGTACTGAGTACTACAAGCTAGGAAAAGAAGAAGTTGTTAAACTACTTGTTCCTGAAGTAGAGAAAGCTGTTAAGTACGTTGAAGAAATCATGGGCGTTAAGTTCGGAAACAACGAAGATCCACTTCTTCTTTCTGTACGTTCAGGCTCTCGTGCTTCTATGCCAGGTATGATGGACACCATCCTTAACCTAGGTCTTAACGACGAAGCTGTAGTTGGTATTGCTAAGAAGAGTGGCAACGAAAGATTTGCTTGGGACTCATACCGCCGTTTCGTTCAGATGTACGGAGACGTTGTTCTTGGTATGAAGCCTGCTTCTAAGGAAGAAGAGGATCCATTCGAAGAAATTATCGACCACCTAAAAGAAGAAAAGGGTGTACAGAACGATACTGAGCTTACTACTGCTGACCTTCAAGAGCTAGTTGCTCGTTTTAAGGCTGCTGTTAAGAAAGCTACTGGTAAGGATTTCCCTGCTTCTCCATGGGAGCAACTTTGGGGTGCTGTTTGTTCGGTATTCGATAGCTGGATGAACGAACGTGCTATCCTTTACCGTCAACTTAACAAGATCCCAGAAGAATGGGGTACTGCTGTTAACGTACAGGCTATGGTATTCGGTAACATGGGCGAAACTTCGGCTACTGGAGTTTGCTTCTCTCGCGACTCTAGCACTGGCGAAAACCTATTCAACGGTGAATACCTTGTTAACGCTCAAGGTGAAGACGTTGTTGCTGGTATCCGTACTCCTCAAGAAATCACCATTATCGGTTCTCAACGTTGGGCTGAGCGTAAGGGTATCACAGAGGAAGAAAGAAAGGCTACCTTCCCTTCTCTTGAAGAGGTTATGCCTGTTGCTTACAAGGAGCTATTCGATATCCAAAAGAAGATGGATACCTACTTCAAGGATATGCAAGATATGGAGTTCACCATCCAAGATGGCAAGCTTTGGATGCTTCAAACTCGTAGCGGAAAGCGTACCGGTGCTGCTATGGTTAAGATAGCTATGGATATGCTTCGCGAAGGCCTTATCACTGAAGAAGAGGCTGTACTACGTGTTGAGCCTAACAAGCTTGATGAGCTTCTTCACCCTGTATTCAACAAAGCAGCTATCAAGAGCGCTAAGACTATCTCTCGTGGTCTTCCTGCTTCTCCAGGTGCTGCTACTGGTCAAATCGTTTTCTTTGCTGACGACGCTGAGGCTTGGGCAAACCAAGGAAAGGAAACCATCCTTGTTCGTATCGAAACGTCTCCAGAAGACCTTAAGGGTATGAACGTTGCTAACGGTATCCTAACTGCTCGTGGTGGTATGACTTCTCACGCGGCTGTTGTGGCTCGTGGTATGGGTAAGTGCTGCGTGTCTGGTGCTAGCAACCTTAAGATCGACTATAAGCTTCGTACTCTTGAAGTAGATGGCAAGCTATACAAAGAAGGTGACTTTATCTCTCTAAACGGAACCTCTGGTGAAGTTTACGATGGTAAGGTTGCTACTGAAAAACCTGAGCTAAGCGGAGACTTCGGCGAACTTATGGTTCTTGCTGATAAGTATGCTAAGATGAAGGTTAGAACTAATGCTGATACTCCACACGACTCTAAGGTTGCTCGTGAGTTCGGCGCTCAAGGTATTGGCCTTTGCCGTACAGAGCACATGTTCTTCGAAGGCGATCGTATCAAGTCGGTTCGCGAAATGATCCTTGCTAACGATGAGGCTGGCCGTCGTAAGGCTGTTGCTAAGCTTCTTCCTATGCAGCGCGAAGACTTCGAAGGTATCTTCGAGGTAATGGCAGGTCTTCCTGTTACTGTTCGTCTTCTCGACCCACCATTGCACGAGTTCGTTCCTCATGAAGAGAAACAACAACGTGAAATGGCTGCTGAGCTAGGTATCTCTTTCGAAGAGGTTGTTGCTAAGATTCACAGCCTTGAGGAAGTTAACCCAATGCTTGGTCACCGTGGTTGCCGTCTAGGTAACACCTACCCAGAAATTACCGAAATGCAAGCTCGTGCTATCATCGAGGCTGCTCTTAACCTTAAGAAAAAAGGTGTTGAGGCTGCTAAGGTTGAGATCATGGTTCCTCTTGTTGGAAACGTTAAGGAGCTTGAGTACCAAAAGGCTATCATCGACGAAACTATCGCTAAGGTATTTGCTGAATATGGTGACTCTGTAGAGTACACAGTAGGTACTATGATCGAAGTTCCTCGTGCTGCTGTTACTGCAGATGAGATTGCTAAGGTTGCTCAGTTCTTCTCTTTCGGTACTAACGACCTTACTCAAATGACCCTAGGTTTCTCTCGTGATGATATTGGTAAGTTCCTTCCAGTTTACATCAACAAGGGTATTCTTAAGGTTGACCCATTCGAAGTACTTGATCAAGACGGTGTTGGCCAGCTTGTTAAGGGTGCTGTTGTTAAAGGACGTAGCACTCGTGCTGGCCTTAAATGCGGTATCTGTGGTGAGCATGGTGGTGAGCCTTCGTCAGTTGAATTCTGCCACTCTGCAGGACTTGACTACGTTTCTTGCTCTCCTTTCCGTGTGCCAATCGCTCGCCTTGCTGCTGCTCAAGCTGCTATCAAGGAAAACAAGAAGTAGTATTTCCATTACTTTATACAGGAGAGCCGCCTTTGTGCGGCTCTCTTTTTTTTTGTGGGATGATAATTATCATAAATGCCCCAATCCTTTCGCGGCTCTTACTATTTTTGTAAAAAAAAGGTTATGCTACAAGCGAAGTTCGGGTTCGATTCGAAAAGCGTTAGTGATGCGCTAATTCAAGAGCTTTCGAAGGTAGAAGGGATTTCTAGTCCTACTATCGATCGTACAGAATGCACGCTCTGCTTTAGCTATAATTCGGGCAATGCGCTACTGAATGCAGCACAGCTGCTATCAAAATATCGTATCAATGCTCCTGTTGCTACAGCCATTTTTCCTATCGTTGGTTTAAGCTGCGCCTCATGTGCTGCAAGCGCTGAATCTATCCTTAGTAGCTCGTTGGGTGTTGTCAAAGCTGCTGTAAACTTTGCCAACGAAACGGCTACCATTCAGTATGTCACACCCCTCTCCTCTCCGGAAAGTTTAAAAACTGCTATTCAGCAAGTTGGATTCGATCTGATCATAGAAGATACGTTGGAGGATGCGGAGGAGGTTCAAAATACCCTACATCAAAAAGCGTTAGCGCAGCTCCGAATAAAAACTATAGGGGCAGCCATCTTCGCTATTCCTACTGCCATCATCGGGATGTTCTTTATGAAATGGGAATATGCGAATATCGCTATGTGGATACTTTCCTCTCCTGTTGTTTTTCTCTTCGGATTACAGTTTACTTTAAATGCATGGCAACAGGCTAAGCACAGAAGCGCCAACATGGATACACTTGTTGCTGTTAGTACGCTTACTGCCTACTTTTTTAGCGTATTCAACACTCTATTTCCAAGTTTTTGGCATAGCACCGGTGTACATGCACACGTTTACTTCGAAGCTGCTGCTGTAATTATTGCGTTTATACTTGTTGGAAAGCTGCTGGAAGAGAGGGCTAAAAGCAGTACCTCTTCGGCTATCAAAAAGCTAATAGGACTACAGCCAAAGATGGTAACTTTGCTCTTAGATGACGGTTCGACTGCGGAGGTATCCATATTTAGGGTGCTTAAGGGCGATATGCTTCTATCAAAGCCAGGAGAAAAAATTGCCGTTGATGGTATGGTAGCTGATGGAACTTCGTTTGTAGATGAGAGCATGATTACTGGAGAACCAATCCCCTCTGAGAAGCAACCCGGAGATTTGGTTTTTGCTGGAACAATAAATCAAAATGGGACGTTAATTTATCGTGCTGTAAAAGTTGGCAAAGAAACGATGCTATCACAAATCATCTCTAAGGTTAGGGAGGCTCAAGGTAGCAAAGCGCCCATCCAACAGCTTGCTGATAGGATTGCGAAGGTATTTGTTCCTGCTGTTATTGCCATTGCAGCTCTGAGCGCTACCTTGTGGTTGCTACTTGCCAATAGCAATGGGGCAACGTATGCTATTCTTTCGTTTGTAACAGTTTTAGTCATTGCATGCCCTTGTGCACTGGGACTTGCAACTCCAACTGCCATAATGGTTGCAATGGGTAAAGGTGCTCAAAATGGAATTCTCATAAAGGATGCCGAAAGCATTCAAACTGCTCAAAAAATAACCCATGTACTTCTTGATAAGACTGGTACAATAACCGAAGGTAAGGTTGATGTTCACGATCAGTGTTGGAATGACAAGTTTGACACTACGAGCTCCCGTTCAATACTCTTTCAAATAGAGAGTAAGTCTAACCACCCTCTTGCTCAAGCTATTTGCAGAAGCTTAAGCAGCTTTTCGTTAGGCCCTGAAGTTGCAAATTTC
>Ga0209464_10000148_pt1 | contig 23905 bp, 18 predicted proteins | sample DOMMetBare1Fresh_2_FD_187473 | JGI IMG/M metagenome (GOLD analysis project Ga0209464, IMG submission 187473) | Wetland sediment microbial communities from St. Louis River estuary, USA, under dissolved organic matter induced mercury methylation -... | ecosystem: Environmental > Aquatic >...
AGCGATCTTTTGTTGAATTGCTTGTTAAATTTTCGGCTTTAGGAGGTGCTATTACGGCACTCTCCACCTTGTTTGCAGCTGTACTGTAAAGAGCAAATCCGTTACTTCCAGTAAGCAGCAGCTTGGATGCATCTATCCATGACACTTGCATTACCCTAAACTCTTTAGAGCTTACCTGCTTAACCTCTTTGCTTAATGCATCCAACGATACAAGCTCCGTTTTTTGTCCTTTTTGAAGCTCAAAACTAACCAGCTTACCATCCTCAATATAGGTAACTACAGGTAAGTCTGCTCGCCACGATAGGCCGCGCATTGTCTTGGGGGCAAAATCGCGCCCTTGCCCTAATGTTGCCTGCTCTATGTTAAAAGTCTTTTGCTGGGCAAATGCTGCTACTCCAGCAAAAAGCAGTGCAAAAAGAAGTGTTCTTTTCATCCTTTTTATAGTTTTTGGGTGGATGTTACCTGCTTAAGATAGCCATTTCGCTCTAATCGTAGCATACCTAGCAAGCTTCACTCAATCTGATATTTCATATTGCAAAGCTCTTCAAAACAACCCCATTCCGAAGAGCTATTCCTTAGACACCAAAGCTGCATATTAATTGTGTACAGCATACAAAAAAAGGCACCCTCCTTTCGAAGGGTGCCCTAGCAATATTTTAATAGCTTGCTAGCTACTTTACGCTCGAGAGCTCGTAAAAGTTAAAGCTACAATCAAGCAAGCTTTCGTAGTTTCTACCAAATTCTAGCATCTCTTCATCATCTCCATCGTAGTGCCAGTTAAACTCGATGTTAGCAATAACAGCAAGCTTTTTAAACATTTCGAGAAGCGCTTTTGATGTACTTGTGTTTAGGTATTCGAGCTCCAAATTAACAACAGTTTTGCCTGCTGGAGCAGCTACATAGCTATCGATCCGTTCGAAGAGAGGCATAAAAAAATCGTACGAATTGTTTGGAATCGATATTCCCTTAATCTCAATCAGCCCTTTTGCAGAATCCATAAGAACGAATGGCGTTCTTGATGTTCTTTCCAACTTAAAAATTTCCATCGGCCAGAATTTAAAGTAAAAAATGCACGCTAACCCGACGATATCATTCCCCTTCTAATATCCAACGTTAACGCTACTTAGAGTCATTCATACCCGCAATATATACTTTTTTTCTAAACGCGGTATTCTCAAATTCCTAAATTTCTAATTTTTTTCATTAATTAAATGCAAGCTGTTGCTCATTTAGGTCAACTTAACACCTACTTCTTAAACATTCCACCTATATTATTTACTATCAGCGATATAACCATATTAAAAAACGACAATGCGATGGCATAGGTGAGTAAAAATATGGATGCAGCACCGTACCTTAAGCTTAGCAAGCTAACCTTGTTGGATATGGTAGCTTTAAAGGTATCTTTTGCAAAAAGTTCTACTAGCTCTGAGGTAATATTTACAAGTAGTAGCACCCCAAGAATCGTTATACCTCCCCAAAGTGCAGCTTTTAGGTCGGACATGCTTAGCATCATGTGCGAGGATATGCAGAATGAAAGGTAAATGAACAACCAGAAAAGTGGTGCATGAAAGTTTGACTTCGATGCAAGAAGCTTTACCAGCAACCAAAAGCTGTCAGCAACAGCAACAAGCGCCGACTTCCAGCCATAAGAAACTTCTATAGCCCAGCTCTCCGTAAAATCATTAAAAAGAGTAACCATACGAGCGTGAGAAGGGAGTAGCAGGTAGGCAAGTCCCATAATAATAGCAGCTCCTACGAGCATTGGTGCAACACCAATAAAGAAGTTCCCTACATTCTGATAGATGCTCTTTTTATTGTAGCTGTGAGCTACGTAGCCTAGCGTGCCAGACTTAGGGTCGGGCTTAAAGAATCGAACCTCTTTTACCTTATGCCTAAACACTATGCAAAACAGCCAATGGCCGAATTCATGCACAGGTGTCCCTATCCAACCGGTAAGGTAGGTGTCGAGGTTGGCTCCAAACGATTGGCTATAGTTACGTCGTGCAGTGCGAGCTAGCAGGTAAAGAATCGTTCCTGCTGCAACAACCACCCCTACAAACCACCAAAGCTGGTACAAAGTATTAAAGAGAATCGACTTTACGGCATCCATAGTGTTGAAATAAGGGATAAAGCTAGCAAAAAAAATGGGGCACTCCTACGAATGCCCCACTCAAATATGCAGTTAATGCTACCAATCGCGAGAACGAGAATCCCTATCACGACGCCTCGACCTATCGCCGAAACCATCACGAGAGCGATCGCCTCTTCTATCACCACCTCGGTCGCTTCTATCTCTTCTTTCTCCTCTGTCTCTACGTTCGCCACGGAAACCACCTCCGCCACCGCCACCACGACGATCGCCTCGGCCACCTCCGCCACCGCCCTTATCGCCAGCGATTTCGGCAAGTGGACGACCACCACCTCTACGCATTGCGTTAAGAACTTCGAGCGTTTTTTCAGCTTCCTTAAATGGGATTGTTACAAAAGAGAATGCGTCCATTACCTTAACATCATCTATCACTGCATCAGGAAGATGAGCCTTTTCTCTAAGTAGGTCAACAATCATTTTAGAGTTGTAACCATCAAACTTTCCTAGAGCGATAAATAGACGAGCTTTACCCTTGGTATCAACCGATACGGTACGAATTTCAGAGTAGCTAGCTTCATCAAGCTGATCCTTAAACGCAAGCTTTAAAAGTGCAGCTAGCGCAATTTCTGGACCATTAACCTCGATCAAATCCTCTGCCATTCCAAGGTAATCCTTGAACGATTCGTTTTCGATTATCTCTTCAAGATCAATCTTTACCTTATTCTTTTTGATGTTGATAACATCGCTAGCGGTAGGTAGTGTTTCCTTACGGATCTTAACGTTTACGTTACGCTGCATAGCAACAAACTGACGGTATTCCGAAGGTGTTATGAAGGTAATTGCAGTACCTTGCTTACCTGCACGTCCTGTACGTCCAATACGGTGTACGTACGACTCAGGATCTTGGGGTAGCGAGTAGTTGATTACGTGGGTAAGTTCGTTGATATCAATACCACGCGCAGCAACATCGGTAGCCACAAGTACGTTGATATGCTTGTTTCTGAACTTACGTAGAATTTTTTCGCGAAGCGCCTGAGAGATATCACCATGAAGCCCATCGGCATCATAGCCACGCTCAATAAGCTTTGCTGTAACTTCGTCAACGCCATTCTTTGTTCTACAAAAAACTAATCCGTAAAACTCTGGCTCCACATCAATGATACGGGTAAGCGCATCAAATCTGTCGGAATCGCGAAGCTCGAAGTAGATCTGATCGGTAAGATCCGCAGTTGCCTGCTTCGACTCTACCTTTAGAAGTTCTGGTTCCTTCATGTATCGCTTAGCAAGCTTTGCAATACGAGAAGGCATAGTTGCAGAGAATAGTAGCATACGACGCTCTTCTGGAGCATGCTGAAGGATTTCTTCGATATCATCTACAAAACCCATGTTAAGCATTTCGTCTGCCTCATCTAGGATAACGTACTTTAGGTTATCAAGAACCAAGCTACCACGTCCTAGATGGTCTAGCACTCTACCTGGAGTACCAACTACAACTTCAACGCCCTTTTTCAACCTACGAAGCTGCTCGCTTATAGATTGTCCTCCGTAAATAGAAATGATAAAAAGCTTCTTGTCGCCTTTAAACGAAGCCATTTCCTCTGTCACCTGAATCGCCAATTCGCGCGTAGGAACCAAAACTAACGCTTGAACTCCCTTCCCAGGTTCTACTCTCTCAAGGATCGGTAATCCAAATGCTGCCGTTTTTCCGGTTCCTGTTTGCGCTTGTCCGATGACATCGCGTTCGCCATTTAGTAAGGCCGGAATCGCCAGTGCTTGGATTGGTGTTGGGGTCTCAAACCCCTTTTCATCAAGAGCTTTTAGGGTGCTCTCCGAGAGCCCTAAAACTCTGAATTCATCCAATTTGTCCATTAAAAATATGTTTTGCAATTTGGGAGATAAACGTATCATCCCACGGTAGGCAAAGGTACGTAAATAAATTAACGATTTACAGACAATTAGCCTAAAGGCTTAAAGATCCCTCTTAAATATCCTTAAACCTCACAAAATAGTAAGAGGCCATCTAAAAAAGTAGCGGTGAGCTTATGGTATGCTTAACGAAAGCCACTGCCTTCTGCTGCATTTCATGCTGCGTGTCAACTTTTTTAGACGGCCTCCTTTACCTGTAAGTACCGTTATTTTGCTTTTGGCAAATGGTTAAATTCCTGTCTTACTCCATTCCGTAAAGGTTTCAAGCGCTTTTTTGATGGTCTCATCCTCGTTGTTTATTACCCTAAAGTATTCGGATGTATCCCAAAGCTTTTGCGCTATAAGTCCTTTAATTACCATATTTATCTCTCGTTCCGATTTGGCAAATTCGGTTTCGTTTGGCTCTACTCCCATCTTCTTGCCATACTGTACAAATTCTTGCTGTAGCTGAGCCGAAACCTTAAATTCGCGATTGAAACGTTCGAAATCTGCATACTTAGCTGCAAGCTTCGCTCGGTTCTGATCAACATAGTTTACTACAAACTGCTGGAAAACGCCCTTTCTGGAGAGGTTGCCATAGTACTTGGTGTACCAGGTAGTATCTATTGGAATGAAGATGTCGGGCATAATTCCACCTCCTCCATAAACTGTGCGCTTTTTTACAAGCGTGCTAAACTTCAACGAATCGCTAAAATGGATGCTATCTTTACTTGTTAGCTCGCCTTTTGCCTCGCGTTTGTATAGGTCTAGGTAGTAATCCTCTACATCGCCCTTTTTAAAAGGACGCTGAATTACTCGTCCTGTTGGGGTGTGGTAACGTGCAACGGTAAGCCTTACCATCGAACCATCAGGCAGCATCTGCTGACTTTGCACCAATCCCTTGCCGAATGTTCGGCGACCAATTATAAGTCCCCTATCCCAATCCTGAACCGCTCCTGCGACAATTTCAGAGGCAGAGGCCGATCCTTCATCAACCAAAACAATGAGCTTCCCCTTCTCAAAAACGCCACGTTCTGACGAGCCAAAATCTCTTCGAGGCTGATTTGTTCCTTCGGTGTAAACGATCCTTTTCCCTGCTCCAAGAAACTGATCGGACAGGCCTATCGCTGTGCCTAAGTAACCACCAGTGTTGCCTCGTAGATCGAGAATAAGCGACTCGGTAGTGGGAGATAGCTTTGCAAATGCTTTTTGGAATTCATCTAGGGTATTCTGAGCAAATCTTGACACCTTAATATACCCAACCTTAGGCTGAATGTTGTAGGCAGCATCTACGCTAAAGATTGGAATTTTATCTCTAACAATCATAAAATCGAGCATTTCGGCAACACCACGGCGCTTAATCTGCAGCTCTACCTTCGATCCTTTAGCACCTCTTAGGTAACCAAATACGTCGGAATTCTTAAGTCCTATGTTTGCTACTAGCTTACCATCTATTCGTATAATTCTGTCGCCAGGAAATAGTCCAACCTTTTGCGATGGACCTCCGGGTATGGTATTAACCACGATTAGGGTATCCTCTAAAATGTTAAATTCAATACCAATTCCTTCGAAGTTGCCTTCAAGTGGTTCGCTCATCTTCTTAACCTCATCCTTCGAAATGTAAACCGAGTGAGGATCGAGCTGACTTAGTATGTTTACAATAGATTTCTCCACCATATCGGGTGTATTTATGCTATCTACATACTCTGTTTTAAGCATAAACAAAAACTTGTTAAGCTTAAAAAGCTGCTCGTTGAGCTGTTGATCTTGAGACGACGCGCTGGTTATCATTCCAAGAACGAGCACCATCGTAAAGAAGGCGTTGCGCAAACTATTCATCATAAAAAGATATTTTCATTATAAACAACCTTGTAGCAGGTTAGCTGCAAATATATACAAATAAAGATGGCCTCCACAGCAATCTCCCATTTACAGCATCGCCTCCATATAAACGTTGTTCCGGCTTACATGCTACAAATTATTGCAGATATAGCTGCAGCTATTATTAATTTTTAGCTTACTCCATACGACATTCTATTTTTCGGGGTGAAAAAATGGATAGTTTTGCGGTTATTCAAATCAAAACAAAATGAGCTTTACCCCTAAATGCATAATGCGGATGGAACTTGCTAAAATGGCAGGCCATTTTGCTATGCTTACCACCATGGGGATAAAACGCACTGCAAAGCTCTAAGGCTGCCTACGATTCTTGGGCTTATCCTAGACAGCCAATGACCATACTCCCGAGCAAATTTGTTGAAGGCCTACCCGTGTGCATTTTTATGAATCATACTGTTTAATACTTTTCATAGCAACTAATATGATCGTTCAAAAGTTTGGAGGAACTTCGGTTGGTAGCGCTACCAACATGAAGCATGTTACCTCGCTGGTTAATGACGGAAACCGTAAAATAGTAGTACTCTCGGCTATGTCTGGAACTACTAATGCGCTTGTTGAAATTGGCGAACTGCTAAAGGATTCCAAGCCCGACGTAGCTACTAATAGGTGCAACCAGCTCCTCCAAAAGTATATGCGTGTATCTTCCGACCTCCTTAGCTCTAACGTTTTCAAGGCTAAAGCCGACTCGTACATTCGCCGTATTTTTACTGAGATAGAAGAGCTTATTGAGGCTCCTTTCAGCGTTGATGCGGAGCTCGAGCTGCTTGCTAAGGGCGAGCTACTTTCTACACACCTTGTTTACTTCTACCAGCTCCAGGAGGGTATTGATGCTGCTCTTATTCCTGCTCTCGATTTTATGTACATCAACGAGGAGGGCGAGCCTCAAATGGATGTAATCAAGCAAAGGATTAAACCAATACTCGAGGCTAACGCCAACAAAAAGATTCTTATAACCCAAGGCTTTATTTGTAGAGATCACGAGAACAAGGTTTCGAACTTAAAGAGGGGTGGTAGCGACTACAGTGCCTCGCTAATTGGAGCTGCTATTGATGCTGAGTGCATTGAGATTTGGACTGATATTGATGGAATGCACAATAATGATCCTAGATATGTAGAGAATACAACCCCTATACGCCAGCTTTCTTTTGATGAGGCTGCTGAGCTTGCCTACTTTGGGGCAAAAATTCTGCATCCTTTTTGTATCTTCCCTGCTCAAGAGTTTAACATTCCGGTGCTTCTCAAAAATACGATGGAGCCTGAGGCCGAAGGAACCTACATTAGCAAAACCATCATTTCGAGAGGTTTCAAGGCGGTTGCTGCAAAAGATAATATCACTGCAATAAAAATTAAGAGCAGCCGCATGCTAATGGCGTATGGTTTTCTTCGAAAGGTTTTCGAGATTTTTGATCGCCACAGAACTCCTATTGATATGATTACCACTTCGGAGGTGGCTGTTTCGCTAACTATTGATAACGATAGCGAGCTGGAGGCCATCATAAAGGAAATAGAGTCGTTTGCGTCTGTTGAGGTTGATGCAGAGCAAACCATTATTTGTATCGTTGGTAATGTAATTGCCGACAAAAATGGGATGGCTGCTAAGATAACCAACGCACTATCAACCATTCCTTTACGTATGATTTCTTATGGTGGTAGCGAGCATAACATCTCGGTACTAATTCGAAGCGAATACAAGCAGGAGGCTCTTAAGCTGCTTCATACCCACTTATTTTTAAATAGCTAATGAAAAACTTTCCTCACACCCAGCTCTCTGACGTACTTGGTAGCATCGAAACGCCTTTCTACCTCTACGATATCGACCTCCTAAATCGTACGCTTGCTGCGGCCAAGGAGGCCGCCGATAAAAGGGGGTACTTTATTCACTACGCCATTAAAGCTAACAATAACCAGCCCATTCTTTCTGCAATTCGCCATGCCGGGTTTGGTATCGACTGTGTGAGTGGGAATGAGGTGAGCAAGGCGCTAGAAATGGGTTTCTCTCCTTCTGTAATAGATTTTGCAGGCATTGGCAAAACTGACGAGGAGATAGTAACAGCTTTAAATGCTGGTATTTTTAGCCTTAACGTAGAGTCGATAGAAGAGCTTGAGGTGATAAACCTGCTAGCGCAACAGCTTGGTGTTACTGCCAATGTTTCGTTACGTATCAATCCAAACATTGATGCTCATACCCACAAAAATATAACTACTGGCTTAAGCGAGAATAAGTTTGGTCTCGATCTTACGGTTCTACCTCAGCTGGTTGACCGAATTTCTAGCTTCGAGCATGTCTCTATTAAGGGACTTCACTTCCACTTGGGCTCGCAAATTACCGACTTAGAGGTGTTTAAGGAGCTTGCAGTCAAGGCATCGCAGCTGCACCACTACTTTCAACGTCAAGGCTTTAGCTTCGAGCATATAAATATGGGGGGTGGTTTAGGTATTTCTTACGAGAACCCTCAAAGTGAGGCTATTCCTGACTTCGAAGCTTTCTTCGCTGTCTTCCAAGATAACCTTAAGCTTCCTGAAGGAGTTAAGGTACACTTTGAGCTAGGGCGTTCGCTTGTTGCTCAATGTGGTATTCTGGTGGCTAAGGTTGTTTTTGTAAAAAAGGGACTGACTAAGAAGTTTCTAATTCTTGATGGTGGGATGACAGACCTCATCCGTCCTGCTCTTTACCAAGCTTTCCATTTAACCGAAAACATAACGAGAGATGAGGATGCTGAAACTTACGATGTGGTGGGACCTATCTGCGAATCTACGGATTGCTTTGGCGAGGATGTGCAGCTTTCAGGCAGCTACCGTGGTGATCTTATTGCCATATACTCTACTGGTGCATACGGTCAGGTAATGAGCTCGAAGTATAATATGCGCGATAGAGCAAAGGCCTACTATGTTGTTAATAACGAGCTGCTATCGGAAAAGGAGATGCTAGAGCTTTCGGTAAGTAATGCATAGTATTTGTAGTTGAAGTTGTCCTATGGGGCTGTCAAGAAGGAAGTAGCACGTATCGCGATATGCGTATCACGAATTATAAGGAGTAAATACTGCATGGCATTTCGTGATAGGTAGTACGTTACTGATGATACTTTTTTTGACAGCCTCCTTTTTATTCGTAGTATATATCGTCGGTCGAACGGGGCTTTGCCATTTCTGGAATTGGCTGAAAAATTGTATCACCTGATGGCTGGTTGGGAGCGGCTTCCTCCTTTTCGAGTATCGCATTCCTCCTATCAACTATCCTACATCCCTTGTAGTAAAAACCTACTATTTGCTGATACTTCATATTCATTCGGGCCATACTAGAAGCACCATCCTGACACAAACCAACACCGTGCCCGAAACCATGCCCCGAGAATATGATGCTGTCGCCAACCTGCGTAAAGCTAAAAAAAGCCGACCTCAGCCCAAGATCTTTTCGTATTTTCACCAATGGTAAGGCAACGCCTCCCACCTCAACTACAGCCTTTCTATTTCGCTGTTCGAAGCTGCTATGATCGTAGCCTGCCAGCGATCGAGCTCCATTATCTGATAGGTATTTATCCCACTTAGCGGCTGCAATGCCAAACCGCCACTTATAGCTACGAGAGGTAGAACAGTACGGACAAGGGTTCGATCGAAGATAGCTCTTATACTTTGGCCAAACATCTTCGGAGTTAGCGGTTTGTCCGCCACAGTTGGCATGAAAAACGGCCGATATAAGCTCGTTGTTCTGATTCACTACTACAAGATTGCGGGTATCTTGGCAAGCCTTTTCAATGTCGGGGTTAGATGTTGGTATGCCTTTAAATGCTTGGCAATGCACATCATCACAGAGGTTAAACTTTTCGGTTTTATGCTTTTCAAGGTGACTTAATGCGTAGGTTCGTGCTATTACAGCCTGCACCTTGTACATCTCCAGCAGCTGCCGCCCTCCAACCTCTGCCTCTACAACACCTGCAATGTACTGCTCTAGCTCTGTTTCGAGTACCGACTCAATTCGTCCGTTAATACCTTTAAATGATACGCTTCCATAGTAGCTTTGAGCCTTTTTAGCTGCTGGCTTGGCTGGGGTTAATGAGAAAAAGGATGAATCGCTAGAAGCTTTTACAAGCACACGAGGATATGTACCTAAGGCCTTTTCGATGGTTCGAATCCGCACGCCATTACCCGACACTACGATGTACAATAACTCATCAGCTGCAAGCTCGTATAGCTCTTCTCCTCCTCCAAAAATACGATATCCGCCTGATTGAGGTTTAAGCACAAAGCTTTGAGGCTTAGCCTGAACGTAAAGAGATACTAGAACCTTGCTCGATTCGGTTGGAAGGTAGGGTTGTGCTTTAAGTGAAGGAGCACCTATACCCCATAATCCAAATACGCCAAGCAAAATTGCAAGTCCTCGCATCTATAGTATTATTACTTTAATAGTTCAACCATCTTTTTTCCAACTCGTTCCGACGAGCCAACCTCTCCGAGCATCTTTTTAAGAGCTTCGTACTCGTTTAAAACAAGCTGATGCCTCTCCCCTCCTGGTAGTAGGGCCTTCAGCTCGTCAGATAGGGTAGCCACCGTCATATTGTACTGTAGAAGCTCACGCACAACCTCCTTATTCATGATGATGTTTACGAGCGATATCCACTTAACTTTAATAAAAAGCTTAGCAATAAGAGCTGATAAAAAGCTAGTACGATAGCATACAGCCTGAGGGACACCATGCAAAGCGGCCTCTAAGGTCGCAGTTCCCGAAGTAACTAATGCTGCTGTCGAAACACTAAATAGGTCGTAAGTTTGATTGTAAACCATCCTCACCGATCCGTTTGCCAAAAATGAGCTGTAGTAGCTTTCCGGTAACGACGGTGAGCCTGCCACTACAAACTGGTAATCAGGAAATCTATCGGCCACTCGTTGCATAACAGGTAGGCACTTTTCCACCTCCTGCTTCCTGCTACCAGCAAGAAGTCCAACTATTGGTCGCCCATCCAGCCCATTTTTTGCTACGAACTCATCGAATGAGGGTAAGCTGCCACGCTTCTGCTCAAGTGCATCAATAAGCGGATTCCCTTCGTAGCACACTTCTATATTAAACCTACGGAAGTATTCGGTTTCAAACGGGAAAATGGTAAATAGCTTATCTACATTTTGCTGCAAACGCTTTACACGCCCCTCTTTCCAAGCCCAAACCTTCGGTGCTATGTAGTAAAATACTTTTATCCCCCTCTCTTTAGCCCATTTTGCTATTCTAAAGTTAAAGCCAGGATAGTCTATCAAAATAACAACATCTGGACTATACTCCTCGATATCCTTCTGACAGTCGTTGAAATTCTTTGATATCTTTCTAAGGTTCTTTACCACCTCATAAAATCCCATAAACGCCATTTCTCGGTAATGCTTCACAAGTACACCACCAACTGCCGCCATTAAATCTCCTCCAAAAAAGCGAAAATCGGCATCTTTGTCATGCATTGCAATACCCTTCATCAGGTTAGATCCGTGCAAATCGCCCGAAGCTTCGCCTGCTATTAAGTAGTACTTCATCCCTAGTAAATTTTTTGTATTAGGTAAACCAGCAGCACCACTGCCGCCATTGCTAGCGTGCCCCAAACAACTCCTTTCGCACTTTTATCGCGCTTATAATGGAGATAAAGGTAAAAAATGGCAAGGTTCGGGTAAACGCAAAGGCTCATTACCTTCGATAAGGTCCCAAAAATAAGTAAAGTTTGAACGTAGGCGACCAGTCGAGCCGAGCCAGACATAACCAGAAGTACAACAATTAAAATTACAAGGGGCGATAAAATCGAAAGCAACACACCAACCCTGTTAGCATCCTTTTTTAGAAAATCGAGCATACTTAACCTAAACTTTTTTCTTCTACAAAATTAAGATATAATTCGTTATTTAAAGCATTTATATGCAATGCTTTGAGACTATTCTGTAAAAGATCAATAACAAATAGTAGCACGATACACAACACACGTGTTCGAAAATGCTACCACAGCCCTCTGTGATGCAGCTTCCGCTTGTCGAAATACGTACATCGTAATATGTGCTACTCTTATTGGACGCCCAATATGCTATACTCTACTTTTTTCGAGACTCCAGCTCTTTTTCATTGTGTCTAGCAACGAAGTGCTAGTCCAATCGACTTGTAGTGGAACTATTGAAACATACCCATTTGCAAGCGCCCATTCGTCGGTATCTGTTGCTGTGGGCTCATCGTTCTGAAAGAATCCGGTTAGCCAAAAGTAGGTTCTTCCTTGTGGATCGGTTCTTTTTTCAAACTCTTCGCTCCACTTCCCCTTGGTTACCCTACAGTAAGAGTATCCCTTTACCTTCTCAAATGGGATATCCGGAATATTTACGTTGAGCAACGAAAAATGGGGTAATCCTTCGCTTAAAACCTTTTCTACAATTGGATAGATTAGCTCTTTTGATGCAGTAAAATCGGCATTGGCAGAGTGGTTAAGCAACGAAAAACCTACAGAAGGTATTCCACAAAGCGTTCCCTCTACTGCGGCTCCGATAGTCCCAGAGTAGATAACGGCAACAGAAGCATTAGAGCCGTGGTTAATACCCGACAATACAATATCTGGTTTACGAGGCACCAACTGGTTCATCGCCATCTTAATGCAATCGGCCGGCGTACCCGAAACGGCATACCAAGTAGCGTTCGCCTCCTCCTTTACCAACCTTACTCTTATTGGAACTGCGGAGGTAATTGCATGCGACATCCCCGATTGTCCCTGTTCGGGAGCAACAACAAGCACCTGTCCAAACTGCTTTGCAACTTCTACCAAAGCTGCAATACCTTTTGCATTTATTCCATCGTCATTCGAAACCAGAATTAACGGTTGTTTGCTATTTATCATCGTACTTCTTTATTTTCCTTCGTCTAACATCATTAAGCCAACATCTACTTTGGCTTTTGCTAAAGCTTCACAAAATGGTGGTTGTAAACCTGAAATAGTGCTTTACCTCTCCTTTTTGCTTCGTCTGTAGGGTTTACCTCCTGCTGATACTGGTTTCCTACATTATCGTAAACAACTATTGTGCTATCTTGGGCGTAGCCAAATCCGTTGTTAAATGTAAACAACCCCCAATCTTTAAAGTTTTTATCGAGTAGATTTCTTGAGAAGGTGTAGCGCTTTGTATCCATTCCAAGCTGCGAAAGCAGCGTTGCAGGTAAATCATGCTGTACTCCTAACCTATCAACCTTAATACCTCCTTGCTTAAGCGCACCTCCTAACCATAGCATTGGAATACGATTTCGCTTGTGATCGTAAACCTTCTCGTTATTTGGGAACCCCCTCCCATGATCGGCAATAACTACTACAAGCGTATTATTCCACCAGCTACTTTTTTTGGCTTTCCTGATAAACTCACCCAAACATCTATCGGTATAGTGGGCTGCATTCAGAAATTTCGATTCTTCATCATTGCCTTTGATTACCGTTTTCATGGGCACATCAAATGGTTCGTGACTACTAAGCGTAAAGTAGGTGTAGAAGAAAGGCTGCTTCTCCTTTTGAAGGTCGCTGTATAGCCTGTTGAAAACAAAGCCATCCTGTGCCCCCCATTTAGATTGTTGCTGATCGGCGCTAAAGTCATCTTGCGTTACGTACCTATCGTAAGCCGATGAGATTAGGTAGGTTCTCATATTGGCAAAACCAATATCACCACCATAGTAAAATGCTGTTTTATAACCTTTTGCCGAAAAATCTTTTGCTAAAACTGGAAGCTTAAGCACCTTTGCATTATGCTTAATAATTGATGTTGTAGTTTGTGCAGGATAGCCGCTCAGTACCGAAACTAATCCTTTTTCCGATCTTTGTCCATCGTTAAAGATGTTGGTAAAAAGTACCCCCTCCTTCATAAGGCTATCAAGATTTGGAGTTACTCCTTTTTTCTCTCCAAGCGTTTCGGTTATGGTGCTAACAAAGCTCTCCATTATCAGCACAATAACGTTGGGTTTCTGTATTCGTAGCAGCTGCTCTGTTTGTCCCGATTGCCTATACATCTCATCAACAATCTTTTGGGCTTCGCTAATATCCATAAAACGATACTCTACATCGGTATCGCCCATTTTGTTAAGCGAATAAAACACGTTCCAAACTACATTTACCGTTGCTTGGTTTGTAAAGCTATCCTTCGAAAAGTAAGCTTTACCTGGATTCATTGGAGAGATCCCAAATCCTCCTCGTATTGGAATAATATTTAGCACAATAAGCAGAATACTCCACCATGGCAAACGAGACTCTACTACGCTTCTTTTATTTACAAAACGTCTATAAATAAACCACCATACAATGGTATATGCCACCATACATAGTGGTATGATAATAAGCTGTGCTAATGTTAACGAGGCTGCCGCCTCTTTGGGTGTTTTTAGGTACAAAAGCGGAGTAGAATCCATTCTAAAACCCCAATATCCAAATAAAACTGAATCCGAAATTACTATTATTGAGAGTATTGACAGCAGTACAAGTGTGGTGATGGAGGCAACCCTCTTTGCTGCTTGTGGTGCAATCCAGCTTCCTACAATAAAGAACAGCCCCCCTAAAACAACCAGATAACCCATCATCGAAAGATCCATGTGTGTTCCATGCACCAGCATTCCAAAGTAATCGGCAACAGCAACTTGCTTCGTTCCGTTAAGGTTTACCAGCATAAACAGCACACGCGACACGAAGAAAAATGCCAACCAAAAGAGCGCATAGGAAAGATACTCCTTCAGCAAATATTTTAGAGCACTAAAATGGCCTCCTTTATAGTTCATACTATCGTTCAATTGTAGGTTCATCGTTAGTTGAAAATGTGCAAAACTATCAATTAAAGGGAAGAGTTAAAGTTAAAAAAGTAGTAGCTAGCTGATTTTATGCAAAGATTGCTACCAGCTACACTCAAACAGCATAGCAAATGGCTCGTACCCTTTTGCAATGCATATCAGCCCGTCTTCCTCTACTAGCACTCCTTCTGACATTAGATCGCTAATAAGCTTAGGGATAGACATTCCTCCAACTTGCAATGGGTTTATCTGCAAGCTACCATTCTTGAGGAGGCTGTCTTTTTGCAACTTGCAATGCCTGAACAGCGAGCTTAGCTCCAAAACAAGACGCTGACTTACTTCGGGTTGATGGCACGACATTGCAGCGAAATTCCCAGCATTAATTGCCGCTAAGTAGTCTAACTCACTTTTATTTTTTCCAACAAAACCGCCAAAGCAGCTCTTGGCACCTGAGCCTACACCATAGAGCGGTAGCTGCTCCTTTTGTTTGATAGCGTCGGCTGCTTGTTGCGACGTATTTTTGGCAAAACGACCACCTGATATTGGAGTATAACCAGCTGCGTAGAGATAACCATACCCTTCAAAAAGCATATGTAGCTTCTCTTCAACCGATGGTAGCCCTACTCTTACAGCTGAATTGCTGCTAGCTACGCCCCTACTCGGTGTTAGCGTAATAATATCTGGCTCTAACGCTACTACAGAGCTAGCTGTTTCTACAAATCCCTCAACAGCTTGCATGGGAAGTCCAAATTGGAGCTCTACTTCTGCAGCTATTCTCCCCCTTTTCTTTATATAATCCACCTGCTCAGCCAAAGCTGCTGCTCTTTTATGCTGATTAATAACCTCAAGCACTTCATATCGGGTATCAAATGCCTCAATCTTAATATGACCAAACCCCAACCTCCTTAGGTCGTCTATTTTGCGTAACGAGAGGCTGCTGGCCTCAACTGCTATAGAGGTTATGCTATCTGGAGCAGGTTGAAGCTCAACATTAATAGCTTCCAAGAGCTTCTCAAGCATATCTCCATCCAAAACTCCTGCATGCTGTCCGTAGATTCTTACATAGCTAAGCTGCCTACTTCTATCTATATAGGTTGATAGCAGCTGTACCTCTTGGATCATTGCATTTAGGTACGAGCTTAGTAGGCTTAAATTTGCAAGTTTCAAACCTCCTGCAGCTATAAGGTTAGGAGTAGAAACACCAACTCCAAAGTCTGGCGATTGGCGATTTGAGGTATCTATAATGGAAGCTAGCTCGTCGTAGTCAACAACCGTACTACATTCAAAGGAAATGGGCGAATCAAAAGAGTCGCCCAATCTATATTTCTCTGCTAAGTCGAAAAAGTTAAAGCTCATTACCCAAAGAATTTCGCTACAAAGTTAAAACTATTAGCGGGTAAATTGCCCTTAATATAACAATGTCAAATTATTGATTTACAATCAATTACACTAAACATCCTTTTCGACAGAGTTTTCTGCCATCTCCTTAAACTCAATTAGCTCAGCCTCAGCAGGATCATCGAGCTGCGATTGTATCCTATGCAAGACTAAAATCATAATCACTCCAACAACAATATTCGCAAAAAACATCAGCGTGATGTTGAGGTACTGACTAAGAATGATGTTTAGGACAATAACCAAAAGCTCGAGAAGCAAAATTGTTACCATTGTTTGACGATGCGAAAAGCCAAGCGCCAAGAACTTGTGGTGGATATGCGTTTTATCGGGGAAGAAAGGCGACTTTCCGGCACGCATGCGCTCTACAAATACACGTGCTGCATCGAACAGCGGAATAAAGAGTATCGCAAAAATAAAGATTGGCGCACCCTTAAACTCAAACACTGGTCCTGATACAGATATCATACAAAGCTTTGCGCCTAGGAAAGCTATCAGGTAGCCTATGAGCAGCGAGCCAGTATCTCCCATAAATATCTTAAACCTTCTACCAAATACGTTGAAAATAAAGAATGGAAGAATTACGCCAAGCATAGCAAATGAGAGCATTGCATAAACGTAAAGACTCTGAATCCAAAACCAAAGTCCAAGCGAAGCAAGTGCTATGCTGCTTAAGCCCGATGCTAATCCATCTATACCATCAATAAGGTTAATTGCATTAATTACAAAGCAAACAAGAATAACCGTAATAAGATACCCAATCCACACAGGCACTTCGTAAACACCCAAAAAACCGTGCAAACTATTAACATATACGCCCGACATGAGTAATAATCCGGATGCCATTAGCTGTGCAATTAGCTTATACTTAAAACTTACCGAAATTAAATCGTCAGCGAGTCCTACAAAGTAGAGTATTACCAAACCACAAAGCAGAAATAAGAGCTCGATAAGCACCTTCGTTGCAATATGGCTATCAACCTCATAACCAAAAAGGTAGCGAATACCCAATATGAAAGAGATGGAGAATAGAAGTGCGGGGAGAAATGAAACACCTCCTAAACGAGGAATTTGCTGAGAGTGCACTTTACGTTCATCTACAAAATCGAACAGCCCTTTGCGCTTTGATATAATAACAATTCGAGGTACAATAATAAAACCTATCATTGCCGAAATCGCAAATGTAAGTCCTATTAGTAAATTTATAATCAATACTTTATCCATATAAAAAAAATAGAAACGATTAAAAAAATAAATCGAGTTTATCGAGTCCAAAAATATACTTTTTTAGCTAAATAAAGTGTTAAAATAGAAACGATATAGACATTATAACACAAAAGAAGCAATATACTGATTAGTACAGGATTAACTATCTCAATTCAAATAGGTTCTTCATAAAAAATCCTTGCCAGCATGCTGGCAAGGATTTTAATTATGTAAACAGATGGACTATTCTTGCACTTTTTTGTAATCTACCAAAAACTGAGCTAAACCGCTATCTGTAAGCGGATGCTTAAGCAATCCGAGAATTGCGCTCAACGGACAGGTTGCGACATCTGCACCTACCTCAACACAATCTATAATATGCTGACTGCTACGTATTGATGCGGCAAGCACTTCGGTTTCGTAGCCATAGGTGTCAAACATCTCTACAATTTTAGCGACTAGCTCTACCCCATCCGAGCAGATATCATCTAGGCGGCCAACAAATGGCGACACGTAGGTTGCTCCTGCCTTTGCGGCTAGAAGAGCTTGACCTACAGAAAATATTAGCGTACAGTTAGTTCTGATGTTTTTGCTCGAAAAGTACTTAACTGCTTTAATACCTTCCTTGGTGCAAGGAACTTTTACAACAATATTGGGGTGCAAAGCAGCCAGCTCTTCACCTTCTCTTACCATTCCTTCATAATCGGTTGCAATAACCTCGGCACTAACCGGACCATCTACAATGTTACAGATTTTCACATAGTGAGCCTTAACATTTGCGTCTCCTTTAATACCTTCCTTTGCCATTAAAGAAGGGTTAGTTGTAACTCCATCCAATACGCCAAGATCGTTAGCCTCCTCAATTTGGGCTAGGTTTGCAGTGTCAATAAAAAACTTCATTTCTGTGTCTATTTAGTGAGTTTGAAACTCCATAACATTTGGCCTACAATATATGAATTGTTTAGTCTTATTGTTTTTAACTACCAATTTTGTACGCTTACTATTCTTTAAAATAGCCAGACAAGCCTTTGAATTGGGAACTTCTGAAGTAGAAAAGACTATTCGCAATACAAGTACCGACCAAATGCTACGGTATTTTTCTGATTAAGTTTCGAGAATAGTTTGGATAAAAATGCCCGAAGTGAAATCTCTTCGGGCAAAAGCTTTTGCTTATCTAGATTTCGATTAAGGGTACTTTGGATACTTGTGGAAATCGGGTTTTCTTTTTTCGAGAAATGCGTGCTTGCCTTCTTGTGCCTCTTCGGTGAGGTAGTACAGAAGGGTTGCATTGCCAGCAAACTCCTGCAATCCAACCTGTCCATCAAGGTCTGCATTCATACCTAGCTTTAGCATACGCAAAGCCATAGGACTATGCTGCATCATCACTTTGCACCACTCAACAACTTCGTCTTCAAGCTGATCAAATGGAACAACTTTGTTTACAAGTCCCATTTCTAGAGCCTCTTGTGCATTGTACTGCCTGCAAAGGAACCAAATTTCTCTTGCCTTTTTATGGCCTACGATAGATGCAAGATACGATGAGCCTAGTCCAGCATCAAAGCTACCTACCTTCGGACCGGTTTGTCCAAAAATTGCATTTTCAGAAGCAATGCTTAAGTCGCAAACCACATGAAGCACATGCCCTCCTCCAATAGCATAGCCATTAACCATTGCAACAACAGGCTTTGGCATCGATCGAATTTGGCGTTGCACCTCTAAGATGTTCAAACGAGGCACTCCATCTTTACCTACATATCCGCCAACGCCCTTAACATTCTGGTCGCCTCCAGAACAAAAGGCTTTATCCCCTGCTCCAGTAAGAACAATTACGTTAATTTGCTGATCTTCTCTACAAATACGTAGCGCATCGCTAATTTCATTTACTGTTGTTGGAGTAAATGCATTGCGGTAGCGTGGTCGGTTTATGGTAATCTTAGCAATACCTTCGAAGTAATCGAAAAGAATTTCTTCATACTCCTTAATGGTTGACCATTCTCTTTTTTCAGCCATAGTCGTAACCTATTTAGTTTTTAAATTTTCAATGTAGCTTTTGTAAATTGCAGAGTTTTCAGCATATGGCGTAAACACCTCCAAAACTGTGGCTTGTTCCAACTCCTTATCAAGGAGCTTAGGCAGCTTAGCTTGCAGCTCTTCTTCGTTCTTGGCCGATAGGTAGGCCAATCCAAATGCTTTGGCAATAAGCTCTACCGATTGTTCATGCCTATACTCTATATGCTGTTCGAGAGCCTGTGACTTTGAAGGGCCGTCAATCAGCCTAAAGATACCTCCTCCCGAGTTGTTTACAACCAAGATACGTGCATTGGGCGACGTATATCGTGTCCACAATCCATTGGAGTCGTACAAAAACGAGAGTTCGCCAATAATTAGCAAAGATAGCCTTTCGGATAGAGATGCAAAACCCATAAAGGTGGATAGAGACCCATCGATGCCACTCGTTCCTCTATTGCTGTAAACCTCAACGTTTTCAGGAAGGCCAAATAGCTGCGCATACCTCACAGGCGAGCTGTTGCCTAAATGCAACGAAATACCTTCGGGAAGCTTGTCAAACAAGCTCGAGTAAACCTTTAAGTCGCTGTATGCAATTCCACCTACAAGCTGACTACTCCTTCTTGCCAGCATTGCCGCCCTCTCGCTCCATAGGTGCTTGAACGACGAATCTCCAGCTGTAAGCATTGCTAGCGTATCGGTAAAGCTGCTAAGCTCAATATCAAGTAGGCTTGTAATGCACTGGTAGGTATCTACAACTTCTGGCCCAATATGCCAATGCATCTGAGGCTTGTTCCGTCTCAACAACAGCTTTAATCGTTTCGAAACAACATGCCCCCCAATTGTGATGAGCAAATCTGGACAAAAGTGCATCTCCTCACTCCTATCCATCGCCATTAGCACCTGCTCGAAATAAGCAATGCTATAAGCAGATGGTACATTTGCAGTATGTTCTGCAATTACCACCACATCGTTTCTCTGAGATAGTGCTGCTGCGAGCTGTTCAACTGCGAAATCAGGAGCGTGCTGCCCAAGTATAACCATCCTTTTAGGTGCAGAGCTCCACTTTTCGGCATACGAATTGGGAAGCAATGCTTTCCCTTCAACTAACGATATTCTTCGAACTGCCGATATGCTGGCTTCTGTAAATTCGTATAAAGGCTCGGAGAGTGGTAAGTTAAGATGTACAGGGCCTGCATCTTTACGTGTTAGTGCAATTAACGACTCGTTTATCAACCGGTTACAGAGCCAAGCATCATCTGTGCTGGTAACTTCAGGAAGCGTCACGCTCTTCTTTACAAAGTTGGCCAATACATTCTTTTGGTTGATGGTTTGACCATCAGCCTGTCCTACCCAATGTGCAGGTCTATCGGCCGAAATCACCAGCAGCGGAAGCTTCTGATAGAATGCCTCGGCAGCTGCAGAGCTGTAGTTAAGAAGAGCCGTCCCTGAAGTGCAACAAATAGCAACGGGTTTCTTAAGCTGTAAAATCATCCCTAAGGCAAAGTATGCAGCACTTCGCTCGTCAACTATGGTATGGCACCTAAACCCACCATGCTGGGTGAATGTATGGATTAGCGGTGCATTCCTCGAACCAGGAGATAGCACTACATCTACCACCCCATAATCGAGCATTAATGCTACCAGCTGCTGTATGCTTTTCTTGTTAGAAAACATCTTATCGCCTTAAATTATATTTAAAAGGGTCTGAAACTTGTATGAAGTCTCCTGCCACTCTTTTTCTGCATTAGACTTGGCGGTTATTCCACCTCCTGCAAATAGGGCAAAACGTTCTGCCTCTACCTTCATGCATCGCAAATTTACATATAAATCGGTATCAGAACTTATCCCTACAACTCCTGTAAACCCAGTGTAGTACTCTCGTTGATGCTTTTCTGTCCCTATAATAAAATCTCTCGCCTCTTCTTTAGGCATACCACACACTGCTGGTGTTGGATGAAGCGCATTTACCAAGCTTCCAACTCCAGCATTATTACTCTGGGGAAAGGTAAAGGTTGTTTTAAGATGTACCACTCCTGCGGCACGAGCTGTTACAGGGCCTTCTACTTCCACATTACCAATCCCATTCTTCTCCAAACGATCAGTAATGTAATCGGCCACAATACGCTGCTCTTCTATATCCTTTTCGTTCCACATGTATTGAGCGGAGTCCGAACGAAATGGCATTGTTCCTGCCAATGCAACTGTTTGGTAAATATTATCTCGCTTTTTAAGCAGAAGTTCGGGCGTTGCACCCATCCAAACTCCAGATTTCGATGAGCTAAGAAGATATGTAAAAGCAGAGCTGTACGACTTATGGGCATCAATAAATATCTTGCCAATGCTCTTTCCCAATCTATCAACTACCATCTTTCGAGAGAGAACAAGCTTTGAGAAACGCCTGCTCTCGAGCTCTTCCATAAACTTGCGAAAAGAGCTTAGGTATTCTTCTTTTGTTGATGATAGGCTAGATACTCCTATTTTGGGAGTAAGGCTGCTTGTTCCGAAAGCTGCAGCATTAACTTCGTAACCATTATGGTGCTCTGCTTGTTCGAAAAGCAGTATTGGAACCTCTGGAGTTGCAACAAAGGGTGCAAATACAAAGCCTTCCCTCCCATCTAGCTCTTCTAGCGACCCTAATTCGGCTGGCTCGGTAGAGCTAACTAGCAAATGAGGCTCGGTTTCGAATGGCAAAAAGTAGCAGGCAAATGCAGCTCCTCGGCTAACCAGCTCATCTAGTAGCTGTATATATTCTGATAAGGTTGAGCCCATTATCGTCTCCTAAGTATCATGTTGGTAACTCGGATGGTTGAAATTAACCTTTCGCCTTGCACAACATCAACATTCCAAATATGCGTTGTTTCGCCTTGATGAATTATTGTAGCAATACCTAGCACTTCTCCTCCCTTCGCTCCCGAAACATGATTGGTGCTAAGCTGAATACCTCTTGCTTCATAAGTAGAGGCATCAACCAACAGCATCGAGCCTAAACCTGCAATAGTTTCAGCAAGAGCAATAGTTGCGCCACCGTGAAGTATTCCTACTGGCTGAATGGTTCGGCTATCAACTGGCATAGTTGCCTCAACAACTCCTTTTCCTACTTTTGTAAACACAATGCCAAGATGCTCAACGAGCGTTCCCTCAACCTTTTTGTTGATCTGTTCTAAAGGTGTATCAACAGTTAAATTTTTCATTTTAAATTCTTTCGACAACCAGAAATACGACAGGAGACTAGCTCTGAAATGTTACCTAGAGCGGATTAAAAGCTCCATCAAAAAAAGAAAGCCAAAAATAGCTCCTTGTTTTGAATAATTCTACGTAATGAACAGATAAAAAGGTTGAGAGTTTACTGTTTTACACAAAATAGCGAAGGAGTGCACCTTAATACACTCCTTCCGATCTATATTGTTCTCTTGCTCTACTTGGTGTAGTAGTCTATCATTCTCGATATAGCCTCTTGGCACACGGGACAAAATCCGTCTTTTGTATTAACCCGCATTTGGCACTTATCAATCGGGCGATAAATCCCTTTAGCCATGTAGCCTCCTCCTTCGTAAACGCCTAATACTCTAGGTTTGCTCGAATCTACCTTTGTGGGAATTGGCGTTCCTTCTGGAAGCATTGATTTCCACTTTGTATCAAAGTTTACAAGCGTCGTAATGTTGGGTTCCCATGGCTCAACTTTTAGGTTGTAAAAGTCTTCATAGGCAGTTTCAGAATCAAAGTATTCGTCTGCTAGTCCTGCAAATGAATGGCCAAACTCGTGTATCATCACCTCACCTTTATACTTGTTATCCGACGATGCCATGGCGTAGTATCCGTATATTCCTCCTCCGCCATACACTTCGGTATTAACCAAGATAAATACGGCATCTGTTGGGACGTCCCAAACCACATCCTTTACCGATTTAAAGTCGGATGTTGTTAGATACCGATCTGTTCCAAAGGTAAAAAAGGTTGAAGCCATTGGGGTTTTGCTCCAATAGCCTTTCCCTGGGTTATCTGGACCGCTACTTGCCGATGGCGATTTAACAGCTACAACATTAAAATCAGCCTTACGCGATTTGTATGGTTCTCTCTCAAACATGTAATCAACCATAAATCGAACATCCCTTTCAAACTTATCCATCTCTGCTTCAGTATACCCCTCGGCAACAAACGTAAGATCAACCTTTGCTTCAGGATTACCACTATCCAGTATCTTTACTTTTGGGTAGCTCGCTTTTTGTTCTCTACTTATAAAGATACTCGAAGGATCAATAGTTGTTTTTTGAAGGGATGTCCAACTTCCTGTTGCCTTGTTTCTTTCGAAAAACTCTACATCAACCGTAGCTTTAGGATAGGGCATGGTAACTACTTGCGAATAAGCCCGTGGCAGCATCTTTGCTTCTGCAGTAGTCCGCCATTCCGAGAATAACGTACTAAAGCCAACCTTAAATATTTCTGCGCCACTCGCCCTGTCGTATGCTTTAAAGAGGTATTCTCCGTACTCGAATGGGGCTACAAGGTTTGTTCGGGTACCTGCCCATAGGGGCTCTTCGGAGTACTTATCAATAAACACCCGTTGCGATTGCGAATCGCCTGCAAGCAGGAAATCTATACGGAGCTGCTTGCTTGTAAAGTAGCGATTAAATGCATCTTGA
>Ga0209464_10000149_pt1 | contig 23791 bp, 15 predicted proteins | sample DOMMetBare1Fresh_2_FD_187473 | JGI IMG/M metagenome (GOLD analysis project Ga0209464, IMG submission 187473) | Wetland sediment microbial communities from St. Louis River estuary, USA, under dissolved organic matter induced mercury methylation -... | ecosystem: Environmental > Aquatic >...
AAGCCGTGAGTTTAACGGTCGCTGGTACACCGATGTGCGTGCCTGGAATGTAACCCGCGTAGCCGCTGGTGCCGGAGCAGTTCCTCCTACATTCGAGCCTAAACCGGCAGACTTCCTGCAACACGCTCCGGGCGAAGATATGCCTTTCTAACGAATACGTTTTAGATAAACAGAATAGCCGTTTAATCAGTCGAAAATGCTGGTTAAACGGCTTTTAATTTAGGATCCTGTCCCGAAACGGATGTCGTATGTAAAGGAATGTAATCCCGGCATCGCAGAATGCGATCTCAGTACAAAGGAATGACATCTCGACTCAAAGGAATGTAATCTCGACATTGCAGAATGCGATCTTGGGGCGTAGGAATGCTCTCCCGGATTCAAGAAATGCGATCCCGGCATAGCGGAATGCGATCTCGGAGCCAGGGAATGCGATCTCGGGTTCAATTACAATTATTCCCGCAATTCTCGTCTCCCCGCTCAATCTGAATAGTCGCATGTTCGATGCGGAAATGATCATGCAGATGCGTTTGCACCTCATAAATAAAAGCGTTGTCCGTTTCACGTTGGATGTTGAGGTGGACGGTCAGCGCCGCATCGGTAGTGCTCAGTGCCCAGATGTGCAGGTCGTGGATGGCAGAGACACCCGGAAGATTTTCCAGGTACTTGCGTACGGCGTCAATGTCGATGTGTTCGGGTACGGCATCCAGTCCCAGATTGACGGAATCAATCAGTAGGTGAATGGTACTGTACAGAATCACCGCGATGATAGCAAACGATACCACTGAGTCGATCCAGGTAACGCCGGTCAATGCCATGATGACTCCGGCAATAACCACTCCGAGCGATACCAGCGCATCGGCCACAAAGTGAACGAAGGCGCTGCGGATGTTCAGGTCGTGCTTTTTCCCTTTGACAAACAGCCACGCCGTAAAACCGTTAATGACAATCCCGATAGCAGCTACCATAATTACATCATTCGATTTGATGTCAAGCGGTTTGCCCAGCCTGTGAATCGTCTCCCACAGGATAAAACCGATAGCGACCAGCAGCAGGACGGTATTGAGCAGCGCAATCAGGATGGTAGAACGGCGGAATCCATAGGTAAAGCGCAGGGTTGGTTTCCGTTGCGAAAGGATAACTCCAATCCAGGAAAATGCCAGCGCCAGCACGTCGCTGAAGTTGTGCCCCGCATCGGCTACCAAAGCCATTGAATTGGCCAGATAACCATAGGTGACTTCAATAACCGTAAAGATGATATTGAGGGCAATACCAATTTTGAAGGCATTGTCCAGATTGATTTCGTGATCGTGATGTTCGTGATGATGTGCCATGATAGTTCTGTTTAATCGCAAGCCATTTCCCCCGCATTCTTTTTCGCGGATAGCAGGTTGTAGGTTCCTTTTATAACAACTTTAGCCTTTGTTTGGTCGAAACCGTCGGGTAGAATCACCTCGGTGAGCCCTCCGTCCGCTACCCCTTTGCGCACCTGTACCATCCGGTATTCGGTAAACGGTTTGCCATCTTCACTCTTGTTTTTCTCAAAAACAAAAATATAATCCTTGTCATCAAATGAGACGATGGCATCCTGGGGGAGTGCGGATACGTTATTGACCCTTCCCTCGATGATGGCGTTGGCATACATGCCGGGCAGGACGTTGCGACATTTGTCGTTCACCCGGGCATAGACTTTGTAGGTCTTGTCAGCATTCACTAAGTTGCCGGTCTGGTAAATGACAGCGTTGTGCTGTTCGCTTTCGTTGTTGATAAAGAAACGGATATTTTGACCGATGGCCACTTTATCCACATCCTTCTCAAAAAGGGAGAGTTCGAGCAAAAGCTGGTCACTGTTGACAATCTCAAACAGCACATCCGAAGGTGCTACAGATTTGCCTATGCTGACATTGACCGCCTTTACATACCCCGAGATGGGTGAAGTCACCGCCACCGAGCGCCGGATGTTATTCACCGTTAGCTTACCGGCATTGATGCCGATTAGTTCGAGTTTCAGGCGAAGAGCGGTCAGTTGCACCTTCAGTGTTTTGTATTCGGAAGTTACCTGCTGCACATTTTTCTGCGAATAGATATCCTCCTTGTAGAGGTCGTTGTGGCGTTTGTACTCCGCTTCGGCATATTCGAATTTGCTCTTTACCTCCAGATAGTTTTGTTGTAAATCGACAAACTCCGGGTTTTCGAGGATGGCGAGCACCTGTCCTTTGCGAACTGCACTGCCTGGCACGAGTGAAGTGCTTTTGACAAATCCGCCCATCGGCATGCTTACGGTGGCGAGGTTGTGCGGGGCAACGGTCACCAGTCCGTTCACCTTGAGCGTACCGCTGAGTGAACGCATCACGATTTTGCCGAGTTCGATCTCTGCCAGTTTGATTTGGTCGGCCCGAAGTTCCACGATGTCTTCGGGTAATACTTCCTCTTCTTTTTCGATCTTTGCTTCCTCTTTTTTGCCGCCGTTGCATGATGTGGCGGCTATGACTAATGCCGTTAAGATGGCCAGGAACTTATATGTTTTCATAAATGATTTACTCTTTGGGTGTTTGTATTTATTTGTTGTTGACCTCTTTTTCTCAGAAAATCTTACCCGAAATATTCTCGATGCTGATCACCACCTGATTGTAGCTATTCAGAGCATCAAGGTAATTTTCGCGAACGGTGAGCGCCCGGCTCAGGCTGAGGATGTAGTCGAGGTAATCCATTGCTCCGGCCTTGTAGCTGCCCGTTGCTTGTCGGATGATGAGGTCGGCCTCCGGCAATGCCTGCTTTTCGTAATAATTGAGGCTATTGCTGTACTTCGCATATTCACCCATCAGGGACTTATAATTACCGGCCATCTCTTTCGAATAGCTTTCGGCATTAGTGCGGGCTTCCTGCTCTTTCAACCGGGCGGCTTTGTTCCTGGCCGTGCCGGCAGTGAACCAGAGCGGGACGGAAATACCGGCCTGAATGCCGTTGAAGCGGTCTTTCGGACCAAAGGTGCGGGCAACATTGTTCACATCTTGAGTGCCTCGCATGGTCTGGCTGAAGTAGCCGATGCTGAAGTCGGGAAGCATTTTACTGCGTTCGAGCGTTTTCTCTATGCGGGAAACTTCTGCCTGTTGTTGCATGTACTTCACCGAAGGATTCTGGCTCAGCACCGTATCCGACAGGAGTGAAAGCGGAATGCGATTCAGCACCGTATCTGTCGGGACAAAAGCCGTTTCAGTATTCAGTAGCGTTTGTAGCTTTTGCCCGAAAATATCGATGTCCACATTCACCTGCTGCATCCGGTTCTTCACCTCCAGGCTTTGTGAATGGGCGCTGATCATCTCGATTCGGTTCGTCTCTCCGCTGCGGGCACGGAGCTCGGCGGCCCGGTAAAATCCCGCATAGAGACTATCCTGGTAAGCGAGCAATCGGCGCATCGAATAGAGGTAGGCGAGCTGCCAGTAGGTTTGTTTCACCAGTGTGGCTACCTCGAGCCGGGTGTTTTGGTGTTGCCACTGGCTGCTTTTGACATTCGCTTTGGCCAGTTTGCTTTGGTTGGCATACACGGTTGGGAAGGCTAATGACTGCGAAACTGTAAAGCTGTTATCTTTCGACCAGGAGTTGAATTGTCCGTATTGCCCTTCGATGGTTGTTTTCGGAATATCCCAGGCAGCGCCCTTGAGCGCCTTTTGCGCTTCGATATTGTAGCCGGATGAGCGTATCGTCAGGTTGCTGTCAAGCGCCAGTTGGATCGCTCGTTGCAGATTCACCGGCACCCTCTTTTGTGCATTTGCCAGGGTGAACAAAGACATTCCGGCAATCACCAGGATCGCTGTTTTGGAGAGTTTTCCCCGAAATATCTTCCTGAAATCATATTTTGAAGAGATAATATAGAAAACGGGCAGCACCACCAGCGTGAGCAGGGTAGCCGTGATCAGTCCTCCGATCACCACGGTTGCCAGCGGTTTCTGCACTTCGGCTCCGGCAGAGGTGGAGAGTGCCATCGGCAGGAAGCCCAGTGAGGCTACGGCTGCGGTCATGATGACGGGGCGGAAGCGGGTATGAAGTCCTTTCAGTACCCGTTCGGTGATGTCGGAAACGCCCTCTTTCTCCAGGCGGTTGAATTCGGCAATCAGCACGATGCCATTGAGCACCGCCACCCCGAAGAGTGCGATAAATCCGACTCCTGCCGAAATAGAGAAGTTCATGCCGCGCATCCACAGCGCAAAGACTCCTCCGATGGCTGACATCGGCACCGCGGAAAAGATCAGCAGCGACTGCTTCAACGAGCGGAAGGTGAAAAAGAGCAACAGGAGAATGAGTGCCAATGCTACCGGTACGGCCATTGCCAGACGGGATTTTGCCGCTTCGAGGTTTTGGAACTGACCGCCATAGGTCACGTAATATCCGGTTGGAAGCTTGATCTCCTTATCGATGCGGGAAGAGACTTCGCGGATAACACTCTGCACATCCCGGTTGCGCACATTGAAGCCGATGGTGATGCGACGTTTCGTGTTTTCGCGGGAAACCTGTGCCGGTCCGGATTTTATCTCCACGTTGGCCAACTGATCCATCGGGATTTGTCCGCCACCCGGGAGGTTAACCGAAAGAGCGCGCACGTCATCCAGACTCTGACGGTAATCCTTGTCCAGACGAACTACCAGGGCAAAACGCTTCTCGCCATCGAAAACGACACCGGCCTGGCTTCCGGCAAAAGCAGCCCGCAATACCCGGTTCACATCTTCGACGGATAGTCCGTATTGTGCCAACCGGTCACGGTTGTATTCAATTTGCACTTGTGCCAGTCCGGTTACTTTTTCCACGTTGATATCTTCGGCGCCTTCTACCTCGTGAACGATTTTTTCTACTTTGGCCGCTTTTTCAGCCAGCTCGTCCAGGTCATCACCGAAGATTTTTACCGCAATATCCTGTTTTGAGCCTGAGAGCAATTCGTTGAAACGCATCTGGATCGGCTGCTGGAATTCAAATTTCACACCAGCCAGTGAGACCAGTTTGTCCTGCATCTTTTCCACCAGCTCCTCCCGGGAAGAGGCTGATGTCCATTCGCTTTTGGGCTTCAGGGTAATGATATAGTCGCCCGTCTCCATCGGGGTGGGGTCGGTCGGGATTTCGCCCGCTCCGATTTTACAGACGGTATGTTTGATTTCGGGAAAATTATCCAGCAGGATTTTGTTGGCCTTTTTCACCTGTTCCACCGTGTGGGTCAGTGAACCGCCCTGCAGGGTCACGACTCCGGCTGCTAAATCACCCTCTTCCAGTTGCGGGATAAATTCGCCTCCCAATCGGGTAAACAGGAAAATACCGGCCAGGAACAACGCCACAGCAGAAACCGATACCGCGAGCTTCCGCCTCAGGGCAAACCCAATCAGCGGATTAAACGCCCCGTGCATCTTCTCCATCAAGCGGTCGGAGATGTTGGGCTTATGCTCTGTTTTTTTACTCAGGAAAATAGAGGAGGCTACCGGCACATAAGTCAAAGACAATATTCCCGCTCCGAGCAGGGCAAATGCCACCACCTGCGCCATGGGCTGGAACATCTTTCCTTCGATGCCAACCAGTGCCATGATAGGTAGGTAAACGATGAGGATAATCAACTGTCCGAAGGTCGCCGAGCTCATCATCCGTTTGGCTGAATCGAGTACATTTTCATCCATCTGTTGCTGGGAAAGCCTTTCCACACCCACATGATGATGCTTGCTCATACTGATGCGGTGTACCACGCTCTCCACAATAATGACGGCGCCGTCCACAATCAGCCCGAAGTCAATGGCTCCGAGGCTCATCAGGTTGCCCGACACTCTGAAGATATTCATCATCGCTATGGCAAACAGCATCGACAACGGTATAACCGATGCCACAATCAGCCCCGCCCGCATATTTCCCAATAAGAGAATAAGGACGAAAATCACGATCAGAGCACCCTCGATCAGGTTGCGTGAAACGGTACCGATGGCTCTTCCTACCAGATCGGAACGGTTGAGGTAAGGCTCGATTTTTACTCCTTCAGGCAAAGATTTCTGAATGGATTCTATGCGGGTTTCAACATTATTCACCACCTCGTGGGCATTGGCGCCTTTGAGCATCATCACCACACCGCCCACGGCTTCGGTGGTGTCGATGACCAACGCACCGTAGCGGGTGGCATTGCCATACTGTACGGTGGCCACATCGCGAATCAGCACCGGCATGCCGGACGGATTGGTTTTTACCACAATTTTCTCCAGATCTTCTTTGCTTTTGACCAATCCGAGACTGCGAATAAAGTATGAGGTCGGATTTTTATCAATGTAGGCGCTACCGGTATTCTCGTTGTTCTTTTCGAGTGCATCGAAAATGTCGGTTAGGGAGAGGCTCATTCCGCGAAGCCGTTCGGGATTGATGGCGATTTCGTACTGTTTGACAAATCCGCCGTAGCTGTTGATGTCAGCCACACCCGCCGTGCCGAGCATCGCGCGGCGCACCACCCAGTCCTGAAGCGTGCGAAGCTCCATCGGGGAATACTCTTTTTCATGCGCCTTATCCACCGAAAGCTGATATTGGTAGATCTCGCCCAATCCCGTAGAGATGGGGGCCAGTTCAATCTTTGCCAGTCCGGCCGGGATTTGTTCTTCGGCCTCTTTCAGCCGTTCTGAGAGTTGCTGCCGCGCCCAGTATACATCGACATTGTCTTTAAAGACCACGGTTATCACCGACAATCCCAGTCGGGAAATAGAGCGAAGTTCCAGTATGTCGGGGATATTGGCCACAGCGACTTCGATGGGCGCCGTGACCATCCCTTCCACTTCCTGTACGGCAAGCGAAGGTGCAACGGAAATAATCTGGACCTGATTGTTGGTGATGTCGGGAATGGCATCTATCGGAAGCCGCGTCAGCGAATAGCTGCCCCAGGCGATAAGCGCCACCACAAACAATCCGATGATGAATTTATTCTTGATTGAAAATTCAATGATTCGTGTTATCATATTCGGGTAAATCTTTTCGGATGATCAAATGATAAAATAGCGTTGGATCCGGAATGCCGGACGCAATAAACAGCCGGTTCCATTTCGCGAAACCGGAATAATTGCAATTAGAATAAATGAATATCCGTATAGCTACCATGGACTATACTACCCGGCATTAGGTGCAGCGCACCGTAATATGTAAAATGGGTTAAGTGAATATCCGGATATTCAAATAAGAATGTGCGAAAAGATTAACCTATCTTGGGCGGTTGCCAGATAGCCCGGAAGTGGGAGGAAATGTAAGCGTCGGTATAGGAATAAATGCGTTGTTGCTGCTCTGCGTGAGGCTTCAGGTCGAAAAAGAGGCCATGAAACACCATCGGTGAGGCACAGCACTGGCAGGTGCAGAAAGGAGAACAGTGATCCCCGTCATCCGAGTGTTTGTCGGTAGAGGCTTTGGTCAGTTCGGTTTTATGCAACAGGTTATCCGTTGGTACATCCACACAGGGGAGGATGGTGAGTACCAGAACGTAGATGGATAATATGGCTACCAGAAATTTCATATCGTGATTGCAAAGATAAAAGATTTTCAGTAAATGAACACATGGTAAAAGAGTGAGGTAAGTTTACCACAGGCCCAATTGCTGTATTGAAATGCCATTTATACAAGGAAAAAGAATATTTTTGTAAAGCTAATCAGAACGATAGGATACTTTGTTATAAGTTTTGACGTTATCAATCTGTAAAAATCTGTGTTGCGCAGCATCTGTGCGCCATAAATCCATTCAAATGAAAAGAATACAACACATACTTCTCTCCCTGCTTATTTCCACTGCGTTATTTTCCCAAAAGAAGATATTTATCTCAGGTTACGTCACCGACCAGGACAATCGCAGCCTGGAAAAAGTGAACGTGCAATTGTGGAATTCGGGGAATGGTATCAGTACCAAAGAGAACGGTTATTATGAAATGTCAGTTCCCGAACGGGATACGATTGTGCTGGTTTATTCCTGCGTGGGGTATAAAAAGATTAGTCGCACATTGGTGAAGCCGACCAGACGGGTGTTCCTGAATGTGAAACTGGAATCGGCCTCTACCGAACTCCGGGCGCTCACCGTAACGGCTATGCGCCGTCAGATGGATATGATGCAAAAGGTGGACGTGAGTAAAGTGAAGCTCTTGCCGGATGCCTCGGGCGGCAATATCGAATCGCTCATCATGACTTTTGCCGGGGTGCACTCTAACAACGAGATGAGTTCGCAGTATTCGGTGCGGGGCGGTAACTTCGATGAAAATCTCGTCTATATCAACGGCGTGGAGGTTTATCGTCCGCTGTTGGTGCGAGCCGGACAGCAAGAGGGGTTAAGTATCATCAACCCCGATATGGTGAGTGCAGTTGATTTCTCTGCCGGAGGTTTTGATGCCAAATACGGCGATAAGATGTCGTCGGTGCTCGATATCACCTACAAAAAACCGAAAGCTTTCGAAGGAGGGGTGTCAGCCAGTCTGTTGGGCGGATCGCTTTACCTCGGAAGTTCGTCCGGTAAGTTTACCCAGATGCATGGCGTTCGATATAAACAGAACAGTTCATTGCTCGGTACCCTTGATACCAAGGGAGAATACAACCCGTCGTTTTTCGATTACCAGACTTATCTGACCTATACTTTCAACGATAAGGTGGATGTGAATTTCCTCGGAAACGTTTCCCAAAACAAATACAACTTCATTCCACAGGAGCGGAACACTTCCTTCGGGACATTGTCGGAAACCAAACGCTTTAAGGTCTATTTCGACGGACAGGAAAAGGATTTGTTTGAAACCGGATTCGGAACCCTGTCTTTGAATTTTCATCCCAACAAAGAGACAGAGTTGAAGCTCCTGACCTCCGGATTTATCACCCGCGAGAAGGAGACCTACGACATCTCCGGTCAATACTGGCTGAGTGACGTGACCGGTGATGCTTCCGGAAAAGTGACCGAGGAGCAGACCGTGGGTATCGGCACTTACCAGCAACATGCCCGCAACCGGCTCTATGCCCGCGTGCTTTCGGTGGGTCATCAGGGGCTCCGCAATTGGGAAAACAACCGCCTGCAATGGGGATTAAATCTGCAATCGGAGTATTTCCGTGATAAAATCAGTGAATGGGAACTGCGCGACTCGGCAGGATATTCGTTGCCTTATACCGGCAAGGGGGTCAATATTTACTACAACCTTAACCGACCCGATACCACCGTAACCAACCACCGCTTTTCCACCTATTTGCAGGATACCTATAAGCTGCGGGGCGATTTCGGCCTCTTTTCCATTACGGGGGGGGTAAGGGCTTCCTACTGGAACTTCAACAACGAATGGATATTCAGCCCGCGCTTCTCTGCGGCGTGGATTCCGGCCTGGAAAAAGGAGTTTACCTTCCGCGTTGCCGGGGGTGTCTATTATCAGGCGCCTTTCTATAAGGAGTTTCGGGAAACTTACACCGATGCAAACGGCAATTCTCACATCCGGCTGAATTCCGACATCAAGTCGCAAAAGTCGGTGCAATTGGTGCTGGGAAGCGATTATACCTTTAACCACAACGGCCGTCCCTACAAGCTGACCGTTGAGGGATATTACAAAAAACTGAGCAACCTGATTCCCTACGTGGTTGATAATGTGCGCGTCCGCTATGCCGGACAGAACATGGCCGACGGATATGCCACCGGACTGGATTGCAAACTTTTCGGCGAATTTGTGCCCGGAACCGACTCGTGGATTAGCTTTTCATGGATGAAGTCTGAAGAGAATATCAATGGAAAGAAAATGCCGTTGCCGACTGACCAAACCGCTAGCTTCACCATGTTCTTCCAGGACTACTGGCCTACCAATCCGAAATACAAACTCAACCTGAAGATGATCTGGGCTTCGGGTCTTCCCGTAACGGCCCCGCACCAGGAGTTTTCCGGTAACTATTTCCGCACACCGGCTTACCGCCGTGTGGATATCGGCCTTACCCGCCAGTTGGTCGGGGGCGAAGACAAGTGGATGAAGAAACCGATCCTCCGCTACTTCAAAAACATCTCCCTGGGTGTCGATGTCTTCAACCTGCTCGACATCAAAAACACCAACTCCTACTACTGGGTAACGGATATCAACAGCAACCAGTATGCCGTGCCCAACTACCTGACTTCACGCCAGCTGAATGTGAAGGTGATCGGGGAGTTTTGATTTTTGCATACGGATGATGCGGATGAATAGCGAAAAGATAAATACGATAAGGGCTTTACTTCGGTGAAGCCCTTTTTTTGTGATTTGTATCAATGGGGTACCTTAAAGCCAAACCAGTTCACTCTAAAGGTAACCCGGTTCGCCTTTAAGGTCGGACAGTTTACCTTCAAGGTGAATTAATTTACCTCTGAAGTAAATCAGTTTACCTTTGAGGTGAACTAGTTTAGCTCTGACTTGAATTAGTTTACCTTTGAGGTCGCTGGGTTTACCTTTTAGCTAAATCGGTTTAGGTAAAAGATAAACTGGTTTAGGTTTGAGGTAGGAGGGGGTACCTCGGAGGTACCCCCTCCTACCTTCGAGGTACCCCGGTACGATGTGTCATTCTGATAGTAAAAACCATACAATCCGGCTTTTTTATCAAACGACTCTTTTGTGGACAACTGTAGAGCATATGTAGAGTTGCTGTAGAGGAACTGTAGAGGCAGAGCGGAGTTGCCTGTTCTGAAAATCGGTGATACGACTGACAAAATGATAAAATACACAGTTGTCCGGGAATAGGTCAAGTCCATTCCTTGTGCTGAATTGAAAATCAGCGCAGCTAAAATTATAGCAGTTTCAGACTCTGGGCTGAAAGCCCAATCTATCCCAGCCCGGGGCATCGCCCCGGGAGGTCAATGTCCCACCAACCTGCGCCCTGTAGGGGCAAAATAATATATTGGCCTTTCAGGCCGCTGGTTTCGCCGGTGGATATATTGACCCAAGGCGTTGCCGTTGGGCTGAGATATGGGGCCACTGCGTAGCGGAAGAAGCGATTGTCGTTTTTGAGAGTTAGAATCGCTTGGATTATGGAGAATAAAGAACTTTACGTAATAGCTTCCTCTAAGTTGAGAATGATGAGAGTGTATATGATTCTTCAAAATAATTTAGCACTTTGTCGATAATAAGAAAAGAATCTAAACTGTTCTTTTTCCAGATGAGTAATCTTTGAATCTTGCAGAAACTTCAGTATTGGGCGATAATCTTTCAGATTAAAGTCGCTTAATAGAAATGTATCGTTATTAGTTAAGTGAAGTAATATACCATCGTATTTGGTTGTTTTTGTTGTAATAATTGTAGAACCATATGACTTAATTTCAGAAGCATAAATAGTTTGCGTATTACGGAATATGAATTTTAATTCTAATAGACCAGAAATATCATCAATAGTTACGCCCATAGGCAGCAGTAATAGTTCAATCAACATTAATATCAAACCAAACGACAGAAACACAAACAGAACGTATGCTGCTCCAATGTTATCTATGTGCATTGGAGATAATAACAGTCGTCCAATTAATGCCAAAATAAAAATAAACACTATTGAAAAGATTATTTTACTGTACAGTTGATATGGGTTGAAACTTATACTTGTTTTCATTGAATTCGCTTTTTTGATAATTTCGATAGTGCAAAATTATCCATATTATATTTATCACAGCCTGTCTAAAGCTCATTTCCAATAATGGCAGATAATAAAGTCTTTTTGCGATATAGCCTTATAAATCATCACCATTCCTGCAAAGCTAACTAAAATTTTTGCATGTCGTTGTTTGATCCCTCCCCCGAAAATCATACAAATCCCTGTATTCCCGTTTCCCTAAATATAAAACCCCAAGATACTGTACGCGATTGTCGTCAAAAATCACAACATTTGCTTGTCAAAAAATAAGCAACCATGAAGAAGACTACGGCAATCATCCTGATGCTGGTGCTGGCACTCAGCGCAGGTGCAGCACAAATAACCAATCCGGTGAAAGTTTCCGATGCGGGCAAAGAGGTCACGCTCTCCAACGGAATGCTGGAATTTACCTTCGAGAAGAAGGGCGCCACGCTGACCTCCATCAAACAGGCGGGACAAGACCTGCTCGGCGGCTACGGTCGCGGCTACCTGATGGGGCCCGGCTTTTCGATGTCACCCTCCACCTACAAACTGGTGCGCCAGACACCCGGTTTGGCTGAAATCTCCTTCACCCACGAGGCGGCCAACGGCTACTTCTTCGAGATGCACTACGTGTTGCTCACCGGCGAAAGCGGCATCTACTGCTTCCTCGAGCAATACCACCACGCCGGTTCGCCCGACGGCGGCTTCGGACAAATCCGCTGGGGATTGCGGGCCGACTCCACACTCTACGACTACCACCTGGTGCGCGACAACATCCAGGGGCCGATGCCCACCTTTGCTGACTTCAAAAAGAAAATGCAGGACTGGACCTATCAGCTTCCCGACAGCAGCTACTACACCAAATACGATTACGCCGACTACATTGAAGGCCGCCACGTGCATGGCTATGCCGGACAGAAATCGGGCAAGGGACTCTTCGTCATCCAGGCGAGCCACGAGTACCTGAACGGCGGCCCCACCAAGCAATTCAACACCGTACATACCACGCCGTTTATGATTATGATGTTCCAGTGCGACCACTTCCTGCTCGACAAGAAGAAGGACGACGGTCCCATCAGCGGCGAGTGGCAGAAGCTGGGCGGACCGTTTTTCCTCTATGTGAATTCGGGTAAAAACATCACCGACATCTGGTGCGACGCCAAGCGCAAAGCCGATGAAGAGGTGGCGAAGTGGCCCTACAAATGGATGGATCATCCCGACTACCCGTTGCAGCGTGGCACGGTGACGGGACAATTGCAGGTCACCGGCGCTTCGGCAGCCTATGCGCACATTATCCTCGCTGCCCCCGGCGTGGACTGGCAGGCACAATCGCACGGATACATCTTCGCCGTCCGTGCCGACAAAGACGGAAACTTCACGATCCCGAATATCCGCCCCGGTAAATACAGCCTTTACGCCTTTACCGATAACGTCACCGAAGAGTTTTGCAAAAATGAAATAGAAGTAAAAGCCAACCAGACCGTGGCATTGAATAAAATCGTCTGGACACCGAAACAAAACGGTACCAAACTCTGGCAAATCGGCTTTGCCGATCGCACTACCCGCGGTTTTAAACTGAGCGACCACAAACGCTATTACGGCGTCTTCAACAATGTACCGGCTGATCTCACTTACACCGTGGGCAAAAGCAAAGATTCGGAAGATTGGTATTACGCCCAGACCAAACCGGGGAGCTGGAATGTGAAGTTCAACCAGGATAAAGCATCTTCAGGTGAAGGCGTACTGACGTTAGGCGTTGCCGGTTCGGCTAAGAATCCTACCCTGGAAGTTTGGGTGAACGAGACCAAAGCGGGTTCGTACAACTTCGGCAACGACCACACAGTCTATCGCTCTTCTATTCTTGGAGGCTACTACCAGCAACAAGAGGTGCGCTTCCCGGCATCGCTGCTCAAAGCCGGTGAAAACATCATCTCCTTCCGCCTGCCCAATGTGAAGAATGGCGGCGGCATCATGTATGATGTGATTAAGCTGGAGGTGAGTGGTCCAGCCCAAACATCCGCCCAAACATTCGCTCCCGGAACACTCCCCGGAAAAGGTCCCGCTCAGTTTGACTTTTTCTATGCCGGTGAGGCTCCTGTGCAAAACATGTACATTGTGCGAAACGGTAAAATATCCTGGGCTTATCGGGATACGGCGAGTAAGGGTGAAATCAGTGATGCCGTATTGATGAAAAACGGAAATGTACTGTTTGCACACCAGTTTGGGGTTACATTGATTAACCGGGATAAAAAAGTGCTCTGGAAATACGATGCACCTAAAGGTTATGAAACACATACGGCTCAGCCTATTGGAAAGGACCATGTGGTCTTCATCCAGAATGGAGACACCGCAAAACTATTTGTGGTAAACATTCATACGGGAAAGTTTGTCAAACAATTCCCGCTTCCCGTGGGTAATCCAAAGTCTGTGCATGGGCAGTTTCGTCATGCCCGGCTGACATCAAGAGGTACTATTCTTATCGCCCACATGGATTGGGGAAAGGTCAGCGAATACGATATCAACGGAAAACAGTTGATGATGCTTGATGTCCCCGGCGTATGGTCGGTGGAGCCGTTGAAAAACGGCAACATGCTGATTTGTAGTAAAACTGTGGTTCGTGAGCTTAAGCGAAACGGCGAAGTCGTGTGGGAATATGGTCTGAAGACTATCCCGGGTTATCAGTTTGCTTCACCTCAGGTGGCTATACGTCGTGCAAACGGGAATACAATTATCGGAAACTGGGTTAACTTATGGAATGGTAAAATTGATCCCGATAATGCGCCGGTTCAGGCTATAGAAGTGACACCCGGAAAGGAAATCGTTTGGGCATTGCGTTCCTGGAGTGAGCCGGTTAATTTGGGCCCATCTACGATTATTCAACCTTTGAATGAGTCTGTTATCCCGGAAAATGTCACTTTTGGAAATATCAGATAAAAAAGAGTATCCGTATAATCACCTATTAATCTAACCGGAGTCTTATATAACGGTGCTCTGCACCTTTGTTGTCCGGGGATTCAATTTTTCTACAAATATTACGGTCCCGAATTCTATGGTTATTCCAAGTTATATGTGTTAAAAGAATGTTTTATCACTCTGTCTTTGCTCACAAATTTAAATTCCGAAAATAACACGAGCAAGATCAAGCCTTCGGTTATTGAAAAAATCTCCACACAAACTTCGTTTGGTAGTATTTTTCCAATAAATCTTGCTCGCATTATTTTCTCCATTTTCTTGACGTTTACAAAGTCAGAAACGACGAAGAAAAATTGTTATATAGCCTGTCGCAGCAGTGGGTTGATGTAATTTAAGTCATACTCCTGTCCACTTCTAACAACGGCAAAAATTCTATGTATCAATTTATTTCTTACGTTATTTAAAACCAGCGCTTTCGCCTTACCTTCTGCAACTTTCCTCTGGTAATAGTCTCTAAGCAGCGGATCATATCTAACACTATTTCTTGCAGCCTGAGTGAGAAGCGACTTTATCTTTTTGTTAGCTATATGGCTTACACGGGTTTTACCACGGACGCTGGTTCCTGAATTATGTTCGAAAGGAACAACACCACTATAGCACCCAAATTTCCTCGGGTCAGTAAACAACGTGAAATTCCCGGTAGTGACCAATATTAAAGCAGCGTTTACCAAACCAATCCCTTTTACAGTATTCATTAGCTTATAATTGGTCTCCAGTGTGTTATCCTGCTTTATTATTTCCTCAATCTGCTTCTCACACTCTTTTATTTTCTTGCTTAGCTCCCGGACCTGCGCCAGACTCTCGTCATAAATATAAAGACTTGATTTGCTTATCCTTACTCGTTTCAACTCTCTGGCTGAAGTCAGAAGTATCTTCCGAAGCTCAACTAGACGCTCGCGGTACGAAAGCAAATCTTTTACTTCCTCTAAGGCCGCTGGCATTGGTTGGTATAGGCTTACTTTATCTTGAAACCGACAGGCATATTGTGCAATATAGCAGGAATCTGCTTTGTCCGTTTTTTTGCGCTTTATTCCCTGAGAAAGCTTGATTTCAAGACCGGAAACCAACCATAAATCATAACCTGATTCGTGTAGATATACAGATAAATTACTCGAATAATATCCTGTATGCTCCCCACAGAACAATATATCTGATTTGCTAAAGTCTAAAACCTCTTTCAACCAGGCAATCAGTTGCTGATAGCCAGATGGCTGATTTTCAAATATATTTGTTGATACAATCTCTTTTGCATCAGCAAGATAAACAGCGACGTCGAATTTTAATTTCGAGAAGTCAATTCCAATAAAAGCCTTTTTCATATTTTTGTTGTGTTCTTTGGCTTGGAATTAACCAATGGCTTATGCGCTACTACTCTTAATGGCCTTCAATGTGCCAATACTCTATCTGGCGTCTCTTAGCCAGACTATCAGGGTCTTATTCGGGATATAAATTTAATTTATAGCTATCGATAGTTTACCTCTGACAGTCGGTTAATTCCTTGCTTTCCTACAACAAAAGAAAGAAATCAACCTTGCTTCTCAAAATTATTTTCACACTGCAAACCTAAGAGATAGCTATCGGGAAGGGGCTTGGGGCGGTTCGTACTTACAATTTGCTACTTTATGAATAGCCTATATTTCTTGTAGGACAGCCTCTTTCGTCTCAAGTCTATTGTCTCTTGTCTTTTGTCTCAAGTCTATTGTCTTTCGTCTCATATCTCTTATCCACCCTCATATCTTCCCCACCTCATACATCAGCCTGTAATAGCTGTAAATGATATTCAGGCGGGCGTTAACCACTTCCAGTTCGGCATTGAGACGGGTATTGCTGGCATCAAGCATTTCGGTGATCAGTACCAGTCCGTTCAGGTAACGCTTGTTGATGACGTGATAATTCTCCGATGCCAGCTGGTAGCTCTTCTCGTAGGTCGTCAGCTTGTCAAACGACTCCAGAAACTTACTCTGTGCGGCATAAATGGATGTTTGGGCTTTTTCCTGTTCAGCCTGCTGTACCAGTTGCGAACGGGTTTGATTGATCTTAGCCATGCGCACTTCCTTACCGCTCTTGTAGAGTGAAGCCAGGTTGTACTTCACACCCAACCCGAGGTACCAGTAGTTGAGATTCTTGTTGATCGGAGGAACTTCAATCGTAATCGGTCCGGTAAACTCATTCGCCGCGATCAATGCAACCGAAGGATAATAGGCTGAGCGGGCCAGCGTAACCTGCCGGTCAGCGATCCGGTTGTTGAGCACTGCACTTTTCAGTTCGGGACGGTTAGCTGCCGCCATTAGCATCAGCTCCTCCTGCGATGAGGGGGTCGGTTTCATCAGCTGAATGGTGGTGTCGGCTTTGATTATGGTCTCGTCGGGCAATCCCAGTGTTGTAACCAGTTGCTTATTGACGATGCCGATGTTGTTTTCAATCTCGATCAGGGAAACCCGCAGATTCTGCAACATGAGTTCGTAACGGGTAATGTCGTTGTTGAGCGCCATCCCCTCCTTTTCACGTGCCCGCATCTGGCGGATCAGCACGTCAGTCTCTTCGATGTTTTTAAGAAAAACCTTACGCTGGTTTTGTTGTTTATAGAGGTCGAGGTAATAGCCGGTCACCAGCAGGCGCAATCCGCTACGGTTCTTTTGGTGATTGAGTTCGGCTACCTTTGCTTCCAGTCGCGTTTTTTCGATTCCGTTAGAGACTGCTCCTCCGGCAAACAACAAGTATGAGGCCTCCACCGAGAAGTTATTGCCAAAATGGGGCATGGGTGCCCGTTGTATATGGGTAAAGTCCCGGTCGGAAATTGTGGCATCTCCCAGATAGAGCGCCGACAGGCCAACATCAATAGCGGGTAGGCGGCTATTCTTCGCCACTTCTACGGCCTGACGCGCATTCTCGGTGATCGTTTCCGAGATCTTGAGTTGGGTACTATTCTTTTCCACCAAAGCAAACAGGCTATCAATCGGTATCACTCTTTCTTTCGTGTATTGGGCAAACAACGATGGCGTAGCAAACAGCAGCGCAATTACCCAATTCCATTTTACATTCATCATCCTGAATCGGTTTAATATTTCGGAGTGCAAAATTAGACCCGTTAACGATGAGAGGGCTTTTCTGTTTTTCGGTATTATTTGTCAATTTTTCCACTGCGCACTATTTATGCGCAAGAAATACTTTATTTTTGTAGTCAAAATCAGAAATAGGTGGGAGGGGAGAGGTGATGTTACATTTCTTGTGTCCTTCTCTGCCACAAAGATTCACAGAGAAAGGCACGGAGATTCACAGAACCCCGGTAAACGATTACTTATGATTTCCCAAAACAATATATTCCAATCATTGCAGCTACAGGCAGACGATATCTATATATCGCTTGATGACTGCAGCATGCCACTCAATGGGACACTCAGTAAGGTAGGACGATGTATCGTGAGCTTTTGTCTGAAGGGGTGGGCCGATGTGGAGGTCAATCTGGTAAAGCACCGTTTTCGTGAATCGGAGATTCTGATTCTTTTCCCCACACAGATTGTGGAGCAAACGCAGGTAAGTGATGATTTCTCGGTGATGTATTTCTCAATAACACCGGCTGTATTTCATGAAGTCTGTTTTAGGTTTCCTCCCGAGTTTATCTCCTTTCTGGTGCAGCACTTTTTTTACCGCGTGACCGATAGCATGTTGCAGGAAGAGATAATCCGGTTCCGGGTGTTGCAGCGTAAGTTTGATGATGTGGACAATAGTTGCCGCCGGGAGATTGTTCTGAATATGTTACGGATCTACTTCCTGGAGCTGTATGACAAGATACAGCGTGACGAGCTGGCGAATCCCTCTTCCCGACACAACCGGAAAACTGAAATCTTCGAACGTTTTACCCACCTGGTGATGCAGAACTTTCGAACCAACCGTGATGTGAGTTTTTATGCGGGTGAGTTGTGCATTTCGGCGAAATACCTCTCAATGGTTTCGATGGAAATCAGCGGCTTCAACGCCAAACAGTGGATTGATGACTATGTGATACTGGAAATCAAGATCCGGTTGCGCTCCACCCGCGATACGCTCCAGCAAATCGCGGATGACCTGCACTTTGCCGACCAGGCTTTCCTGAGTAAATACTTCAAACAACGTACCGGCTTTTCGCCCAGTGATTATCGGAAGACGTTTGAGAATCAGATGTAGGGAAAGCCATGAAAACGGGCTTGTCCCTTTCCATCGGCTTGTTGTCAGTTCGCATCCTCTTGCTATCGCACACCCAGTATCTTTCCGCAGCCTGCGTATTTCACCTCTGTGGGTTGTCCGGTAAATCCAACAGCGCCAAATTCCACGGCAACACTAAGCAGCACGCTCACTTCGTCAGTCAATTTCGCAATCTGATCCTCGTCAAACTGGAGGATAACACCCTGCTCGGGGATGATGGTGTTGGTCGAATACCATTCGCTGTTGAATATTTTCACGGCTCCGTGTAGCATTGCTACAGCCGGTTCGTAATATCTCAGACTCTGTTCCATCCGGGTATCCGAAACCGTGCCCAGTACCAGTATGATGCGGAAGAAGGGGAGACGTTGAATATTCAGCAGGTCCGTGTCAGTATTTACACGCGGAATCGTCACCGTAGCCTTAAGCTGATAGCGGTCTATTTTCCATTCGGGAGCAATGCGCAGGACACTGTTGAAAGGATAGTTGCGGTTAAAGCTAAATCCGTCGAGCGCACTTCTCAGTTTTGACAACTGTACCCTGCGTTGTCCGGTTTCATATTCCGTGTCCAGCTTCTGTAGATTCTTCCCCGTCCCATTAAATACCGATGTCAGGTTGAAATCAGCCAATCGGTTTAATCCTCCCAAAGCAAGCCGTAACCCCGAGCCAAACCGGGTACATCCACTCCACTCTTTCTGATGCTTGCGCAGCTCGGCAAACTTAGGTGATTTCTTTATTTTCTCTTTGCTTGCACCCCCTTTGGTGCGCATGATCACCTTATCGCTCCCCCGTTGCTTATAGAATGACACGCCCTTGATGCTACCGGTCATCTCGAACGCTCCTTTGATTATGGCCATATATCTTTGTTTTAATCTATTCTTATCTACCTGTCCTGCCAGCCTTTGCTTATAGTCCGGCTATGGTCTTATATTACCTGACTTTAAGTACAAAAGTACAAAATATATGAGAAATACACAGGTAATATATATCTATTATTATAGTGTGTATATATGTATTATATATGTTTTAGTAGAGCATTAGATATTTATATAGGTAAAGTCAGAATATACAAGACTATTACTAAAGTGTATCTAAACCTTACCCGGAGGGGATGTGTCGGATTGAAAAATGATTCATCAGAAGTTCTGATTTACAGTTTATAAGTTTCAGCTTGTCTGAGGCTGTTTTTCAGATAAGTTTTCAGACCCTGAATCAGTTATCGGGTATAAATCAGGGGTAAGCGAAGGAGAGTAGCATCTGTTTGTATGAAAAATTGTGCTGAATACTTACTCAAACATAGCCGAATTAGAGCTCCTATTTGATTATTAGCGAAACAATTAGTAAGTTTGCCCATTGAATTTCTACCACATAAACCTCTTTATTATGTCATTTAGCCAAAAAAGCTACGCGATTTTCGCAGATAGCACCAAGCAATACCACGTTACAGACAATGTAGATGCAGTAATGCACAACCCTTACGAATTCCAGACCATCGAATATTACCTCTATCTCAAAAACTGGATTGATGCCGTGCAATGGCACCTCGAGGATATCGTGCGTGACCCCAATATTGATCCTGTAATCGCATTGGAAATCAAACGCCGTATCGATAAATCGAATCAGGAGCGTACTGACCTGGTAGAGCTGATTGATAGCTACTTTCTCGACAAATACAAAAACGCCACACCGTTGGCTGATGCGACTATCAACACAGAAAGTCCTGCATGGGCAGTTGACCGCCTTTCGATCCTCGCTTTGAAAATCTATCATATGCAGCAAGAAGTGAATCGTCCCGATGCTACTGTGAAGCATATCGCTCAATGTCAGACCAAGCTGAATATCTTGCTGGATCAGCACGAAGACCTGACTACTGCTATCGACCAGCTTCTGGCTGACATCGAATCGGGCAGGAAATACATGAAAGTGTACAAACAGATGAAAATGTATAATGATCCGGCGTTGAATCCGGTATTGTATGGGCAAAAGTAATAAGTCAAAAGGCGTAAGTCATAAGGCATAAGTCAAAAGGCATAAGTCATGAGGGTGGGAAGGGCCCTCGAAATTATCTCTTTAATCACGTTGATATGGCAATTAAACGATTTGAAGATATTATAGCCTGGCAAAAAGCACAGGATTTAGCTGTCGATATTTATTCTGCATTTAAACACGTAAATGATTATGGGTTTAAGGATCAAATACGTCGGGCTGTTGTTTCTATATCAAATAATATTGCAGAAGGATTCGATCGAAGTAGTGATGCTGAATTTAAAAGATTTCTCTATTTCTCACAGGGGTCATCCAGTGAAGTGAAATCAATGCTTTACCTGGCTTTTAGATTGGATTATATTAGTGACGACGTGAAGACAGACTTACTATCAAAAACGGAGGAAAAAGCCAGAATTATCCGTGGCCTAATGAAGTCGCTCAAATAACTAATAATATCTCGTAACTGATTAAACCTTACGCCTTACGCCTTACGCCTTACAACTTACTCCTTACTCCTTATTCCTCACTCCTTATGCCAAAAATATTAATTATCCGCTTTTCGGCTTTAGGCGATGTCGCTATGACCATCCCCATAACCTATTCATTAGCTCGTCAGAATCCCCAAACGGAAATTGTATTTCTCACTAAACCTTCGTTGAAAAAGCTTTTCTTCAATGCACCTGAGAATTTTAGGCTAATTACGCTTGATTCAAACGATAAGCACAAAGGATTCTATGGGTTGTTTCGGCTGTTCCTGGAACTCAGGCAAGAGAAGTTTGATGCGGTAATAGACCTGCATAGCGTATTACGTAGTCATATTCTGAGCAAACTCTTCTGGTTATCGGGCGTAAAAACGGCAACGATCCACAAAGGCCGGGCTGAAAAAGAACGTCTGACACACAAACACGACAAGCATTTCAAGCAGCTACCGACCTCTTTTGACCGCTACCTTAAGACCTTTCACGACGCAGGTATAGACTTTAAACCCGACTTCGAATCTATATTTGTAAGCGGAAAAGGAGATCTGAGCCTGTTGCAGGATTTCCTCCCTGCAAAAACAGAGAAATGGATCGGAATTGCACCGTTTGCCAAACATCAGGGCAAGATCTATCCGTTAGACAAGATGGAACAGGTCGTGAAAATTCTGGCGGAAGAAAAGATCAGGATCTTTCTGTTTGGAGGCGGTGATGCGGAGCAGGCGATTCTTGAAGAATGGGCAAATAGTTATCCCAATACGATCTGTACCATCGGCAAAATCAATATGGAGAAGGAGCTTCACCTGATGAGCCATCTCGACGGTATGATCACGATGGACTCCGGAAATATGCATATGGCTTCGCTCGTCAATTGTCCCGTGATCTCTATTTGGGGTGCTACACATCCTTTTGCCGGATTCTATGGATGGAAACAGGCGAAGGAAAATGCCGTGCAACTTGATTTGTCGTGTCGGCCTTGCTCTGTGTTTGGTGATAAACCCTGCCACAGAGCTGATTATGCCTGTCTGAATCAGATAACGCCGGGTGCGATTGTTGCACAGATCAAACGGCGCTTTTTAAATCACTAACTCAGTAAAAAGCGGAATTTTTCCTACCTTTGCGCATTCAAGAAAAAAAGAGAATACGCGATGGAAAAGAAATTCAAAAGAACGCTCATTACCACAGCCTTACCCTATGCCAACGGTCCCGTACACATCGGTCACCTGGCTGGTGTATATGTGCCTGCAGATATTTATGCCCGTTATTTACGTTTGAAAGGCGAAGAAGTACTCATGATCGGAGGAAGCGACGAACATGGAGTGCCCATTACCATCAAGGCGAAAAATGAAGGCATAACTCCGCAGGATGTGGTGGATCGTTACCATTCCATCATCAAAAAGTCATTTGCCGACCTGGGCATTACCTTCGATATTTACTCCCGTACCACTTCGGATATTCATAAAAAAACAGCTTCCGATTTCTTCAAAACCCTTTATGATAAAGGAGAATTCATAGAGAAGACTTCGGAGCAATATTACGACGAGGAGGCAAAGCAGTTTCTTGCCGACCGCTACATTACCGGCGTTTGCCCACATTGTAAAAATGAACGTGCTTACGGTGACCAGTGTGAAGCGTGCGGTACGTCATTGAATGCGACTGACCTTATCAATCCCAAATCAACCATTACCGGTGCAACGCCTGTGATGAGAGAGACCAAACACTGGTACCTTCCGCTGGATAAGCACGAAGGCTGGTTGCGCAAATGGATTCTCGAAGATCACAAAGAGTGGAAAGCCAATGTGTATGGCCAATGTAAGTCGTGGCTCGATATGGGTTTGCAGCCCCGTGCCGTGAGTCGTGACCTGGATTGGGGTGTGCCGGTTCCCGTAGAGGGTGCAGAAGGTAAGGTGCTTTACGTATGGTTTGATGCACCTATCGGTTATATTTCCAATACGATCGAACTGCTACCCAACGACTGGGAGAAGTGGTGGAAGAGCGAAGACTCTAAAATTGTCCATTTTATCGGAAAAGATAATATCGTGTTCCACTGTATCGTCTTCCCGTCCATGTTGAAAGCGGAAGGATCATACCAACTGCCAGAGAACGTTCCGTCAAACGAATTCCTTAACCTCGAAGGGGATAAGATCTCGACTTCCCGTAACTGGGCGGTATGGTTGCACGAGTATCTCGAAGAGTTTCCCGGCAAACAGGACGTGCTTCGTTATGTACTGACGGCCAATGCTCCGGAAACAAAAGATAACGACTTTACCTGGAAGGATTTTCAGGCACGCAATAACAACGAATTGGTGGCCATTCTTGGCAACTTCGTAAACCGGGCGATGGTCCTGACTCAGAAATACTTCGACAGCAAAGTTCCGGCCTGTGGTGAATTGACTGATTATGATCGTGCTACATTAGCAGACTTTGCTGATGTGAAAAAATACGTTGAGGATTATCTTAACCAATATCGTTTCCGTGATGCGCTAAAAGAGGCGATGAACCTTGCCCGCATCGGAAATAAATACCTGGCTGATACCGAGCCCTGGAAACTGGCAAAAACCGATATGGACCGCGTAGCTACGATCATGAATATTTCGTTGCAAATCACGGCGAAT
>Ga0209464_10000150_pt1 | contig 23759 bp, 25 predicted proteins | sample DOMMetBare1Fresh_2_FD_187473 | JGI IMG/M metagenome (GOLD analysis project Ga0209464, IMG submission 187473) | Wetland sediment microbial communities from St. Louis River estuary, USA, under dissolved organic matter induced mercury methylation -... | ecosystem: Environmental > Aquatic >...
GCGGCGCCGGGGGCGGACGGTGGGGGCGGGGGCTTCGGTGGGCTGGCGCTCGCTGGTCATGGTGTCTCCGCGCTCACATCTTGTTCATGGAAGAGGAGGCGCCGACGTCGCCACCGGCCGACGCGGAGGTCGCGCCGCCACCGCCGCCACCGCCGGCGCCGCCCGTGCCGGCAGCGCCGGCGCCCGGCATCGACGTGCCGCCGCCGACGACGCTGCCGCCGGCACCGCCAGCCGAGTCCAGGCTCACCTCGTCGGCCGCGATGGCCACGCGGTGGGCCGCCGCCACCACCGCGAGGTAGCCGTCCTCGTCGCCGATGACGCCGCCGATCGACTCGAGCACGGACGCGAAGGTGACGCGGCCGACCCGGTACTGGGAGAGGGTGCTGTCGGCGGTCGCCTGCGACTGGATGAGCAGGCCGCCCTGGTAGATGCGGGCCGACTCCAGGAGGCTCCCGAGCTGGGCCAGCCGGTCCTGCACGCGCAGCCGGAGCAGCTGGAGCACCGTCTCGGCGGCGTCGCCGCTCCCGGCGGCACGGGCCTCGCTCTCCGCCACGGCCCGGGACTGCTTGCGCCCGGAGAAGATGGGGAGGCTCACCGAGACCCCGGCCTGCCACATCGGGTCGAGGCCGCCGCGCGGCATGATGGCGGCGGTCACCGCGAGATCCGGGAAGCGCTCGCGGCGCGCCAGCGCCACCTGGCGGTCGGCCCGCTCCGCCTGGAGGCGCGCCTGCAGGAGCTCCGGGCTGCGGCGCTCCGCGTCGGCCAGCGCCCCGGCGGCCTCCGGGAGCGGCGGGAGCCCGAGCTGGCCGATGGTCCGGCGGGTGTCCAGCGGCTCGTCGAGCGGGTGGCCGCGCAGCCGGTTGATCGCCTGGAGGCGGGTCCGCTCCTCGGCCTGGAGCGACCAGCGCCGCTGGCGGAGCCTGTTCTGCTCGAGCTGGGTGCGCAGGACGTCCGACTGCGCTCCCTCGCTCGCCTCGTACCGGGACCTCGCCAGCCCCTGGGCCTTCGCCCAGAGCGCCTCGAGCCGGGTGAGCAGGGCCAGCCGGTCCCGCACCAGGACGAGCTCGAGGTAGGCGCGCTCGACGTCGGCCTTCGCCGTGAGACGGGCCCGCGCCGCCACCGCCTCGGCGAGTCGCGCGCCGGTGGAGGCGACGTCGGTCCGCAGGCCGAGCTTGCCGGGCCAGGGGAGCGGCTGGGTGACCATCACCTGGTAGAAGCTGGTCTCCATCTTGCCGACCTGGATGCCCTCGAAGCCGTCGTTCTGGATGCCGAGCGACAGCACCGGGTCCTGGAGGGCGCCGGCCTGGGGCACGCGCTCCCGCTCGGCCCGGACCAGCGCATCGGCCTGGCGAAGCTCGGGACGGCGGGCCAGGCTCTCGCGGATCACGTCGGCCAGGATCGGGTCGGACGTGCCACCGAGGGGGGCCTCGGGCCCGGGCTGGGCCTGGACGGTCGCGGCGAGGAGGAGGGCCGGCGTGGCGCGAAGCAGCGAGGTCATCATGGCGGGCTCCCACCGAAGCACCCGGCGTGCCAGCGGGTCATCAGGCTCGAAGGGCCCACGCCGGGCGGTCGCCGCTCGACTCCAGCCGGGCCGCCCCGGGGTCAGGCGGAGCAGGGAACGGATGGTCGGGTCACGCTGTAACCGCGCGGGTCACGCCGATCAAGCCAGGCGCTGGCCACGCGTCGAAGCCCTGAGCAGTTTTCATGTGGCCCGACCATGGCCGTTGCAGCAAGGTCCCACCATGCGCCCCCCTTCCGGAACGGCCCGGCGGCTCATCCTCGCCTTCGCAGGGCTCCTCTCGGTCTTCGCGGTGTCGTCCTACTTCGCCCTCGCCAACCTGCGGGAGATCCAGGGCGGCCTGGCGGACATCAAGGAGCGGGAGGAAGGGGTCCGGCTGGCGCTCTCCCTGGCGAGCGCGGTCCGGGACCAGTACGCCCACCAGGCCCACACCATCATCCTCGGAAACGACTCGCACCTCTCCTTCTACACGGAGGCCGAGCAGCGGGTCGTCGGGCTCACCGCGGCCGTCAAGGCCCGCGTGCGAGCGCCGGACGAGCAGGCCTGGGTGGCCGACATCGAGCGCGCCACCGCCGACCTCGACCGGATCTTCCGGCAGCGCATCGTCCCGGCGGTGCTGCGCAAGCAGGCCGAGGACGTGATGGAGGAGCACGACCGCGCCCAGCTCGTGGTGACCCGGATCCAGGAGCGGACCGACCGGCTCGTCGACCGGTTCGAGACCACCATCGGCGACATCCAGAACCAGGTGCAGGCGGTGCAGCGGGCCGCCTTCCGGTGGACCGTCTTCTTCCTGGCCGGGGCGCCCCTCCTGGCGGGCGGCATCGGCTTCTCCATCTACCGGTCGGTGGCGAGACCGGTGGCCACGCTGAGCGCAGGCGCCGCGCGGCTGGCGGCCGGCGACCTGGAGGCCAGGATCGAGATCGACAGCCCGGACGAGTTCGGGGCCCTGGCACGCCAGTTCAACGCCATGACCGGATCGCTGAAGGACCAGCAGGAGCGGCTGGTCCAGAGCGAGAAGCTGGCCGGCATCGGCCGCCTGGCGGCCGGCGTGGCGCACGAGATCAACAACCCGCTGGCCGTCATCCTCGGCTACGTGAAGCTGCTGCAGCGCAAGGCGGAGGGGGAGCTGGCCGAGGACCTGGGGATCGTCCAGGACGAGGCGCTGCGGGCGCAGGAGATCGTGGAGGGGCTCCTCGACCTCTCGCGCCCGCTGGCGACCGCGGCCGAGCCCGTCGACCTGAAGGGCCTCTGCGACGAGGCGGTGGCGCGGCTGGCCGACACCAGGCGGCTGGCCGGCGCCGGCGTCGTGGTCCGGGGCGCGGCGAGCGTGGAGGGGCATCCCCAGAAGCTCCGCCAGGTCCTCCTGAACCTCATCAAGAACGGGGCAGAGGCGGCCGGCGCCGGCGGCGAGGTCGAGGTGCGCATCTCCCAGGTCGCCGGGGGCGGGGCCGAGCTGGTGGTGGCGGACTCCGGGGCGGGGCTCCCGGCCGAGGCGAGCCACCGGCTCTTCGAGCCCTTCTTCACCACCAAGCCGACCGGGACCGGGCTCGGGCTCGCCGTCTCGCTCGGGATCGTCCAGGCCCACGGGGGCACGCTGGTGGCGGACTCGCCGCCCGGCCAGGGCGCCCGGTTCACCATCCACCTGCCGGCCACGCCGCCGGGGAAGGTCTAGCCATGGAGCGCGCCCGGGTCCTCGTCGTCGACGACAAGGAGAACATCCTCAAGCTCTTCGCCCGCATCCTGGGGGACGGCTACGAGCTCACCACCGCCGCCGACGGCGGCCGCGCCATCTCACTGGTGGCGGCGCAGCCCTTCGACGTGGTGGTGACCGACCTCCGCATGCCCGGGGCCGACGGGTTCGAGGTCCTGCGTGCCGTGAAGGCCCGCGCCCCCGAGACCGAGGTCGTCATGATGACCGCCTACGCCACGGTGGCGGACGCGGTCGAGGCCATGAAGCAGGGCGCCTACGACTACCTGCAGAAGCCCTTCGACCCGGACGACGCCAGCCTGGTGGTGGCGCGCGCCCTGGAGCGGAGGCGGCTGAAGGAGCAGGCGGCCTCGCTGCGCCGCGAGGTGGAGGGCGGGTACGCCTTCCACAACCTGGTCGGCAAGAGCGCCACCATGCGCGAGGTCTACACGCTGCTCGAGCAGGCCAGCAGGCTCGACATCACGGTGCTGCTCAACGGCGAGACGGGCACCGGCAAGGAGCTGGCGGCACGGGCCGTCCACTACCACAGCGCCCGCAAGGACCGGCGCTTCGTGCCGGTGAACTGCGGGGCCCTCCCAGGGGAGCTGGTCGAGAGCGAGCTCTTCGGCCACGCCAAGGGCTCCTTCACCGGCGCGATCGGCATGAAGCGCGGCCTCTTCGAGGAGGCCGAGGGCGGGAGCATCTTCCTCGACGAGATCGGCGAGCTGCCCCTGCCGGTGCAGGTGAAGCTGAACCGCGTCCTCCAGGAGAAGGAGCTCCGGCGCGTCGGCGACACCTCGCCCATCAAGGTGAACGTGCGCGTCATCGCGGCGACGCACCGGGAGCTCAAGGCCGAGGTGGCGGCGGGCCGCTTCCGCGAGGACCTGTACTACCGGCTCCACGTCTTCCCGGTCGTGCTCCCGCCGCTGCGCGACCGGCGCGAGGACATCCCGCTCCTGGCCAGCCACTTCCTGGAGAAGCACGCCCGGGTCCTGGGGCGGCCGCTCACGGCCTTCGACCCCGACGCCCTGAGGGCCCTCACCGGCTATCCCTGGCCGGGAAACGTCCGGGAGCTGGAGAACGCGGTCGAGCGCGCCGTGGCGGTGGCGCAGGGCCAGACCATCCAGCTCCGGGATCTGCCGGCCGACGTGAAGGGCACCCAGGAGGGAGCCATCCCGGCCGAGCAGCTCGCCAAGCTGCCCTACCGGGAGGCGGTCGACCTTGCGCGGGATCGCGTGACCCGCGACTACCTCGTGGCGCTCCTCCGCGATCTCGACGGGAACGTCACCCGGGCCGCCGAGCGCGCCGGGATGGCGCGCGAGAGCCTCCACCGGCTGCTGAAGCGCTACGGCGTCCGCTCCGACGACTTCAAGCCCCGGTAGCGGCTGCGGCCGCGGTCGCCTGCGCCGTTCGTCAGTCGACGACGATGACGCCGGCGATCATGTCCATGCCGCAGGCGTAGCGGAGCTGGCCGGCCTTGGTGGGCGTGAACTCGACCACCACCGGCTGGTCGAGCGGCAGCTTCTGGTTGATTCCGGCGTCCTTGATGACGATCTCGGTGGCGCAGGTCCGCTCGACCTTGCGGGTCACCACGAGGCGGACCTGCTGGCCCTTCTGGACCTTGATGCTGGCCGGGACGAAGCCGTCGCTCGTCACCGTCAGCTCGATGGCCTGGCCAGCCTTCCGGGCCGCCGGTGCGGCGACCGGCGCAGCGGGCCCTCCACCCATCTGGTGGCCCGAGTGGTCGTGCTGGGCGAGCACGGCAGCCGGGAGAGTCGCGAAGGCGGCGAGCGAGGCGGCGGCGGCAAGGGTCTTCAGGTGCATGTCGTCCAGCTCCGTGGCGTGAAGGGTCATATCGGTGAGGCGCTCGTCGCTCGACTGGAGAAGCATGGGGCGTGCCGGCGGCCAAGAGCCCGTGGCGAGAGGCTTCGGCCCTGTCGGACGGCCTCCCGGACTCCGGCGCTCGTCACACCGTGACCGCTCCGGTCACGCCTCGATGGGCCGCGTCCCCGAAAGGAGACGGGGGCGACCCCTGGAGGCCGCCCCCGCGGTACCGCGTCGAGTCAGCTGCGTGGCGCTACTGCACCGTCAGCGTCACCATGGTCGGCGCGGAGGTGTTGTAGCCGTCGCTCGCGATCACCCCGAACGTGTAGGTGCCCGGGGTCGCCACGCTCCCCCAGATGCTGAAGTCCCAGATCGTCCCGCCCCAGACCAGCCCCTCGGGCAGCGGCGGATCGAAGGAGTGCCAGTACCACCCGCCCGTCCCACCCGCGGTCGTGATCCGGAGGTTGACCGGCGCCCCCGCCGGCACGGTCGTCTCGCCACCGGCGAAGGTCACCACGATGGGCGGGACGAAGCCGAGGGAGAGGCTCTTCGACCGGGTCTGGCCCACGGCGTCGGTGACGACCACCGTCACGTTCGTGGGGGGGAGGGCCAGCTGGGTGCCCCCGCCGATGGTCGCGTGGAAGAGGCTGAGCGGCGCCGGCAGCGGGGTGGTCGGGTCGATCTCCCACGTGTACGGCCCCTTTCCTCCCGTGGCGGTGAGCCCGATGGCGGCGGTCGCCGAGACCTCGGCGGGCGTGGTGACGACGAGCGGATCGAGCACCTCGATCGAGAGGAACGACCGGGAGGAGAGCCCGCGGGCGTCGCTGGCCTGGACCTGGAACCAGGTGAGGCCCGCCGCGGTGGGCGTGCCCTGGATGGTCCCGTTCTGGGCGAGGGTGAGCCCCGCCGGCAGGCTCCCGGCGGTGATCCGGAAGCTGTGCGGGGCGGTCCCTCCCTGCGCTGCGACCGTGGCCAGGAAGGGCGTGCCGACCGTGCCGTTCGGCAGCGTCGGCGTCTGGACGACGACGCCGCCCAGGTCGATCGAGACCGTGGTGGTCTTGGTCGCCTCCGCGTGCCCCTTGGCGTCGACCGCGTAGTAGCTCACCCGGTGGGTGCCGCTCTGGCGGACGGCGAAGCTGGCGCTCGTGCCGGTCGCCGTGATCCACGCGCCGCCGTCGACCCGGTAGTGCACCTCGCGGACGCCCGTCACGGCGTCGGAGGCGACCACCGTCGCCGTCACGTTGGAGGTGTACCAGCCGTCGGCGCGCGAGGTGCCCGCCAAGGAGAGCTGTGAGACCGGGAGTGGGGTGAGCAGGATCGGGCGCTGGACTCCGTCGGCACCCCAGGCGTTCACCAGGAGCTGGCCCCGGTCGTTGATCGCCCCGGAGTAGTCGGAGAGGACGAAGCCGCTCCCCGGCGGGATGAGGGTGTTCAGGTCGTAGACCTTGCCGCCGGTGAAGAGGGTGTTGGGGCCGGCCCCGAACCGCTCGTCGCCGAGGTACGGCCCGTTGCCCGGAGGGTTGGCGTGGCCGATGACGTCGCCGTGGATGTTGATCCCGTGGGTGCAGGTGTCGCCGCCGAGGCTGGCCACCTCGCGGATGGTCATGTCCTCGTAGGTGAAGAGGTACCCGTGTGAGTGGCCGGTCGGCTGGTGGGTGGCGTTCCCGAAGGTGTCGTTCCGCTCGTTGAGCCCGCGCGAGCGATCGAGGATCGACCCGTCGGGCAGCTCCGCCGCGATCTCGAAGGGAAACCCGAACCACCAGTACTCCAGCACGTGCAGGCCCGCCTCGTTCCAGTAGAAGCCCCCCACCATGCCGTTGTCGTTGAGGGCCGTGGCGTGCTGGTCCTCCGTCGAGGCGAGATCGGTGATGGGGTCGAGCGGCGCGACCTCGCCGCTGGCGTAGACGAAGAACGGGTGGCCGGTGCCGAGGGCGTCGTACCAGGCGCCGACGCCCTCGCCCCACGAGTTGACGAAGACCATCTCGCTCCAGATCTCGCCGAGCGGCCGGAGCGACTCGTAGACGGGGATGACGGTGCCGCCGTACCAGATCGCGGCGTGGCCGTACTGGGCGGGATCGGTGGGATCGTTCATCGTCCCGGCGACGACGTAGTCGCCGTTCGCGAGGTCGCGCACCGACGTCATCCCGGCCCCGGTCAGGTCGTAGGTGGTGCCGCCGTCGTACAGGAAGAGGCCGAGGTCGTCCTGCCCGAGCACCTGCCCGAGGTCGTTCAGGTCCAGGACCGCGCCGACGCCGGCCCTGCTGACCGGGGTCGCCACCCCGCCGGTGAAGAGCACGGCCTGGCCGCCGAGCGTGCCGGCCACCTGGCCGGAGGCGTTCAACCGGGTCCCCCAGTAATCGAGGGTGGCCCCCGGCGAGCCGAACTCGGTGATCCAGTACCGCTCCTCGGCCTGGGCGCTCCCAGCCACCAGCCCGAGGAGGCACAGCGCCGCCAGGGCGCGCGCCGGTCTGCCACGTGAACTCGTCCTCATGATCTCGTCCCCTCTCCCGTTCCAACACGGTCCCTTGCTCCTGCGCAGCGCGCAGTTCCCCAGCGAGGACGGAGCGCGCCCGCGCGCCCGTCGCCGAAGCCGTAGATGCCGAGGATCGCCGGGAGTGAAGCCGGAGTCACGGCGAGTGTCAAGCGCCAAGGGCCTTGACGGCGGTCACTCCGCGCACCGTCCGTGTCTGCCTCCGACGCGGTGCGCTACGGCGCCTTCGGCGGCGGGCTCGCCGATGCAGGAAAGAGCAGCAGCCGGACGTCGAGGGCGCCGTTCTTGAGCGCGAGCTCGCGCTCGGGGGTGAGCCCCAGCTCCTTCGCGGGCGCCGCCGCCGGCAGCAGCAGCGCGGCGCGCCACGCGGCGAACCTGCCGCGCAGCGTGCGCCCCACCTCCCGCAGCGAGAGCGCGCCGATGCGCTCGCCGTAGGGGAGGTTGGCCACCAGGAGGCCGCCGGGCGCGGGCGGCGCGAGCTCGTGGAAGGAGGCGGTGGAGAAGTGGACGTGCCTCTCCACGCGCGCGCGCAGCGCGCTCTGCCGCGCGAGCTCCACGTACTCGTGGCGGAGATCGGAGGCGAAGATGGGGGCCCGGGGCGCGGCCCGCTTCGACGCCCGCGCCTCGTCGGAGACGCGCCGCCAGAGCGGGCGGTCGAAGCCGGCCAGCCGCTCGAAGCCGAACTCGTCCTTCCCGCGGTGGATGAGCGGGGCCTTCCCCAGCGCGAGGTACGCCCCCTCGATGGCCAGGGTCCCCGACCCGCACATCGGGTCGAGCAGCGGCTCGCTGCCATCGTAGCCGGCGAGGAGCAGGAGGCTCGCGGCCAGCGTCTCCTTCAGGACCGCCGGGTGCCCGCCGAGCCGCCAGCCGCGCTTGTGCAGCGCCCGGCCCGCCGTGTCGAGCCCGAGCGTGCAGACGCCGCCGCGCAGGTGCGCCATCAGCGTCACGGGATCGTCCGCCTCCGGGTCGAAGCGCGGCGCGGGCTCGGACGCGGCGGCGAAGCCGCGAGCGACCGCGCCGGCGATGGCGCCCCGGACCGCCTCCTCTCCCATGGCGCGCGCCTCGGCGTCGGTGAGGATGGGCGAGACGGTGAACGGGACCCGCGGGCGCAGCCACGCCGGCCAGGCCATGGCCGCGGCGGCGGTCTCGAGCTCGCCGGCCGAGCGTGCGGGCAGGTCGGCGACGATCCGCTGGAGGCGGCTGGCGGTGCGCAGCCAGAGGTGCGCGCGGTAGCCGGTCTCCAGGTCCGCCTCGAAGGCGACGCCGCGGTAGATGGGGCGCGGATCCGGCACGCCGAGCTGCCTCAGCTCGCCGGCGAGGACCTCCTTGGTCTCGTCGGGGCAGGTCGCGAGCCAGCGGACCGCCGTCACGCGCGAGGCCCCCGCGCCCGCAGCAGCATGTGCCGGTAGGCCTTCCAGCCCGCCAGCTGCGGCGCGGTGAGCGTTGCCTTCCCGGTGGTCCGCAGCCGGTGCTCGATGGCCCGCAGCCGCCGGCGCACCTCGCGCGGCAGGTCGGGCGCGGCGTTGACGACGACGCCCGTCACCAGCTGCCGCTGGTGGCGCCGCCAGATGCCCAGCTTCGGCCGCCCGTGGACGCGGTAGCCCTGCGTGGCGGCGACCCGGCGGACCACCTGGATCGTTCCGCGGACGTGGCGCGGCCAGTCCTCGGGGAAGCTGATGGTCAGGTCGTCGGCGTAGCGCGTGTACGTCCCCCGGTGCCTGCGGACGTGGCGCTCCACCAGTCGATCGAGCTGGCCGTTGACCAGGTTGGCCAGGCGCGGGCTGGTCGGCGCCCCCTGCGGCAGGCCGCCCTCGTGCGTCGTGAGGTCCGCCAGAAGCGTCGCCGCCCCCCGGCCCCAGCCGATCTGCCGGAAGTACCGCACGACGCGCACCCTCGTCGTCCGCGGAAAGAAGTCGACCAGGTCCAGCTTGAGGACCACCGCCTGGCCCGCGTGCGGCGCCGCGTTGGTGGCGACCGACCGGCCGCGCTCGTAGGCGTGCGCGGCCGGGTGGGCCTTCAGCCGCCCCAGGACGCGGTGGAGGATCCGTCGCTGGAGCGCCTTGGTCGCCTCGTCCGGGACGAGGAGCCGGCGCCTGCCGCTGCGCCGCTTCGGGATGAAGACCTCGCGGTAGCGGCACCGGAAGGCCCGCAGCTCCGCGGGGGCGAGCCCGAGCCGGCGCCCCAGCTCCCCGATCCCCTTCCCGAACCCGAGCGGGAGGAGGAGCGTGCGCAGCGGCCGCTGGCCGAGCCGGTGGGGGACCCAGATGAGGAGCCAGAGACCCCAGAGGAAGCCCCCCACGCCGACGAGCAGGCCGACGGCGGGCCCGACGCGAAGCCAGGTGACGACGCCGGGTGCCATCCCGAGCGCGAGGGCCGAGAGCAGCGGCAGGCAACCCTTGGGCACCGTCCCTCCGCGAAAGTGAGTTCCGGCCGCGGCGGACCGCAGCCGGTGCCTTGCCGAGTGGGGGCATCGACGCAGTCGATGCATCCCACTCACTTCGATGGTCTCTGGACGAACCAGGCAACCCGGACGGCGAAACGCCGTCCCGCGTCACTGAAGACGCCACCAAGGCGCGGGAAGAATGCCATCGCACCGGGCACGCCACAAGGCGTACCGGAGCGCGAGGCGGCGACGGCGTTGGCGATGGCGAGCGCGGCGGCGCCTTCGGGGTGCTCGCTCGCGGTGGACCGAGGGCCTCCCCCCTGCGAACGCCTCGGAGACCACGGCCTGGCGCCGCGAGCTCCGCCCAACGGGGCGGGGCGCAGCCCCGTGAGATGGAGCCCGAACGGCAGCGCGCGATTCGCGATCACTTGCGGTGTCGGGAACCGCGAGCTGCCGTCTAGGATGCGTCATGCCCAGCGAGCGCTTCGCAGCCAGCCGGTGGACCCGTGGCAACCACCTCTTCCCCGCCGTGGTCGAGGTGACCGACTCCGCCGTCATCCGGCGGCGGCGCACCCTGTTCAGCCGGAGCGAGGAGAGCATCCACCTCCAGCGCATCGCCTCGGTGCGCGTCGAGACCGGGCTGATCTGGTCGGACCTGGTCATCGAGAGCACCGGCGGCACCGACCCCATCACCTGCCACGGCCACCACAAGGCCGACGCGCGCCGCATCCGCGACCTGGTGACGGCGGCGCAGACGGCGCACCTGCCGGCGGCCGCCGAGGCCGGCCCCACCAAGACCTGCCCGTTCTGCGCCGAGACCATCAAGCAGGCGGCCCGGATCTGCCGCTACTGCCAGCACGAGCTCCCCTGAGCGAGGGCGCGCCCCCCGCGGCCCGCGCCCACCTCGCCTCGGGGTCGCGCTGGACGCCCACGGACGGCCGCTGCCGCCGGTGTCGAGCAGGACGCAGGCCATTCGGCTCCTGAAGGTCGGGTCGTTGAAGCCCTGCTGACGACGGTCTCTTCGGCAGGCAGGGGACGGACAAGGGGGGCGCGTGTTCGCGGACGTTCTCGGACGCTTTCGGGGGGGGCCTTTCTGGCGCGCCGGGCCTGGCGCGGCCGCTGGGAACCGGACGCCACCTCCACGCGTCAGCGCGGCCTCACGCGTGCAAGAGTCGAGGGGAGCCTGGGCGAGCGGCTGCTCGCGTCGAGGAGAGGTCGATGCACGCGCGCACGCCAGCGACGGTGCTGTTGGCCAGCCTCCTCGCGGCGTCATGGCCGGGGCTGGGGCAGGTCGTCGCGCAGGAGCCGGCTCGGCCCGAACCGGCGCCCCCGGCCGAGACGCCGCCCCCGGTCGAGCCAGCGCCCCCGACGGAGATCCCGGAGCCGACCACCGCCGTGCCCTCTCCGCCCGAGGCCGCGGCGAAGCAGGTCGCCGAGGGGAAGGCCGACTCGGAGCGTCACAGGGGCTGGCTGGACGCGAGCCACCGGTTCCTGGAGGCGGCCGTCTTCTGGCCGTTCATCCAGCTGGACGACTTCTTCGCCGACGACCGGCAGGTGCGGCCGCTCTCGCCGGGCTCGCTCATCCACTGGCGCCAGGACCTGCGGGCGCACGGCGACGGCACCTTCGGCTACGCCACCTCGCTGCGGGCCGACCTCAAGTTCCCGTTCCTCTCGCATCGCTGGGACCGGCTGGTCCTCAACGTCCAGGGACAGTCGGCCGACGCCATCGACCAGCTCCTCCCGGGGGACGGGCCGGCGCCCGCGAGGCGCCGCGAGGTGGCGGTCGGCGTGGGGCTGACGTTCCTGGAGACGCTCCGCTCGGACACCGACGCGCGCGTGGGGCTGCTGGCCGGGCTCCCGCCCGGCTACTACGCCCGCCTCCGCCTGCGCCACGCCGTGCCGTTCGGTGAGGTGGTGTTGGTCCGGCTCGCCGCCTCCGGCTTCTGGCAGACCAACACCGGCTGGGGCACGCACGAGGAGGTGAACCTGGACCGGCTCCTCGCCCCCTGGCTCTTCTCGCGGCTGGCCGGAGGGGCCACGCTCACCCAGCGCTCGCGCGGCACGGAGTGGGGTGAGGAGCTCAGCCTCGTCGCCACCTTCGGGCGCAGCGCCTTCGCGCTGGCGGGAGGGTGCAGCGGCGCCACCGACTCCGGGCGGGTGGTGGAGGTCTGGCGCGTGCTGACCAGGGCCCGGCGTGACGTCTGGCGCCGCTGGCTCTTCCTGGAGCTGGAGCCGCAGGTCACCTGGACCCGTCGACCCGGCGGAGGCCGGGTGCGGGACGAGGTGGTCCTCCTGCGGTTCGACGTGCAGTTCGGCCAGCGCCCGGCGGTCCGAAGCCTGCGCGAGGGAGACGGAGGGGATCCACACGCCCGTCCCTGACCTGGCCCTCGCCCGCGTCGGCCGACCCCCGCCTGCGACGCCTCCGGAGTGGCCGGGCCGCTCCACCGAATCGACCGAGCAGGCCACCTCCGGCGAGGCGCCCCGTTCGCCAAGGTGCCGGGGTTCCACGCTTGTCCAAGCCGGCGCGGCAGATGCTCCCCGAGTCGACGTGCTCGCTGGACAGGGCGATCACGCCCGCCGGCACCTCGCCGACGCCTTCACTCCAGGGGAGCCCCACCACATGCCGCTCACGAACGCGCCGATCCTCACGCCGCCCCGCTGGCGGGCTGGGGCCTGGCGATCGCCTGGCGGACCTCCTCGGCCAGGTCCTCGAGCGCCACGCGCCGGCCGCGTGCCAGCGCCACGGCGCGCTCCATGGCGTTCTCGAGCTCGCGCACGTTGCCGGGCCACTGGTAGCGCAGGAGCTGGTCGGCGGCGGCCGGGCCGGGCCGTCAAGGCCGACCTCCGGGCGGCCTACCTCCGCCTCACCCCCGCCAACCTCCCGGGCGCCACCGTGCTCGGCTGCGGCACCATCGGCACCGGTGGCGCCGCCGGCGCGCTCCCCGGCTGCGCCGGCGACGCCACCCTGGCGCCCGGCGGCTACCTCTCCGCCACCGGCTCCACCATCGGCGTGACCGGCGTGCTGACGCTCGACGGCCAGGGCGACGCCAACGCCCAGTGCGTCTTCCAGGTCCCCTCGGCGCTCACCACCGCGGCCGGCGCCCCGGGCAGCGAGATCCGGCTCGTCAACGGCGCCAAGGCGTCCAACGTCTGGTGGCAGATCGGCAGCTCGGCCACCATCGGCACCTACGCCCGCTTCCAGGGCAACGTGCTCGCCGGCACCACCATCACCATGGGGACCGGCGCCGCCTCCCGCGGGCGCCTCATGGCCGGGGCGGTCACCGCCAGCGGCGCCTTCACCTTCGACTCCAACGTCGTCTCCGTGCCGGGCAACGGGGGCCCGCTGTAGGCGGTGCCGACCTCGCTCGAAACGGGCTGAAGTGATGGGGACGGGCACTTCGTGCCCGTCCCCTTCCTCGTCAGCCTGCCTCGGCCAGCGGCAGGCCGGGGCGCAGCCGCCGTCCAAGCTCGTCGGTCGCCTCGGCCAGGGTGGCCACCACCAGGTCGGCCCCCGCCTCCTGGAGCCGCCTGGCGGCGCGGGCCGGATCGACGTCCGGCTCGCTGGGCCGGAAGGCCACCAGGACGAGCGCTGGAAAGCGCGCCCGGAGCCCGTGGCAGAGCCGCCGGGCGAAGGGCCCGCCCTCCGGCGGGAGGGTCGTGACGAAGACCACCTCCGGCGCCAGCCGCTCCACCCGGGCGATGATCTCCGGCAGGGTCGTCGCGGCGGGGAGGCGCTCGAGCGCCCCCAGCTCGGGCGCCAGCCCGGCCGCCAGCATCTCCAGGAGCAGCTCGCTCCCGGCGCCGTGGGCGGCGACGCCGAGCGCGCGCGGGGCTGCGGCTGCGGCCCGCCTGCCGTCCCGCACCAGCCGCTCGAAGATGTCGCGCGACCAGGTCACGATGAAGGCGGCGTCCTCGTCGGTGATCTGCCGGCGCCCCCGGTCGCGCGCCGCCAGGACCAGGGTGGGGATGATGACCTGGTCCAGCACGCCGGTGGCCCCGAGGGCGGCGCGCTGGGCCTGGGCGAGCTCGCCGGCCTCGTCCTCGTCCCGCGCCAGCAGCCGCTGGTAGAAGCTGATCTCCGCCCCGATGACCTGGTCGTCCCCCAGCACCACCGCCAGGAAGCGGAGGCCGCCGACGTGGCGGCCCAGCACCGCCAGCGAGACGGTGATGGGCGTCGCCAGGGCCAGGCCCAGCGGCCCCCAGAGCCAGGTCCAGAGGAGCGCCGAGACCAGCAGCGCGATCGACGAGACCCCGGTGCGCCGCCCGATGAGCAGGGGCTCGACCGCGTAGGCGGTGATGAAGTCCATGCCCACGAAGAGCCCCATGGTCAGCACCGTGGTGGACCAGCCCGGGAAGAGCGCGAAGGCGAGCGCCGCCGGCATCAGCATCGAGCCGATGGAGCCGAGATACGGGACGAAGCGGGCCACGGCCGCCACGGCGCCCCAGAGCGCGGCGTAGGGGATCCCCAGGAAGAACAGGCCCAGGCCCACCACCAGGCCGAAGGCGGCGTTGATCATGGTCTGGTCGAGCAGGAAGCGGGTGATCCGCTGCGACCCGTCGTCGAGGGTGCGGGTCGTGGAGGTGACGTGGCCCGGGCCCACCAGGCGGATGAGCCGGTTCCGCAGGTCGTCGCGCTGCGCCAGCATGAAGACGCAGAGCACCAGGACGAAGAGGACGGTGATGAGCGGCTCGGCCAGCGGCGCCACCAGGTCCCACAGGTGCGCCGCAGGCGAGAGCTCGGCCGAGACGACGTGGACCGGGACGACGCCGGGGGCGTCGCCCGTCCCGAGCCCTTCGGTGAGGCGTGCCAGCATGGTCTCGACGCGCGCCAGCGGACCGCCCGCGCTGATCTGGAGGGCGGCCAGCTTCCGGCGCATCGACTCGGTGTACGTGCCGAGCTGCATGGTCAGGTCGCCGAGCTGGGTGGCCAGGACGAAGGCCGCGCTCCCCAGCACGCCCAGGGCGGACCCGATGACCAGCGCCAGCGCGACGAGGAGCGGGAGGTGGCGCTGCAGCCACCGCAGCGGCGGCGTGAGCAGGAACGCCAGGACGCCGGCGACCGCGACCGGCATGAGCACGGGCCGCCCGACGGACAGGATGAGGACCACCAGCGCCACCGTCCCCAGCCGCACCAGGAGCGACGTGTCCCTGGCGACCGGGGACGGGCTGGAGAGGTCCATGGCCGTCGCCGCCGGGCTAGTGCTCGGCGCGCATGGCCTCGGTGAAGGCCTCGCGCGCGGCGGTGGCCGCCTCGCGGGCCGCCAGGCGGGCGCGCTTGATCTGCTCGCTGCCCTGGCCCACCGCCTCGCCGATCTGGGCGCGCGTCTCGGCGCCGGAGCGCGGCGCCAGCAGCAGCGTCGCCGCCGTGGCCGCCAGCGCGCCGCCCGCGAACGCCAGGAGGAGGCCGCCGAACCCGTATCCGCTGCTCGTCTCGTTCGTCATGGTGAAGCTCCTTCTCGTTCGTGTGGTGTGGTGGTGCCGTTGGTGCCCTGCTGGGCGCCGTCCGAACGCGACTCCCGCCAGCTGCGCACCGCCGCGCCCACCGCGGGGCCCACCGCCGCGCCGACGGCCGAGGCGAGGCGCGCCCCGTCGAGCAGGTGGGAGGCGGTGCGCGAGAGCGCGTCCACGCCTTGGAGGAAGTGCTCGATGCGATCCCCCTCCTCGAGGCGGGCCGCGAGCCGGTCGAGCCGCTGCGCGGTGGAGGTGACGGCGGCGAGGGCCCCGTCGGCCCGCGCGGCCGTGGCGCGCAGCGCCCGGAGCGCCAGCGCCAGCTGGACCACGGCAGGCAGGAGCGCCCCGACCAGGAGCGCCACCACCGCGAGCGTCACGGCTTGCCAGGCGTCCATGACGTCCGCCGGCTCAGGTCCGCCGCCGGGAGGTCAGCAGCAGGCCGGCGCCAACCACCAGCGCGCCCACCCCCGCCCAGAGCGGGATGTCGACGGTCTGCCGGTCCTTGACCGTGAGCTCGAGCGCGCCGAGCTTCGCCGTATGGGTCTCCTTGGTGTACGTGAACGTCCGGTAGGTCAGGGCGAGCGCACCCGCCACGATCAGGGCGATGGCCGCCAGCTTGATTCCGCTCATCGAGGCCTCCTCGGGTACCGCGCTTCGCGACGAGCTCGGCGGTCCCGGCCACGGTGTTGCACGCGGCGGGCCCGGCGCCGCGCCGCGACCCGGTCCTCCCGTCCTCGGCCCCTAGAGCACCCGGCGCCCCTGGATGACACGGACCAGCACCATGAGGACCGCGGCCACGAGCAGGAGGTGGATGAGCCCGCCCATGGTGGTGGAGGTGACGAGGCCGATGGCCCAGAGCACGAACAGGACGACGACGATGGTCCAGAGCATGCTGGCTCCTTTCGAGACGATCGTTCCCAGAGCACACGCCGTGCCTGCGGCGACGCCTCGGGCGCCCGGCGCTCCGGGGCCGCGCCATCCGCCTCGTGCGGCTGGACAGGCGGCCTCCGGACGCTCGCGAACGTTCGGGAACGCGTCCCGCACGACGTCCCGACCGTCGATGCCGCTGCGCGCCCGCCGGGCGCCCGTTTGCCGACGGATCGGGCGCGCCGGCACTCGCCTGCGGGGGATGCCCCAGCCATTCCGCGGGCTTGCGCCGCGCGGGGCGCGGGAACGCCGTTCGCGATCGCGGTCCGCATGGCCGACGTCATCTTCTACGAGAAGCCAGGCTGCGCGGGGAACGCGCGGCAGAAGGAGTTGCTGCGCCGGGCCGGTCACCGGCTCGAGGTGCGCGATCTCCTCGCCGAGCCCTGGTCGTCCGAGACCCTCCTCCCCTTCCTCGCCGGCGTGCCGGTGGAGGCGTGGTTCAACCGGACGGCGCCGCGGGTGAAGTCGGGCGAGGTGGTGCCCAAGGCGCTCGATCCGGACGCGGCGCTGGCGCTGCTCCTCGAGGACCACCTCCTCATCCGCCGCCCCCTCCTGCAGTCGGGGGCGCGGCGCGAGGTGGGGTTCCTGGCGGCGGTGGTGCAGGACTGGATCGGGCTCGATCCACCGGAGCCGGTCTCCTGCGGCGGCCTGGAGGGGTGCGGTCGCGGCGGGTCGGCGAGCGGTCCGTCGCACCAGGGCGACCTGGTGGCGCTGGGTGGCCTCGGCCGCCCCGGCGCGCGCGCCGGCGGCGCCTCGCAGCTCGCTTCGGGCACCCTCGGGGCGGCGCCGGCCTTCCCGGTGGCGAGGTGGGACGTCAACCTCTTGAGCGCGTCACCGGTCGCCGCGCTCCCGAGGAGCCAGGACGTCCCCTTCCAGCCTGCGGAGACCGGCAGCACCCCGCGCGCCGCGTTGAGGTAGACGAAGCCGTGAAGGGCGACGAGCGCGGCGAGTCGACGCCGCCAAGGAGGGTGCGGCGGGACGACCTGGCCCAGGCGGCGCCGTCGTCGGCCATCCGGGAGGCCCGAGCAGCGGATCCCGTCGTCGGGTCACGACGCCGGATCGTCAGTGCCGGCCGACGTCGGAACCCGGGAAGCAGGCGGCGTCGGCATGGTCGAACGCTCCCCTCGCTGCACCAGCACCACCGCCGCGACGATCGCCGCCGTCGCGAGCACGAGCTGGCCGCCGAGCGACTCGCCGGCCCACATCCAGCCGGCGAGGACCGCGACCACGGGGTTCACGAAGGTGTGCGTCGCGACGAGCGTCGGCGGGACGTGCTGCAGGAGCCACGTGTAGGCCGAGAAGGTGATCACCGAGCCGAAGGTGATCAGGTAGGCGAGGCCCAGCGCGGAGCGGAGCGAGACCGCGCCGAGGTCGAGCGCGGTGAACTCCCCGGTGAGGCCCGCGAGCACGAGGAGCATCGCGCCGCCCGGGAGCGTCGCCACGGCCGCGCGACCAAGCGCGTGCTCGGGGAGCTTCAGCAGCGGCCCCATGACCACGCCGAGCGACCACGCGAGCGAGCTGAGCAGCGTGGCGAGGATCGCCCGGTCGACGAGGCGCACCACGCCGACCTCGGGCAGGGTGAGCAGCGCGACGCCGGCGAGGCCGAGCAGGAGGCCGAGGCCGTTGGGCCAGTTGAGGCGCTGGCGGCCGAACGCCGCGCCGAGCGCGAGGATCAGCAGCGGCTCGGTGGCGATGAGGAGCGCCGCCAGCCCCGACGAGATGTGCACCTCGGCCCAGTGCAGCAGGCCGTGTCCGGCGAGGAAGAACAGCGCGCCGAGCACGCTGCCCGCGAGCCAGTCCGCGCGGCGCGGGCGGTAGCCGCGCAGCCACGCGAGCGAGAACAGGACGGTCCCCGCCACGCCGTGGCGCACGCCCGCCGTGATCAGCGGCGGAATCGTCTCGACCGCGTAGCGGATGGCGAGGAACGTCGTGCCCCAGACGAGGAAGATCGCGGCGAACGCCAGGAGCAGCAGGCCGCGGGACGGCGCGGACGGCAGCGGTGCGGTGGTGCTCATGGCCTAACCTCCAAAGCCGTCTAGACCGGTTATGACCCTACGCCCGGGGACGTAACCTGTCAAAGGCCATATGATGGTCAACAAGGAGGCGCCACCACGATGGCGTACGAGCTCATCGCCGGAGACCTGAGCCTCGACTTCGTGAACACGCTCGAGCGCCACGAGGGTCCGGCGCCGGAGGAGGTGCTGACGTCCTGGCGGGACCTCGTCGACTGGGCGGCCGGGGCCGGGGTGGCGGCGCCGCAGGTGGCGGGCAGGCTGCGCACGCTTGGGACGAGGGACCCGCCTGCCGCGAAGGCGCTGTTCCGCCGCGCGCAGCAGCTGCGGGACTGCCTCTACCGGGTCGTGACCGCGCTCCTGGCGGAGCGCGCCCCTGCGGCCGACGACCTCCGGCTCTTCGGCGGCTTCCTCGCCGAGGCGCAGGCCGCGGTCGTCCTGCGCGCTGCGCCCGGCGTGCTGGCCCTCGATCTCCAGGTCTCGGCCGATCGCCCCGCTTCGCTGCTCGGCCCGGTCGTCACGGCCGCGGCGCGGCTCCTCACCTCCCGCGAGACCGTGGCGCTGATTCGTCGCTGCGACGCGGAGACCTGCCGCCAGTTCTTCGTCGACCGCAGCAAGAACCGCTCGCGCCGCTGGTGTGACATGAAGCTGTGCGGCAACCGCGCCAAGGCGCGCGCGTACTACCGCCAGCACCGCGGGCGCGGCTGATCCCGCGGGTCGCCTCCTTCGCAGGGGCCCCATCTGGCCCTGCAGGAGGCCGAGGCCCTGTCCCAGATGGGCGAACCACTCGCCGAGCCGCTGCTCGCCCCCGTCGAGGATCGAGGCTGCATCTCCGAGGCGCCGTGGGGCGGCACGCGGCGTGCGGGGCCTCCGGGAGGAGCGCGCGACCGGCGCCGTGGGCGGGGCTCGCTCCACGGGCCGGTCGCGATGGTCGTCGGCGGGGTCGCCGCCGAAGATCCCCAGCCTCAGTTCGGGCAGCCCAGCGCCGGCCCGCTGGTCTCGGGCAGCTGCGGCAGATGCCGGGCCCGGTGGTACGCCAGCCCGAAGCCGTACGGGAACAGCGGCGCGTAGCCTGGCTGACCGACGTTGAGCGGCGTCTGGCAGGCGGAGGCCGGCCACGAGAATGGGAGCCTGCCCTGGAACTCCTGGTTCACCCTGCCCCGCCGGTCGCGGAACAGCACGTCGACGATGCCGCCGGCCTCCGTGCCGGGCAGCCAGGCCGCCACGAACGCATCCGAGCGGTTGATCTCCTTGTTGGTGTACAGCGGCCGCCCGGCGATGAAGATGCTGACGACCGGGACGCCCTTGCCGCTCACCTGGTCGAGCACCGCCAGGTCCTCGGGGTTGCGCACGGCGTTCTCCAGGGTCTGCATGGGCTCGTAGCCCGGCGGGATGGCGCCGCCGGTGGGGCCCCAGTTGTAGAGGGGGTTCCAGAGGATGTCGCCGATGAACTCCGCGTAGGGGTGCTCGCCGATGGCGGCGACGACCACGTCGTAGTCGGCCACGTTCACGCCGTCGCCGGTCTGGCTGAAGTGGACGTTGCCGGGGCCCACCGTCTCTTGCAGCGCCTGCAGGATGGTCCGACCGCTGAAGCTGGCGTTGGTGTTGAAGTCGAAGGGAGGGGAGTTCTGCCAGCCGAGCGACCAGCCCCCCACCTGGTTGGGCAGGCTGTCGCCGCTCTTGCCGACCAGCAGGACCCGCGAGGTGCGGGCCAGGGGGAGGACGCGGCCGTTGTTCTTGAGGAGCACCAGCGACTTGCCGACGGCCTCGCGGCCGAGGTCCTGGTCGACGAGCCTGGTGGCGTCGCCGGCGCCGGCGCGCAGGGAAGGCTTGGGCAGGGCGAAGAGGCCGGCGCGCAGCTTCACGCGGAGGATGCGGGTCACCGCGTCGTCGATGCGCGTCATGGGCACCGCCCCGGTGTTCACGAGGTCGATGGTGTCGGCGATGAAGTGCTGCCAGTCCGGCTTGTAGGGCACCATGAAGAGGTCGATGCCCGCGTTGATGGCCTGGGCGCAGCGGGTGTTGGTGCAGCCCGGGATCTGGCCGATGCCGTTGTAGTCCGAGATGATCAGGCCGTCGAAGCCCATCTTCTCCTTGAGCACGGTGGTGAGCAGGTAGCGGCTGCCATGGACCTTGCCCTCCTCGTGCTGGCCGTCGGCGCTGTTCCAGCTGTGGTACGAGGCCATCACCGTCTGGGCGCCCGCGTCGAGCGTGGCGAAGTAGCCCTGGCCGTGGATGTTGATCATGGTCGCCTCGTCGGCCACGTTCACGCCCTGGTCGATGCCGCGCTGCGTTCCGCCATCTCCGATGAAGTGCTTGGACGTGGTGATGACGCCGCGGAAGGACCGCCCCCTCCGGTCGACGTCCATGAGCCCCTCCGTCATGGCCGCGCCCAGCAGGCGGGTGAGGGCCGGGTGCTCGGAGAAGCCCTCGTAGGAGCGGCCCCAGCGGTCATCTCGCGGGACCGTCACGCACGGCGAGAAGGTGTAGTCGAAGCCGCTCACCCGCATCTGCTGGGCCGTGAAGGCGCCGATGCGCCTGGCCAGGCAGGCGTCATGGGCGGCGCCCAGGCCGATGTCGTGCGGGAAGAGGGTCGCGCCGAATTGCTTCTGGTTCCCGTGCACGGCGTCCACGCCGTACATGATGGGGATCTTGACCGCCATGTCGGTGGACATGGAGGCCTCCCAGTACCCGTCGGCCACCGTCAGCCAGTCCGACGGGGTGCCGAGCTTCCCGGCCGGCCAGTCGTTGCCGCCGCTCAGCACCGAGCCGAGGTAGTACTGGCGCACGTCGTCCTCGGTGAGGCCGGCCGACTCCGGCTGGGTCATCTGGCCGACCTTCTGGGCCAGGGTCATGCCCTTCACGACGCGGGCGATCCACGCCTCCTGGACCGGGTTCCTGGCCAGGGGACTGTGGACGCGCGGCCAGTCCCGGTAGACCGGCAGCGCCGGGACCTCGGTGCAGGCGTCACCCCGGTCGGAGGCCAGGGCGCGCGCCAGGCCCTCGTGGGTGAGAGAGGCGGCAAGCAGGGCGATTGCCGAGGCGAACGCCCAGCGCGAGAAGACACGGAGGCGATTCATGGTTTCTCTCCCTAGGGTGCGGCGGGTTCGGTGCACACCAATACTCCCCGTGCTCGCACCGGGAGGCCTATTTCTTGGGGTGCACCGTCCAGCGGGGCCTGTGCGGGGGCGCCGCGATGCCGCACGGGCGGATCGTCGCAAACGATCCCCAACCAGGCAGCCCTCGCCGCCGGCGCGAGGGCGAGCCGACCGCCCGTCGAGGCGTCTCGATCCGGTGGGCCGCCGCCCCGGTGTCCCCGGCACGTCTCGCGGAACGACGGGTGCCTCGGCTCCCCGAACCGCCTCTCGCGGCTGGCGCGCAGCACCAGGGTGCTCGACTCGACCGGCGGCACTCCTCCTCGACTCGCGCTCGGACCTGCTGCGCTCGAGGCCCACGCGGTCGTCGTCGAGCACGCGCATGCGCGCGTCCTCCTGGCGCCGGGCGCCGCCGAGCGCGGAGCGCAGCGGCCCCCGCTGGTCGCGCACCGCCTGGTGCCCGACCTCGGCCCACGTGAAGAAGCCTTCGAGGTGTGGGCGCAGGCGCTGGCGTCACTTGCAGCGGTGTTCTTCAACCGGAAGCGGCTTGGCGGTGGCCCCAGTCTGGACCTTCGACCTCGGAAACGCACCCCACGGCCAGGTTGAGGAAGAGCCCGCCATCAGGTCTCACCCTGATGGCGGGCTCTCGGGCTGTCGGGGCGACTGGACTTGAACCAGCGACCACTTGCACCCCAAGTCCGCCAGGACGGTCAGTCAAGCGATGCAGGGGCTCGCAAGGATTCGCAAACAGGACGGGTTCCGGGCGAAGCATCTTCCATGCCTTCGGCGTGTTCAGCCGAGTCTCGCCAATCGTTTAATGCACCGGTAATGCAAGGCGCCGGAGCAGTGGCCGGGGGTCCGATGCTGACGGTCAAGGAGGCGGCCGACCGGCTCAAGGTGTCCACTGCCACGATCTACGCTCTCTGTGAGGCCGGGACGCTCGCCTTCACCCGGGTCTCGACACACGCCATCCGGATCGCGGAGGCGGACCTGGTGGCCTACTTGGGCGGCCGGCGCTTCTTGGGACTCGCGTCGAGACCCCGGCGGGTGTGAGTGGGCGCGCTGTTGTAGCCACGTTGGAACCGCACAGCAGGCGAACCATGGCGGCCGTCCGGAACAGCATCGTTGGCTCCTGCCGGGGGCCATCCGCCACGTTCTGGGACCGGGCTGGCGCGGCTGGGAGGCGCCCGGGTAGGATAGGGACAAACGTAACACGGAGCCCGCCATGCCGAAGACCGTCGAGACCTACCGGACCACCAAGGCGCTGCGGGAGCTCGTCCGCCGCGCCGCCAAGGTCGTCGACAAGCGCCCGTCCGAGTTCCTGCGCCAGGCGGCCGAGGAGAAGGCGCGGGCGGTCCTGCGCGAGGCGGCTGGTGAGAACCTGCGGAAGCTGCTGGCACGCCTTCCTCCAGGGCGCGCCGCCTCCGAGGCCGCAGCCGAGCGGCTGGGCGAGGAGGCGGCCCGGGCTGCGAGGAAGGGCATGTGAGGGTCGTCATCGATTCGTCGGTGGTGGTGGCCGCCCTGGCCACGCCCGACCCGGAGTCGGCATCCCGCGTGGTCCTCGCAGCAGTCGCGGCTGGACTGGTGGAACTGGTCATCACCGACGAGCTGGAGGCCGAGTACCGCCGCGCCGTCGAGTACCCCCAGGTGAGGCGCCAGGCCGCCCGGGTGAATCGGCAGGGGTCCATTGATGCCATCGTGGCGACGGCCGGCCGCGTCGAGGCCGGCTCAGCGGTGGGCGCGGTGCCTGCCGACCCGGGAGTCGACATGGTGGTGGCGGCCGCCCTCGCCGGCCGCGCGGACTTCCTCGTGACGCTCGACCGACACGCGCTCGACCCAACTGGGCCGCTGGGCGTCGTGATCGTGCGGCCGGGCGACTTCCTCCGCGAGCTGCGAGCGCAGCACTGAACCACCGTCACCCTGGCATCCGATGGGCTCTCGGAGCGCCGGCGTAGCGGCCGACCAGCATACATTGTATAAGCTACGGCATGGCCACCAAGGACGTCATCATCCCGGTCCGCGTCACCAGGGCCGACCGGGATCTCCTGAAGCGCATGGCGCCGGGCGGGTCGGTGTCCGCCTGGCTGCGTGACCTGGCGCTCGCCGAGGCCCGCAAGCGGAGGGCGATCGTCGAACTGGCGCGGCTGCTCGACGCGGCCAAGGCAGACGGTGACATGACCGACGAGGAGGCGGCCGAGCTGGCCGCCGAGGCGAAGCGCGTGGTGCGGAGCCGCCGCCGGTGACCCGCGCCGTCATCGACACGAACGTGGTGGTGAGCGGCATCCTCAACCGAGCTGGCGTACCGGCGGCCGTCCTCAGGGGAGCCGGGCTCCGCTACGAGCCGGCGTGGGCGCCGGCCATCGCCGTCGA
>Ga0209464_10000152_pt1 | contig 23636 bp, 18 predicted proteins | sample DOMMetBare1Fresh_2_FD_187473 | JGI IMG/M metagenome (GOLD analysis project Ga0209464, IMG submission 187473) | Wetland sediment microbial communities from St. Louis River estuary, USA, under dissolved organic matter induced mercury methylation -... | ecosystem: Environmental > Aquatic >...
CCCCCGCCATCCGCAATGGACCACCGCAAAGCATCCGTTCGGCGCGACGATTATCACCGGCATGCAATCTGCATAGCACAGCAGCCCGGCAACATCCTCGCATGAGACGACAAGCGCATCGGCGCCTTCCAAAGCCGAAACGCCCGCAGCTGCGACACCTTCATCCGACGCGTCGGCAATCGAAAGGACCGTGTCGCCATGCACTTGATTCGGGACGATCAAGGGAACACCGGGGAAACCCATACCGGCTGCGAGTGCCATTCTGTTGCATGCAACAGAATGCGGATCATCGTGCACATGAGTCGCCATGTTGAAAGAAGCGTAAGGCCCACAGCTCTTGCCACCAGACCGTTCGGTGAATGCAATGCGCACGCCGCATCTTCGAAATACATCCTCATCGGTATATGCGACGAAGGATCGTTCAGACGATGATTCGGCATCAAAATACAAGAAGCGACCGCGGGATAATCTCGGTAGGGATAATCCAGTGGCCGCTTCCATGATGACCAGCCTGCGCTGACTAGCGCTGGCGCTTCAAGAAATCCGGGATGTAGTCTTCGTCCGCAAAGCGTCCGGGTGTCGTGTTGCTAGGAGCAGGGGCATAGCCCGAGCTGTATGCAGCCGAACTGCTTGTAGAGGGGATCGAAGATTGAGCCGGCGAAGAGGTCGAAGCGAATAGATCGCTACGCTGATAGTTCATCGCCTGTTGAGCCTGTTCCATCTTGAAACCCGTAGCGATAACCGTAATGCGCACCTGGTCTTCCAGGGTCTCATCGATGATTTGGCCGTAGATGATGTTCGCGCTTTCATCTGCACATGATTCCACGACGCGAGCGGCTTCATCGACTTCGCTCAAAGTGAGGTCGGGGCTGCCGGCAATAGAGAACAGCACGCGCGATGCACCTGCAATGCCAGCTTCGAGCAACTTCGAATTCGTCGCCTGCTGTGCGGCATCGAGGGCACGATTCTCGCCCGAGCAGATACCGATACCCATCATGGCCGTACCGGCATCCTTCATGACCGTGCGGATGTCGGCAAAGTCGAGGTTAATCAGACCGGGGATGGTAATCAGGTCGGTCACGCCTTGGATGCCCTGCCGAAGGGTATCGTCGGCAATGCGGAAGGCCTCCAGCATGGTGGTCTTCTTCTCGGCGATTTCCAACAACCGGTCATTCGGTATGACGATAAGGGTGTCGACCTTTTGGGAAAGCAGGTCGGTACCCTGCTCTGCCTGATTGCGACGAAGACGACCCTCGAAGCTGAAAGGCTTGGTGACAATGCCGACGGTCAATGCGCCGATTTCCTCACGTGCGATTTCAGCAACGACAGGAGCAGCACCGGTACCGGTACCACCGCCTTCACCAGCTGTAACGAAGACCATATCGGATTCTGCAAGGGCATCCCGAATCTCAGAACGACTTTCTTCAGCTGCCTGGCAGCCCACTTCGGGATTGGCACCGGCCCCGAGGCCACGTGTCAATTCCTCGCCGATATGAATGGTCTTATCCGCATCGGACATGAGCAGAGCTTGGTGATCTGTATTGATGGCGATGAACTCGACACCTTTGATCCCAGCTTCGACCATGCGATTTACGGCGTTCGTGCCGCCGCCGCCGACTCCAACGACTTTGATAACCGCCAGATTATCGGATCCTTTTGTATTGGGCATTGTCTCCTCCACAGTGCTGCGATTGCTCTGCTGCGTTTCTTGTTAGGACGTGCCACTGCACGCTAGCCTGAATTGTACACGATGCGATGCCGTTTGCAAATGCAGAACCGCTGCTCACGAACAAGATGCAGGGCGTACACACATTTGAGCGGTGCAGATAAAGCGTTGCGGAAACACCGCGAGCCGTCAGGAAGAAACGGCCCGCCATGTCGGCTTGTCGACAACCCGGACGTTTATGTAGGCTATCTGCCCAGGATACTGCTGCATGAGCTGAAGGCACACACGCTCTTTGTCGCGGATATCATCTGCCGTCCCGAATGCAATCTGAATACCGTTGTTCAAGGTCAATACCGTATTTACGGTATCAGCAGCCGAAACCGCAGTCACCTCGTCGGCAAGGCTGGTGGTAAGGCCGGATACGATGGCGAGAGCATTGAGCACGCTGGAATCAGTGCATCGTGAACCGACGTCCGGCTTCACGCCATAGGGAACATCCGTTATGCGCAGCACGTTTGCAACATCCTGGTATACCTGAGGGCTTATCGACTTCGCTTCATCGCTTGATTGGTCGGGAACGCGCATAAGCCACATACCGTCCGAAGCTATAGCCCAGTTCTCCGTCTGCTGCTTGTCGGTCGAGACAACAACAATGGCGGCAATAGCACGCTCGGTTATCTTGATTGAAAGCGTATTCGGGAATTCCCTATCCACGCTAGCGCTCTGCACCCACGGATTCGACATGAGACGCGCGTCGATCGCACCTGTATCGACGCGGAGCAACGTCGTGCCGGCGGGAACGGCGGCAAGGTCGGCCATCTCGCTCTCCGTAAGGTGCTCGACGCCCGAAACCCGGACCTGTTCGATGGGAAACATGTTGGATGAATACAATGCGAAAACCGCAATACCTAAGATCGCAAGGAGAACAACGGCCATGATCGCACGGGCAGCCCATGATCCGACCCCCCGCGATTGCGACCGAACCGTCCGATTCATATCCCCTATGCGTACTGCCGACACACGAGAGTCGGCAGTACGGGAAGACTGCCGTGCCCCTCCCCCTTCATAGCGACGGACAATGGGGGTTTGGGCACTGCGAGCAACCTTCACCTGGCGGGCAGTAGCAGACGAACGCCGGTTCCCGCGCGTCGGCTGTGCCGAAGGGCCGGGTTGTTTCTTCCGGACGGCAGATGGAGACGTCCGCGCTGGACGCGCGCTAGGCTGAACCACCGAGCTATATGACGCCTTCTTCGAACGTGTGCTTGATTGAGGCATACGCACGGTGCGCGATGCTTTCCTCGGCGATGGCGAGGAAGGACGCGAAGCAGCTGACGACCCGGACGCCGAGCGCCCGCGCGCGCTATTCCGCGAACCCGAGGAACCGGACTTCCGGTTGTAATTCGATGCCATATTCCCGTTTTACCTCACACTGGGCCGCTTTGATGAGCGCGACCACGTCGGCAGCCTTCGCACCATCGATGTTCACAATGAAGTTCGCATGCTTGTCCGATATACGGGCACCGCCTGCGATCTTCCCTTTCAAACCGGCTCCTTCGATCAAGGCGCCGGCGGATTTTCCGTCTGGATTGCGGAAAACGCTGCCGCACGATGGAAATTCAAGCGGTTGGCTGCGTTTTCGGCGAGCCAAGGAGCCTTCCATCTTCGCCCGAATGAACGAAACCTCGCCCGGCTTCACCGAAAGAACGCATTCCGCAATCACTTCGTCAGCTGGCAAGGACGAGTGGCGATACCCCCATTCTATATCGGTTCCAAGATACCGTTTGAGCCCGCCACCTGCTCGATATGCGGTTACCGACACCACGCGAGAACCCAGCCACTCCGTGCGACTGCCCGCATTCATCCGCAGGGCCCCGCCCATGGTTCCCGGAGTGCCGACGGCGAATTCCAAGCCCGAGACCCCTTGATGGAAGGCTTCCTGGACAATACGGGAAAGCGAAGCAGCAGCACCTACGGTAAATTTCATTGCTTCCGGATCGTAATCCCATTTCTTGAAATCGCGGCCCAAGGACAGGACCACGCCATCGTAACCTTCGTCGGATACGAGCAGGTTGCTTCCCTTGCCCACCGTCACCCACGGCATACCGCTGCGAGCGCAGATATCCAGAACATATCCCAACGAGGTAATCGAATCGACTTGTGCCCAACACAGTGCCGGACCGCCGATGCGATAGGTGGTATGACGGGCCATCGGCTCTTCGAAGCGAATGGACCCGTCGAACCCTTCATCGAACCTGAGCAGCTGCAACGCCGCTTTGCTATCGAACGGCATGATTGTTCGTCATTCCGCACGCTGCAATGCAGCCAGCAATTCGGGGCCGATAGCAGTCACGTCGCCAGCACCCATGGTAATTACCATGTCGCCCGGCTTGACCTTGGAAACCAGATAAGGAACCACATCACGGCGATGGGGAATATAAGCCGTATCGGGATGCGCCGGGCTGTCCAGTACGACATTCATGAAGGTGCGTCCGCTGACTCCGGGCACGGGAGTCTCCCCTGCTGCATATACATCCATGAACGTGACCGAATCAGCTTGGTCGAACGCCGTAGAGAATTCATCATGCAGCACATCGGTGAATAGACCCACTCGCGAATACCGATGCGGTTGGAATAGAACATGGACCCGCTCGAAATCGAGTTTTTTGGCGGCGGCGATGGTCGCTGCCGCTTCTGTGGGATGATGGGCGTAGTCGTCTATGATGGTGACTCTGCCCGCTTCGCCTACCAGATCGAATCGGCGGCGAACTCCGGCGAAGTCCGCAAGCGCACGGGCCGCTTTCTCGACATCCTCGCCAATCCCCCACAGAACAGCCAGAACGCCGGCTGCATTCAACACATTATGACGGCCGGGATTCTGCTTCACCTTGCCTTCGATATGCCTACCGTCGGGAAATTCCAATTCGAAGGTCGAACCGATACCGCACGGCTTGTAGTTCGAGATGCACACATCGAAATCGGAGCCGAAACCATAGGTGAGGCATCGCTTGCCTGTAGCTTTGGCAAGCAGCACCAAGTCGGTGTCTTCTCCGCACACCACGACGAGCCCGTCATCAGGAACAGAGCCCATGAATTCGGCGAACTTCCGGTATATTTCATCTATGCCGCTGTAATGGTCGAGGTGATCTGCCTCGACATTAGTCACCAGCACAGCAAAAGGATCGAGATACGTAAAGCTCTTATCGCTCTCATCTGCCTCCACGACATAGTAGGCCCCTTCACCCGAATGGGCATTGGTATGGTAAGCTCGGACGATGCCGCCGATCAAAAAGGTAGGGTCTTCAGACATGCCGTCCAGCGCGGAAGCCAGCATGGACGAAGACGTGGTTTTGCCATGCGTGCCCGCACAGGCCAACGTTTTCTTATCGCGTCCCAGCGCCGCCAGCATCTTGGCACGGTGCCAGATGTCGATGCCACACTCACGCGCCGCCTTTAATTCGGGGTTGTTCTCCAAGATGGCCGTCGAGACGACGACGACATCGGGAGCGGGACCGGATAGGATATTCGAAGCATCATGGCCGATATACACCTTGATTCCAGCTTCCTTGAGCTGCTTGGTGTACCGACTTTCTTTCAAATCGGAGCCGCTGACCTGGATTCCCTGATCATACGCAACACGAGCGATTCCGCTCATGCCGACGCCTCCGATGCCGATAAAATGAACTCTCTCGATTCGCTTCTGCGCCATGCCGCCCTGCCGCACCTCTCAGATATCCGTACTTCTCATTAAACTCGGGTTATTGTACCGTCTCAGGCTTACCGGGCCGCCGCTATCACAACATCTGCCAATTTAGCAGCCGCATCCTGCGTACCGAATGACGCCGAAGCATCGCGCATAGCGGCCCTGACTTCGGCGCTGTCCACAATTTCACTCAAGAGCTGGGAAAATAAAGGTGTCTCCACCTGATCGTCGGGAACCATGTAGGCAGCTCCCCGCTCAACATATTCGCGCGCATTCGTCGTCTGGTGGTCTGCCGTGGCATAAGGGAATGGAACGAGCAGGGCCGGAATCCTCAATGCCGATATCTCGGCAAGAGATGTGGCGCCGGCCCGGGACACTACCATGTCACTCGCTGAGAGAACTTCCCCCATATGGTCCTCATAGCCAATGACCTTCCAGCGCTTTGCCTGCTCATCGGTAAGATCGAGGGCTTCGACTACGGTCTGGTATTCCTTGGGACCGGTAATATGCCTTATATGCAAATCGCTACGGGAGAGCAGGGCTTCCTTGCAAGCACCGATCGCCGTGTTGATATGGCGCGCGCCCAAGCTGCCACCGAACACGACGAGCATGCGAGCATCCTCCGGCACTCCTGCATACCGGCGACCCACCTCTCGCGTAGCAGCAAACACCGAATGACGCACTGGATTCCCCGTCACTTCGATCTTGCCGGCATCGACAACGCCCTCCCCTGCCACGCGGTAGGTAAGGGCCACGCGCGCAGCCTTCTTCGAAAGGTATTTGTTCGCCATGCCCATGATGGAATTCTGCTCGTGGACCACAACGGGAATGCCGCAACGTTCGGCAGCCCGCCCCACAGGAATGCAGACATAGCCGCCGAAGCACACAACGACATCGGGTTTTATCTGCTCGAGCCAAACCCGCGCCTTGGCCGTCGATGCGCTGATGAGCCTGATGGCTCGAAAAATCGTCGAAGGGTGGTTGCGGTTGAAGCCCGCAGCTTCAAATGCCGTGAAGGGAATGCCGGCTTCAGACACCAACCGCGCTTCAACGCCTTGAGGAGTACCCGCATAGAAAACCGCATGCCCGCGCTCCTGCAATGTTTCGGCAAGGGCAAGAGCAGGATTGATATGGCCAGCCGTTCCACCACCGGAAAGTACGATATTCATATCTATCTCCCTCTCGAACGAGACGCAGAGTCGCTATTACGCGATGACGTCCTACTCTGTCGACGGCTCGATCCGGATGCCATACTCCGTGTATCGCTCTTGCGCTCGTCCGAATTGCGCTGAGCACGAGTTCGCCCCGATGCCCCCGATGCATTCGATCGCTTGGCAGACGGCTCGGCCCGCACTACTTTCAGATCAGCGCGACGCCTATCATAAATCCCCGGGGCATCACCCGAAGCGAAAGAAACCGATAGAATGACTCCGACAAGCAGGAACGAACCAAGAAGGGAAGATCCGCCTGATGATATGAAAGGAAGGGGCTTGCCTGTTGTAGGAAGCATGCCAATCACGCATCCGATATTCAAGAACGCCTGGAATACAAGCATAATGGTGCATCCGCCAGCAATCATGGTGCCGAACAGATCGGGGGCGTTCTTGGCGATACGAAGGCCCGCATACAAGATAAGGACGAAGAGCGCCACGATAAGCAGAGCACCTACCAGGCCCAGTTCCTCCCCGATGATGGCAAAGATGAAATCCGTCTCGGCTTCAGGCAGATACAAGTACTTTTCCGTAGAATTACCTAAGCCCACGCCCAATAAGCCGCCTTCGCCGAACGCATAGAACGAGCGGATAAGCTGGTATCCGCTGCCGTAATAATCCGCTTCGGGGTTCAAGAACGCCATGCGATCGCTTCGATATCCGACGAAGAAGATGGCGATAACAGCGAATACTGCAAGACCCGCCACCATGAACACGAACGCCTTCCAGGGCACATCCGCCAACCACAATACCGCTATCAAGCCGATAGCGCAGATGATGGTCGTGCCTAGATCCGATTGACTCGCATATAAGAGCAACAGCGGAGCGACGACGAACACACCTGCCCTGATGGCGATAGCACTGAATTCAAGGCCTTCGGTACGGGCTTGGTACATGATGCGAGCCATCATCAGCACGAATGCGACTTTTGCAAATTCCGAAGGTTGAATGCCTATCGGACCCAACGACAGCCAGCGTTGCGCCCCGAGTCCGACCGAGCCGATAGCGGCCGTCAGCAACAGCAGGACGAGCGAGCCGAACCAAACCAGATCAAGCGTCCGTCCCATCCATACGTAATAGGGGACGAATTTCGCTATTATGATGCATATGACAACGCTGACTCCGGCTATCATCAGCTGTTTAGTCAAATAGCTTGCGGGAGACGCACCCTCGTTGATGGCCTCTATAGAAGAAGACGAAAATACCATGACCAGCCCGATCACCGTCAAGGCAAAAACAGCGACGATTAAAAGCAAACGCGGTACGACGATATCTCGAGGCCCCTCGAGAACACCCGATGTTCGCATCCTTTTCGCACGATTCGGCGATTCATCTGCCGCTCTTGTCCTATCAGCACGAGACATAGCAGAACCCTATCCGCGAGCCCGCATGGCTACGAGCTCTTTGAAGACCTCGCCACGCTGTTCGAAACAATTGAACTCATCAAATGAGGCGCAGGCCGGCGAAAGCAGGATAATATCGCCAGCATCGGCATGGGCGAGCGCCTCGTCGAGCGCTTGTTCCATATGATCGGCCGCATATACGGGAATAGTCGCACCTTCGAACGCTTCGAGGAAGCGCTGGCGTGCAGCACCGAAGCATATGACAGCTGCGCAATGGGCCTGCGCCGCAGCAACCAGCTCGCTCAGATCAGTCCCCTTGTCGTCACCGCCTAGAAGCGCGATAGGATGCTTCGGGTCGAACGCGACAAGCGCTTTGAGCGTCGCGTCGACATTCGTAGCTTTTGAATCGTTGTAGCACGCAATTCCGTGTATAAGGCCGCAGGCTTCGATGCGATGTTCCAGCGACGAGAACGTCGCCAAGCCCGTGCGCACCGCTTCAGGATCTGCGCCAATAGCAAGAGCGGCGGCGGCGGCGGCCAGTGCGTTCCCTATATTGTGCTCACCGGGAATAAGAAGGCTGTCAGCCGTGCAGAGATCATAATCCTGCCCCCTGAAACCGACCGAAAGCATGCGATCGGATGCCCGCATAAATGCGGCATTGCGGCTTCCGCACACATGGCGCATATCCGCCGACAAACCGTCTTTAGCCCCTATGGGAATGTAATCGAATCCCCGCTCGTCTCCTTGTGCACGCAGCGCTTGCACGCGTTCCCGAACCGTATCGTTCACAGCATCGAGCACCGCCACGCCATCGGGCGCGGATGCCAGATTAGCCAGTATCTTGCACTTGGCAGCAACATAAGCTTCGTGGGATCTGTGCCATTTGACATGATCGGGGGTGATGTTCAGAAGAACCGCCACATCGGGAGCAAAATGAATAGTGGAAGCCAGCTGGTAGGAAGACGTTTCAGCAACGAACACATCCGCATCGCCCCGAGCCACCGCTTCCAAGCAGGTATCGCCGATATTGCCCACCGCTTCCACCTGCATACCTGCAGTCTCAAGCAGGTGCGCGCAAAGAGACGTAGTGGTGGTTTTTCCATTTGTACCCGTTACCGCAATCCACTTCGAATCAGCCCGGCTCTCGCGCCAAGCGAATTCAACCTCGCTCATAATCTCTTCGGACGCCGTTTGCGCGCTGAGGTAGAAATCAGAGAATTGGGATATGCCGGGAGAGGCAATGCATATATCGTAGGTCCCTTGCATATCGGTATGGTCGAACAGCACTGCAGCGCCTTTATCGCGGCACTGGTCAGCAAAGGCGGCAGCTTCTTCGTTGAACGACCCCGCAGCTATAGCAACGCCCTGAACGCGGCTCCCCAGCAAATCAAGGCAATAGCGCGCAGCGATGCGACCGCTTTTCCCCAAACCGAGGATAAGCACGCGCCCCAATGATCGGGAAGCGCATTTTCTGTCTTCGAGCATCGAACCGCTGGATGCCATCGATTACACCCCCGCCACTTTGAGCAAAGACTCCGAAAAGCACAGGAAGAACCCGATAGCCGCCAAAGCACCCGATATGATCCAGAAACGGATTACCACTTTGACTTCGCTCCAGCCCTTTTTTTCGAAATGATGATGAAGAGGAGCCATCAAGAACAACCGCTTCCTCGTACGTTTGTAGTAGAAAACCTGAATCATGACCGATAGCGCCTCAACGACAAAAAGACCACCGATGATGAGCGATGTCGCTTCGGTTTTCGTCAGCACTGCCAAACAGCCCAGCGCCGCACCCAATGCAAGAGAACCGGTATCCCCCATGAAGATATCCGCCGGATAAGCATTGAACCATAAGAATCCGATACAAGCGCCCGCAAGAGCCCCTGCGAAGATAGCCCCATCAAGCAGATCCATGCGATAGGCGATTGCAGCCATGACGACCATGACGACCATGACCGTACCGCCAGCCAGCCCATCGAGGCCATCAGTCAGATTAACGGCATTGCTCATGCCAGCCAATAGGATAACGACGAAAATCAAGTACAGCCAAGGAATCTGGAAGCCATTGGGCAAGACGGTGGTCCATATACCTAAATCAATTGTTGCAATGAAGGGAAAATCGATAGTGGGAGCTATTCCCAGATAATTGACGGCAATAAGGCAAAAGGCGATAGCGATGGCAAATTGACCTGCAAGTTTTGCTTTAGGTTTCAGACCCAACGATCGTTCCTTGATAACTTTGGAAGCATCGTCTATAAGGCCCAAGGCACCTGTTAAAAGCGTTGCCGCCAGCAAGACCCACATCTCCAAAGACCAACGCCCCAGCAGCAAGACGACTGCCGCTGCGGCCAAAAGCATGACGACGCCTCCCATGGTCGGCGTGCCCTGCTTCACCAAATGGCTCTGAGGCCCATCGGCTCGAACCTGTTGGCCGATATGGTCGCGTCTGAGCAGACGAATCCAGAATGGCGTGAAAAGCACCGTGATTACAGCCGCAAGCACGACTGACAGAAAAACGAGAAATGTCGGATACGATGAAAAAACCTGCAGCATATCAGCCGACCAACCCTTCGACTATCCGTTCGAGACCCATAGAGCGCGAAGCCTTTACCAGCACCGCATCGCCCTCTTCCAATTCATCAGCCAGAGCCGCAAGAGCATCGGATGCCCCACCGACAAAACTGACAGCATCGCGCGACATTCCCGCATCGATGGCAGCAGAAGCGATCGAGGCGGCCGACGTACCCACGCAAATCAACCGATCAAGCCCTGCACGTGCTGCATACTCACCGACAAGACGATGGCCCGCAACCGTATAATCGCCCAATTCTGCCATATCTCCCAAGATTGCGAAACGGTGACCGGGGACCGAAAGAGACCCGAACATGGAAAGCGACGCACGCATAGAATCAGGATTAGCATTATAGGAGTCGTCAACCACCGTGACGCCAGAAGCAGTACGCAGTACATCCTGGCGACCAGCCATGGCTTCGGATACCGAAAGGGCTTGGGCGATTGTCGCGACATCCATATGCATATACCAACCGACCGCAGCCGCAGCGCAGGCATTATGGACATTATGCAGCCCGCGCAATCGCATCTGGCAAGAGGCCGCACCTCCAGGAACATGCAATGTAAAGGCCGGGCAGCCATGGCCGTCGAGCCGCACGTCGGATGCGAAGACGGCGGGGCGCAAAGACCCGTCGTACGAAAAAGGATCGATACCTGATCCATCGAAGAAAACAACTTCCACATCGCGTTCAAACACACAGCCGTATTCGCAAAGTCGCTGCGCGTATTCATCGGAAGCGTTTATGAATACGGCACCCGATCCTTCAGGAACGGCAGCTAGGACCTCGGATTTTGCGCGGGCAATGGCATCACGACTCCCAAGAAGCTCTATATGGCTGGTACCCACATTGGTAACGAGCGCCATATCTGGTTTGACGAAAGAGCAGAGTCGGGCGATCTGACCAGCGCCGCGCATGCCCATCTCGACAACGACCGCGTCATCCCCAGGCTGAGCCCGCAGAAGCGTGGCCGGAACGCCGAGCTCGTTGTTCTGATTACCCTCAGTTGCGACGACCGAACCCCGCACAGCAAGCACATCGCGCACCAGGTTCTTCGTAGTTGTCTTGCCACTCGACCCTGTAAGGGCCAATACCGACCCCGCAAGCATCGGGCGCCAATTCCGCGCCAATTCCGTTACAGCCGTAAACGTATCGGGAACGCGTACGACAGCTACGCCAGCTTCTTGCGCAGCATACCGCACATGATCATCCATATCGCGCATGATAAGCACGACAGAAGCACCCGCCTGTATCGCATCAATGCAGAAATCATAGCCATCGACACGCTCGCCTGGAAGCGCTATATACATATCGTCAGGCTGCACGGAACGTGAGTCCCAAGCGATTCCCCGAGCCTGCCGTGCATATTCGCGAGCAGGCAAAACGATTTCTCCGCCGGTAAAACCGGCTATCTGATCCGCATGTAAACGCATGTAACCGACCTCTTATGCGATTCCGTTTGCCTTGAGAAGCTCTTCCTCAACCACTTCAGCATCGGAGAAATGCAGCGTCGCATCTCCGATAAGCTGGTAATCTTCATGCCCTTTCCCGGCAACGAGGATACTGTCGCCCTCTCCCGCACATGCGATTGCGCGCGCAATCGCGCTCCGACGATCCGGCTCGACCGCATAGCGGTCTTCGCCGTCCGCCATGCCAGTAAGAATTGCCGAGATAATGGCATCGGGATCTTCATGCCGCGGGTTGTCCGATGTAACGATAGCGAGATCGGCAGAAAGCGCCGCTTTCCCCATAAGGGGCCGCTTCGTAGTATCGCGATTACCGCCACAGCCGAAGACGACGATGGTTCGACCCTGTGTAAGGTTCTTTACCGAAGCGATAGCTTTCTCGAGAGCATCGGGCGTATGGGCGTAGTCGACGAATACGGCAACACCCCCGTCACGGGACGCATGAATGCGCTGGAGCCTGCCCGGCACCTGCGGTGCAGACTCGAGGGCTTCTACGATAGTGCGCGCAGAAATACCCAGTTCGAGCCCTATGCCGAACGCAAGCATGACATTCGACACATTGAAACGCCCCACCAGCGGATATGCGAAGGCATAGCGCGTTCCCCTCACATCGAGCACAATACCGGTATGAGTCGTAGCATACTCCACCTCTATCGGGTGAATTTGCGCGGTCTTGTCAAACCCGGTGGAAACGACATGATCGCCAGCCATAGAGCACCGGTGCAACAGCTTCTTTCCCCATTCATCATCGATGCAGATAACACGTTTTGCCGGGTACCCCGCTGAAAAAAGAAGAGCTTTCGCTTCAAAATACGCTTCGAACGTCTTATGGTAATCAAGATGGTCGCGTGTAAGGTTCGAAAATGCGGTCACCGCAAATTTCGTACCCCACGTACGCTCCAAATCGAGAGCATGCGAGCTCACTTCCATAGCAACGACATTGCATCCCGCATCGCGCATACGCGCGAACGTGCATTGCAGATCGCTCGATTCTGGCGTAGTGCGGCTGGCGCGCTCATGGTGAGACCCGATGTTAACCCCGACAGTGCCGATCACGCCCGTCATCTTGCCGGCCGTGCTCGCAATATGCTCGACGAGATACGTAGTGGTTGTCTTGCCATTGGTACCGGTGATACCTGCTATATCGAATGAACGAGAAGGATGCCCGTAGAAATTAGCAGCAGCGGCTGCCATAGCTTTGCGCGTATCCGACACAACCACTTCGATGATATCGGTAGCATCAGCCAAATATACTTTGCGTTCTACAACCAGCACTTTCGCCCCATGATCGATAGCATCTTGGGCGAACGTGTGCCCATCCACCGTCATGCCGACGATGCAGAAGAAGACATCGCCGGGCTGCACGGTATCGCTACGGTATGCGATGCCGTCGATAGGCTCGGCCGCATTGCCGATGATCGTGCATTCTATTCCCGCGAACAGCTCCCTGCATGTCATTCCCATATATGCTCGTCCTTTACTGCGGTGTGATTCTGTAATGGTTGATAGCAAACGTCATTATATCCTTAAAGGCAGGTGTGGTGATCCTATCGCCGGGAACATCCGTTACCCCTACAAAACATACGAGGTTCGATGAGGTGTTCGGCAAATACCCCACAAAGCTGATGTTGTACATATTGGATACATACTTGCCATCATCGCCGGCATATTCAGCCGTACCCGTTTTGCCGGCAGGCGTGAACCCACTGATCTGCGCAGCCTTGCCTGTTCCCTCCGAGACCACGCCCTTCAGCATGGTGGTCAGCTCAGGAATAACGCTCGTGTTCTGTATCACCTGGTCGGTATCGTAAGTCGCAACCTCTCCCGTCTGGGGTTTCGAGATGAGGAAATGAGGAGTCTGCTCTACGCCGTTGTCGGTGAGCGCCCCATAGAAGCGGGTGATCTGCATAGGAGTGACATCGATACCCTGACCGAAGCTGATGTTGTAGAACTGCACTGTCGACCAGGTATCCGGATTCGCGCAGTAACCTGACGATTCTCCCGGATAATCGACACCGGTCTTTTTGTCGAGGTTGTACCGAACGAGAGCGTTGTACAAAGGCCGCGCGCCAAGCTGCTTGGCAGTCAGCGACATACCGACATTCGATGAGACCTCGAGAATATGGGTCAGACTCATCGTCTCATCGTCGCGGCTTTCGGCATCCGATATGTAGTATTCGTCGGCTTGCAGATGGGCAGGGCAGTATACCGTTGAATCAGGGGTCATGATACCCGATTCCAATACGGCAGACATCGAGGCGGTTTTGAATATCGATCCCGGTTCGAACGCGCTCGAAATAGATGACAGCTCGGTAGCACCGGACTGGACATGCGTGCGATCATTGGGATCGAGGTAAGGCGTTGACGCCATGGCGATTATCTCGCCCGTCGATCCGTCATAGAGAATGGCATTGCCGTTCTTTCCTTCGATATCCCCAACGCATTGGGTCAGACGCTGCTCCAAATATGCCTGCATTTCGACATCTATGGATACAACGATATCCTCACCGTCTTGCGCCGCTTGCTCCTGGTAGAGTCCGCCGGCGATAGGATACCCATTGGCTCCGCGCTCGGCTTCCAAAGAACCATCATGGCCCTTCAGAATGTCGTCATAATACAATTCCAATCCCGAAAGGCCGTTGCCATCGACATCGCACATGCCCACCACTTGGCCGGCAGTCTGCCCGCAGGGGTATATGCGCTTCGTATCATCGAGGAAATAGATACCGTCAAGACCGAGTGCCTTCACCTGATCCCCCACCGATGTATCAGCCTTGCGGTAGATATAGGCGAACGATGTATCCGACGCCGTCAAAGCATCCGTGTAATCGGATGCGCTGCCGCCAAGAACCGAGGCGATCTTCTGGGCTTCACCGGAAACATCGGTTACTTCGGAAGGATTGCAATAGATGGTCGTAGCATCGACGCTTGTTGCCAGCACGATGCCATTGCGATCGTAGATGGTTCCCCGCTTCGCCGGCAAGTCGGCACTCACCGTTCTCGTTTCGGCCGCTTTTTCAGCATTCGCAGGCCCCACCACAAGCGCAAGATACCCCAAACGGCCCGCAACCAGCAGCGCAAAGAGGATAAACAGACCCACCATAACCCTGATGCGCAGCTGAGAATCGATATTCGTAGGCACAGCTGCCGCACCACGCGCACGCTCAGTTCGATTCGTGCGCCCTTGCGATGCGCGAGAACGAGAATCGTCTTTTAATCGGGAAGAGCCCTTACGGCCGGATGCCATAACCGACAGCTAGCCTTGGGCGGCTGCGGCCAGACTCGCAGACAAGGAAAGATTGCCCGAAGCGTCGTATGCCACAACATCGGGAGCAAGCGCAATGGTAGCGGTCTGCTCAGGCTGGACCATGCCCAACTGGCCTTCGGCGACGTTTTTAACATAGGCAGGATTGGAAAGAGCGCTTTCGCGTACCTCCAAGTCACCGCTTCCGGAGCGCATTTCATCTACTTGAGATGAGATGTCCTCCGACTGGATCATGGTATTGACGGTAGCGGCCGCCAAACCTATGCGCACGCAAGCGACGATCGCCATGATGGAAAGAGCCATCATGAACAACTTCACAGCTGCAACTACTCGGGGAGAAATGGATTCGGCAGAGCGACGGCCGGGAACTACTTCGACATGCGTGCGCCGTTCGGGACTCGGTGCGGTCTGTCGCGAATAGTCGTAACGATATGCCGGTGCGGCACTTGCCATGACCGATCTCCTCTCTTCATTCAGGGTGCGTATAGGTCGATGATTGTCTTGTTATGCGCGTTCAATCTTTTGCGCAACACGCAGCTTTGCGCTGCGGGCACGCGGATTGCGTGCAATCTCGCCCTCTGAGGGCAAAACGGGTTTGCGGGTTACGACCTTGAGTATCGGCACATTTCCACATACGCAGACCGGAAGCTCCGGCGGACAGATGCATCCTTGCGAATGCTCCGAAAATATCTCTTTCACGATGCGGTCTTCCAAGGAGTGATAGCTAATGACCGCTATACGCCCCCCTGGCGAAAGCCACCTGATCGCAGATTCCAGACCGCTTCGAAGAACATCCAATTCAGAGTTGACCTCGATGCGCAATGCCTGGAACGTCCGCTTGGCGGGATGGCCTCCATTTCTGCGAGCTGATGCAGGAATGGCCGCTTTGATCACATCCACAAGCTGCTCGCTCGTTTCGATGCTTCCATGCTGTCGTTCGAGAACGATGAATTCCGCTATGCGACTCGCCCATTTCTCGTCAGAATAGGTACGGATGATCCGAGTGAGATCTGCTGCGTTGTAAGTGTTTATGATCTCTGCTGCGGTAAGGGTTTGTTTACCCGGATCCATCCTCATATCAAGCGGAGCCCTCTCCTTGAAGGAGAAGCCGCGAGAAGGCGTATCTATCTGCACAGACGAAACACCGAGATCGAATAGAAATGCATCGACCGAAGGAATTTCCGCCTGTACGAGCAAGTCGTCCAAGCTTCCGAAGTTGCCACGCAGCAAGCATAGTTCCGGACGTTCCGCTTCGGGAATCGATTCAAGCCGAGTTTGAGCAGCTGCGAGAGCCACTTCATCTTGATCGATGCCAATGAGGGTGCCGGCTGCGCCCATGCGCTTTGCCGCTTCGAAAGAATGCCCTGCACCGCCGAGTGTTGCGTCCACGAATGTGTGCTGTGTTTCAATCTGCAAGTATTCGAGGCACTCGGCGAGCAGAACCGGTGTATGCCGATATTCGCTTGTCATAACGCGCACGTCCTGGAATCAGTTCGTGAAGATGGACTCAAGGTCCACGCTCGAAGAGAACTCATCCCAACGCTTTGCGTCCCAGATCTCGAAGTGATCGGCATCGCCGATCAAAACGACCTCCTTTTCGAGCAGGGCATCTTGACGTTGCTGCGCAGGAATGCCGATACGGCCGGAGCCGTCTATCTCCACGCTCTTAGCGCGAGAATTCAACACTTTGCGCGCACGCACATGCGCTTTATTGCCCGAATCGAAGCCACCGTCATGAGCGAACAGCGAACCAACCCATTCGCCGAAGCCTTCGGCTTCGAACGCATAGAGGCACGCGCCATCCGGCGAGAGCGTGACGATGAGATCTTTGGAAAGCGCTTTGCGAAAAGCAGACGGAAGAGAAAGGCGACCCTTGGTGTCAAGCTTGTGTCGATACTCGCCAACCAAGTTCTGCATGTCTTCCCTCCTTCTTATCGCATCAGGCTTCCAACGAAAGATATTTTATCCCACTTTCTCCCACATCGCAACACAAACAGGGGAAAACGACCCATCTGCTTCCCATTTTGGAAGTTTTAAGCCAACAAGAAAATGCTTGATAGCCAAGATGGAGCAGCTTCATCGAAGACACCACAAGATATAGGGCTGAAAAGCTCTATACAAGAGTGGGATAAAGTGGGGGAAATGTGAGGACAAGCACTACGGCAGGGACGGCGCAGCCACAGCCGTCGCCTAATCGTTCGACAACGCGGCTGCATCGAGGCGAACGTATCCTCGAAAAGGGTTCCCTCGATCAGTCCGCTGCAGAATGCATCCGGGCTCGAGGATGCGCATGCACGTATTCTTCGCGGATATGAGCCCGTTGAACATGCGTGTATATCTGAGTGGTCGCAATATCGGAATGGCCCAGCATATCTTGGATAACGCGAAGGTCGGCCCCGCCCTCCAACATGTGGGTCGCGCAGGAATGACGCAGAGTGTGCGGATGCAGATTCTCGATTCCGATAGCAAGACCCGCTCGCTTTACTATGCCGAACACGCTTTGCCGCGTAAGCCTTCCCCCACGCGCATTGAGAAACACCGCCGAAGTCGGCTGCGCATAGGATTTCTGGAGACTCGGACGCGCCTGCTCCATATACTGGCGCAACGCTTGCGGAGCCGCCCCCGAAAGAGGCACGATACGCTCTTTGCCGCCTTTGCCCAGAACAAGCAGAAAACCATCTTCGAAATCAACTCGATCAATGTCGAGCCCCGTCAGCTCGCTCACCCTCAATCCGCACCCATAGAGAATTTCGATAAGAGCGCGGTTGCGTATGTCGATTTCGCCTTCCCCATCCATCGTCTCGATAAGGTCGCAGATCTGCGCGACGCTGAGAACCTGGGGAAGTCGATCGGGCTTTTTCGGCAACGATACCGTAGCCGCAGGATTGCCCAAGCATAGGTTCTCGCGGACCAAGAAGCGATGAAAGCTCTTCAATGCTGAAAGGCTGCGAGCCAAGCTCGCAGCCGCATAGTCTTTAGAAGAAAGGAGGTAATCCTCGAACGCCATAATCGTTTGACGATCAACCGCGTCGAAGGATTGAAGAGGAGCCCGATCGAAGCCCTCTTCGACATCGGTGAGAAACCGCAGATAGACGCTTAAATCATGTTCGTATGCCGACGCAGTAAGCGCAGAAGCGCCGCGCTCGACGCTCAGATACGAGATGAATTCTTCAATCTGCTCTTCCACGGCATGCGCCGTGCCTTTCTCTAGCCCCGGTTCGGAGACGTGCTTTCCAGCTGTCGGGCCTGCGTGGCCGCAGCTACAAAATCCTTGAACAGAGGATGCGGACGGGTCGGACGACTCTTGAATTCAGGATGCGCCTGACTGGCCACGAACCAAGGATGGTCCGGCAGCTCGATCATTTCCACCAAGCGCCCGTTCGGCGATATACCCGACACGATCAACCCTGCGTCGATGAGTTTCTGACGATAGACGTTGCTCACTTCATAACGATGGCGATGGCGCTCGTAAATAACCTCATCTTGGTACGCAGCCATAGCTTTGGTGCCTTCCTGCAGCGTGCAAGGGTACGAACCCAGACGCATCGTGCCGCCCTTGTTCTCGATATCTTCTTGCTCGGGCATCAGATCCACGACCGGATACTCGGCATTCTCATCGAACTCGGAGGACGTAGCCCCACGCAAACCGGCGACGTTGCGGGCAAATTCGCACACAGCAGCTTGCAAACCCAAACATATCCCCAAATAAGGAACGTTGTTCTCACGAGCAAAACGAGCGGCTTCGATTTTTCCCTCGAATGCACGCTGGCCGAAACCACCCGGAATCAAGATACCGTCCATGCCTCCGAGAATAATACCTGCATTGTCCGGAACGATTTCTTCGCCATCGACCAAATGGACGTTCACTTTGACGGTATTGGCAACTCCCGCATGCCCTAACGCCTCGATGACAGACAAATAAGCATCGGGCAAGCTGACATATTTGCCCACAATAGCAATGTCAACCTCATCCGTGCAGAGCTTCTTCGCATCGAGGAATCTCTGGAGGGGCGTCAGATCGATGGTGGGACACTCCATATTCAATCGACGCAGGACTTTCTGGTCGAATTCTTGGGCATGCAATCCGATGGGAACCTCGTAGATGCTCGGCGCATCAGAGCATTCGAGCACATCTTCGGGAGCAACATCGCAGAACAGAGCAATCTTCTCGCGAACCTTTTCAGACACTTCGTGATCGCTGCGGCACACGATGAAATCAGGCTGGACCCCCATAGAGCGCAATTCTTTGACACTGTGCTGGGTCGGTTTGGTCTTGACCTCATGGGCGGCGCTTATGTAGGGTACCAACGTGCAATGCACGAAGATGACATTGCCGAGACCCTGTTCTTTTCTGAATTGACGAGCAGCCTCGATAAACGGCTGACCTTCAATGTCGCCGATCGTGCCACCGATTTCGCTGATAACGATATCGGCATTCGTCTGCTCGCCCGTACGGCGGATGCGTTCTTTGATGGCTTCCGTCACATGGGGTATGACTTGGACGGTACCCCCTAGAAAGTCGCCACGGCGTTCGCGGGAAATCAAACTCTGGTAGATCGAACCCTGCGTGAAGTTCGATTCCCTCGTCAGGTTCTCATCGATGAAACGCTCGTAATGCCCCAGATCCAAGTCACCTTCATGCCCGTCGTCCGTGACGAATACTTCACCATGCTGGAAGGGGCTCATGGTTCCCGGATCGACATTCAGATATGGATCCATCTTCTGCATGGTCACCTTGTAACCGCGCGCCTTCAGCAGATGGCCCAGCGATGCAGCGGTAATACCCTTGCCAAGGGATGAAACCACGCCGCCGGTCACGAAGATGTACTTGGTCATGATGCTCCTCACCTGCTGTGCGTCCGATGCGCACGCTTGACATAAAAAAACGTTTAGAGGACGCACGCGGTGCACCTCTCCAAACGTCTTCCTATTGTACAAGAAAAACAACCGTGCGGACGATCCTACTGCTCGATTTCACAACACAGCAACAGGTCGGGCCACGAACCGTATACTGCAGGTCGCAAAACAAGCGCGAATCAAAAGAAAACCTTTGAGGCATGTGCGTAAAATCCCTCGTGCCGGTATCGGAGCAATACGGTAGGTGCCGATCCGCGCGAAACTTTGATGCGCGCTATGGGCGCATCAAACTCCACAGGCGACCCATCGACGAACAGCACCGCCTCACGGCTGGCCGCTCCCTCTCCCATGGATATCTCTACTACATCGTTAGGATCGGTCACCACGGCTCGAGCAAGCAACGTATGGGGAGCTACCGGGACGACCACCAATCCTTTGAATCCAGGAGCCACCAAAGGGCCACCAGCCGACAGCGCATACGCCGTCGAGCCCGTCGCGCTTGCGGCAATGAGGCCATCACCACGCATATCGGCTACATGGGCACCCGCTATCTTCAAATCGAAATCGATGATACGGCCCGATGACCCACGCGTTAGAGCCATCTCGTTCAAGGCAAAGAAGCTGCGGGAATTCGGTCCCGCCTCAGCATCGCCGCCTGCCGTTTCAAAGCCTTCTCCCCCATCCCCTTCGCAGAGAACATCTATACGAAGGTTCGTACGTTCTTCCCGAACCGTCTCGTCGGCCAATGCAGCGGCCATGGTGGGGATGACTCCGCCGTCTATGCGGTTCGCAAGGAAACCCAGATGTCCGAAATTCAATCCCAGGATAGGTATGCCAGTCGTACCCACCAAATGAGCCGTGCGCAACATGGTTCCATCCCCGCCCAAGGCAACAGCCAAATCGAAACTCTCGGATGAGTATTCATCCAGATCATAGGAATTGGCTGACGTGAAGGAGATATCTTGACTACCCAAATAGGCACCCAGCATCAAAGCAGCATCGACTGCCCCTGCGTTGGAATCATTGCGTACAATGAGAATGCGCATTGCCATCTCCTTTTCAGTAAAACACGCCGCAGGCATAAGCTGGACCCGCTCAGCTATATCCTACGATGCCAGTATAGCCGAACGCTAGGAGCGCACTGGAAATATTGCGTGCAAACGTACGCCTCCATCTGTCGCCTACTCAGATTTGCTACCATGGCGCAGATATCGTTGAAAGCGCAGGCGGGGTTGAAAAACATGCAGACAGAGCGAATCGGCAAGCACGCAGCGGTCAAAACCGAGGAGATCGGCACTTCGGTCGCCAAGAGCACGGCCGCCATGACCATCGCGACCCTCGCCTCGCGGCTCACGGGCCTCATACGAACTTGGGCCATGGCATTCGCCTTGGGCAATACCCTCATTACATCGGCATACCAAGTGGCGAACAACCTGCCCAACGTCGTATACGAACTTGTTGCAGGAGGACTTCTCTCCGCCGCATTCCTTCCCGTCTTGCTCTTGCAACGGGAAAAGTATGGTCAGAGAGGCGTCAATCGCTACGGATCGAACATCCTGAACATGTGCCTTGTCGTGCTCGGCATCCTTTCCATTCTTGCAACCGTATATGCAGAGCCTATGATTTACACTCAGACATTCACCATCGATCAAGATGCCGCCGTATCCGTCTACGCAACCGAGTTCTTCCGTATCTTCGCCGTCCAGATCGTCTTCTACGGTCTTGGCGGAGTCATAACCGGCATCCTGAATTCGCAGCGCTCGTACTTTCTCACATCCATCGCTCCGGCAATCAACAACATCTTCGTCATCGCATCATTTTTCGCCTATATACCATGGAGCCAGGCAGATCCGCAAAGCGCGCTTGCCATGCTCGCCATCGGCACATCGCTCGGCGTTGCCGCTCAGTTTGTAATTCAGCTTCCCGCTCTGCATAAAACGGGCTTCAGGTGGAGACCCGTCTTCGACTTCAAGGATCCAGCACTCAAGGAAACCATTAAAATCGCCGTGCCGACCCTTATATTCATAGTAGGCAATCTTATTGCCTACAGTTGCCGCAACGCATTCAGCCTTATGGGAGGCGACGACGGTCCAGCCACTTTGAATTACGCGTGGATCTGGTTCCAGCTGCCATACGGCGTTGTAGCCGTATCGCTTTCGCGCGCAATGTTCACCGAAATGAGCACTGCTGTGGCAAAAGACGACTGGAAGAGCCTACGCAGTTATGTGAACAAAGGTCTGAGGGGCACCTTGTTCCTCATCATTCCCTTGGCCGGCATGGTCTTCGCCCTTGCCGTGGCACTTATACAGATATTCAAAGCAGGAGCTTTCAGTCAGAACGACGTATTCACCGTCAGCAACATTTTGGAAATATGGGTTGTCAGCCTACCTCTGTATTCAGTGGTCATGTACCTGTACAACACGTTTGCAAGCATCCGAAAATTCATGGCCTTCGCTTTGATGAATTGCTGCCTGGTCGTCATGCAGATAGGACTCTATGCCTTGTTCTGCAATCCATGGATGTTCGGGCTCGCCGGAGTTCCCCTTGCGGATTGCGCATACTACGCCGTAGGAGCCATTGCCTCGTTTTTGCTGCTACGCCATTACATCGGATCATTCGATGCACGGTCTATTGTCAAGATGGCCCTCAAGGTATTGGCGGCGACCGCCATCGGCGTGCTTTTCGTGAAGGCACTGCTTGCCGTATTTCCCCTTCCGTCAAGCAGCGGAGGAGCCCTTTTCGAGGTTATAGTAGGAGGCATGCTGGGATTAGCGGTTTCTTTCGGATTCTGTCGCCTCTTCAAAATCGAAGAAATGCGGATACTCGACAAGCTTTTCAATAGGTTTTCACCAAAACCGCGTCCCCATCGTCACTAAAAGCCGAGCCTATGTTCAGCGTCGCTATCGCCATGGCCTGAAGGTTTTCAGACGCTATACAAATATTGCCACCGCTGTCGTGCAACGGTGGCAATACGGTAACCGAACAGCGCTGCTAATCGTTGACGGGGCGCCTATGGTCAGGCTCCGTCGTAAGAACGATAGGATCACCATCGATAACGGCAACTGTTTTCTCAAAGTGCGCCGACGGACGCCCGTCACGTGTCAGAACAAGCCAGCCATCGTCGCCCTGCTTTGTTTTGAACGTACCCATGTTGATCATAGGCTCTATGGCGAGCACCATGCCCTCTTCAAGGCATATACCATGATGAGGACGTCCATAATTGGGAACGTTCGGATCCTCATGCATGGCATGGCCGATCCCATGTCCTACATATTCTCGAACGACACCGTAGCCCCGAGCTTCTGCAATCTGCTGGCAAGCATGCCCGATATCGCCGAGATGATTACCCGCTCGAGCAGCATCCAAAGCAGCCCACATGCATTCTTCGGTCGTATCCAACAATGCCTGTTTTTCGGGGCTTATCTTGCCGACAGGGAATGTCCATGCGTTATCCCCCACCCAACCGTCTATTATGGCACCGGTGTCGATGGAGATGATATCGCCCTCTTGGAGGATGACCTTATCGCTGGGAATCCCATGGACAATCTTCTCGTAGAT
>Ga0209464_10000154_pt1 | contig 23427 bp, 24 predicted proteins | sample DOMMetBare1Fresh_2_FD_187473 | JGI IMG/M metagenome (GOLD analysis project Ga0209464, IMG submission 187473) | Wetland sediment microbial communities from St. Louis River estuary, USA, under dissolved organic matter induced mercury methylation -... | ecosystem: Environmental > Aquatic >...
CGGCCCCTAGCGCGTCTCGAGGAATCGAAATGCGATTGCATAGGAAAACAATGAGGAAATCCAGCCTAGCACAGCTAGGAAGGTCACGATTTCACGGCTTGCCAAAAGGGTTGATGCTGCAAAACCGATGATGAAAATGAATATCACCGCTATTGACAAGGTGACATTTGCTGCCCTATTGGCATTTTGCTGCCAGCGTTCGTCGGGAAATTCATAATTCAGATCGCCGAGAATAAAGAATGCGAAGAAACCAAAGGACGAAAACCAGAAAAGATCAGCAGGGTTCCCTGTTGCAAAGTATCTGAGCCCAAGAAGTCCGAATAGTCCGCACAGGCCGATGAGCCGTCTCGTTTTGAACTTTTTCATAATTTCCTCTTGATTGATATGACAAATAAATCACTATGAGATAAATATATCACTTTCTTTTCAGGTTTGCAGTGTTGGTGGGAGAAACTTCAAAGGCAAACTGGGGTCTGTTTGAACCAAGGGTATGCACTTGCGCTAGAAGTACCGCGATGCAGTGGGCTGCTGTTCATTCGATTTCTTGACCGTGAGAAAACCATGCTTTACTATACCCATGATGGTTATAACCATCATGGGTATAGTAAAGGTTAAAGTATGGCAAAATCAAGCCCTTATAAAACAGGCGAGCTTTCAGATTCGATGCTGCTTGTGCTCGCGGCAGCTTTGAAGCCAGCGTATGGATATCAAATCATGTGCGATCTGAAAAGCAAGTCTGAGGGGCTGATGGAAATCGGCCCAGCTACGATGTACCGCATTCTCAAAAACATGAAGGATGTTGGATGGCTTCGGGAAATCGACGGGGGAGAAGCGTGCATCCTGTACCAAGCGACAGATGATGGGATTTTGATTCTCAAGCAGGATGTTCGACGAAGACGCAGAATCATATATCTGGTAGAAGAAAAAATACGATAACAAGGCGGTACTGATGATAAGCAAATACATACCGTGTTTCGGGGTGGCACTAGCTCCCGAATATGAGGTCAAACGTCTTGCAGCTATGGGCAGAAATGGTTGGCATCTTAAGGGGATGGCATTGTTCGGGGTGCTCTACCATCTCGAAAAAGGCGAACCACATTCTTATGAATATTCAATCATGTTAGGGAAAAGTCCCACTAGAGAACTTGTGTCATTATGCGCGGGATCTGGGTGGAGTCTTATTTTTGATGGAGCAGCTTTCCAGATATTTAGAGCCGAAGAGAAAACCACACCATTGTTTACCGATTTACAATCTAAGGTGGAATTCTTATCTGCTGCACGCCGAAACTATGTTGTCATAGCTGTTGCTGCGCTTGTTATCGTCGGGCTTGCTCTTGCGATGATTGTAGCCATGAACAGTCTTCCGAAAAATGATTTCACTTTGGGTTTAGCTGTTGTTGCAACCCTTATCTTGATTGCATCTTTGTGCGGGCTTATACCGTCAGTCATGATTCTTTGCGGAATTACCAGGTCCATGCGAAAGATTTAGATAAACGACGAGTCCTGATAGGTGTTGTTTTACAAAATCTCGGTGATGCGAGCATCTTTAGACTGGCTGCTAGCGATTTCCATCGGGAATGCGCTTCTTGTTGTGATGGAAGGCAAATGATGATTACGATAGGTTGATTGTCAAGCATTAAATGGGTATATCATTGCCCTCTTAACTACGATTTCGACTATGATTTTTCATCAAGGATAATTATAGAGGGTGGTTCTATGTCTCATATCGTCGTTCGCTTGGCCAACGAACAGGACTTCGATTCTGTTTGTCGACTGCGCCAAGAAGTGGGGTATACGCATGCCAAGGCCGAGCCAGACATCTTCATTGAGGAGCGTCTGCTTGACGAAGAAAGCTTTGCGCGTGAACTCAACGAGCGTGTTGTGTTTGTGGCACAAATTGATGCTCGGTGTGTGGGTGTGTGCACATGCACCATTTTGACAACAGATCGGTTTCCCGGCATGCGCTCTCGCAAACTGTGCCGCATCAACACCATTGCTGTTGATGCGGGCTATCGTCGACAAGGTGTGGGCAGGGTGCTTTACGAGGCCGCAATCGAAATGGCCCATGAGAATGAATGCGAAACTGTCCAACTTAACGTCTGGGCGTTCAACGAAGATGCGGCTGCTTTCTATCGTAGCCTTGACATGCGCTGCGTCTCCCATCGTTTTGAACAGGATGTCTGATAAACGGTGGCAGATGAGATGGGCGCGCCCCTGTGGTAGGTTGCCATACTGTGAATTGGATATAATCGACGCATGCAAAAACACAACCATGGAAAACGGAGGGTGCCGATGGCATCTGGTGAAGCCGCGAAAACCCTGCGTGACAACGCGTACGATATAGCCAAGGGACTTGCGATATGGTCTGTCGTACTGCTGCATTCTCTCAGCGCATGCTCGTACGTCATTCGTCTTGATGCATTGGCCATGCCGCTGTTCTTCTTCGTAAGCGGCATATTCTTCTCGAAGCGTTTTTCGTCACCCGATATGGACTGTCCGCGTGAGTTACGCTCCAAAACGAAGAGACTTCTTCTGCCGTTCGTCGTCTGGTCGCTCATCTCGCTTAGTGTGAATGTGGCAATGCAAGTTGCGGGCGGAGCCGATATGGTCGGTTCACTGTCCTTCCAAGCATGCGACATTTTCTTCCATGCTCGCAGTGTATGGTTTCTGATGGGGCTGTTCTTGTCTTTCGTAATCGTCATATGCTCATATGCGGTCGGCAAGATGGTGCCGAGGCTGCGCAATGCGAAGTACCTTGTTGCGATTTTTATCTGGGCGGCTGTGTGCGTGTTTGTGCATGATGATCCGAATAATTCCGTATTGAGCTTGTATAAAGTTCAATGGTTGTTTCCGTTCTTGCTCGTCGGTTGCGCAATGGGAAAACTGCACACGGACGCGATTGCGGCACGTTTCTCAAAGTTCAAACCCGCAGACTTGTTGGTAGTTGTTGCCGTCGTGGTGCTGCTGGCATTCGTTTCTTCCGACCAGATGTTCCTGTCTTGGTATGATGCGTCGTTTGATGGCACCATAGCCGACCTACTGCTCTATGTGTTCGGATATGCGTTCGCGTTTTTGGCGGTACTGTGCGCGATATCGCTTTCGAAGCGCATGTCATGCTTGCGCTTCGGTTCATCTGTCGCATCGATTGGACGGTATTCTCTCGATATATATGTCATGCACATGTTCTTCGTGAAAATACTGCCTTACACGGGGGTCGGTGCTTTGCCGGCTCCGGCTGTGGTCGTCATTATCTGTCTGGCAAGCGTGTGCATTACCGTGGTCGTGTATGCGATTGCGAAACTGCTTTCCCGCTTTCCTCCCTACGCCTATATCATGAGGTAGGGGAAGCCAACTGCTTTTTAGCGGGCGATATACAGGAATACTCATTCACAAGGCTGCTTGCATCGAACCTGTTCGGCCTAGTGGGCTTGCGCAGCTGGGCAAAAGCCAAGCGATTCCTGAAGTGCTCTATTGGGTTTTGGGTGTTGCTGCCTAGCGGTCTTCGAATTCTATCGTTATATGTTCCGTGTCGCAGAACGGCTTGTTCCTCGAGCCGCCGCAACGGCAGAGCGCTACTCTGTTCCGCACTTCGTAGACAGTACTATCTGCGGCTTCGATAGGGATGCCTCCCGTAACGAATATTCCCGCGCTCGTGTCCCTTTCGGGGTCTTGCGCGATAATGATGGCCTGATCGAGAAGCGGCTCGATCATCCGGCCGTCTTTATCAAGCGCCGTCAGCCGGCCGGCAGGGCAATCGCTAGCCGCTATGATTGCCTCGTCTCGGTTTTCCTCGGTGTAGGATTCTTCGGTCAGTTCCCATGCGTTGCCGTTTTCCCGATGGCAGAACCGTGCGAACGCGCATCGCCCGTCGTCCATCAAGTCGATGCCGGGGCCTTCCATGATTCCCGCCCGGTCGACATACGGCTCTCTGCTTGCCGTCTCTTGTCCGTTGAAGCCGCATGCTATGTGGGACCCGTCGCAGAATGGGGGGTTCTTCGACTTTCCGCATCGGCAGAGCGCATAGGTTTCTGCCTGCGGTAACGTGCGCCCGGGTTCAAGCGTGTACCCGGCACCTTGCGGCGTTATCACCTTTTCACTCAACGGTACGTTTCCCGTGACGATGTATGGCCCGTTTTCGGTGATTTTGATCCCGACTGCCTGCTTACCGTGATCCATGTGCACCCACCCGCATTCTTGATTTCAGAGATTATCCTGCAAGGACCATAGTAATACGAAAAAGACGGCGCATACGATAGGAAATCGTACGATATGATATGCGACGGGCGATCGATTTAAAGCGATACGAGTGCCTAGTTGCAAAACCTTTTCTGTGTGTGGAATCAGGAAGAAAGCGAGAAACTATGCAGCTTGTTTTCGAAGCTCCTCGAGCGTGTGACTACGTAAGCCTTCGTATGCGATCCGGTATGGGCGGCAAGGATGTAGAGCGAAGCGGTATCGCCCTGCAACACTCGTTGTTTACCGTGTCTATCTACGATAGGGATACATTGATCGCATTCGGTAGAATCGTAGGGGATGGCAGCATAACCTTTGCAGTAAGCGACATCATGGTCGATGCGGATTATCGGCGTCATGGCTATGCGGAAGCGATCATGCAGGCCATCGATGAGTATTTCGATGAGCATGCCCACGAGGATAGCTACATCTTGCTGATTGCAAATTCTCCGGCCGACCTGCTCTACCGGAAGCACCGGTTCGAGTATTTGCCGGCTGGTAAATGCGGCATGCTGCGCAACCAAGCAGTCGATCACATGTAAACCTGTTCTATGCGGGCTGCTCCAAGGGGAGGGGCATGCCTTCTGCGGCTCTGCGGTTGCTCTCCGATACGAGTTCGCATACACATGCGCAAAACCCTGTAACAAATATACGTCGCCGTGCGTCTAATAAGAAACGACCTTGAAGGAGGGGATTACGTGGAAGATCTTATACAACGCGCACGGCACGGCGATTCACCGGCATTTGTCGAATTGTTCGAGCATTGCAAGCAGCCGATGTGGAAAGCTGCGATGGCGGTGCTGGGCAATGTCGATGATGCTGCTGATGCCCTGCAGGAAACGGCGGTGAAAGCCTGGCGTGCTATGCCGGGGTTCGCTGCGCAGAGCTCGGTAGATACCTGGTTGATGCGCATCTTGTTACGGACTTGTTTCGACATGCGGCGTCGCGGGGCGCATGAAACGCCTTTTACCGTAGTCACGGGAGGTGCCGGACGATGCGAATGTGCTTCGTCTGCGGAATCGATGCTCGATGAGGCACACGTTCTGATGGGGCGTGAGCGGATTCCTGATCAGGATGAAGCGATGGATGTGCGTGCTGCCGTCAGGCAGCTATGCGACGACGACCGTCTGCTGCTCACCCTGTTCTACGTGAACGATTTTCCCACACGCCAGATTGCAGGGATCCTCAACATTTCAGAAGGAGCGGTACGTACGCGGCTGGTACGCGCGCGTGAACGATTCCGAACGATATATTGCGGGGCTAGCAGGCAGGACGATGTCGAGCAGGAAGGCAGGGTGGCGAAATGACCTCATCGAATTATCAAAACGGAAAAGGCCTGAATCAGGCGGTTGCGCACGGGTTGGACGCAGGACCCGTTCCGGCCAATGTCCAAGCTCGGCTTGATGCAACATACGCTTCGCTAGGATCGATACCCCAAGATGGTGCTCGCTCTGCGGTTGCGACGGATGATATCGCTTCTGCACGGGTGGCGGTTATGCAAGGAGCATCTTCTCAACATGCAGGGCGTAGGATCAGGCGTGGGATGGTGGTCGCCATTGCTGCTGCCATAACGGTGATGCTATGCGGCAGTGCATATGCGGCATCGCGATTGCTGCAGATGCAACAAGGCAACGCGGCATTCTTTCAAAATGGGGATAACCTGCCTGTGTATAACAGCTTGCAGGGCGGGGTATCGAGTTTGAATGCTTCGGTCGGCCAGTCGGTGACGGTGGACGGAGTGACTATGACGCTTGATAGCGTGTCATGCGATCGCAGCATCGTGAACCTGTTCTTCACTATAGAGAAGGAAGGCGGATTCGACCTAGATGCTGCATCTGCGTACCAAGGCTCGCAAGAAAACGACTGGGCGCGTTTGCAACGCATAGTGCCACGCTTTAAATACACGCTGGCCAGCAATGGTGAAGCTAGTGAAACCGGTTCCGTTCATCTCCTAGATGCTTATATGGAAGATGGCAAGATAAAGTGCATGCAGCGCATCGTGCCAGAATCGACACTGCCGGATCAGGCAGATGTAAGTCTGAGCGGATATTCGAGCTTTCTTTCCAGCAACCCGAAAGACACGTTTGATTTTACGACGGGCATGGATTTGTCAACGGTTGCTGCGCCGCGCCAGCTTATGTCGCAAGATATCACGTTCCATGCCACCGACGGGGATAAGGGCCTGGGGGTTGAACGCTTCACGGCATCCGATTTGGGTACGGTGATGGTGGTTCGTAACGACAATACGTGGTTGGAGGGATCTTCTTATGGAGAACCCGCCGATGCGTTGAGTCCTTATTTGCTCAAGGTGACTGATGATCAGGGCAATATTCTGACACCGGTTGCCGCTGGTGATGGATCAGGCATGAACTCTGGACCGCAGGTTATCGAATTTGCTAATCTGTCGCCTCAAGCACAAAGCGTCACGTTCACGCCCATGCTTGCGGTTGATAAAAGATCATTTTCTATCGATGATCGCCGAGCTTTGAGTGCGAAGAACCAGCAGACCATCGATGTGTCGCAGATCGGAACGCGGCTGCCCATGAACGAATACGGCGGCTATGAAGTAACTGGTTGGAATGTATCCGATGGTACCGTGAGCATATCCCTCAAACCGTATGGATGGCTTGCAGATACTAATATCGAGTTGATTCCCGACCAGCAGGTGACCCCTCTTTATTCCCAATTCACCGACTCTGCTACAGGCGAAACGCGCTCTGCGGGTCATTCGGCTATAAGCTATACGAAAAGCGATTACCAGACGGGGGAACGAGTATTGATGGATTCGTATTATGCCGCTTCAGACGAAGAGCTGCTTGGCGTAACGCAGTACCATTATCTTTCATCTTTCGGCGTGTACACAGAAGATGCAGATGCCGCCGTGAATCTTGCGTTCGAATGACATCACGCAGTTATTCTGCTTGAGGGAGAATGCGAAAAACAACAGAAGGCAAAATGCGAACGTCCGGGTCGATAGGCTCGGACGTTCGCATTTCCCTGTCTAATGTGTCTGATAAGTTGGCGTGGTTGGAATGCTTCCCATTGAACGGAGTGCTCTGAATTCTGGTTGATACTACTTGACGCATATTACTATGCAATATATAGTATCTTGCGAAAGGAGGTATGACATGGATTCACAACTTAAAAGAGGTTTCATCGAAACCTGCGTGCTTGCCTCTATGCTCAACCACGATTCCTATGGCTACCAAATCATCAAAGAGGTGCCGGAAGCCCTTGAGCTTTCCGAATCGACCCTGTATCCGGTTTTGAAGCGGCTCGAAGTCGCCGGCAAGCTCAGCACATACTCGGTTGAACACAATGGGCGATTGCGCAAGTACTATCGCACTACCGACGAGGGTAGAAAGCATGTGGTCGACTTCGTTTCCGACTGGGACGACATCGTTTCGGTCTACGAATACATGAAGAAAGGTTTAGAATAATGATGAGAGAAGAGTTTCTATCTACTCTGGGAAAGCGTTTATCTAGAGCGAAGCTTTCCCGCAATGATATCGAAGAGTCCTTGTCTTTTTATAACGAGGCAATTTGCGAACGCATCGAAACTGGTACGGATGAAGCCGCTGCAGTTGCCCAGCTGGGCGATATAGATTTGATCGTTGGCAGAATCGTCGCGGAAATACCTCCTGTGCCCCGCGCTATGGCGCGAGCTCATTCGGACCACAAGGTACTTACTGCTGTTTTGCTTGTTTTAGGCTCCCCGGTTTGGCTGCCTTTGGTTGCTGCTTTGGCCGCCTGCGCCCTCGCTGTCTATGTTTCGATTTGGGCAGTCATCATTTCCTTGTGGGCTTGCGTTTTCGCTCTTCTGATCTGCGGTCCTTGTGGTGTTCTTGCTCTCTTTCTTGGAATTGCCCAAGCCCATACCGCAAGTGCGTTATTTGCCTGCGGTGTCGGTTTGGCGGCTTGCGGTCTTGGCCTTGCCGGTTTTACCGGTGTTCGCGGCATTACGACCTATCTTTTCCGCTTGACGAAGGACTTTGCGAGCTGGGTTGCGCACTTTTTCTTCAAACGTGAAACGCAGGATGTTGCAACCGCTGCTGCAGAAAACTTGCCTGAACTGCAAGGTTCCAGGGCAACGAGCAGCTTTAGGTTCCCTTCGCTCAAGTGGATACTAATCGTCGCTGGTATCGTATTTGCAATCGGAGTTGTTTTGAGTATCGTGGGTTTCGCTCTTTTGGGCTGGAATATGGCCAATGTGCAGCCCATTATGTTTCAAGGTATGCAATTCATGGGGACGTTCTAGCAGAGGTATCCTGATTCTCGAATGGCGAAAACCGCGTGCGATGGCTCGCATCATATACAAGGAATGACATGGAACGTATTCTCATAGTCGAAGATGACACGGATATAAATTCCGTCATCGCTGCATTTCTTTTTAAGAGGGGGTATGCCTGCGTTCAGGCGTATTCGGGAACCGAAGCGCGCCTGGTGCTCGATCAAGCTCATTTCGGCCTGGTGATCTGCGATCTTATGCTGCCCGGCATGATTGGAGAAGACGTCATCGCACGCATACGCAAGCAGGATCAGGATATTCCCATCATAGTGCTTTCGGCTCGTTCTTCTGCAAGCGATAAAATCGATGTACTGGGCCTGGGCGCCGACGATTATCTTTCAAAGCCGTTCGATCTGGCTGAGTTGCTTGCTCGTATAGAAGTGCAGTTCAGGCACCGTCATCGGCATGGGGCGGCAGAGGGGAATCGGCACGAAGTCGCCGCACTAGGAAGGTGGAGGCTTGATTCTGCAGCCAGGAGCCTTGCCGTTGACGAATGTCCGATCAAGCTCACCAACATCGAGTTCAACGTTGTCGAGCTGCTTGTGCGCAATCCGCGGCGTGTTTTCACGAAGCAGGAACTTTTCGAACTTGCATGGGGAGAGCCCTATGCGGTTGAAGATAATACGGTGACAACTCATGTTTCGAATATTCGTAGGAAGCTTAAAGCGACCGGCACCGATTCCTATATCAAGACCGTGTGGGGCCTTGGGTTCAAGCTTGACATCCAAGAAAATCTTTAGGCTTTCTTCACGATTGCTTGGCGGTTTCTGAAAATTTCTTCCTTAGACTTTGAAAGCGAACTGCCAAGGCTTACAGGAAGGAAGCTATGAATGCTGTAGAGACGCATAATCTGACGAAAATCCATGGAGGAAGGCCTGTTGTCGATAAGCTCGAGATGCATGTGCCGCGTGGCTGCATGTATGGGTTCGTCGGGAGGAACGGGGCCGGGAAATCGACCACCATGAAGATGATCGCCGGGCTTGCTGGTTTTTCTGGTGGGGAGGTCGTGCTCTTCGGCGACCGCGAGCCTGCCGTGCCGGGCCGCATAGGCGCTCTTATCGAAAACCCAGGCCTGCTGCCGAATCTTTCGGCTTTCGGAAACCTTATGGCGGTTGCTCTTGCTATGGGGGTGGTCGGAGCGAAAGAGCAGTGCGCAGAACTTCTCCATGTAGTCGGTCTTGACGATGTGGGCAAAAAGAAGGTCGAAGGCTTCTCGCTGGGTATGAAGCAACGCTTGGGAATCGCGCTTGCGTTGGTGGGCACGCCCGATGTGCTTCTGCTGGATGAGCCGATAAACGGTCTTGATCCCGAAGGGGCGCGGGCCATGTGCCAAACGCTGGTGAGGCTGAACCATGTGCGCGGCATCACGATAATTATAAGCTCCCACATGCTCGACCAGCTGAATCGCATGGTTGATCGCTTTGGGGTCATTGCGAACGGATCGATGGTGCTGGAATTCACCGATGACGAGCTTCAGAAGGCATGCAACGACTCCGTGCGCGTGAAGACTGCGGATTCTTCACGTACGCTTGCCGTCTTGGAGCAGGCATTACCGGAAGAAACCTTCCGGGTGGATCCCGACGGCTCGGTTGTCGTTTCCGGCTTTCGCGGCCCTGCAAGAATCGAGGATGTTGCCCGTGTGTTGCATGATGCCGACCAGACGATTCTCGAGCTGTCGGCCGTCGGGCGCGACGTTGAAGACTATTTCATCGGTCTTATGAACGGAGAAAACCACCATGCTTAATCTGTTGAAATCCGATATGTACCGATTAGTTCGCGGGAAGACGTTCTGGGTCATTCTTTTTGCCTTCATGGCTATTATCATGATATCGGCGGTTGCTCTGTGGTTTGTCACTACGCCGACATATGGTCAAATGCTGCAAGAGGGAACGGTGACGGCATCGTCGCAGGACGCGTTCTCAAGCCTCACTATCGTCGCGGGGGAATCGATTGTCTCTGGAGGATTGCTGACCCTTGTCGTTTCCCTTTTGCTCACCTTGTTCATCGTTTCTGATTTCAGCACCGGCTTCGCCAAGAATATTCTTGCGGGTAGGCAGAGTCGAACCGTCTATTTCGCGGAAAAACTTGTGCTGATCATGATCGTCAACGCCGCATTCGTCATAGCCGGGCTTGCCCTTTTGCAATTTGCGGTATCCATCCTGGGTATTTCGTTCGTTCGCCCCGATACCCCTGGCGAGCTTGTCTGCTGGGCGGCTCTTACCTGGCTTATGACGTGCGGTTACTCATGTGCTTGCGTGTGCATTGCGTGGCTCTTCAAAAGCGTGTCAGTCGGTGTTGCCGCGGTCATACTCGTCGGCGGAGGCATCATCGAGGGCATCGTCACCATGGCTCTTTTGAATTTCATACCGGCTTCTGCACAGATTACTTCATGGTTCCCGCTAGGCAGTCTTAAGCTGCTTGTAGACGGCGGCTCGGCGCTCTTGCAGCCGGCATCGAGCGGCGATGGACTTGTCGCGGCAGCGCATATCTGCATAACCGGTCTATGCCTGTGCATTCTTTTCGCTGGCATATCGCTGAAGGTTGTTTCTAGAAAAGACGTATGCTGAGTATTCTTTTGCACCGATCTGCAGCATGGTGCTGCGGATCGGGCGATTGCAACTGCCGGCCTCATAAAGGTTGAGAAATCGGGGAAACCGCAAAATGATTGATGGAGTGATTGCTTGGAATCGTTAGTGTTTCTCATGGCTGGCATTGCCATAGGAATCGGTCTTTCCCGCATCGTGCTGGGAAGGGAACTCGACCGCGTGACGCGGTTTCTTTCCCGGCACGAAGGGCAAGACTGCGTGCGGCTGACTGCCGATCTTCCCGGAGCGAAGATGCGGCGGCTTGTCGGGGCGGTGAACGATCAACTCGACGCGATGCAGAAAGAACGTATCGCGTCGATGGAGCGCGCCCGGAGCTTTCGCCGTGACTTTGCAAGCTTGTCTCATGATATTCGCACGCCACTTACGGGAGCGAAAGGGTACGTGCAGCTTGCTGCCGACGAAGAAGACGAATCTGCCCGGCGGCACGACATGGAAGCGGCCGAAGCGCGTCTCGACGATGTAAAAGATCTTCTTGACCAGATGTTTTCCTACGCGAAGGCCAATGATCCGGATATTGTTATGCATGGGGAGCCCGTCGAACCCTTACCGCTTCTTTCAAGCGTTCTTATTGGGCATTATCCGGAATTCGAGCAGAAGGATTGGGAGCCCGTTGTGGAATTCGAAAACGAGGCGATTGCGGTCTGGGGAAACCGCGAAGCGCTTCAGCGCATTCTTGACAATCTGGTGGTGAATGCGCTGCAGCATGGAGCCTCGGCACCGATTATACGGCAGCGAGGGACTTCGCTGACTATGTCGAACAAAGTGGTGCATCCAGAAAAAATTGATGGAAGCAGGTTGTTCGATCGATTTTACCGAGCCGACGGAGCTAGAAGGGGAAGGGGCTCGGGACTCGGGCTCGCGATCGTGTCGAGTCTTACTACGGCGATGGGAGGGTCGGTTGCGGCTGAAATTATCGGCGACGAGTTGTGTATCCGGCTGGATATGCAGGGTCTTGATTGCTCAAGGGCATAGCATGGCACCCGCTGTTGTTGAAGCTGCAAGTTCCCTTGTGCTATCTTGCGAGACTCCGCTCCGTGTCGAGTTTGAAAAAAGCGCCCCTTGCAAGGCGCTTATCAAAATATGAGATTGTGCCCCGGATTGTAGAGGCTCCGAGGCTCGCCTTGGTCGATCGAATTTTGAATGCAACCAACTTTTATATAATACCAGCCATTGCAATCGCAATATCAATCAGGTCTTTAATTGACAAGATGAGCATAACTGGAGTTCAAGCCTTCCGTTCCAGCGTATCAGATCAGCCGGATAAGCCCAAGATTGCGATGCTGATGGACATGGCCAGTACAGATGATACTGCGCCCAATGCCAGATCTTTCGCGGTGTGTCGCTTCAGATAGAGGGACGACCAGACGACTGCAAGAAAAACTGCAGCGCAGGGAACGATTCCTTCCGGTCCAATGAAGTAAACGAGAAGGACGAGGGGTCCGCAAACGGCGCAAGTATGACCGCTGGCTCGGAGTTTTATGACCTTGTTGAACAAGATGAGAATGATCACCGAGATGAAGTAACCAAGATATATGAGAAGGAGCGAGCGACTTACTTGGAACGATAGGCCGTAAATCAGGGAAGAAGTATAGCCGGTGAGACTCAGGACGAAGGCAAGCTTTCGTTGACCCTCCCTTCCTTTGTCTCGGATTTTCGGCACAGCCCATGAAAGCGGGTAAGCTGCGAGCGGCAGAAAGACCAAAAGGCTTAACGATATAAGAAATTGTTCCACATCGGCAAACACTCCATCGTGGAAGAAATACAAGATTACGAGGAGAACTGACGCTAGAAGAGGCGGAACTGTTACGACCCTTACGATTCGGGCAGTCTTGGCGAAAAAGGTATTTTCATGCATATCCATGGTATAGATTCCTATAATTCTCTAGGTCGTTGTCATTCTCTTCTTTGAAGAGAATGATGCTTCAGGTCTTCGGCGGGCTATCATCCAACGCTCTGGCCAGTCCACTATCGGCTTTGGTGAAGAGGGATGAATCGTTTGGAGGTGAAATTGCATGAAACTTCGAATGGGCGATGCGTGGATAAGACGTACTGGTAGGTCAAGTAAAATACTGCTCATGCCAGTATATACTAATTAAAACTAGTTTAGCTAGTTTTAATTAGTATATTATAAGGGTTGAATAACGCTGCATTCCAATGTGCTGCGAATCGTTCGCACCTGCCGTACTAATTTCCTGAATCTATGTACAGGAAGAAACGCCAAACGTAATGATCGTATCCGTTTCGGAAGGATCGGATTATGCAGCATCGATAGGTCTTTCTGCCGACGAGGTCGAAGATGTTTCGAACATCTATACGGCTTCTCAGATATATGCGGTCAAGAAGTACTTCGTCGTTGCGATGATCGACGTGCTCATGCTGATAATTTTTCGGACCCGAATACGGTGAAAAGCAGAAAAACGGTTAGAAGGCGTTCGAAAACGCATGACGCACCTGCTGATGTACGAGGGCTACAGGGGGTGTGGTGCGAGCGTAATTGAATTACGCATAGTCGATATGCCATAATCCTTCTATGGCAAACGAGAATTGAGGTGATGCGCATGAGCGTCGAAAACCTTTCTAGCCGTCGGTCATCGGATTGGATGAAGGTTCTTGCCGGTTCGGCCGGTCTTGTCGGGGGTGTCGCCTTGGCCTCTTTCGCCGTCGTACATGCGACGCCCGTTCCGATCGCCCGTTTCGTCAGGGCCCTTTTCAAGGATCCCGTCTATGCGCTGCCGGCATACGGGGTCGTGGATGGCGAAAGCGTTCTGATCGAGGCGAACCTGACCTATCCTTCTAGCTTTCCGCAGAACACCGTCGATTTCTATCGCCCGCGTGACGTAAGGCCGCGGGCGACTGTGCTCTGGGTGCATGGAGGCTCTTTCGTTGGGGGAGACAAGGGTGACGTGGTCAACTTTGCAAGTGCATTGGCCCAGCAGGGCTATAATGTCTTTGTCATGAACTACGCCCTAGCCCCGGAAACGACTTATCCCGCTCCGGTTGTACAGGTTGGGGAATGCATAGACTTCCTTCTCGCGCATGCCGATCGATACGATATCGACTTCAATGCGTTCTGCCTTGCGGGAGATTCTGCTGGTGCCCAGATAGCGGGCCAGTACGCTGCCATCGAGACCAATCCTCACTTTGCAGAACAGATGGGCATCGAACGTCGTTTGGGGCCGGACGGCATCAAGGTCATGCTGCTCTATTGCGGCCCCTACAACCTCATGGAGCTTGCCGGGGTCGAGGACCCGGCCCTGAGCTTCTTTTTCGACCAGGTCGGATGGGCGTACCTGGGCCGCCGGGATTGGAGGGATGGTGCGGCGCTTGAACAGGCATCGTTGGCTCAGCAGGTGTCCGAGCAGTTCCCGCCCACCTATATCACCGACGGCAATACCGGGTCGTTCGAATCGCAAGCACGGGTTTTGTTTTCGGCCTTGGAAGCCAAGGGCGTCCCCGCGGCGTCTCGCTTTTTCGACCGAGACAAACAAGTGACCCATCACGAGTACCAGTTTCTTCTCAACGAAGACGCGGCTCTGGTCGCGCTGGGCGATACCCTTTCGTTCCTGGAAACCTGGGTGGCCCATCGCCCGGACATGGCGAATGGAAGGCACAACCTCAGTTGATCAGGAAGTCTCCTCGGGATGGACCGAGGCAGACCGAAGGGTCGAGGGTGATTGAATCTTGCGCATACTCTGCAGTGGACTAAGATGATACTTGCGAATATGATATGGTGCCTTTTCGAGACGAAGGGTTGCTATTATGGCTGGGAACGTGATTGATATCCAGCATCTGACTAAATTCTATGGAAAACACCTTGGCATCGACGATGTCAGCTTTTCCGTTGATGAAGGCGAGGTTTTTGGGTTTATCGGTCCCAATGGAGCCGGAAAGTCAACGACCATCCGTCTGCTTCTGGCTCTGATCTTCCCGACCAGCGGCAGTGCGACTATCTTTGGCAAAGACTGCATAAAACAGGCTCCGGAAATCGCCCGCGAGGTGGGTTATCTGCCTTCCGAGGTATCCTATTACGAGGGAATGAAGGTTATGGACCTGCTCAAATATGCGGCTGGTTTCTATCATAAGGATTGCATACCCCGTATCCATGAGCTGGCGGAGCGCCTGGAGCTCGACCTCAATCGCAAGGTCGACGATCTTTCCTATGGAAACCGCAAGAAGGTCGGGATCATTCAGGGCCTGGCCCATAGTCCCCGGCTGATCATACTCGATGAGCCGACTGGCGGTCTCGATCCGCTGATGCAGAGGGCCTTCTTCGACCTGCTTCGGGAAGAGAACCGCAAGGGCGTGACGATTTTCTTCAGCTCCCACATCCTGAGCGAGGTCCAGAAGCTTTGCGACCGTGTCGCCATCCTCAAGGACGGTAGGCTGATCAAGCTCCAGAAGATGAGCGAGCTTCAAAAGGACAGGTATAAGAAGGTCCGCCTGGTAAGTGCCGCTCCGGGTATTGATGCCGTTCTGGGGAATATTGCCGACAAGGGCGCTGTCGACCTTAAAATTGACGGCGACACTGCCTCCTTCATGTTCCGCGGTGACCTGAACGGCATGATCTCGGTTCTCGAACGCCTCGACCTTAAAGATCTTTCTATCGAGGAACCGTCGCTTGAAGAGGTATTCATCCATTACTATCAGTGATTCCGTCCAGTCGGCCGCGGTGGTGGGGGTATTTCTCCAATCGGCTGTAGATGTATCAGAAAGGGATGGGAGCCAGAGGCTATATGAATGTGCTCGTTAATGAGATCAGGGGATATCGGAAAAGCCTGCTAGGCTGGTCTATCGGGCTGGGTGCGATTATGATCATCTACGCTCCCTTCCTGTCGACCTTCACCAGCGATTCCGCGTCGATGCGCGAATTCTTTTCCAACCTAGGGCAGTCCTCCTTGGATGCCTTGGGGATAAACCTCGACCTGATCTTCGGACCTTTGGGGTTCTTCAATTACATCTTGGGTTTCATGACTCTGGCGGCAGGGATTCAGGCGCTTTCCCTGGGGCTTCGGGTCATTGCTGAAGAGAATCGCTACAAAGCTACTGATTTTCTGCTCACCAAACCAGTTAGCCGGGTTTCTATTTACCTGCAGAAGCTATTGGCTGGAATGATATGCCTGCTGATCATCGACCTGGTGGCCGATATCGTTTCCTTCTTGAGCCTTTCCGCGGCCGCCGATTCATCATTGCCCGTCGGGACATTCGTCATGCTGGTGGGCACCATGACCCTGGTGCAGATGTTTCTTTTTACCCTTGGTCTGCTGATAGCTTCTGCGATTTCCCGGCTCAAGCAGACGATAGGTATCGGCATCGGTCTGACCTTGGCATTCTACCTGATGGCTATGGTCGCCAATCTTCTGGGCGGCGATACGTTAAGTTGGCTTACGCCTTTCAAGTATTACGAGGGCAACTATGTGATCGTGCATGATGCCTACGATACCAAGTACCTGTTGATGGGTGTTGCCCTGACGGTCGCCTTCGCGGTTGCCGGTCTGGTGATCTATCGTAGGCGGGATGTGGCAGTATCCTGACGGGGACATGAACGGGCTCTACGGAATGGGGGGGGACGGGGCCGGCCATGCGAACGGCAAGCAGTTGTGTGGGGGCCATGGGGCCGACCAAAGCCTTCGGGCAAGGAAGGGGAGAGATGTTCGCGGTATTCAGAAGAGAGCTTCGTGCGGGAACCAAACCGATGCTCTTTTGGGCGTTGGGGGTCTTTGCCCTGGTTGCGGTCTCGTTCTGGAAATACAGCGGCCTTGCTGCGGCTTCAGATGCGACCAACGCCATAGCTTCCGTGATGCCCCATATCGTGAAAGTGATGTTCGGCATGACATTGCCGCTCAACACCCCGCAGGGGTACTTCGTCTGCATCTGCCTCTGGGTGGACATCGCCGTATTCCTGCATGCCGCATTGCTCGGCGCGTCGGTTGTTAGCAAGGAAGAACAGGGGAATACGGCTGATTTCCTTCTGGTCCGGCCGTTGTCCCGTGCTCGGGTGATTACTGCCAAGCTGCTGGCTGGGGGGTTGCAAGTCGTCATTGTCAACGCTGCCGTCTGGGCCGGGGTCTTGGTTTTCTTCATGCCGATGTTCGAGAACGATGCCAGCGTAGCGGCTTCCATCCCCGCCGGAGCGGCAGCGCTGGGAGGCGCTATCGACATACATGCAGGGATATACCTCTCTTTGGTGGGGATGCTGATCTCGCAGGTAGTGTTTCTGGTTCTGGGAATGCTCTGCGCGGTGATAGCATGCAATGCCGATCGCACTGCCCTGTACGCTTCGTTGTCGGTATTGGTTGCCTATGCGATCTTTTGCGGCATTGCGGAATCCGGTCGATTCGATACTCTCGGGGTCTTCTCTCCGTTCTGGTACTTCTCTGCCGACAGGGTCATGGTGGACGGATTGAGCCTGTTTTACCTGGTGGTATCGGGCATTGCCATCATTGCCGGTGCAGCTGCGGCGATAGTCTTCTATCGCCGTCGCGATATTCCGTAAGTGCCTCTTTGAGTTCGCGTTTTGAGCTTTCTTCAAGACCTTGGATGTGACGGGCACAATCTTGATAGTGGGTATTGGTTCAGAGGAGGAACGCCATGGAGCATAGTGCCGAAAATCTTTCAACTGCGCAGAGCGAAGCTCTGCTGGGATTGCTACAGGCTCGTTTTGAGGCGAACGTGCCTCGCCACGAAGGGCTTGAGTGGAGCGATGTCCAAGCCAGGCTGCAAGCTCGCCCCGGCAGAATACGGTCGCTGAGCGAGATGGAGAGAACCGGCGGCGAACCGGATGTCGTCGGTTTCGACAAGGCTTCCGGCGCCTACCTGTTCTGCGACTGCTCGCCGGAAAGCCCTATTGGCAGAAGAAGCCTCTGCTATGACCGCGTGGCTTTGGAAGCGCGGAAGAACAACAAACCAGAGAGCAGCGCGTGCGACATGGCTGCGCTGATGGGTGTGGATATCTTATCTGAAGAGCAATACGGGACATTGCAAGCCCTGGGAACCTTCGACACTAAGACGTCCAGTTGGGTTGCGACACCCGATGAGGTGAGGAAACTCGGCGGGGCTCTTTTCTGCGATTGCCGCTATAACCGTGTGTTCACGTATCACAATGGTGCCGATTCCTATTACGCCGCCCGGGGATTCCGTGGGGTCCTGCAGGTTTGAGACCGGTGACCATCCATCCGGTCTAGCGCATGGTGTCGGCAACCTCTTCCTATGGAGCCGTGCTTTTGGCGGGGATGAAGAATCCGCTGCAGTCGATGTTCTCGTGTTCCAAGAGCCAAAGCTTCTTCGGGATGCCGGGTGCGTAACCAGTCAGGTTTCCTTGTGCGCCTACTACGCGATGGCAGGGGATGATGATGCTGATGAGGTTGTGGCCGACGGCGCCGCCCACCGCTTGTGCGCTCATCTTATTTCTGCCCATGCGCTGTGCGGCTTCTTTTGCAAGGTCGCCATAGGTTCGTACTTGGCCGAACGGAATCTCATAGAGAAGCCGCCAGACAATCTGCTGGAATTCACTGCCTACGGGGGTGAGGGTCAGGGAATCGAGCGGGGGGTTCTTACCGGTGAAGTATTCGTCGAGCCAGGTAAAAGCTTGATCGATGAAAACGCTCGTGCCGGGCTCCATCGGAATGTTCCGTTTTCCGCCGAAGTGCTTCTGCCCCTTAAACCAAAGGCCCTTGAGGCCGTCTTCCCCTGCAGCCAGCGTCAACTGTCCGACGGGGGAGTCGTAGATGCTGGATACGTAGCTCGTTGCGATAGGTGCGTTCTTGTCCATATCGGTTTCCCTTTCAGCGGTCCGACGACCACAGGCTCATGACGGCGTAGGAACGCCAGGGGCTCCAGGCGTGTGCCGTCTCATCGATTTCTTTTCGAGTCCGGGGTGCCAGGGCCTTCTTGACTTCCAGATCGGTAGACGGGAATGCATCCGGGTAACCCGTGGTCCGCATGGCGATGTACTGCGCAGTCCACGGACCGATTCCGGGTAACGCTTCCAATGCGGGAATCGCTTGAGCTGGATCTGATCCGTAGGAAAGGTCGATCTCGCCTCTGCCCAGCACTCCGGCGAGCATAAGGATGGCATCGACCCGACGGCCGATGATACCGAGTGATCCGAGCAGTTCATTCGCGTGGTTGCCCATCCCAGAAACATGCCGAGGGCTGGGAAAGACATGCGTCAGCCCGTCGATCCCCGTTTCAAGCGGCGTGCCGACTGCGGTGGCGACTCGGCCTGCCAGTGTGCTTGCGCCTTTGACGGATACCTGCTGGCCCAGAATGGCACGCACGCACATCTCGTACGCATCGAAGCAGCCTGGGACGCGTGTTCCGGGGATGAAGCGCCCGGGGCAGACTTCGTCGAAGCCGTGCATGCCTTCTGCAATGGCGCAAGGGTCGCAATCTAGGTCGAATTGATGGCGTATTCGTCCGATGACCTGCGGTAAAACTCCAAGAAGCGACGATGAGACAGAGATGCGGGCGATGTTCTTGCCAGGCACCGGCTGCACCGAGAGCCAGCCGAAGACCTCGCCGTCTCTCAAAGAGACACGAGCAGTGCGATAGTAGGTTTCTTCGCGAACGGTTTCGACGCCGGGGATAGCGCGCATTTCCAAGAAACCCAGTATCCGCTGCCATTGGTAAGGCGGGCGATACCCGAGCTCCAATACGATGTGCCCGTCTTTTTCGGCAGTGCCGCCTCGCCTGCGCATCTCGCCGGGGACCAGACCGTAATGCTGCTTGAATGCGTCGTTGAATCGACGTTGGCTTCCGAAGCCCGCTGCCTCGGCCACCTGTGCGATGGGCAGGTGCGTGCTCGCGAGAAGATGTTTGGCAAGAAGCAGGCGACACGTCTGCAGGTATTGCACGGGAGAGACGCCGTACTCGTCGTTGAAGGCTCGACGGAGGTGGCGACTCGTATAGCCCAGCTTGTCGGAAAACGCCTCCAGATCGTCGATATCGCGGCAATTCTCCTTCAGAAGGCGCGCCGCCTTGCGTGCGAGCGTCTGCTCTGAATCCACCGGTGCCATGCCGGGCGCGAGTTCCGGCCGGCATTGCAAGCAGGGACGATAGCCCGCCGCTTCGGCCTGGGCGGCCGTTTCGTAGAATGTGCAGTTCTCGCGTTTGGGAAGTCTGGCCCGGCAGACAGTGCGACAGTAGATGCCGGTGGATGAGACGCCGACGAAGAACCGCCCGTCGAAACGGGCATCCTTGGAGCGTAGGGCTTCATAGCAAGCATCTTGGTCGAGGATCATCGCATGTCTCTTCCGAATAGCGTACAGTGGCTTCAGTATAGTGCATCGAATAGCCATTTTCGGACACCCAGGCATGCCAACCGTTTGCGCTTCCGAAAACGGCTATTCGGTTCCAGCAGGACGAAGATTACCAATGAATTGGATGCAAACCCTTGCTATGGCCCGGAACGCTATTCTCAAACCGTTGTGGATGAGGTGAGTCTGCTATGCCGGTCCATCAAGGCACTTTTGGGGTAGTAGGATACGCATCTACCGCATGCGATGCATTGACCATCATTTACTTCGGGATCTGAAAAACCTTCTTAATGAAGCGCCCCGACTGGGCAGATTGGAACCGACGGGCAGGGATGGTTCTGCGGACATTTTTTAAGATTCATCACGAGCGTTCCTGTGCTTTGCGGTGTTCTTGCTGGTTCGGGCCTATTCTTCATAAATCGCAGAGCCATAATACGGTTCTCCTTTTATCGGCAACGCTTTGGTGTATTGCCGACGCTGGGTTTTAATTCTTTTTGGACCATTCTGGGAAGATTGCATTCTTCTTTCTGTGACCAACTTACTCAAGCAATTTCTTATGCTTAAGAAGCTTGCTGGTGCGCATTCCGATAGTGATGGAGTCTCAACCTCATTAAGCTGAACTTCCCAATAACGCCTATAATGGTACTTATTGTCCTAGGAGATTTTCAATGAGTGTATACTAAATAGTTCTGGTGAGAAGAGCTGCGGCTGTGAGAATAATCTCGCGAAAAAACTTTCATATTTATTTATGCAGGAGAACAGCATGATTGAGCTTGGGAAATCGACGACGCGCTATCTTATGAGGACTTTGCAGCTTGATAAGCTTGTGCCGATAAAATTCAATAAGAACAGCTTCTATTTTTCATTTCCTCGTGAATACCTTGACGGTGGAATTTTGAACCAAGAAACCACCAGCCAACTATTCAAGGCATACAAAGCTGAAACTCATTGGAATGAAAAGCTGGACAGCATCGGCATAGTCGTATCTCTCGTGTCAATAGAGCAAAAAAGTTCTAATGAGATTGATGGCCTGCTCAACGTTCCTGCAATACTAACGAAAAAGGGTGAACTTGCTTTCGATCTCGATAGGGGCAAGCCTTGGATACCGCGGGAACGGCTTATGACGGAGAACAGCGAGATACTTGATGTTATGGTTGGGAATCTTTCCGCATACTGGCGCTTTGAACAAAAGGACGCCGAAGAAATTCTATCGCATATAGATCCTAATGATTGGAAAAAGTATCTTGAGTTTGCAGATGAAATGTATGAAAGCGTTGACAGCAATGGGGCTGCTGAGCGAGCGCGAGATGCAGGGTACGATTATATGGATGGCACTTGCTTCGTTGGTATCTACAATAATATCAACGCCAACGATCCCATAATTAGTGCATATAAAAGCATTCTGAACAATAGTGGAAGCCATCCTCTCTACGATCGAATTGCCAACTTGCAATCTCCTGTAGAGCAAAAGATTATTAACGATGAAAAGGTAGACGAAGGCAAAAGATTTCTTAAAAATGCGCTTAAAACCTGCGGTAGCATGAGTTGTAAATTCCCACTTGCAGATTCCCAGCGTCGAGCCGTACATGCTTACCACATGATGGGAGACGGGGAAATACTTGCAGTAAGCGGTCCTCCGGGCACGGGTAAAACCACGATGCTGCAGGCCATCGTTGCTGGGATGATAGTTCAGCGAGCAATTGCCGGAGGTGATGCACCCATCATCGTCGGAACTTCGACGAATAATCAAGCCGTGACAAACATTATCGACTCCTTCAGCAGCGTTGCACTCAAAGAACATGGGATTTTTGATTTTCGCTGGCTTCCTCGCGTCGTAGATGGTGAAATTGCAAACGATACGATTCCGGGAATTGCAGCTTTCTGTCCTGCCAAGGGCAGGTTGAACGAATATAAGAGGAAGGGATACCTCTGTGAGCAGAAGGACAAGAGTTGCGCATACTCAGACTACTCTGATCCCGACTACGTCAACAAAGCAACCGATAGGCTTCTCTATTGTGCTTCGGAGTATTTTGGCACAAAATCACTGACGATTCCCTTGTTGACGAAAATGCTGCACAAACGTCTTTGCTATGTTGATGCGTTAAGGCGTGATTCTCTTGAACACTGCAATGATTTCTGGACTTCACTAATTGTGGACTATGCTTCTAACATCCAGGCCCTTGAGCACGACATCAAAACTGAAAAAAACAATTACAACGCCGCGCAGGATAGACTCGGTGCATGGATGCGAATTAAGATGGACTCAAAACCCAAGGGTATCAGAGGCCTTTTTCGCAGCAAAGTTGACGAATCATCAATCATTGCTGCAAACAAAGCAATCAATGAGCTTATTCCGAATGATATTGCTAATTTTAACGATGTCATCGGCCATTACAAAAATAAGGTTTCAAATAGCGAAAGTCATTATCGTTTTTATAATGAATTGCTTGACCAGCGGCGTCATCAGGAAGAAGAGGCTAGGGCTTCACGTCGGCGATTCGCCGACGATCTTGATAAATTAACTCGTCTTTGCCGTGATTCGATGTATGCCGGACCAAATGATTTTGGATATAAAGTCCCTTCTTTTTCCGTTGCCACTGACGCTGAAGTCAGAGAACAACTTCTAGAATTTGATAGAGCTCTTGACGTGACATTGCGATACATTGAGTTTTGGCTTGCCGTTCACTACTATGAATGCCGATGGCTTGCTGTTTGCAGGGGTAAAGATCTGCTTGGCAAGGATGAGATATGGAAAAGTACTAGGGAAGTGCAGTGCCGCTATTGGTCTCAGGGATCCATGTTGACCCCTTGCTTTGTTATGACTGAATACCAGCTACCAAAGTACTTTAGTATTTGGGAAAACAATGATTATCCGCATGTAAACGACTTTGAACGGATAGACCTTCTCATCACTGACGAAGCGGGTCAAGTGAATACTCCTGTTGCCTTGGCTTCGTTCTCTTTTGCACGCAAGGCTGTTATTGTCGGTGACACCCATCAACTTGCACCGATTTGGGCGTTTGATGAAGAATCTGATCGGTCGATT